>ENA-UOOK01000372-UOOK01000372.1-fermentation-metagenome-genome-assembly--contig:-NODE-372-length-58536-cov-71.319557_pt1 | contig 58536 bp, 54 predicted proteins | sample MGYA00245777_ERZ724023 | MGnify/ENA primary metagenome ERZ724023 (study PRJEB28704, sample SAMN03018312) | fermentation metagenome | biome: anthropogenic terrestrial biome; feature: soil; material... | reverse complement strand
AATGTTGGGTCCTTGGGATCCACCATCGCTCTGCGCTCTTTTACAGATAGGGTTTTAATTTTTTTTTATAGAAATCATTATCAACCTTTAAACTGCCAATGATTTTCAATAATTCCTCCTTCTCTTTTTCAAAATGTTTCTCCCTAGACTGACTTTTCCTCTCAAACAGTTCCGGCATATTTTCTATAAGAACTCGCTTCCATTCTGATACTTGAGACGGCTGTAATCCGTACTCGGAAGCAATCTCGTTAATCGTTTTTAACCCCTTAACAGCTTCTAATGCCACTTTTGATTTAAAAGAGGAGCTAAACTTTTTTCTTGAACTTCTTTCCATAAGACAACTTTTAATTATTTATACGTTAAATTTTTAATTTTGTTGTCCTAAAAAAGGGGACCATTATAGTAGGTATCCCTTCTGCATTCAAAATATTAACCATTTTAAACATATAAACACTTGAAAATATTCCTAGTAAAATCCATGTTATAAAAATAAAAATAGCGATAAACGTGTTCATGTTATTTTATTATTTTGTGTCCCTATCTTAGCCCCCTAATTCATCGGACAAAATTATAGTTTAAAAATATAATTAATTTTGTTTTTTCAAATTTATAAAAAGATTTACTAACATAAACATTTACAATCAAAATATTAAAAAACTTGTGTTTTTAAAAAACACTCCATAAGCTAGGTTTCCAAATAGACAGGCAATAGTTTTTTATTCTCATATCAAAGAATTTGTATTTCTCTATATTACGAGGGTCAATATAATCGTAAAAAACCATCATATTTTCTTTAATAAAAAAGTCATCTATTGAGAATAGTTTACTATTTGCATTAAAAGCTATAATCTGAAAATATTTTAATTGGTTAGTAGGAATTTTTAATTTGTCATTAAATAAAGAATATGAATATTTTAATTTAAAATTTTTATCAAAACCTTTAAATGTTAAAAAACTTACAGGACAAGAACCTAAAGAAATAAATTCAATAGTTACAGTATCGGGATTTGATTTTCCGTAAAAATATAATTCCACATGATTTAACGAATCCTTTGAATAATAACTACTAACTTTAATACTGTCTCCTTTTTGTTTTATTATTAAATCTACTGATAAATCATCTGGATTTGATGGAATAAACTTAGCTTTATAGCATTTATCTATAACAATCTTTCCATCATCTATTTTTATCTCTATTTGAGAAAATAGTAAAAAATTAAAAGTTAAAAATAGCAGAGTAAAATATGTCTTTTTTACTATCATTATTTCTTTAAAATATCAACAACTATAATATTGCTGTTTTGTATTTTCTAAAAAGCTTTATATTAACTTTAAAGCTATCACACCAAACTCACTCTCGGTCAACCAATTACAAACAAAAAAACTTTTGCAAAATAATTTAGCTAGTTAATAATTGTTTTACAATACCCGAAATTGATTTGCTATCAGCTTTTCCTACAAGTTTAGAATTTGCTATTCCCATAACTTTTCCCATATCTCTTATTGAAGAAGCTCCTGTTTCTTGAATAATTTTAGAAATTTCTAAACGTAATTCTTCTTCCGAAAGCTGTGCTGGCAAATATTGTGATATTATTTCTGCTTGAAATTCTTCTGGTTCATATAAATCCATGCGGTTTTGTTGTTTGTAAATTTCGGCAGCATCTCTTCTTTGCTTTATAAGCTTTTGAATAATTTGTAATTCTTTTTCGTAAGCTAACTCTTCGCTTGCTCCAGCCTCTGTTTTAGCAAGTAAAAAAGCAGCCTTTACTGCTCGTAATGCTTCAAGTTTTTCTTTTTCCTTGGCTAACATAGCTTTTTTTATGTCTTCATTTATTCTATCTAAAATGCTCATAGTATTTATTTTTTAATCTTTGTCTATATTTTTCATTCTCTCATTTGCGGGTTGATTTTCTAAACCTTCCAAAAAATTTGTATCGTTAAGTTTATTAAGATCTCTCATATGTTCATAATTTTTGGGGTCTAAATTTGGCAATATAATTTCAGATTCAGTTTGTGAACTTGGCGAAAAATCCAATTCTAACTCAATTGTGTTTTGTCCAATTTCTGGATTTATATCTTCTTCTTTTTCGTCTATATCAAATTCGTCTTCTTCAAAATCATCATCTAATAAATTAACTTTTATTTTGTCTTGTTTAATATATAGCTCTTTGTTTGCATCAAAACCTGTAGCAATTATTGTTACACTAATTTTTTCGCCCAAACTATCATCAAAACCAGTTCCCCAAATAATGTTTGTATTTGTATCTTTTCCAACAACTTCTTTAAGATAATTTGTAATTCTACCAAACTCACTCATACCAAGCTCATAATCACCTTTAGAACTAATAATATTTAACAAAATATTTTTTGCTCCTTTAATATCATTGTCTTTGAGTAGAGGGAATTCTAAAGCTTGTTTTATTGCTTCTACATCTCTTTCTTCTCCTTCGGCAGTTGCAGAACCCATAAGAGCTACCCCACTATCTTTCATTACTGTTTTCACATCTTCAAAGTCAACGTTTATATATCCTGTTACAGTAATTATTTCGGCAATTCCTTTGGTTGCAGTAGCTAAAACATCGTCTGCCAATTTAAAAGCATCTGTAAACTTCATGTTTTTGTAGATTTCGTTTAGCCTCTCGTTATTGATAACTAACAGAGCATCAACATATTGCTTCATCTCGTTTATTCCTTGCAAGGCTTGATTTATTCTTGTTGCACCTTCTATTAAAAAAGGAATTGACACTATAGCTACAGTTAAAATATCTCTTTCTTTGGCTGCTTTAGCAATTACTGGTGCTGCACCTGTTCCTGTACCACCGCCCATTCCTGCGGTAATAAAAACCATTTTTGTATTGTTATCTAATACTTTTTCTATTTCGGGCAAACTTTCTATAGCTGCTTCTTTTCCTTTTTCGGGATTGTTTCCTGCCCCTCTGCCTTCGGTAAGACTTGCTCCCAAAGTTATTTTAGTAGCAACAGGACTTATTAAAAGTGCTTGAGAGTCAGTATTACAAACAATAAAATCAACACCTTTAACGTCTAGTTCGTGCATTCGGTTAACTGCATTGTTACCTCCTCCTCCAACGCCTATAACTTTAATAATTGATGATTCTTCTCGTGGTATTGCAAATTCAAGTTCTGTCATATTTTATTTCTCCTTTTTATTAGTTAGTTATTTTCTTTATTATTTAATTCACATCTTCGTCCAACAAGTTTAAGAACGTATTAACAAATTTTTTAACTAAATTTTTGTCCTTATTTTTTGTTTTAGTATCTTTTTCTTCCTCTTCTTTTTCTTCATTAAGTTTTTGATTTATAAGGTCTAGTTTTCGCAATTCTTCAGCTTCAATCTCAAAGGCTTCTATTCCTTTAATAATCAAACCTATAGCTGTTGAAAATTGAGGATTATTTATGTTTTCAGCATATTCGCCAACAATAAATGTGTTTGGGTAGCCTATTCTTACACTATTACCAAGTACAAATGTAGCCAATTGTTTTAGATTTTTTGTTAACGAACCGCCACCAGTAATTACAACGCCAGCTTCAAGGTCATTTTTTACAGATGTATTTTCTATTTGGAATTTTACAGAGAATAATATTTCGCTAAGTCTAGAACTAATTATGCGTGTAAGTTCGCTCAAGCTAATGTCCAATACATCTTGTTTTCTAACTTCTATTGACAATAGCGTTTCTTTATGACTTTTTTCTTCTATTGCTGCACCATAAGCTATTTTCAATTTTTCTGCCTGTTTTTCTGAAAGTCCAAATGTATTAACAATATCTGCTGTAATAGTATTTCCGCCAATTGGGATTACCGCAGTTTTTATAATTTTATTGTTTTGAAAAATCGCCAAATCTGTTGTACCGCCACCAATATCAATCATTACAACATTATTTTCTTTATCTTCTTTACTTAAAACTGCCTCGCTTGAAGCAATAGGTTCTAATATTAAAGATTTTATTTTTAAATCACATAGCTGAACACATTTTTTTATATTGTTAACCATTCCCATTTTTCCAGTAATAACGTGAAAATTACCTTGAAGCGTTGAAGCTTTCATACCAATAGGATTTGCAACTCCAGGTTTTTTATCAACAATATAGGATTGTGGAATAATATCAATAATTTCCTCGCCAGGATTATTTGCTAAACTTATAATTTGATCTTGCAATACAAGAAGGTGAGATTCTTGAATTTCTTCTTCATCATCGCCAAGAGCCAATGCACAACTAGTAGTTGTTGTTAGCACATGTTGCCCTGCAATGCCTACAAAAACTTCAGAGAACTTATAATCTGAGAAATGCTCAGCTTTTAGTATTGCATTTTTAATAGACCTCACCGTTTCGTCAATATTTACAACAATTCCTCTTTGTATCCCATGCGATGGCGATGTCCCAAAAGAAACAACTTCAAAATTATTGTCTTTGGTTTTGTATCCTGCTATTGCAACAATCTTTGTTGTTCCAATATCTAATGCTGCTATAATTTCATTATTATTTTCCATTTGTTACCTTTTTTTACAAATTACTTGATCTGAATATTTTAAGTTTATGCTTGAATATTTGTTCCAATCAACAATATCAAAACCTTTTAAATATAAAGTTTCTAATTTTTTTAATTTATATTCATAATTATCTAAATTTCCTAAAATAATTACATGATTACCAACTCTAGGTACTAATTCTATGTCTCCTTTTGGACTAATATTTATTTGTTCTACTTGCGCCCCCCATAATTCATGAGAATTTATAAAATTTACAAAATCAAACAGATTTAATAGACTTAGCCCATCACGATTTAATTTTGATTTATTTTGTGTTTTGAAAAATTCTTGGTCTAAATTTCCTGTAACTACAATTAATTGTGCTGTATAATTTTCAGATATTGGCATAGGATTGCAGTCCTCGTCTATATACAAGTTCACTTGGTCGGTAATAACTCTCATAACAGGTTTCTTTTGCGCTAAGTCTATTGTTATATTGCCATCTAAATTATTATAAATTTCAGCATTCTTAACATAAGGGTTTTCTTCTAAAAACTTTTCAATTGCATTAAAATCAAGACTTTTAATATTTACAGAATCTAAAACGATATTATTTTCTTTAAATAATTTTTCAACTAATTCTTTGTTCAAAAAATTGTGTTTGCCAAAAATATTTATACTAACAGTGCTTGAGAGTATTTCATCTCTTTTAGTGTTTGTAAAACTTAATGCTACAATTAAGTATACAAACAAAATAGCCCATTGCAATATTTTTAGAATTACTTTTATCATTTTATAAAAATATGTTTAATTTTTTGAACAAATTGGTCTATATCTCCTGCACCCATAGTAACTAAAAGTTCAGGTTTTTTGCTTTCTATCAGTTCTATTAAATTATTTTTTTCGCAAACTTGTTTTTCTTTAGTACTTACCAAACTTAAAATTAACTCTGAGTTTATTCCTGGTATAGGTTCTTCGCGTGCAGGATAAATAGGCAACAAAATTAAGTCGTCACTAATAGATAGGCTTTTTGCAAATTCCTCATAAAACGATTGAGTTCTGCTATACAAATGTGGTTGAAAAATTACTGTGAGTTTTTTATTTGGGAAAATTTGTCTTACTGCTGTTAAAAATGCTGAAATTTCGCTTGGATGATGTGCGTAATCGTCGATATAAATATGTTCGTGATTTTTTACAATATAATCAAATCTTCTAACTATTCCCTTAAATGTTTCAATTCCCTTGCGAATTTCTTCAAGCGAAACTCCTGACAAATACGAAATACTTGCTGCTGCTAAAACATTTTCAAAATTGTGATTTCCCGGAAAAATGTATTTTATATCTTTCAACTCATCTTTAAGAAATTTTATATCAAAATAACACTCTCCATTTTCATACCTAATATTATATAGGTAGAAGTCGCAATTTTCATTATTTAAACCATAGTGATAAATATTCAAATCTTTGCGTAAATTTTCTTTAAATTTTGGGTCTATTTTACTATTTAAAATTACTATTCCTTTATTTTTTGTTTTATTCGCAAAATCTTGAAAAGCAGAACTTATGTTTTCTAAATTTTCATAAATATCTAAATGGTCTTCTTCTACACTTGTTATTAATGCTAAACTAGGTTCTAAATTTAAAAACGATCTGTCGTATTCGTCGGCTTCGACTACAATATTTTCGCTTTTTGCATTTATAATAAAATTAGAATTTCTATTTTTTAAAATTCCACCTATAAAAGCTGTACATGATTTTTCTGTATTTGAGATAATATGTGCACTAATTCCCGAAACAGAAGTTTTACCATGAGAACCAGCTATTGCAATTGTTTTTTTATGACTTGTAATATTCCCAAGTGTTTCGGAACGTTTTTGAATTTTAAAATTATTATTTTTAAACCAATTAAGTTCTGAATGAGTTGTTGGTATTGCAGGTGTGTAAACAACTAAAGTATTTTCTGGATTTTTAAAATATGAATTTATCATATTAATATTATCTTCGTAATGTATTGTTATGCCAAGCTTTTCTAGTCTAATGCACATTTCATTTCTTACCCTGTCGTAACCAGAAACTCTAAAACCTTGGTTAAGAAAATACTGTGCCAAAGCCGACATTCCTATACCGCCAATTCCTATAAAATAAATATTTTCGTACAATTTATTCATTTGCTAATTTTTTAATTTCATCTGCTATAATATTTGCTGCATCTGCTAACTCTAATTTTTTTATATTTTTAGCTAAGATTTCGCGTTGTTCTTTATTATTTAATAATTCTAAAGTTTGTTTTGTCAATTCTTTTTCTGCATCTGAATCTTTAACCAATATTGCTGCATTTACTGTTGATAGTGCTAAAGCATTTTTTGTTTGGTGGTCTTCGGCAACATTAGGCGAAGGAACAAGTATTGTAGGTTTACCTACTACACAAAGTTCGGAAATACTTCCAGCACCAGCACGTGATATTATTATATCGGCAACAGAAAAAGCATAATCCATTCTATAAATAAAATCGCTTACAAAAATTAAATCTGAATTTATTTCTCCTACAATTTCGTCAGCTTTGTCAAAGTAGTGTTTTCCAGTTTGCCAAATTACTTGAACATCTGATTTTACATATTCGTTCAAAGTGTTTGCTATACTATTATTTATTGTTCTTGCTCCTAAACTTCCGCCTATTACTAAAACTGTTGCTTTGTCGGGATTAAGATCGAAAAACTTAAAAGCCTCGCTAGATTTATTCGTAATATTTTGAATATCAGCACGTATTGGGTTGCCTGTTTTTATTATTTTTTCTGCTGGGAAAAATTTATCCATATTATCATAAGCAACACAAATTTTACTTGCTTTTTTTGCCAAAAGTTTGTTTGTTACACCTGGATAAGAATTTTGCTCTTGAACCAAATAAGGGATTTTCAAACTTGCGGCAGCTTTTAATGCTGGTCCGCTTGCATATCCGCCAACGCCGACAACCACATCAGGTTTAAATTCTTTAATTATTTTTTTTGCTTTTCTATAGCTTTTTATAGTTTTGAAAATAAATGTGAAAATTGATAAAGAAATTTTTCTTTTCAGACCAATCACTGGTAGTCCTATTATTTTATATCCTGCGGCAGGAACTTTTTCCATTTCCATTCTACCTTCGGCACCAATAAACAATATCTCAGTATCTGCCCATTTTGCTTTTAATGCATTAGCAATAGAAATAGCAGGAAAAATATGTCCTCCTGTTCCTCCGCCACTAATTATTATTCTAAGATTCTTCATTTTCTTTTGTATTTATAACTAAATTTAAACTTTCTTCTAATACTTTCTCATCTGGCTCTATCACTTCAGAATCTGCATTTTCAATTTCTGCATTTGGAATATCATCTTCCATACCTTGTGATTTTTTTGCATCTTTCATTTCTTCAACTTCCCTACTAACACTAAGAATTATTCCTAGTGCCATTCCCATAAATATAATTGAAGTTCCGCCATAACTTACCATAGGCAAAGGCTGACCAGTTACTGGAATAACATTTGTTGTTACTGCCATATTTGAAAACGCCTGTAAAACTATAAGAGCTGCTAATCCGCTCACAATGTAAGCACCAAACTTTCTATTAGTATTTTTTACAATTCGTCTAACTCTCATAAATAAATACAGATAAAGCACAATAAGCGGAATTGCTCCAAAAATCAAACCGTACTCTTCTATAATTATTGCAAAAATATAGTCTGAATATGGATGTGGTAAAATATTTCTTTGATTTGATTTTCCTGGTCCCAAGCCAAACAAACCACCTTTAGCTATTGCTATTTTTGAATGTTTTTCTTGAATATTTTCTTCCTTATCAGTTTTGTTAGTAAAATTTTCTATTCTATTATTCCAAGTTTCGAAACGTCCTACATGTTTAAAAGTTTTTACTGCTCCAAAAAACAAAATACCAAGGACCAAACTGGCTCCTATCATTGCTGCGAAATACTTAAATTTTAAATTGCTAAAAAATATCAATAGCATAGTAGTTCCAAATAAAAGTATAGCAGTAGATAAATTGGCAGGTAAAATCAAACCTACTGTTAATAATATTGGGAAATATAGCTTTTTAAAGCAACCTTTCCAGGTATTTACCTCTTCTTCTTTTATTGCTAAATTTCTGGCTATATACATTATAAGTGCGACTTTAGCAAAATCTGAAGTTTGAAAGGTTATACCACCAGGGAGCATTATCCATCTACGAGCTTCGTTTACATTAATTCCAAAAAACAATGTAAATACTAATAAGCCAATTGCAAGATACCACAAAAATACAGAAGCTCGTGAAAAATATTTATAAGGGATATTATGTACTACTAATATAGTTGCTGCTCCTATCATTAGCATTACCGCTTGCCGTATAAGATAAAAAGTAGTATTTCCTCCTGCCTCGCGATATGCCAATTGGCTCGAAGCAGAATAAACAGCAAGCATAGAATAAATGGATAAAAGTAGAATAATTATCCAAATACCCATATCGCCTTTAAATATTTTCTTTTTAATCTTTCCCATTTTTATTTTCTATAAAGCTCTTACTGCTAGTTTAAATTGATTTCCTCTATCTTCATAGTTTTCGAACAAATCAAAACTTGCACATGCTGGCGACAATAAAACTGTATCGTTCTTTTTGCCAAGATAATATGCAGTGTTTACTGCTTCTGGCATTGAAGTGGTATCAACAATTTTTGGAACTATGTCAGCAAAAGCCTTGTGAATAGCAGTATTATCTTTTCCTAAACATACAATAGCTTTTACTTTTTCTCTCACTAAATCTTTTAATGAGTCGTAGTCATTTCCTTTGTCTATTCCACCAACTATCCATATTATAGGCGAATTTACAGATTCTAAAGCATACCAAGCAGAGTTTACATTTGTTGCTTTTGAATCATTAATAAATTTGATTCCATGCACACTTATCACAGACTCTAGCCTATGTTCTATACTTTTAAAATCTCTTAAACTTTCTCGAATTACATCTTTTCTTATGTTTAAAACTTGAGCAACAATACCTGCTGCCATTGAATTGTAAACATTGTGTTTCCCTTGAATTGATAACTCATTTATTTGCATAGTAAAATCCTGTTTATGATTAGTAATATAATTTATTTCGTTTGTGTTTTTGTTTAATAAAGCTCCATTCTCTATTTCATCTTTGTTTTGTGTAAATTCAAATTGTTGAGCCAAAATTTCTCTCTTGCTAATTTCTTGCATTATAGTTTGGTCGTCAGAACAATAAATAAACACATCTTTAAATGTTGTATTTTGAAGTATTCTAAATTTTGAGTCAACATAATTTTGAAATTTATAATCATATCTATCTAAATGGTCTGGTGTGATATTTAGCAAAACCGACAACTCCGACTTAAAATCAAACATAGTGTCTAATTGGAAACTGCTTAATTCAATTACGTAATATTCAAAATTTCCTGTTGCTACTTGATAAGCAAAACTTTGTCCTACATTTCCTGCTAAGCCAACATTTAAACCTGCTTTTTGCAAAATATGATAAATCAACATTGTTGTTGTTGTTTTGCCGTTGCTTCCAGTAACACATATTTTTATTGCATCAGTATATCTTGCTGCAAATTCAATCTCTGAAATTATTGGAGTTCCTATTTCTTTTATCTTTTTTATCATAGGAACACTATCAGGAATACCTGGGCTTTTTATAATTTCAGAAGCTGATAAAATTATGTCTTCGCTATGTTTGTTTTCTTCAAAATTTACATTGTATTGTTTTAATAAAGTTTTATATTTTTCATCAATACTTCCTTTATCTGAAACAAAAACATCATAGCCTTTTACTGCTGCTAAAATTGCTGCACCAGTTCCACTTTCGCCTGCACCTAATATTACAATTCTCTCTTCCATCTTATCTTAATTTTAGGGTTATAATTGATATTACAGCAAGTATCAAAGAAATTATCCAAAATCTTGTAACAATTTTTGGCTCTGGAAATCCTTTCTTTTGGTAATGATGATGAAGCGGTGCCATTAAAAACACCCTTCGCCCCTCGCCATACTTTCGCTTAGTAAATTTAAAATATGAAACTTGTATCATTACCGACAAGCTTTCGGCAAGAAAAACTCCACATAAAATTGGAATTAGCAGTTCTTTCTTTATAATTATTGCAAATACAGCAATTATTCCACCTATTGTCAAACTTCCTGTATCGCCCATAAAAATTTGAGCAGGGAAAGAATTATACCATAAGAAACCAATTGTTGCTCCAATAAAAGCTGCCATAAATATAACTAGCTCTCCAGTATTTGGAATGTACAAAATATGTAAATATTCTGCTGCAATTCTGTTTCCAGAGACATAGGCTAAAATTCCTAAAGTAGCTCCTATTATTGCCGACGAGCCAGTAGCCAAACCATCTAAACCATCGGTTAAGTTTGCTCCATTAGACACCGCCGTTACTATCAGAATTGTAACAATAATAAAAACCAACCAAGCCACTTTCTCTGCATTTTCTCCCAAAAACCAAACTAGCATTGCATAGTCGAACTCATTATTTTTGAAAAAAGGTATAGTAGTTTTGGTTGATTTAACATCAACATATTCTACAAACTCACTACAATTTTGATTATCAACAACTTCCACTACTTCTTGGTTGGTTGTTCCACATACTTTAGTTCTTATTACAACATCATCAGAGAAATACAAAATTCCACCAACAATAAAACCCAAAGCTATTTGTCCAATTATTTTGTATTTTCCTTTTAATCCAACTTTATTTTTATTTTTAATTTTTAAATAATCGTCTAAAAAGCCTATTGTTCCAAGCCATACGGTTGTAATAAGCATCAACAAAACATAAATATTATCAAGTTTTGCAAATAACAATGTTGGAATAATTATTGCCGCAATTATTATAAGTCCACCCATTGTTGGAGTTCCTTTTTTCTTCATTTGGTCTTCTAAGCCCAAATCTCTTATTTCTTCTCCAATTTGACGCTTTTGTAAAAGTCTAATAATTTTTTTACCAAAAAATATACTAACAATCAAAGATGTGATTGTTGCCATAGCAGCTCTGAAAGTAATATATTCAAAAACTCCCGCTCCTGGAACACCTAATTCTTGTAAATAACTAAATAAGTAGTATAGCATTATTGTAACAAATTAAAAATTTCACTTAAAACTTCTTTATCATCAAAATGATGTTTAACACCATTAATTTCTTGATATTTTTCATGTCCTTTTCCAGCAACAAGAATAATATCGCCTTTATTAGCAAGCATCACAGCTGTTTTTATTGCTTCTTTTCTATCTGTAATTTTTATAGTTTTTTTCTGTTGAACTATATTCACACCTTTAAGCATATCCTTTAGTATTTCTTCTGGATCTTCGCAACGTGGATTATCAGATGTAAGAATCAATTTATCGCTAAGTTCTGCTGCAACGCAAGCCATTTCGGGGCGTTTGGTTTTATCTCTATTTCCACCTGCTCCAACAACAGTAATTATTTTGCCTTCACCAGCATTTATTTCGTTTATTGTTGTCAAAACATTTTCAAGAGCGTCTGGTGTGTGTGCATAGTCAACTATTGCTGTAATATTGTTGTTAGAATGTAATGTTTCAAATCTACCTTCTACTGGTTTTAAAGCTGAAATATTTCTTAAAACCTCATCGCTTTCAAATCCTAATTCTATTGCAGTGGAATAAATTGCTAAAATATTAGACACATTAAATCTTCCTATAAAATTTGTCCAAACTTCTTTATTGTCAATTTGTAACAACATTCCCTCAAAATGACTTTCTAAAACACTAGCTCTGTAATCAGCAACAGTTTTAATACCGTAGGATATTTTTTTAGCCTTTGAGTTTTGCAACATTACTTGTCCGTTTTTATCATCATTGTTAGTTATTGCAAAAGCCTTTGGAGAAAGAGAAGTAAAAAATTGTTGCTTTGCTTTTAAATATTCTTTAAAAGTTTTATGAAAATCTAAGTGGTCGTGTGTTAAATTTGTGAAAACTCCACCTACAAACTGTAAACCAGCAATTCTGTTTTGAACTATAGCATGAGAGCTAACCTCCATAAAACAGTAATCGCAACCAGAGTCAACCATTTCCGACAAATATTTATTTAGTTTGAGTTGATCTGGTGTTGTATGTGTAGCTTCTATTTTTTTATTATCAATAATTACTTGTATAGTAGAAATCAAGCCAGCTTTATAACCTAATTTTTGTATAAGATTATATAAACTTGTAGCAATTGTTGTTTTTCCATTAGTACCTGTAACGCCAACTAATCTTAACTTTTGAGATGGATTATCATAAAAATTTGAAGCTAAAATTCCAAGTGCTTTTGATGATGATTTTACACTTATATAACTCACTTTTGGATTAAGAGTTTCTGGCATTTTTTCACAAATAATTACACTTGCACCCTTTTCAATAGCTTGATTTATATATTCATGCCCATCTTGAAGGCTACCAACAATAGCAACAAACATGTCATTTTCTTTCACATTTCTAGAGTCAAACTCTATTTTTGTAAAGTTGCCATCATTATTAAAAATGCTTTCAACTGCATTTATTTCTGATATGTAATTTTTTATATTCATTCGCATAGATATAAAATAATTTTGTCGCCTTTTCTTAAATCACTTCCTGCTTCTGGAACTTGCCTGTAAATTCTGCCTCTACCAACAACTTGAGTACTAAGTCCACAATCTTCAAGAATTACTACTGCATCTTTTAATCCCATATTTCTCACATCAGGAACTTTAGTATTATCACTAAAACTAACTGGATTTAATTTTACAATATCATCACCTTTATAAACTCCAGTAATCCATTTAGTTTGATTTACATCTTTAATATCCACTTCATAATTCAACCACTTAAAAACATTGCTTGTTTCTTGCTTGCATCCTTTTTTCACACTTGGTAAAGAGTAAGCTAGCTCTTCTTCTGCTGATGATTTATAATATTTTGGACTTAAAGAATAAATTTTGTCTGCTATTTCCTTAAACACTGGAGCGCTAACACTTCCACCGTAATAAGCATTTTTAGGTTCATAAATTGACACTATACACGAATACTCTGGATTGTCGGCTGGAAAATACCCAACAAAAGAAGCGTGATAACCTCTTTGAAGACTATCTCTTCCATAGTTCATTTGTGCGGTTCCTGTTTTTCCTGCAATTTGATAGTTTTCACTTTTTATATTTCTAGCAGTTCCTTCTTCAACTACCCCTACTAGCATTTTTTGCACTTGACTCAAAGTTTTTGGTGAGCAAATTTGTTCGTTAAGAACTTCTGGTTCAAAATATTTTACTATTTTGCCTTTATCGGCAAGTGCTTCGGCAAAAAGTGGTTTTACAAACTTACCATTGTTAGCAATAGCATTATAAAAAGCTAATATTTGTAAAGGTGTAATTTGCAACTCATATCCCATAGACATTTGCACTAAAGATATTCCCGACCATGTTCCTTGATAAGGTATATTTACTGTTGGTTTTGTTTCACCTTTTATGCTCACACCTAAAGGCTCTGTCAAATTTAGTCTTTCAATTCCTTTATAAAACTTTAAAGGCTGGAGCTTGTAGTTTTCATATACAACCTTTGCAATTGCAACGTTTGAAGAAACCTCTATTGCTCTTTGAAAACTAATTGCACCATAACCACCTTTTTTTGTATCTTTAACTGTTTTGTATGAAATTTTTTCACTTCCATCTCCTGTATCAATAATATCATCAGGCGTTACATAACCATCTTCAAGAGCAATAATTGCAGAAACAAGTTTAAATGTTGAACCTGGATCTATTGCATAAGCAACCGCATGATTTGTTTTTTCTACATATTCACCGTTTGAGTTTAATTCTTTATTAGCAATTGCCAACACCTTGCCTGTTTTCACATCCATTACAACAGCTGTTCCAAAACTTGCCTCATATTTAGTAAGTTGTTTTATCAATGCTGTTTCAACTATATCTTGTAGTTCTATATTTATTGTCGTAATTAAATCAAGACCATCTTTTGGTTCTATATATTGTGCGTCTTCAATTGGCATCCATAAATTTCCTGCAATTCTTTCGTTTATAGTATAACCCTCTACTCCTTCTAGCTCTTCATTAAAAGAATCTTCTAAACCAACTCCTTTGGCTCTGTCAGTTGGTTGAGTACCTAATGTTCTTTTTGCCAATTCTCCAAATAAATTTTCTCTTCTATAAGTTTTTTGATAAATAAATCCTCCTTTTAGCCTTCCTTTTCTTAGAAGTGGAAAATTCGACATTTTCTTAAAATCAGTATAACTAAGATTAAAACTAAATCTATAATATCTAGAACCTGAGTCTCTGGCTTTTATTAATTCACTTCTGTACTGTTGTTTTGTTTTATCTGGCAATAGTTGAGATAAGCACAAACTTAAAGAATCTAAATTTTCATTAAATATTTTTTGTGTTATAGCATCTGAATTTGGATCCATGCCAACTTCGTAATATGCTATAGAAGTAACCAACAATTTTCCATCACTAGAATAAATATCGCCTCGCCTTGGTTCAATTGAAGTATAAGCTTTTGTAGTTTTTAAAGCATTATCAATTAATTCCTTATCATAAAAAAATTGAAAGTAAATAATTTTGCATATAAAAAACACTCCTATAGCTATTAAAACTAGATATAGCAAGTTGTATTTAATCAATATGCCTCGTCTTGAACTCATTCTTTACTTCTCGAAATTTTATATGGTGGTTTAGTCGGTTCTTTTAGTTGTGAGCCTTTTTCGTTCAATAATTGCAACACTCTTTCTTTTCTGCTATTTTGCATTAAAGGAGATTGTATTTCAATTTTTTCAGATCTCAAATTTTCTATTCTTTTCTTTGCTTCATCAGTTTGTCTAAAAATACTTTCAGCATTATATCTATTTGAGATGTATATCAAGCCCAATATGAAAAGGAAAACAACAAAAGGAATTTGCCTGCGAACAAAATCACTTACCAAAATAGAACCGTTAAACAGTCCTTTTATAGTAGATCTTATTTGCTTTATATGTGATGTGTTTTCTTTTTTCATATTCTTTCTGCTATTCTTAATTTTGCTGACTTTGCTCTTGGGTTTTTCTCAATTTCTGCATCATTAGGTAAAATAATTTTTCTATTAACCGCTTTAAAACTTAAATCGGTTTGACCAAAAATGTCGGTTTCTAATTTTCCTTCTGTGTTTCCAGTTTTTATAAGATTTTTTACCAATCTATCTTCTAAAGAATGGTAAGAAATTATAGACAATCGACTTCCAGGTTTTGTAATTTTAGAACAAGAACTTAAAAAATCATTTAAAGCATTTATTTCATCATTAACACTTATCCTAATGGCTTGAAATACCTGAGACAAATATTTATATTCTTTATTTTTAGGAGTAACTGGACTTATAATTTCAATAAATTCTTCAATTGTTTCAATTTTATTATAAAGTCTATATTCTAAAATTAAGCTTACCAATCTTCTTGCATTTGGAATGTCGCAATAGTTATTAAAAATATAAAGCAATTTTGCCTCATCATAATTATTTAAAACATCACTTGCCTTAGTTTCTTGTTTGTCGTTCATTCTCATATCGAGTTTTCCACCTAAGCGATACGAAAAGCCTCTGCTATATTCATCAATTTGATAAGACGAAATTCCCAAGTCAGCCAAAACCCCATCTACTGTTTCATGACCTAAATACTCCAAATAATTTTGGATATATCTAAAATTGCCATAAATTAAAGTTAGCCTATCGTCTTTGATTTTATTTTTATGTGCATCTTTATCTTGGTCAAATGCAATTAGTTGTCCTTTTTCCGAAAGTTTAGAAAGTATTTCTGCAGAATGTCCACCACCACCAAAAGTAGCATCTACATAAACTCCATCTGAATTTATGTTCAATCCCTCTATGCTCTCTTTTAGTAATACTGGTTCGTGGTACATATCTTCCTATTCATAAAAATTAGTGTCGTTGCCCAAAATTTCTTCTATATTTTTGGCAAAAACTTCTTGATCCATTCTTTGTTTATCATACTCTTCTTTAGACCATATCTCGATTTTCCCTTCTTGTCCAGCTAATACCATTTCTTTGTCGATATTAACATCATCTAACAATTTCTTAGGAATCAACAGCCTAAAGCTTCCATCAAAAGGAAGACGAGCACTATCTCTGTGATAATCACGAATTATGCGTGCATGCACTCTGTTAAAAGGATTGAGTTTACGCTTCATAATAGACATATGAGTATCCCATTCTTGTTCTGGATACAAAATCAGACAAGGCTCGTAGATGTCTTTTTTTACAACAAAAGGTTTTTCCAAGTCTTCGGCAGGAATTTGCTTCTTCAAGCCCGAAGGAAAAGCTATTCTCCCTTTTGCGTCTAATTTCACTATATATTCTCCGACAAACATGTTTTAAAATTTATGCGTAAAAATATATAAAATTACTACACAATGCAACATTTTACTACATTTTAATACACTTTGTTAATAACTTTTTATTTGAAAAAACTTAACTATTTGATAACCAGATGTTTGTTGTTTTGTAAAAAACATTTATATTTGCAGAAATTAACAAGTAATAAAATGGAAGAAGATCAATCATTGCGAATTGATGTCGATGCAGTTTTAGAGGCAAAAAATCCGAAATTAGCTCGCCGTCTGCCTAGATTTGTAAAATCATATTTAAAGCGAATAGTTCATCAAGATACTATCAATAAATTTTTAGAAGAGAGCAAAGGCAAACAAGGGATTGAATTTGTTGAAGCAACCATAAAATTTTTAGACTTAAAAGTTGAGATTGAAGGTTTTGAAAACATTCCCGATTCTGGTCGTTATATTTTTGCAGCTAATCATCCATTGGGAGGTCTCGAAAGCTTAGTATTGATGAGTACTGTAAACAAGAAATTTAAAGATTTCAAATTTGTTGTAAATGATATTTTAATGTTTTTAAAACCTCTTGCAGTATTATTTTTACCCATTAACAAACATGGCTCTCAATCTCGAGAAAGTTTCACTTTAATCAACGAGTATTATGCTTCTGACTATCAGATTTTATATTTTCCTGCAGGTTTGGTTTCTCGAAAAATAAAAGGAAAAGTTCAGGATTTAGCTTGGCAAAAAAGCTTTGTAAACAAAGCTGTAGAGTTCAAGCGTGATATAGTTCCGATTTTTATAGAAGGTAGAAATTCCAATTTTTTCTATAATTTATCTCGTTTTCGTAAGTTTTTAGGAATTAAAGCAAATATTGAGATGCTTTATTTAGCTGATGAAATGATGAAGCAAAGAGGAAAGACTATAAAAATAGTTTTTGGCGAAGTTTTTCCTTATACAAACATTGATAAATCGAAAAATGCCACTGAATGGGCTGCATATTTTCGAAACTTGGTATATTCTTTACAAAAAAGTAAAAATAATCAAAAAAAATGAGTATTTTTACAAAAAAATTTTTTTTGAAATGACGACAATGGAAGCAGTAATTCCGCCAGTAGAAACAGAACTTTTACTTGCAGAATTAACAAAAGATAAATTTCTACGAAAGTCCAATTTTGGCAACACAGAGCTTTATGTTTTTAATTGTAAAGATTCACCTAATTTAACTAAAGAACTTGGACGGCTTCGAGAAATTACTTTTAGAATGGCAGGTGGCGGAACAGGCAAATCTTACGATATTGATGAATATGATTTAGGCGAAGATCCTTATTTACAATTAATTGTTTGGGATCCTGATGAAAAACAAATCATAGGTGGCTATCGCTTTATTTTAGGCGACACAGTTCTTGATAATCCCGAAGAAAAATTAGCGACTTCTCATTTATTTGAATTTTCTGAAAATTTTTTAGAAAATTATTTACCCTACTCTATTGAATTAGGAAGATCGTTTGTGCAACCCGGTTATCAATATGGAAGAAATGCTCGCAAAGGCATGTTTGCTTTAGATAATTTATGGGACGGACTAGGTGCTTTAACAGTTGAATACCCAGAAATGAAGTATCTTTTTGGAAAAATAACAATGTATAAACACTTTGACATTAGTGCGAGAGATCATATTTTAAGTTTTTTAGGTTTGTATTTCCCTGATACAGAAAAATTATTGACACCAAAAGACCCCATTGCTTTCAAAAAAGTAGAAAATGTTTTTGCTGGCAACGACTATGCAAACGACTATAAAATTTTAAATGCAAAGGTTAGAGAAACTGGCGAAAAAATTCCACCTTTGGTAAATGCGTATATGAATTTATCTCCTTCAATGATAACTTTTGGAACTGTTGAAAATGATGAGTTTGGTGGCGTTGAAGAAACAGGAATTTTAATTAATATCGCAGATATTTATGCTTCAAAATCCGATAGACATATAAAAACTTATAATCGTAGAATTAAGCTTGCTCAAATTTTTCCACGAAACATAAAGATTTTTAATCCCAAAAGATGGAGATCTTCAAAAAAGCAAAAATAAATCTGCAAAATATTTCTTAAAGAATAATATTTTTTGTAATTTTATAGTTTTATTAGGAGTTAAATTGTTTTGATGAGAATATTTTGTTTTATAGCTTTTTTAATTTTCACTTTTAATTTTGCTTTTTCTCAAAATCTTGTAGAAAATGGAAGTTTTGAAAATGCTTGGACTTGTCCTGAATCTTTCACCACTTTTGCTTATGATAGACCATATCCAAGTTGGCTAAACCCAAACAAAGGCACTCCAGACCAATTTCACCCATGTAGCTTAGGCGATGCTTCTGTTCCTTTCAATTTTGCAGGTTTTATGTTTCCTGCCGATGGAGCAGCATATGCTGGAATAATTCTAAGAGAAACTTTTGACGATTCTACAAAAACCTATAAAGGCGTTTCAAGAGAATATATTCAAACAAAATTATTAGAACCATTAAAAAAAGAAGAGCTGTATTGTGTGAAATTATCTTACGCAAATGCTTCTAAATCATTATTCTCGGTTGACGCACTTGGAGTTACACTTACAAACTCAAAAATTGGTGTTAAAGATGCTGGTTTAATTATTCAAAGACCACAAGTCATAAACAAGCCCGGACACATAATGGACAATTTCGACCATTGGATAGAAATGTGCGGAACTTATCGTGCTTTTGGTGGAGAAGCTTATTTAACAATAGGTAATTTTTTTGATAACACACAAACAAACTATAAAATTAATGATGTAGAATTTACAGACTCTGCCTTTTATTATGCTTATTATTATATTGATGATGTTAGAGTTTTTAAAATAGACCACGATTTTGAATGTGGCTGCATAGATGATTTATCGTTTGGCTCCGACTGGATGGCAGATAACTATGACCCAAGAACTGGATACAACACAAAAGGTTTGTTAGCCCAAAACTCCGATGACAAAAATAGAAGCGCAGACGGAGCAGAAGGAAAAGACTTAGCTGACGGAACAAGTGGAAAAAATGGAAGTGGAGAAAACAGCGGAACTGATGATATAGACGGAAATGGAGGAACTGGCGTGAAAGATGGTACTGGAGTGGCTGATGGTAAAGACGGCTCTAGTGGCACAAGCGGAACAGACAAAAACAACTTAGCAGACAACAATTCTAGCATTTCTGCAAATTCAAAAGATAGCAATGATGGTAAAAACCTTGCAGGAAATATTGATGGAAATAATTCGTCAAACTTTGCTATGCTCAATTTAAAAGAGTCTGAAATTACAGAACAAGCTTTTGAGAAAGCAAGAGTTGGTTCTAAGTTTAATCTAAATAGAATATTTTTTGAATTTAATTCTTCTGAATTGCTAGCTCTCTCCTATATTGAATTAGATAAATTAGTTGAAATTTTAACTTCAAAACCAAATTTAAGAATTGAAGTAAGAGGACATACCGACAATGTTGGAACCGAAAGCTACAACAGAACACTTTCTATGAAAAGAGCACAAGCTGTTTATGATTATTTAATTTCTTCGGGCATAGACAAAAAACGCATGAAATACAGAGGATTTGGTACAAAAGTTCCTGTTGCATCAAACGAAACAGAAGAAGGACGAAGTTTAAATAGACGTGTGGAAATTATGATTGTTGAATTGTAGCCGTTTTAAGGATTAATTTTTATATTATTGTCAATTAAAGTATTGTTGTAACACTGAATAAACGCTTGGTAAAACAAGTTTAAATCATTTTTTTTCTTCTGATAATTTTCGTCATCAATTAAATTTATATTCCCGTGATAATCATTTTTATAATTCCATAATTTTGTTGGTTTATCATTGCTAAATACTATAACTGTTGAATCGGAAATTATTTGATAATTATCGTTAAAAAATGATACTGCTGTATTATTTGTATTTAGACTATCAAAAACGCTAGAACCAAATGAAAAAAACTTATGTGGATAGCCGATATAATCAAGAATAGACGGCATAACGTCAATTTGCTGACAAGTTTTTTTGTATTCGCCTTTTAAATTATTTGCTGGGTCATAAAACAAAATTGGAATAGAAAACAATCCTGCCGGACTTTTATAATAATCAAGCCATGGTTCTGAAGAGTGGTCGGCACATATTACAAACAGAGTGTTATTATACCATTCTTTAGTCGATGCTGTTTCAAAAAATTTCTTCAAAGCCAAATCTGCATAAGCTATAGATTTATGTATTTCAAGCGGTCCATCTGGTAAGACATTTTCATATTTTTCGGGAACTGTATAAGGATGATGAGACGAAAGTGTGAAAATAGTAGCAATAAATGCTTGCTCATTTTTCGAAAGTTCTTCAGCAATAAACTGCAAATATTCTTCATCTCTAATTCCCCAATGTCCATCAAAATGCTCTGGATATGGATACTCGTCCCTACCAGAATATTTATCAAATTTTGCAAGTTCGGCATAAGCATCAAAATTCATAGTGCCATTATGTCCACCATGATAAAAAACGCTATAATATCCTTCTTCTTTAAGCAAACTTGCTATACTTGGAATATTATTATTTATATAAGGCGACAAAATAAAAGGAGTTCCCTTCAGTGTTGGCACAGAAGACAATATTGCTGGTATGCCTTCTATAGAACGTTTTCCATTTGCAAAAGCATTTGAGCAAAAATATGATTCGTAAATCAAAAAATCTAAAAAAGGTGCAAAATTTTTATTTTTATCAAGAGGATTTTCAGGATTTAAACTGCTTAAATGCTCACAAGAAAAACTTTCTAAAATGATAATTACAATGTTCTTTTTATTGAATTTTTCTTTTTCATAAGATTTATAGCCTTGAAAATATTTATTCAATTCGTTTTCATTTTCAAAGAAAGTTTTTCTTTCAAGACCTATCTTATTCCAAGTTCTAATAATAGAAAAAGCACTGTTTAGAACTATTGGCGAGTGATTTGTCGGAGCATATTTTGCCGCAGTAACTAAAGAAATTGGTCTTCGTTCAAAACCACCTCTCATTAAAATAAAAGAACAAAATAAAACAAGAATAAAAATAGCACTAGATTGAAGATATGACTTCACTCCTCTGTTTTCAAAGGTTTTGTACTTGAAAAACTTTTTTAATACAAGTATTAATATAACACAAAAAACTATGAACAAGACTATTGCCTCCCAAAAATCAACAATAAAATCAAGCCATAAATTTTTCATCTCGCTTTTCATCTTCACGAGCATAAGAAGTGTGTCATAACTTGTTCTACGGAAAACAAAAGGATAATAAAAAGCATCAATAATACTTGGGATTAATATTACAATATTAAATACAAAAGCAGTTGTGAAAAGAATTTTCTTATAATATTGTTTATGAAAAAATTTTTGAGGTAAAAAGAATAAAAGCAAAAATAAAAAATTTGCAAAGCACAAAGAAGACAAGTCAAACCTAAGACCTGTAAAATAATAATAAAAAAATTGTGAATATGTAATGTCGAATAAATTATAATTAAATATAAAAATCAGTATCCTAGCTAGACTATAGATAAAGAGCAAAATTGCCATCAAGACAAATACTCGCATCAACAAAGACAGCTGAGATTTAATTATTTTTTTATTCATGTTTTATAAGTTACCGCTTATTAAAACCTATTTTTCACATCTATGATTTACAAAATTAGCAATTATTATTAACAAGGGAAAAACTTGTTTAATATTTTTAATCTTTGTTTTGATTTTTTTATTATCTTTACATTCTCAAAAATAGGTGAAGATGAATTTGTATAGTGATATATATCAACTACTTAAGTTTAATGATTGCGTAATAATTCCCGGTTTTGGTGGTTTTATTGCGAATTATTCTAGTGCAAAAGTTGATTTTAACAGTCAGGAATTTTTTCCGCCATCTAAAAGTATAGCTTTTAATAAAAGTTTAAACTCAAATGATGGTTTATTGCTAAATCACATTTCAAAGTCAAGAAATCTATCTTGGGAAAAAGCTGTAGAAGAAGTTGAAAATTTTGTTGAATCAGTAAACAATTCTTTGAAAAACAATGATGTTGTTGAGTTTCCTGGCTTGGGTTGCTTTGTTTTAAATCAAAATGTTTTAGTTTTTACTCCTTTCGACTATAATGATTTATTAGAAGATTCATACGGGCTTTCGGTTTTTACCTATCCTATGCTTAAATTTGAACGCAAGCCTGTTTTTGTTCAAACCAAAGATAAAGATAAAAAACAAAGAAAATCGCTACGTCCATTAGTTTACACTCTAACTTCTGCAGCAGTTCTTGCCGGACTGGTAACTTTATCTTTCCATTTTGGTTTATTTGAAAATCAAACAAAAAATACTGAAACTGCAAAAGTTGTTTCTGTAGAAAATATTATAAAACCAAGCATTACTCCCGAAACTACTGAAATTGCTGTACTTCCAACTGAAGAAATTCAGGAAGATATAATTGAAGAAGAAATTGTAGAAAGCATTATTGAAGAAGATTTTGTAGAACCAGATTTAACAATAAACACTAACACTCAAAGCCATTCGGTTCATGTTATAGCTGGCGTTTTTTCTTCTTCTGAAAATGCACATAACTTGTGCGAAAAATACAAATCTCAAGGTTTTGAATCTATTATTTTACCACATAATAATATGTATAGAGTCAGCCTCAGATCTTTTGCAGACACAAAAACCGCTTACGCCGAACTTCCAAACCTTAAAGAAAAAGCTGATAATCAAGCACTTTGGGTGTTGGGAGAGTAATACTGTTTCTGAAAATTGACTTATACTTTATTTACAACTTATTTATCCTGTCTTGCAACTCTTTTAATCGTTTTATTAGTTCGTCAAATGACAATAGACTGCCGTAAATCATATTGGATTTCATTTCTTCGTAATCAAGTTCCCACTTTTTTATGATTGAATCAGGTGGAATAAACATAATGCTTTTGGGATTATGTTTGTCATAGTTTATACCTGAAATGGGTGTAAATCTTCTGCGATGTTCAACGATTGTATTGTAAAGTCTAGTGTCATTCAATGCTATTGTTGCATAGTCTGTTTGACTCAACTTTTCAATATCGTATAAGTGTCTGCTAAGTCGTTCAACTCTTATTTTGTCTTGAGGTTTTTGAAATTCCTCGTGCAACAAAAATATTTTTTCTAAAAATGTTCGCTCAGGATTTACAACAGGAATACTTATCGGTTTATCCGCGAAAAGTTTATCTTTATAAATTTGTGAAACAAATGTTCCAAAAGTTCTTTGCGTAAATGGTTCTCTCAACGAACGACTGCCAATTTCTACCAAAATACATGGTTTTAAATAGGTATCTATTTCCGTAAGTTTATTGTAATAAATTTCAATAATCAAAGGGTCTTGGTCACGATTTTCTACTTCACGAGGTTTTACATTTACTTCCCTAAAACCTAACTCGGCAAATTTTTTTTTCAGTTCTTCAGCAAAGACTTCTTTTATAAATATAAACGATTCTTTTCTTAATTTTTTTACATCTTTTTTGGATAATTCGCCTGTAAAACCTAAAAATTCTCTATCTAACGCCAGATCAATATCTTCTGAAAAACGTTGTATCAAATTCCAAGCTTTACTTAATGATGTTCCTCCTTTAAACGTTAAAGCTTTTGCACAGTCCATTGAAAAAATCACAGACAAAGTATGCGTAACCCACCAATCTTTTTCTGTGGCTGATGAAGACGGTAATCCCACTTTTCTACTTGTTTCTGCAAACAATCTTTTTTTTAGTTTCATCTGGCAATTGAAACCATTCCTGCAAATGTTCAAATTTATTCATTGATAGTAAGTAATTTTCGAATCCAAACAGGTGCTAACAACAAATCGTGTTGCAAATGCTTAGGATTTTCATTTTTTAAAATGTTTTTAATATGATTTATTTCTTCGACAGTTACTTGGTCATTACCAATTTTTCGTAACGCCTGAATTGCTAATGTACTAATTTCTCCAACAAAAGCTAAGTTTTTAGAACTTGCTTTTTTAAACACAATAGATTGTTTTCCAATTTTAATTTTTCTTGCCGATGTGTCAGAATAAAAAACAATGTTTAATGGAAGTTGGGTTGTTAGTCCTAATTTATACATTGCATAACTCCCAGTCGGAACAATTTTAGCTCTATCTCTTTTAGCAATAGCAACAGCAATTTCTTCAATACTTGGCAACACTTTCCCAATGTAAGGGTCAATTATAGGACGAACATAAATACCTGTAGCAACTCTTTCTAACTCTTCTGATTTTACCAAGCGTTCTAATGCCTTATGTATTGCTTTTGTATTGGAAATATTAGCAAAATTCTCCACAAAGAAAATAGTACCTCTTGGTTTTTTCTTTATTTTTGCTAACACTTTTGCTTCAACACTTTTAGACATTTTTTAACCATATTTTTGTCGCAAATTTAGTAAATATTTGCGACAAAACAAATAATTTTTATTTTATTTTTATAGCTGTTTTATCTGCTACTTTTTTCAAAACAAATCTCTAAAGCTAGTATGCTTGCGGTGCAATAACCACACTACGATAAGCCCAAATACAAAAGTAGAAGTACTGGTTTCAATCATATGGCTAAGCCTTATGCTAGCAATTGGCATTAATGGATTTGGTAAAATATGTCCCAAATGTGGAATTGCAAAAAGAAATCCTACCAACAGAGCTGTTGCCCATGGCTTGACATTGGAACCTATAATTATTGGTATTACTATTATTGCAAACAGCATACCTCTAAATAATTGCAGTAAAATTAAACCAGGATTTTCACTTATTTGAGCAAATGTATGTGTGAAAAATGTTTGAATTTCGCCGGGACTACCATAAAATGCTCTAAGTTCTGGATTTTGCCATGCTATGTAATACCCTGCTAACCAATATATTATCAAATAAACAATAGCAATAACACCAAGTTTCAAAATCAATTGCTTAATTGGCATAAACTCAAACTTAACTGTGGCAACATCATTTTTCTTCCATCTTTTACATATAAAAACAGCAAGAGGAATATAAACAAACGGTACTGACAAACCCATAATAAACAAACGGGGAAGTAAATCTGGCGATACTGTTAAATTTTTAAGAAAATACCAAGTTTCAATTTGAGTAAGAAATGTAAACGAGCCATAATAAGCCAAAGCTAAAAACAATGCCAAACGCCAGCCTCTCCACCGCGAAGTAAGTATTAATGCAAGTATTAAAAATGTATTGATTATTGCTAACACAAAAGCACCAACTTCCTGACTAAGCAAACCTGGTTCTGATGAAAGACCTTGCATCGAATCTCCCATAACCATTGAACCCAAAATCCAAATAGGAAAATAAAGGAATATCAATAAAATTATTCTAAAAAAACAAATAAAAGTTTTCTTTAAATTCATGCTTTTTACATTAAGTTTTTAATCACACAAATATACTATTTTTTGAGACACAAAACTAAAAAATCATCTGATGTTTACTTCCAAAATCTGCCAATGTTTGATTACTCAAAGAAGCTGCCTTTGACATTGAGATTTGTTCTTCAACTAAAGCACGAAACAAAAGTTGTTCAAAACGATTACTTTCCTCTACACCGAGATACTCAAAAGGTTCATCAATTTTCCAATTCATTTGCTTAATGAAAAAAAAGAATTGCTTAGTATAATGTTCGTTTATAATACCACAGTCTTTAGCCCTCATAACAATTGCTTGCATAGAGATGCCATATTGTTTTTTGATATTACCCAACTCATTTATTGAAAGTTTATTTCTGCGATCGCCCAACTCTGCTTTTATAGTTTTTTCTGGCAATAACATTGCACCCGCAAATTGAAAACATAAAGTTTCCTTTTGTTTTAAAGTAATATCGCCAAAAGTTAAAAGCAAGTGTGCTAATTCGTGAAGTAGTGTAAACCTAATTCTATCGGGCTTATTGATTTTTAGCACATTATATGCAATTACAGGAATAGAACCATTTACAAAAGTTTGTAAACCATCAAAGTCATCATTAACATCTAACTTTACCACCTTAATATTTTTATCTTCTAACAGTTCAACAACATTAAAAATTGCTCCATTACCTAAATTCCAATATTCTCTTAATTGATTTGCAGCTATATTTACTTGTTCGTAAGAAGTAATAGCGGCAAGGTTTTTAAGCGGATTTTCAAATTCAACCCTCAATCCTAAAATTTCTTCTAGTTCCAAATAACGAGAAAGATACTCTTTAGTTTTTTCCTTAATAATTGAAGCCTCTTTTCGTGGTATTTTGCTCAATTTACGATACTCTATCTCGCCTATCTCCACTTTAGTTCTTCTAAAAAAGTAATCTGGATTTACACCTAATGCCTTACTTAATAAATTAATTTTATCATTATCGGGCATCACTTCACCTTTCTCGTAACGATGCAAAGCCTGACGAGAGAGCTGATTACTCAAAGCATTAGCCAAATCCTGTAATGAAAAACCTTTCATTAAACGAGCTGACTTTAACCGTTCTGCAAATATCTTTTTCATTTTGTATTAATTTGAATTATACTGCAAAGATAATAATTTTAGTTTACAAATAAATAATATTTATAACATTAATATTTACAATTTGTAACTATGAAAACACAATACACTAACACAACATTAGTATTATCATACTTTTTATATTGATAACAAAATCTATAAACCCATAAACAAAGTTGACAAATTTAGAAAATACATCTTACTTTTAAACCTATAAAAAACATTTTCCACTCCCTAAATATACAAAATTCTTTAACATAAAACTTTTTACTGGCTAAAATATTAGTTTTATAGTATCCATATTGAGAAAAATGTATTTTTGCAGCGTTTTTAATATTATTTTATGAAATTTATTAAATCTCTTGTCGCAATTATTATACTTACAACTGCAAGTGCAATAATTTTTTCTTGTAATTTTAGTAAAAACAACAAGCCTGACAAAAACGACAAACCTGCTAAAAGCATTGACACTTTAGATATTGATACATTATCCGATAAAATTGATTATCCTAAAGACACAAGTTTAGACCAAATAGCAGCATTATTGGCTGGCGACAATGCCAATGCTTTTAAAAATATTTTCACAGATAAAATGACTTTCTGGAATAATTATAAAGCTTCCATTGACACTCCTTGGCAAAAAATTACTGAGACAAGACTTTCGAAAATGGACAAGTGGACAAAAGATGAAATTTGCACAAAAATAAATGACACCGCACTAGTATTCTATCCATTTTCTGGACCTGATTTTCTAAATGCTTTTCATTTATTCCCAAATGCAAATGACTATATTTTGGTTGCTAAAGAAAAATTAGGCAATATCCCTGATTTGTACTCTATGACCGAAGAAGACCTTGACTCATATTTGAATGCTGTAAATTTCGGGTTAAGAGATATTTACCAACGTAGTTATTTCATTACTTTGAACATGGATCAAGACTTGCGTAAACATAAAGCTGATGGTGTTTTACCCCTACTTTATGTGTTTTTAAACCGCACTGGACACGAAATTTATGAATTTGGTTACTATAAACTAAACAATGATGCAAAAAGTTTCACTAAAATCGAAAAACCAAGCAATTCTCTGAAAACAGCAGAATGTATTTGGTTTAAAATCAGAAAAAAAGGTGATGACAAACTAAAAAATCTACTTTATTTCTATGCTGATATTTCTAATGAAGGTTTTGAAAACAATCCTGCATTTTTGCAGTATTTACAAAATTTAAGAACTTGTAATACATTTCTAAAATCTGCTGCATATTTAAACCACTATGGAAACTTTTCGAACATAAGAAATATTATATTAAATTCAGCTTCTGTTTTGGAAGACGATAATGGTGTTCCTTTTAGATATTTTAATAATGATGAGTGGACGCATTACCTTTATGGAGTTTACGATAAACCAATTCCAGATTTTTCTTCAACATATTTATTCCAAGAAGACCTCGAAAAAGCTTATAATACTTCTAATGTTAAAGCTCTTGATTTTTCGTTGGGCTATCACTGGCGTGATGGAAATCAAAACTGGATGCTATTTGTAAAAAACATTGATAGCACTGAAATAGAAACGAATATTATTGCTGGGGAATAATGTTTAATAAAAAATACGATTGAATTTTTGTACAAAAAATCACATTATTAGTACCAATAATGTGTAAAATTCCACATTTTTAGCACCAATATTTAGTTAAAATCAATTTTCTTAAAAGAATGATATTAGGAAATTTGTGCAGACAGCGTCTGCAAAATTAACATTTTGTTACTTACATAAAATATTAAGTAAGGATAATATCATTTCTCTTTAAATGCGAAATCTGAGATTGGTAATTTTTCTTTTTGCTCTAGCAAGTCCTTAAATAAAAACGAATAATAAAGAGGAATATTTAAAAGTCCTTCGTTGTATTCCAATTCTTTTAGAGAAAAACGAATACTTAGTTCGGGATTATATTTTTCACGAAACACTCTCAAACTTTGTGCTTTTACTTGTTCTCCTGATTTTACTTCAATTGGATAAATTGCCTTTTTTTCTGAAATAATAAAATCAAGTTCACTTCTCCCTTTAGGCTGATTTGGAGTGTTAGCATTGCTTGTCCAGTAATATGCCTCATCAAAACCAAGAGAACGCAATTGTTGTAGAACAAAGTTTTCGGCTAAAGCACCGCCAAAATTTGACCAAATATTATCATCTCCGACAACAACTGAGCTTGGCAAATTTGCTAACTGTCGCAACACACCGACATCAAGAGCATAAATTTTAAAATCTGAATTATTTGCATAAAATGACAGAGGCAATTTGTCGCCATGAGCAGTAAGATTTATTTTATAAATTAATCCTGCATCAATCAACCAATCAAGTGCAAAAGCATAATCGCGTCCACGAGCTGATGGTTCAACAGTTTTATAAAAAAACTTATGATTTTCTTTAGCAAATTGCTGTGGCAGGCTTTGCCATAAATTTCCTATTTTTCTTGATTCCGCATTACTTGTATGCTTGCTAAAATCATCTTTATAGTCGGCAAGTATGTTTTTTAGAATTATTTCTACAGTATCAAGATTTTTGTTTTCAATCCATTCTGATACTACAGCAGGCATTCCTCCTATTGCTAAATATTGCTGAAAAACATCTTTAAATCCGCTTGCTATTAGTGGGTTTCTTAATAATTTGATAGCAGCATGAGCTTCTTCTGTTTGATTTTGCATATTGTTTGCCCAACAAAATTCTTCAAAATCCATTGGATACAAACGTAATCTATCAACTTTTCCAACAGGAAATGATGTTCCACTATGCAAAGCAATGCCAAGTAAACTTCCTGTAGCTACGACATAATATTCAGGAGCATCTTCTGCAAAATATTTTAAAGAAGTCAATGCACGAGGCACTTCCTGAATTTCATCGAAAATTATCAATGTGTCATCTTGATTTATAATAGTGTTAAATTTCAAAGCTAAATAGCTAATAATCCTTTGAGGTTGAATATTGCCTTCAAACAAATTAATTAACTCTAAATCTGCCTTTTCAAAATTAACATGAACTACTTTTTCAAAGTATTGTTCACCAAAAAGTTTTTTTAGAAGATAAGTTTTACCAACTTGTCGAGCCCCTTCTAATAGTAATGGCAAACGTCTTTTACTATTTTTCCACTCAACTAATTGTTCTAATAATTTTCGTTTCATAAATATAAATTCTATTTCGTTTACAAAGATATGAAAAAAAACACATTATTAGTACTAAAAATGTGTAAAATTTCACATTTTTAGCACCAATGTTTTATGATTTGGATTATTTGAAAAATTTAAACAACGCTATTTGCCTACTACTCAACAAATTACACTCTGCTTTATCAAAACTTTTAATTTTTGAAAGTTTTGATAAAGTGGTTAATTGCAAAAAAATAATTTCTTTGAAATGTATGTCTTATATTTTAGCATTTATATGTGTTTACTTTGTAAAAGTTTGTTTGTCTGTAAATTATTCCTGAATGAATTTATTAAAGTTGAACAAAATATTTTTTTATTCATTTTTTTCAACAATCAAATCATAAATTAATTCTGTTAAAGTTTCTATGTCACTTTCAACAGTCCCCTTCATATATCTTTCGTAAACGCTATTATTATCTGGTGGATTGAGATTTAAAGTCAAACCTTTTTCTAATGCCAATAACCTTAGAAACTCTCTTTGTACTCTCCCATTTCCTTCTCTAAATGGATGCAAATAGTTAACATTGTCTAAAATTTCTGCTAACTTCTCAGCCAAATGTCTTTTATTGTCTTGAGGAATTTTTTTAAAATCAACTATTAACTGTTCAATATGCATAAAAGCATTATTAAAATATGTAGTCGGGAAAAACTGTTTTCCTCCTTTACTTATTTCAACAGTTCGTTTTTTCCCCGCCCAAGCATATATGTCTTGAAATAAGTGTTTATGAATTTCAAAAAGGCTGTCAATCCCCTTGATTTTTATCGGATTTTCATAAAGCTCTTGAAGTCGTTTTGTTACAGCACCACTTTCAACAAAGAGCAATACCTCAGGATCTGTAACATCTTGTAAATTCCGCAAAACTCCTGTCGCAGGGTCTGTATAGGTATAGTCTGGGTCTATATATTTGTAAGAATTAGACATAGGCTTTTTGTTTTGCCAATTCAACAAATTCAACTAATGATATTTTTCCCATTACATAGTCTCTAATAATTTCAATTCCTTTTGGGCTTGGTTCAAAACCTTCAAACATATTACTTCCTAAAGCATTTGCAGTACTTTCAAGAGTTTTTAAGTCAGAGAATTGCACACCCATTATTGTTAGATTATTTCTGTCTATTTCAATTTTGTTGAACATATATTTAGTGTTTAAACTTCAATTACAAATTTATAAAATTCTTGAACAAAAAGCTAATAAAAACGATTATTTTAACCTAGTAACAGATTTTAATCAAAGTTAGATTTGAATTTGGTAAAAATTACTCCTGCAATAGCCAATCAACAATATTTATATGTTCAATTCCTTCAACTTCGGCAGTTATCAAGTCGGTAGAAATAATGTATTTTGGATAATTATCATCAATTGCTTTTAATGGACGTATTTCTCGCTCTGCTGTTTTTGGGTCGGACATTGACAATGTTACTTGATAATATTCGATTTTATTTTGTGAGTTTTTTACAATAAAGTCAACCTCGTAAGAGTCAATTTTACCAAGCCAAATCTGATAAGCTCGTCTGTTTAATTCTAAATACACAATATTTTCTAAAATATGACCAAGGTCTTGATATTGAAACTTACCTAATTTTAAATTTCTAAAGCCAATATCAACCAAATAATATTTTTCTTGTGTAGCAAGTTGCTGTTTTCCTTTTATATCAAAACGATTTACTTGATAAAATACATAAGAATTTACTAAATAATCGATATAAGTTTGCACAGTATTATGGTGAATATTTTGAAAATCTTGTTTCATCGCTCTTGATATACTGCTTGGAGATACAGTACTTCCAATTGCTCCCATTAGAAATTTTGAAAGATTGTCAAAACTTCTCATGTTTTGAATATTGTATCGTTGTTTAATATCTTTTTCTACAATTGTATTATAAACATCTTGAATATAACGATTTTGTAAGTCAGAACCTTTATCTCGCAATAAAACACCTTGTGGCAAAGAAGTTTCGTAAAGATAAGAGTTAAATAATTTGTATTTATCTTCTTCTGCATCTTCCTGACTTTCAAGAAATTCGGCAAAAGAAAATGGTAAAACATGAATAGTTATATAACGACCCGAAAGCAAAGTAGCAATTTCTCCCGACAAAAAATAAGCATTGGAACCGGTTACATATAAATCAATATTTGCTTCAACAAACAAAGCGTCAATAAGTCGTTCAAACTCAAATACTTGCTGAGGCTCATCAAGAAAAATATAATTCATATTATTCTTGTCTATTTTTGATAGAATCTCATTGTAAATTTCACGCCAAGTGTATTCTTCAGGGAAAATTGGCTTTTCAAAATTGTACTTATGAACTCTATTTTCAGGAATTCCAGAATCAATAATTTGCTGGGCAAAAATATTCAATAAAGTAGATTTTCCTGAACGTCTTAATCCAGTAACAATCTTGATAATATGTACATCTTTCAACTTTTCTAATTGTTGAATGTAGTTTTTTCGGTTAATCAGCTTATTCATATATTGCTGTTTTTCATTTAGTTACGCCTTACTTTATCAAAACTTTCAAAAATCAAAAGTTTTGACAAAGATACTCTTTTTTTGAAAAACTGCAATAGGTTTAATTAATCATAATTTCCTGTCCCGTTCAACAATAATATTTCATTTTTTACATTTAGAATAAGAAATTCTTCTAAAGCGGAAGCAAATATTTCCATTCCCATATCATCAAATTCAAGATCTAATCCGAAAACATATTCTAAGTTATATGCACGCCCATTTATGCCATTCATTGTAAAATTTGGATTATCTTTATCTTTCAATAAGTGTGCATAAAGTCTTCCTCCAATTGAAGAAGAAAATGATGCTTTGCCAATATACATTACTTTGCTAGCGCGGTCTTCTGGATCATATCCAAAGATAAAATAAACCCCTTTTTTGGGTGCATTTGGAAATACTAACTCAAGCCAAGGAACATTCAATTCTGTAAAATACTCATTGTCATTAATTCTGCTCAAATCAATTGTTGGCACTTGTTTTTCTGGAATAAAAAACTCATTAAATTTTGAAATGTTTTTATTCACAATTTCAATCATATTTTTATATTCTGCTATCATAATTTATAAAATTAACATTATTTATTTTAAATTATTACGTATTTTTTTACGAACCAAATCTACAACTTTCTTAAATACAAAACAAACAAAACACTAAAAATTCTATCATTTTTCCCCGCAAAAAAACACCCCTATTTCATCAAACAGAGGTGTTTCTCAATAAATCAAAAAAACTATTTATTTATATTGATCTAAATTTTCATTTTGATTGTTTTTCTTTTTACTAGCTCTTGCTAAGAAGATTATTGGTAGTATAATAATAACTAAAAAAACTAATCCTAATATTAAACTTGATGTATCCATAATTTCTATATTTATAATATTTAACATTTAAACTTAACAAACAATACGCTGTAAGTCAATAATTTATAAAATTATTAAAACCTCTAAAAATATTTTAACAAGCTATTTAATAGAAATAATGGAAAGGAAAAACCTGATGATAATCTTTAAAAATATTTTTACTATAAATAAAAATCTTATATAAAACGAGATAGTTGTCGGGAATTATTTGTGATTTTATTTGTAAACAAGGCTTGGTAATTTTGTTAGAAAACAAAACATTTACCTGCTTTAAGTTTACAAAATTGTCGTTTTTGAAATTTTGCTTTTGAAAAGTAAAATTAAAATACTCTAAATTAGAAAAGTAAACATTATTCTTACCAGATTCTTGATTTGTCTTGATTTCAATACTTTGGTAGTTGTATATATTTGCGTTTAATGCAAATATTAAAAAACTAAGAATAATTATTATGTAATTTTTACTTTTCACAATTATTTCCCCCAAGAATCTCTATCTAAACTTCTGTAATGAATTGCTTCTGCAATATGCGAAGGCATAATATCTTTTGAATTTTCAAGGTCTGCAATAGTGCGTGATAATTTTATTATTCTATCATAAGCTCTTGCCGACAAATCCAATTTTTCCATAGCATTTTTCAACAAACTCAAAGACTCCTCATCTAAAGGACAAAATTCCTTTATCATTTTTGATGTCATTTGAGCATTGCAATAAGTGTTTTTCTTATTTTTAAATCTTTCTGTCTGAATTTTTCGTGCTTGAATAACTCGCTTTTGAATTTCAGAAGATTTTTCTGCTGGTTTTGTTTGTGCTAAATTTTCAAAATTTACAGGCGTAACTTCAAGATGAATGTCAATTCTATCAAGCAATGGTCCTGAAATTTTATTCAAATATTTTTGAATGGAATTTTGAGTGCAAAGGCAATCTTTTTCTGGATGGTTATAATATCCACAAGGACATGGATTCATTGCTGCTACGAGCATTAAACTTGCAGGATATTCCACAGTAAATTTTGCTCTTGAAATTGTAACTACTCTGTCCTCCAAAGGCTGACGCATAACTTCTAAAACTGTGCGTTTAAATTCGGGAAGCTCGTCTAAAAATAAAACTCCATTGTGAGCTAAAGAAATTTCTCCCGGCTGAGGATAAGTACCGCCCCCAACTAAAGCTACATCAGAAATTGTATGGTGAGGCGAACGAAAAGGACGTTGCAAAAGAAGTGATTTATTGGCTTCAGTTTTTCCAGCTACAGAATGGATTTTTGTAGTTTCAATTGCCTCATCTAAACTTAATGGTGGCAAAATTCCCGGCATTCGCTTAGCAAGCATAGTTTTCCCAGAACCTGGCGGACCAATCAAAATAATATTATGACCACCGGCAGCAGCAACTTCTAATGCTCGTTTAACATTTTCTTGTCCTTTTACATCACCAAAATCAATTTCTAATTCTTTAACACTTTTTTGAAACTCTGCTTCAATATCAATTCTTACAGGCTCTAAATCTTTGCTGTCGTTAAGAAAACCTACTAAATCCATAATGTGTTTCACACCATAAACATCAATACCATCAACAACAGCAGCTTCTTGAGTATTTTCCACAGGCAAAATCAAGCCTTTAAAACCATTTTCACGAGCATTTATAGCAATAGGCAAAGCACCTTTAATTGGATTTACATTTCCATCTAAAGACAATTCGCCCATGATAATATAATCTTCTAACTTTGAAAAACTTATCTGTTCAGATGCTGCGAGAATACCTACGGCAATTGGCAAATCGTAAGCAGAACCTTCTTTTCGCAAATCGGCAGGAGCCATATTAATTACTATTTTTTTGCCGGGCCACTTAAAATTATTGGTCGTTAAAGCAGAAATAATCCTTTGTTGACTTTCTTTAACAGCAGAATCAGCCAAACCAACTAAATAAAAATTTATACCTCTCGAAATATTAACTTCGATAGTAATTGTTTCGGCATTTATTCCATTAACAGCTGAACCAAAAGACTTTACAAGCATCTACTTATCTAAAAATATATTTGTGAGCAAAGTTAATAATATTTTATAACTTTTATATCATTTGAAAAACAATTAAAAAAAAGATATTATCTTTGAGTAAAATTTTTAAGGCTTATTTTATGAAGAATTTTGTTTTATTTATTTTCTGTTTGGCTTTAACATTTGCGAATTTATTTTCGCAAGAAAAAAAAGAATACAAAATAGCTTGTGTTACTTTTTATAATGTTGAAAATCTTTTCGATACAATTCCCGGCACAAACGACAGCGAGTTTGCTCCTGATGCAAACAAAAAATGGAACTCAAAGAAATACTATGCCAAACTCGATACAATAGCTTCTGTTATTTCAAAAATTGGTAAAGATGTAACCAAAACAGCACCAGCAATTGTAGGACTTAGCGAAATTGAAAATATTACTGTCTTAAAAGATTTGGTTAAAGTTAAAGATATTAAAAACTTTAATTATCAAATCGTTCATTTTGATGGACCTGATCGTCGTGGAGTTGACTGCGCACTTTTATATCGTCCTGAATACTTTAAAGTTACAAATACTGCTATGCACCATGTTTATACACCAGAAGATCCTGACTTTAGAACAAGAGACCAATTATTGGTAAGCGGTATTTTTGATGGAGAAGAAATGCACTTTATCGTTCTGCATTGGCCCTCACGTAGTGGTGGAGAAAAAAGAAGTGAGCCAAAAAGATTTGCAGCAGCAGATGTTACTCGTAGCATTGTTGACTCAATATTAACAATTAATCCAAAAGCTAAAATTGTTATTATGGGCGACTTAAACGATGACCCTGACAATAAAAGCGTAAGAAAACGTTTACAAACACAATACAAAAAAGAAAAAGCTCAGCTTCCTTACTTGTACAATGCTACAGAACCTCTTTTTAGAAATGGTGTAGGCTCTTTGGCATATAGAGATAAATGGAATCTTTTTGACCAAATTATTATTACGCCAGAATTTTTAGAAAAAGATAAATCAAGCTATAGATTTTATCAAGCTCATGTTTTTAACAAGCCTTATTTAATGCAAAAAGAAGGTCGCTTTAAAGGATATCCTTGGCGTACTTACGTTGGCGACACATATATGGGTGGGTATAGTGACCATTTTCCGACTTATATTTACTTAATAAAAGAGAAATAGTCGGCATTTTATAAGTGTCCAACTGCTTCGTTGCTTTCGATATTCGGACTCAGTCACGTAACTTCTCGTACGCTCCTTCGTCCTCAATCTCAGACGCCTTGCATTTGAACACTTCTAAAACGCCTTAAACTTAATGTTAAAAATCTGATTTTAAGAGGAATAGAGCATAAGCATACACGCTAGAATTTAGAAAACATAAACAAAATTCCTAAAACTTTCAAAATTTGAGAACTTTTAGGAATTTGGTGATGGCTTTACGGATAATCTTTGCAATTTATTTCTACATATCTTCTAACGACAGGCACTTAGTTTCAATCGTATATTTTGGCAGTTCTATTTGTTTTAATCTTTTTACTTTTTCAGCAAACATATTAGGACGAAAACGCTCTTTGTTGCGTTTTACCTCTACCGCCAATGCTTTGTTTTTTTCAAAAAGTAATGCAACTATGTCTATTTCGTTTGCCTCGCCTTTAGTTTCCCACCACGAAGCTATTTCACGGTATAAGCCACTTTCTGCCAACTTTGCACGAAAATATCGCTCTAACATTTTTCCCGAAAATGTTGTATAATCAGATTTTATAATATTTTGTAAGCCTGAAAACGCCTTTATTTCTATCATAGAACGATTGCGTTCAAAATAATTGAACCAAAATTGCAAGAAATTATCAATTATCTCATAACGAACAGTTTGTGATCCTTCTTTTGCACCAAAGGGACGCACTCTTTTCAAAATATTGTAATCTTCTATCAATCGCTTAATGTGTCCACCAATACTTTTTTCTCCAAGTGCTGTCATAATAGCAGGTTGCGTGTTAATTCCTCCAGAAATACAACTCAATATAGAAAAATAAGTGCCATAATTTTTGCCAAATTCTTCTATTAACAAGTTTTTGCCTTCATCAATAAAAGGAGAATTTTCGCGCACAATAAATTCAATCATAGAATCAACTTTCAACTCGCAGCCATCACAAATGAGTTCTACATACTTTGGAATACCTCCAGTAAAAGTATATAACGCCAACAAGTCATCATTCTGATAGTCAGGATTATAATCGCTGATAATGGTTTTCAAAGTATCAGTATCGAAAGGTGAAAGTTTAATAGTATTATCGGCACGACCAAAAAGCGGTTCTTTAGAATTTTGAAAAATTTTATTCATCAACGAATAAACCGAGCCACTCACAATAAGATTGACTTTTGTTTTTCGGCGATACTGATCCCAAAGGTTTTGTATGTCGCTATATATCGACTCATTAATATTAAAAAACTCCTGAAATTCGTCAATAATCAAATGGAATGAACGTTGCTTTCCAATTTCCATAAGATACTGAAAAAGAGAGCGAAAACTCGAAATCTCTTGTGGTACAAACACATTCAGAGAGTTTGAAATTTCTTGAATATATTCGTTGCAAAGAGTTGCTTCAGTTTTTCTACCAACAAAAAGATAGACGCTTGGTTCGTCTTCAACTGACTTCATTATCAAACTTGTTTTGCCAATTCTTCGTCTGCCTGTAACTACAGTCATTCGAGAATATTCGCTAAAAGAGAGATTTTTAATTCTTTGTAATTCAGCTATTTCTTTTGTTCTATCGTAAAATTTCATATTTAAAAACTTTAGTTACCACCGTTACTGTTACGGCAGTTACAAAATTATAAAATATTTTTGAAATACAACAAATTTTTGAAAATTATTTTCTTCTATATAAGTAGAAATAATCTAAATTTTAATTATTTTTTTACGAATTGTTTTACCATCGGTCAATCTCACTTCTAAGAGGTAAAGTCCTGATTGATAATCACATATATTTATATTAGAATTGTCATAAACGCCTTTAAGCTCTCCTTGTAAGTTAAAGATTCGTATATTTTCAATAGCTGAATTTTCAGATACATTTACTGTGAGTTTATCAATTATTGGATTAGGACTAATTGAAATTTTGTCTATTGTAAATTCAGGAACATTAATTAAATCCCAGTAATATTCACAATCCTTATCAGTATAATTAATTAAAGGGAAAGAGTCGTCTTTATAGCATGAAAAATTTATATCATCAAGTTCAATAGCCAAGAGAGAATCACAATTGTTTTCTAGTGGGAATAGATATCCCGATGATGCTCCAAATTTTTCAATTACCCAACCATAAAAGTATCCACTAGAATTTGCATGTGGCCTAACAAACAGACAACGTAAAGGCATTTCATTAATAGTAATAGTTTTAACACTATCTACTTCAATTATAGATTTAGAACATAGCCATTGATTGGTGTCAATTCCTAAATCCCAAGTATCTCCTGGCTGAGCGCCAAAATTGTATAAAATGTTAAACTTATTATTCTTGTATCTGAATACAGTATCACCAGATAAATAAGTAAATTCAGGCTCAAGTGTGTTAACACCAAAATAATACCATCGATTATTTTGATCTACTGAAAATACATACTTAGATTGTTCTAGTTTTTGACAAACTTTCCCATCGATAATTGTATCTGCCACGTAATTTACTTTGTAAAAACCAAGATCCGAAAATCCATAATACCGATAATGCCATTCTGCTCCTGCGTCAATCCATGTTTGACTAAATAAAAAAGCATTGAAAAACAATAGAATAGAAAATAAATATACTCTTTTTACCATAATTTTATCATTTTAAAATAAATTTCTCGTTCAGCTCAACGCTTTTAAACAAAATACTAATGTTTAATTTACAAGACAAATCTACAACATTTATAAACAAAAAACAAATAAAAATCTACGAATATTATTTTTTTAATATTTTATAACAAAATCTATTGAATTGTACAACCAGAAAATACAAGAGAGCCTCTTAAAACAAGTTTACTATTGCTTTCACATTCTACTACAGATGTATTCATACGTTTATCGCTGTAACCGCCAAAAACAGAATCTAAATTAGACTGTACACACCAATCTTCTGGAACATAAAGTGTTATACCTCCAAAAACAATATCGATATCAAGATAAACAGTGGTGTCTGGTAAAGTAGTTTTTCGTAAATCAATAACTATTCCACCAAAAACAATATCTATATCTCCACCATTTAACACAGGCTCAGTAAAAATACTCTCGGTACTGCCACCAAAAACTATATCTTTTGCTATCCAGCCACCTGTTTTAGACGTATTCTCCTGAATATCAACCCTATGACCTTTTAATGAAGTTTTGTTTTTTTTTCTATTAATGAAAAATCCGATGATAATCATTATACCAACAACTATCAGTAAAAAGGGCCAAAATTGAGATGTAAAATCTTTACTATCAATACCAAAAAATCCTGGATAAACATTTTCTATACGTGGCAAAAGGAAAAATGCTCCAAATAATAATAAAATGGTGGGAAACATAATTTGTCTTTTCACATAACCTATGAACGCCAGTAAAATTAAAAGCATGGGCCAAGAAAAAACAATAGGTTTGCATGCAGGATTTAACCAACCCACATTGAAAGCAAGCAAAACAAAACCAATCAACACAATTAAAACACCAAATAGGACTACCGTACTAAGTGTTTTCTTACCTCTATTATTACATTTATTTGTAGTCATAATATTATGATAATTTAATTACTAGTTATTTTACAAAAATAGTTAATTCTACGAAAAAAAATGATTACGATAATGTTACAATACGGTTACAATTATATTGGGATTTGCAACATAATATCCCCAAATTGCAAAATGTATTTTTGTATTTTTTAGGATTTATTTTTTACAGAATATTGCTGTCTTAAAGGCTTTAATAGTGCTACTACTAAGATTAAAACACCATAGAAAAAATAGAAAAAATGTAGCCAGTGAAAACCTTGTAAAAAATAGACTTGCATATAAATCCAAATAATAAGAGCAAAGCCTGTGTAAACTGCCCAAGACCAAGACCAATGCATGTCGGGATATATATTTACCAATTGTGCTATTTTGCATTTTTTACGTTTTATTAATCCCCATACAACAAAAATTGGCATTAAACCAAGTACTGTAAACAAAATCAATCCGGGTATTAGAAAGTTTTTAAAAGGCAAATGTTGTAGCATTAATTCAGGTGTCATTTCCATCCATCCTTCGGGGAAAATTAAAAAAGCACCTCCGCCAAATAAAGCTCCTACAGAAAGAAAGAGCAAAAGAAAAATTAATAGATTGCGAGTTCTCATAATTATAAATAGTTTATTTAATTTCGTTATTACACTTGGTCAGTACCAATATTTTTTTCTAAAATATTAGGATTGATATATCTGTCTTTTTTACGTTTATTTTTATAAACAATAGCTTTTTCGGGACAACGATGATAACAACTCAAACAAGCAACACATTTATCGTCAAAAACTATGCTTCCATTTTCATTTCTGATATTGCCAACAGGACAGATTCTAACACATTTCTGACAATTAGTACAGTTTTCTGTTATTTTGAAATCTTTGACTAAGAGATGAAATTTTTTAATGTTTTCAAGATGTTTAGGTGTCCATTTATCTTTCTTAGGTTTTTGAATTACAATCTCTTTGTCGTCTCTGATGACTTCAACGACAGATTTCATGCGTTTTGGTGCTTTGCGTAAAACTAGATTTATAGCAAACTTAGGCTGAGAAAAGGTTAATGTGTAAATTTCAGGCATCATAACAGCTTGAACTGAACGAATATTAAGTTCACTTTTTTTGCACAGTTGATAAGCATAATATGGAGCAAAAGCTTCCATTCCACCGTGATTAAGCACAATGTACAAAGGCTTAGAAGATTTCATATTAATAATAAAATTATACACAAGCGTAGGCAAGCCAAAACTATGTATAGGCGATACAATTATAATCTTATCATATGTATTTACATCTCCTGCGAACTTTGGAATATAGCGAATTTCTCCACCTAATTCGTTCTTAATTTGCTCAGCGATATATAGACTATTTCCTGTTGATGAAAAATAAAATATTCCGTTCATATTACATTTATTCTAAATTATTATTTTCTTTTTTTTCTTTTGCTATGTGCATAAAGACAAGCACAATTCCGACTGCATTTATAGCAACTCCTATTCCTAAAAATAAACCTTGAATGAAATCACCAAAATCACTTGGCAAAATATTACAAAAAAAATCTTTTGAGACATACAACACATTACCTAATATTACAAGCGTAATTCCTGTTTTTAATTTGTTCATTTTCACTTTTCTTTATTTAGCTTTTAAATTATTTTTTCAAAATTAAGTTCTTGTTAGCAAGCGATTTGTTTTACACTTTTACTCCCTCTAACAATCAACCAAATTGCAAAAACTATTTCCCACAATCCGCCTAAACCAAGAAGATACATGCTCCACTCCTTTCCAAACAATTCCATTAGAAAGCCAAATGCAAAAACAGCATAGCCTACAACTCCCCAAATCGCTAACCAAGATGGTGAGATTTTATGTTTATACAAAGTTAAACACATTGGAATACTGCCAATTCCTAAAACCAACATGCCTAGAATATAACCCAAGTCGTTTGGGACATTTCCATTTATGAGTATTGTTGAAAGTGCTAAGGCTTCAAATATTCTTGCAAAAAGATAAATATTTCCCACTAAAGCATTGTGCAATTTTAATGTTTTTCTCAATAAAATTCCTATAAACAAAACCATTACAGAATTGGCTATGACAAGGAATGCTCCTAAATATTTTTCAAAGTCATCTGTGCTTTCAAACAATTGACTTCCAATACCATAGGCTAAAAATGCCAATAAGAAAAATGCTCCGATAATTCGGGCATTATAAATGGTAACAGATTTATTGCTACTTTTCATTTTTCAACATTCGTTGAGTCAATGAAATCATTGTTTTAAAAGACATATCTGGGTGAGCTGTTTGGTTTACTGTTCCTGCGATATAAAGATTTTCTTTTGGGCTATAAAATGCTAAAGCACCCGAAAGTCCTGAATGTCCAATAAAAGAAGGCATTGCTCCTGTAGGGTCAAAAACTTTAGGTATCTTAAACAAATGAATGCCGATACCTGAACGCATTGGTGGGAAAATTTTGTTCCATTTTTGCATTTTTTCGATATAATCAATTGGGAACAATTTGCCTGTGAAAAACGCTTCTATAAAAGTTAACATGTCTGCCGAAGTTGAAACTATGCCTCCATCTGCTCCAAAAGATGTCATTGCTTTAGGAATTCTCAACTCCTTTTTTTTGTGATACAACATTTTTGGTGTTTCATCTGTAGCATCTTGATATAGATAAGTTTTTGACAAGCCAAGTGGTTGAATTATATATTCTTGGCAATTTTCGGCATATGATTTATTTGTGATTTTTTCGATAATTTTCCCTAAAAGTTGAAAATTTGCATCTGAATATTTTGCTTTTCCTTTTTCGCCTGGAACAAAAAGAGGCTCAAACTTTTTTGACATTTCAATAGCTTCTTCAAAAGTCCAAGACTGATCATGACCTTTCATTAAGTCTTTTTCCAAACTTTTTTTGCTTGTTCCTTTGTCTTGAAAATAGTCGGGAAGTCCCGATGTGTGAGAAAGCAAATGCTTAATACTTATTTCTTGGGAATAATCTTTCTTTTGGTAAAGATGAAGTCTAAACAAAACTGAAATATCAACATATTGGTGTATTTTATCGTCAAGACTTAACTTACCTTCTTCTTTAAGTTTTAGAATAATTGCAGTAGTAAATAATTTTGTTGTACTCGCAATAAAATAAGGCTGGTCTATACTTAAATTACCTGATGCTCCTTGCCAAACTGTATTATCTTTTTTTAAAGCGAAAGATGTTCCAAATATTTTTTTGCCATCAACCTTTTTATCTAAGATAGCTTGCAATGATTTTGCTTTTTCAGTTGTCATATTTTATTATTTATAAGTTAGTATTTTTTAATTTTCTATTTTTTATAAAATCAAATGTCAATATTGTTAAAGAAAGTATAGTACTTATAATTACAATCCAAAAATTATATTCATCGTATTTATTGTCGGCTAATGTATTCACTAACATTATTAAAAAAAGAGTTGAGTAAACAAGCCAAAAATTTCTTAGAAATAAATAAGCCAAGCCTAACAATAAGCCAATAAATGCCATGGTAGCTGCTAATTCTATATCTTGAAATAATGTATCAACATAAAATGCTATAAAGAAAAAGATGCTAATTGAAAAAATTAACAATACACTTTTTGTTTTGCTGTTTTTCCAGTTTTGTATAGTGTTTGGAATTAGTAAAAATGCAAATAAGCCAATTCCTAAAGACATAGGGAAAAACAGTAGAATATATTTTAAAATTAAAATCCAAGAATATTTCAATTCAATGACTTTTAAAAATGCTCCCGACAATATAGTTGAAAATATAATTGCTAAAATCAAAAAAAGATAAGCTAGTAGTCTGTTTGAACTTGGTTTATTGTAACTCCAATTAAATTTATTCTTTAAATATATTGGTATAAAAGTGCCGATTAGACCAGTAAAAACAATAGAAAACACTAGACTTGACAGTAGTGAATACTGTGTCTTGATGCTTATCAGTTGTGAGACACCCCAACAGATATAGAAAAGCGTAATCGAAAAAATTGTTAAAAAAATTGATTTCGTTTTCACACATCTAAGTTTATAGACAGACAAAATTACTCATCTTACTTATAAGTTTGAAAGAAGCTGTGTTAAGTTTCTGTTAAGTTTTTAGTTACATACATTAAACGCTTATTTTTAAAGACTTATATAACATAAACTTTCATTATTTTTTCTAACTTTTTTTATTTGTTTTAATGAATTCTGAAATATATTGTCATTGTGTGAAAATTATGAAGTATCAGAAAAATGATTACTATCAAAATAAAAAACCAGCGTTTATAGGGCAGATTGAAACAAAATGAATTTCCAACAAATCCGATTCCTGTTAGCCACAATAATGGTGTGTATGCAGGTGCCATAAATCCAAGGATATTATTACTCCAGCTACTGTTTGGAAAATAAATCAGGACAAGCCAAGAGGCAAAGTATATTAGTGTTCCGCCTATATATAAAATGAGTCCCCGTTTTTGTGTCAATGTTGAAATGTTTAGAGGCATCAGTAAAGTAAGTATGAAAATCAATATCCTTGAAATATTTTCAGAATATTTCAACCAGGCAGGAATGTCTTTCCAAAATATTTCTGGCTGATAATATTGAGGCAATTTGCTTGTAAAGATGATATTCCATATCATAATAGGAATTGTCAAGAGGAAACAATTAAGCAAATATTTTTTTAAAGTTTTGATTTTCATACTATTGTCAGTCATGTTATTTTAAACATTAAACTCTATTCTATCAACCGTCCCTTTATAATATTCGTAATCGCTTTCAGGCAAATGCCAAATAATTTTGACTTTCTCTCCAATTTTTAAATTATCCTGTGTTTTAAAACTTTCTACAACAACCGAAAACTTAACTTTCTTATAGCTGTTTTTGCCTGTGGTAAAATATCGATCGAATGTTTCAAAATGTGTAAAAAGCCCCTCTTCGTTAAAATAGAACATTCCGGAAACTTCAATTCCGTTATCTACAAGAGTTCCGCGAACTGAATAATCATCTATTTGTTCCCATTTTACATTTTCAGACAACAAATAACTTGGAATAAAAGCAAATTCACAAAAAATAGTTATTAGTGCCGATTGTGCTACTTCTTTACTATTATCGAAAGCTAGATTTATCAAATTAAATAGCTTAACTTTCATTTCTCCGTAACCATCACGATATAAATCTCTTGCCGCCACAGGCATGTCTAAAATTTTCATATAGGCTAGCCGTCCTATTGGTTTTACAGAATTAAATTGTGTTGTATGAAGTTCGCTCCATTCCTTTGTCGGCGACATTTTCAACCAAGACTCAGTCCAATATATATTAGCATTTACTGGAACAGGTGTGTTTATATATCCACAAACGCGAAGGTATTTTTTTAAAGGCTCAGGTAAATCTTTTATTAGCTCTTCAGAAAACATTTCTATTTTATGAGCTTTATTTCTTTTGATAAATTTGGTTTTATCTTTTATAAAAACTCTTTTCATCTTAAATTTAGTTTGTTTTCTCTATTTGATTTTTCAAATCGAGTAAAACCTCTATAAACTCGTCTGGCAGGTCTGCGTGAATATCGTGAGCTGATTTAAAACCTCCAGCATATTTACTATTAGGTACTAAATCAACAACTTTTTGGGCATCTTTTTTGTCCATTGCAGCAAGCAAAACTCCATTTTCATCATAATAACTTGGAGCAGTTATATCACTCGGTGCTACGTGCATTACGATAGTAGGCGATTTTATATTTTTCAAAATTTCTTCAGTATCAAAGCCTTCAAACCACGAAAAGTCATAAAATGTTAGTCCAAATCTCAAATCATATTTACCAGTTCCGTCCTGCATATTTGCATTCAAAGCATAAATAGTATTTATTCCCAACTTTGGCGGATAATACCAAATAATAGGAATTTCGCCGGGATGTTTTTCTAAATATTTTAAGGCGGGATTTTTTATTACCTTGTTCCAAGCTTGTGGATCTTTAGCATTAAAAATTTCTTGCATGTAGTTATGCTCTAATGAATATTCCATAAAACTACCTATCTCGTTTTGGTTTAGATAGTCGTACATATTTTTAAATTCTAACCATGAAATAGTTTTTTCCGCCCTGTTAGGAAGAGTAGAGAAAAAAGGACCATCTTCTAAAATTGTAGCTATAATACAATCAGGTGCGTTTGCAGAAACATATGCGGCTAGCAAGGCTCCAGAAGAGTGTCCCGATATATAAATTTTTTCCTTAATAACATTTTTAACAAACCAAATTATATCATTTCCTATTTCAACAGCATTATACTTGTCGGGATTTTTTGATGATTTTCCATGACCATAATAATCAAGGGCAAAAACATGGAATTCTTTTGAAAGGTTTGGTAATACTTTAGCGTAATCGTAGCAGCTAACTTGCTGACCATGAAGCAAAAGAAGTTTTGGACCATTATTAGGACCTTCTATATAATAAATTTCAGAGCCATCGTTTAATTTTGCAGTATTTTCAGTAAAACCTAATTTATATCCCTTTTTCTCTAAAAAATGTTCATTTAGATAATCATAATTCATATTTATATATGCAAAAATCGCGATAGCTATTGCAACTATTAGTACAACTATTCCGATTATTATAACAAACTTAAATTTCATAGTCTTTTATTTTAACTTAAATTAAGCCTTTTTCACAAATTCAGATTTTAGTGCCATAGCACCAAACCCGTCAATTTTGCAATCTATATTGTGGTCGCCATCAGTAAGGCGAATATTTTTTACTTTTGTACCAGCTTTTATTGGACGAGGCATTCCCTTTACAGGCAAATCTTTAATTACTACTACCGAATCGCCGTCTTGCAATTCATTGCCATTAGCATCAAACACTTTGCCTTCTTGTTCTTTTGTAGCTTGTAGTTCAGCAGGATTCCATTCAAAAAAACATTGAGTACACGCCCAAAGTGTACCATTTTCATAAGTATATTCCGAATTACATTTTGGACAAATAAGTGTTTTTCCCATAAAAATATAAAAATCTATACGTTAATAAATTATATTGCAAAGATAAAGATTATTTTAGTAATAAAAAGTTTGCAAGGTTTTCCTTTGTTACCAATATATACAACCAAGTTTATTATCAATTTTTTATTTTGAGTAAAGAATTTGGATAAATGAATAGTTTTATGTAATTTTGCAGTTGAACTTCAAATTTGCATAAATAAATATGAGTAAAGAATTTATTAAAAGAGATATAACTGATGTGATGCTTGAAATGTACAAGTACTTTCCAGTTCTTACTATGACAGGACCTCGTCAATCTGGAAAAACCACCTTATTGCGTAAAGTATTTGATCATTTACCCTACTATTCGTTAGAAAATTTAGATATTCGTAATTTTGCCTTAAATGATCCCGTTGGATTTCTCAGTCAGCATCAAGAAGGAATGATATTAGATGAAGTTCAAAATGCTCCAGATTTACTTTCCTACATACAAGGTTTAGTAGATGAAAATCCTGAAAAACGTTTTGTACTTTCGGGCAGTTCTCAATTTTCTGTTATCAAAAAGATTACGCAATCTCTTGCAGGACGAACAGGGATTTTAGAACTTATGCCTCTCTCATACAACGAAGTTAAGACGCAAGCAGATAAAAAAAACTTAGATGAAATATTAATAACAGGCTTTTATCCTGTACTATATTCTGGGAAAAACATAGCCAATTTGTTTTATCCATCTTATGTAAAAACTTACTTAGAAAGAGATGTTCGCGATTTATTACAAATAAAAGACATAATGCAGTTTCAAACATTTCTGAGACTTTGTGCTGGACGTATAGGAAGTTTATTCAATGCTTCGGAACTATCTAGCGAAGTTGGAGTTTCTGTAAATACTATTAAATCTTGGCTTTCTGTTTTGCAAGCTTCTTATATTATCAAAATGCTAGCTCCTTTTTATGAAAATATGAAAAAAAGATTGACCAAAACGCCAAAACTTTATTTCTGCGACACAGGATTAGCCTGTTATCTGTTAGGTATTGAAACAGAACAGCAATTAGCAAGAGATAAAATGCGTGGACATCTTTTTGAAAATTTTATTGTGATGGAAGCTTTTAAAAATCGACACAATCAAGGAAAAGACAGTAATTTATTTTTCTATCGTGATAGTAATGGAGTTGAAGTTGATTTGCTACTCAAAAACGGCAATAATTATTCTGCTATTGAAATAAAGTCATCACAAACCTATCATATTGAATTTGAGACAGGTATAAAATCATTAGAATCCTTATTAAAAGACAGACTAAGCAACAAAGCCATCTTATATGCTGGTGATTTTGAAAATGATACAGCACAAATTCAAGTTTTAAATTATAAGAATATGGGGAGAGTGGTTTAGAGGTAAATAGCTTGTTACAAATTACTAAAAAATGTGGTTAAGTTAGATAGTTTCATTATTTTTCTTTTACTTCAATTTTATTGGTTTCTAAAATATATGTCATTGTTTTTTTTATAGCAGGTGAATATACTGAAAATTTTTGTAATTCTGTGTATTGAGCATAAAGCCTAAAAGTACATATATCTGTTGCTGTAATATATGGTGTTGTTCGCAAATGAGAATGTGTTGCTTCTACTACTTTGTGTCCATCAGTTTCTGCCATTACCGGAATCATAGTAGAGTGGAACTTAGTCCAATATATAATCTTTCCTTTTGAGTTTGCTTTAAATAAATAATCATTACCAAAAGGTATTACCCCATATGTTGATGTTCCCATTATCACATAAAGTTTATAAAAATTGTCCTCTTTAATTAAAACAAAATTTGGACTAAATCCGTTTGGTATTGTTACTTTATATTTTCTATTAACAATTTGTTTAAGCATTTTAGTTTTAATATCAACTAGCTCTTTTTCTTCGACAGACAAAGTTGAAAGTTCTGTACTAATGTAACAAGGTTTACTTAAATCCGCAGAAGTATAAGTATATCTAGCAATACTTTGTTCCTGTTTTTTGTCTATATAGACTACATAGACAGAATCTGCTGAATGACTTACAACATAGCCACCATAATTCTTTTGTAAGTTTTTGTTAATCATTAACAAATCTGTTGAATTCCAAACAGTTTTTTCGTATTTGTACATTAAATCTGCTTCTGCAATTATTGAATCAAATATCATCTGCAAATCCTCATCTTGCGAAAAAGCATTAATATATAATGCTAACAAAAAAATTATTATAGTAAAACGTTTCATATTTCCTCCTTTAACATTTATTCTACAAGCCAAATATACAACTTTATTAAACCTTCCCGACTATTTCCTCACAAATTTTTCCCTTAAAATTTCACCATCTTGTATTATCTCAATAAAATAAATTCCTGAACTAAGATTTTCTATATTTATTTGTGAGTTTGAGTTTTCGGTTTTATTTAAATAAATTTTACCGTCTATACCTATAATGTTAATGGTATAATTTCTATCATTATTTATTTTAACATTCAGAAAATCTTCTGCTGGATTTGGATATATTTCTATTTTATTTGCAAAAATTTCTTCACTACTATTTACATTAGTTTGATATTTAAGTTTAAAACCACCGGCTCTAATATCATTGTTTGTTTTAAAAATCACTGTAGCTTTATTTCCTTCTATTAGTATTTTGTCGGGTAAAGCATCGCCTGAAAATGTTCCTACAGCTTGTCCTGAAGAGTTAAGCACTCTCACATAATCATTTATTGGCTCTGTATCAAACTCTAAAAAAGTTATTTCAATATTCTCAGCATCTGCTGGTTGTATTCTCCAAGTGCAATAAGTATCGTTATGATATTGATAAGAATTACTTCCATCACTTATAATCCCTTCTGGTTCTGTTAACACTTTTATTATGTCGCAATATTTAGGTAAAACTGCTTTGTATTTTAAAAGCCAACCCAAATTGGTATTTTCGGCATCGCTAACAAATTTAACTAATACCTTGTCTGAATTTACGGTAAAATTTTCTACTGTTTGTCCACCAAAAAAAGTATTTGCCACAGGAGCTTGTTCATTTTCGCCTTCGTAAAATATTAAATAATCATTTTCGTCTAAATCAAATTTTAAAAACTCAAACTCAACTCCAGTTATTGAATCATTGTGAGTAATCAGCCACGAACACTCTAAATCATTTTGATAATTATTTAAAGGTCCACTGCCATCTTCAATAACCCCTTCAATTGAATTTAATATTTTTAATTCTGAACAGCCTTGGCATGGATTGTTAGGAACCGCATTCGCAATAACTTCGTGTGCAAGTGTAAAATCGCTTCCACCTGGTTTTAAATTTTCAATAAAGAAATAACCGTCCATAGAGCCTCCCCAGCCCCAATTTATGTGATAATGAGTTGAGTCGCTATATCCGTCAAGAATAAAAGCATGACCTGAAATATAATCATAATCTCCCCAGCCTGCATAATATAGCGGAATTTTTTGATCTAAATGAAAAACTAAATTACCATTCCAATCAAAATCTTCGGGCAAAGAATCGCGAAATAAATAAGTTGTTTCTGGTGCATAATCAAAATAAGTATATAATGTATATGCTCCTTTGTGATTGTACATTCCACTTCCTTGTGGTCCGTAATTCATATCAACTGACACACCTATGTTATATAAAAGACGAGCTAAATTATCATTGTAATCTGTTGGAAATACTGGCATTAAGTCGTAGTCGTAGTGCTGTTCCGAAAAATCAACTTCAAGCCAGCCATATGTTTGATGCTCATATCCATAACTTCCCATGCCAACAGTTGGATATCTAAAATAATTCATTAGTTGTCCAATAGCAGTAGCAACACAACCAACAACCACATGTCCGTCAGATCCAGCGGCATCAACAGGACAGTGAGCATTGTAATACTTTCCTTGACTCCATTTTGTAAACAACAAAGGCTCAACTGTTTTTATATTTGATTTTGGAATAAAATCTTTTGGGTCTCGACTAAGTCTTTGCCATTCTTTATCAACATTTAAAGTAGCTTTTGTTACATGTTGAATACTATATTCTATCTGCTTTGCATAATTATTTATCCAAAATTTTGCAGACGGATTATTTTCTAGTTCATAATCAGATTCTAATGAAAATGCTAAAACAGGCTCAACTGATTTTTCAGAAGAAATTAAAATAAAACCTTGAGGTCTTAAATTCACAAGGTAAAACACCTCATTTTCATTAAAGTAAACTACTTCAATATTTTTAATTTCAAAACTTTGAGCATTTTTTGAAATAGGATTGATTTTTTCGTTAATTGTGTTTATTGCAATATTTTCTGCCTCATCAATAGAGCATTTTTGTGAATAGGTTTTTGAAATTAAAAATCCACTCAATAAAATTAACCATATTAATTTTTTCATACTTACAGTTTTTTGTAAAATTAAAAAATATTTTTTAACATCTTAATCAAAAGCTAAAGTTTAGATTTAAAGTTTTCGTTAAATTTTGTCCAATCTTCGCCTGTTTTATGTAAATCTTTGCTAAAGAACTCTAGGAATCTTTCTAATTGTTGTGCAGACTGATATCCTCTTAAAGCAAAAATTAGAGAAAAATCTTCGCCAAAAAACACTATTGAGGGTAGCCTTATGTCGGGTTGCAAAAGTGCAATAATAAATTGATGCGGATAGTTAGGTTGCAACTGCTCGTTTATAAAAGTATTTTCATAAACTTGTACTGTATCTTGATGATTAAAATTAAATTTTACAGGATAAAAATTTTCATTTATTAAGTTTGAAATTACAGGATGTCGTAAAGAAGAAGCAAGCATTACTTTACTGCTATTATTAAAATCTGAATTTACAAAAAGAAGAATTTTTTTAGGTTTTGTAAGTCTTAATTCCAAAGCTTGTTCTAAATCTACCCAATTTATATCTCCTGTGTTCTTAGCTGTGCTATCTGGATCAAAAGTTTCTTTAAATTCTCGTTGAAAATCTACGAAATTTGCCAATTTATTTATTCTTTCTGCAAAATAAATTAATAATGGTTCTAGGTTTTGTGGATTCATATATCCTGGAACTGGAAAAACTTGTTCTTCAAAATCTATATAAACCATTGTAGGATACGACATTCGTCCACCCATAAGTTCTTGAGCTAATTGATGAGTTGAACGTCTTCCAACATTAGGATTTACATAAACTTTACCTTTGTAATTTATAGAATCAAAACCTTCGGCATTAAATTTTACAGGATAAAAAAACGTGTTTATATAATTCGCAATATGCGGATTTTGAAAAGTTTCTGCATCCATTTTTTTGCACCACCCGCACCAGTCGGTGTACATATCAATAATAATTGTTTTTGGATTTTCTTTTTGCATTTCAATAGCTGTTTCAAAATCTAACCAATTGATAGTAGTTTGAGCAAAAATAAGCTGTACAAATAAGATTAATGTAAGTGTTAAAAATATTTTTTTCATTTAATTAAATTTATTTTAATACAAATTTTTGTAAATATTGTTTATTTTATGTAGTTTTATGACTTCAAAAATAGTAAAAAAATATAAAAAATTAAATTATGAGCGAAATTAAAAAATTAAATCCCGAAAGAGTTTGGAAACATTTTTATTCATTAACTCAAATACCTCGTCCTTCTAAAAAAGAGGAGAAAGTAATTGAATTTATGAAGAACTTTGGCGAAAGCCTTGGATTAGAGACAATTGTTGACCACATTGGTAATGTAATTATCCGCAAACCTGCTAGTCCTGGTATGGAAAATAGAAAAGGTGTTGTTTTGCAAGGTCATTTAGACATGGTTCCTCAAAAGAATTCCGACAAAGTTCACGATTTTGAAAAAGACCCAATTGAAACTATGATTGACGGCGAATGGGTTAAAGCAAATGGCACTACTTTGGGAGCAGACAATGGCATGGGTTGTGCAGTTGCTATGGCTGTTTTAGAAGACAAAAGTTTAGTACATGGTCCTATAGAAGCTTTGTTTACAATTGATGAAGAAACTGGAATGACTGGAGCGAATCACCTAAAACCAGGTCTTTTGAAAGGTGATATTTTATTGAATTTAGATTCAGAAGACGAAGGCGAACTTTATGTTGGTTGTGCTGGAGGTGTTGATGTTAACGTAACTATGAATTATCCCGAAGTTGACATGCCAAAAGGTTTTGTTGCTTACAAACTTTCTGTTACAGGGCTAAAAGGCGGACATAGTGGAATGGATATTAATATTGGTAGAGCAAACTCAAACAAAATATTATTCCGTTTCTTAACTTATGCTACACATTTTTACGATTTAAGAATTGCAGAAATTAATGGTGGAAGTTTAAGAAATGCTATTCCTCGTGAGTCGTTTGCAATTGTAGCTATTTCTGAAAAAGAAGCTTCTAAATTTGAAGGCGAAGTTGCTAAATTTGAGAAAATTTTTAAACAAGAGTTTTCTAAATCTGAACCAGACTTGCAAATGAAAGTTGAAAAAACCAATGCTCCAGCAAAAATTATGGCTAACGATGAAATGCACAAGATTTGCAAAGCAGTTTATGCTTGTCCTCACGGCGTTCAAAGAATGAGCGATGCTATGCCAGGCTTGGTTGAAACATCAAATAATTTAGCAATAGTAAAATGTATAAATGGAAAATTTGCTGTACATTGTTTGGTAAGGAGTTCAGTTGACACTGCAAAAGAAGGCGTTATGTACAAAATTGGAGGCTTATTTAACTTAATAGGTGCCGAAGTTGCATACGAAGGAGCTTATCCTGGCTGGAAACCAAATATGGATTCTCCAATTTTAAAAACTATGCTTAAAACTTATGAAAAGCTATACAACAAAACTCCAGAAATAAAAGCTATTCACGCTGGTTTAGAATGTGGAATTTTAGGCGCTGCTTATCCAAATTGGGATATGATTTCTTTTGGTCCTACAATACGCTATCCACATTCTCCTGACGAAAGAATATTAATTTCTTCAGTTGAAAAATTCTGGAACTATATGGTTGAAACTCTAAAAAATATTCCTGTAAAAGAATAAAAATTTTATATTGTCTTAAAATTGTTACAATCTTAGCTTAAGGTTGAACAATTTTAAGACAACTTATTTGGTTTTGGTCTAAATTTTGCCTTAAAATAGTTATTATTAAACAATAAAATTTCTTTTAGAGATACTACTTTGTTTTCTAAAAATATTTTGTAATTTTGTTGTGTCAAAATTTGTATTATGAAAAATATTTTTTTGTCGTTTATTGTAATTTCTGTTTTATTCTCGAATGTTCTATCAGCACAAACTGAGATTGAAATATCTACTGAAAAAACAATAATCAATAATGAAAAATTTTATATTCACACTGTAGCCGAAGGAAACACCATTTATTCAATTTGTAAAGCTTATGGTGTGAGCGAAGAACAACTTTATAAAGCAAATCCAGACTTAGAAGGCACAAATATTAAAATAGGACAAACTTTACAAATACCTGTACTTAATGAATTTTCGGCTGATGGGAAACACATCATTTATACCGTAAAACCCGGCGACACATTATATTCATTATGCAGAAAATATGGAGTAAGTGAAGTAGATTTTTACACCATCAATCCAGATATAAAACAAGGAAAACCATTAAAAGTTGGTCAAGAGATTATGTTTCCTTATAATTTAATTGACACTAAAATTCAAGAAACAGATAAAGATAAAGATACTGTTAATTTTATTTATCACTTAATAGAAAAAGGTGAAACTATATATGGTATATCACGAATATATAATATTACAAAAGAAGAGTTGATTAACTTAAATCCTGAAATTGACAACAATAGACTTCTGGTAGGAAATGTTTTAAAAATTCCTAAAAAAAATGAAGTAGAAAAGAATATTCCTGAAAAAAATGAATCGACAAATAAAAACAATTTAGATAACAACGCTAATGATATTGAAGACATTGACAACTTTGAAGATTTATCAAACATTGATTTCGATAATGACAAAAATTGGTATTCTTTTGAAAACAAGGTTGAAATTTCGATTTTGTTACCTTTCGAGGTTGATGCAAATTTGAATAACTTATACAGACAAGAGACAGGCAAAAAAGAACAGAGACTATATTTGCTTACAGAACAAATAATTTCGTTTTATTCGGGGATTTTGCTTGCCTTAGAAAAGTTTGAAAATAACAATGTAGATATCTCTGTAAATGTTTACGATATTGGGAAAGACAATACTGTAATTTCAAACTTGTTAAAAGACGGAAAATTAAAATCAACAGACATAATAATTGGTCCTGCTTTTAAATCTCAAGTTGACTATTTAAACAAAAATCTTTACGATACAAAACCCTATATTTTATTGCCTTTTGTAAATCATAGTGAAGTAGTAATTAATAACAACAAAAACATACTTATTCGACCTACAGCTGAAGCTGTAATAGATTGCCTTGCTTCATATGCTGCAGAAAACAAAGATAATTTATATTTAATAATTCAAGGAACAACAGCAGAGCAAATAAAATTAGCAAATGAGCATTATGATGCAATGGTTTCAAAACTAGGTAGTTCTACAAATGTTAAAATCATTAAATATAGTGGCGGAAAACTACTTAATTTAGAAAGTTCAGTTTCTAAAACACAAGAAAACGTTTTTATTTTACCTTTCCAAAACGAAGTTAGTTGCACAAAAATCTTTTTAGACTTATTTCCACTAAAAGATTATGCAATTACTTTAATCGGCAATCCTGCTATTTTAGAATACGAAACAATTGACCCTAAATATTATTTAAGTTCTAAGTTCACTTATTTTTCAGGAACTAATATAGATTATACTGATGAAGAAACAAAAACATTTGTCGAAAGCTATCGCAATATGTTTTTAATTGAACCCGACGAAAATTCTTTCTTAGCTTATGATGCCATCAATTTTTGGGTAAGAAATTACTTAAAATATGGAAATAGTTTAGCAAGAATGGTAGCAAACGAAAATGAGCATAAAGGACTTAGTGGAAAACAAGTTTTTGTTGCAAAACCTCAATATTCTGCACAATCCTACTCCAACTCCAATGTATATTTGTTTCAATTACAAGAAGACTATTCTTTTGAGCAAATTTTCTCAGAAAGTAAAGACTAAATTAAACTCAAACTTTCTTTATATTTTTAACACAGCAATTTAGAAGAACAACTATTTAATAACGATTTTATTAATTTAGTTACAAATTAGCAACCTTTTTGTAAAAAATCCGTTAAAATATTAAGTTAATTATAATGGGCTTTGTGTAGGAGATTAAATTAACCATTTAAATTATTTATTAATAATTTCTAAAATATGAGAACAAAAATATTTATATGTTTAATTATGTTCATAAAAGCGTCTGCTTGTTATTCTCAACAAAACATGAAATTTACTGAAGCAAAGTTTACAAATGAAGGTAAAACTGTATATTTTCATATTAGTGGTTTAGGCGAAGATGAAGATGAGAGACAAGCTCTATTAAGTGATATATTAAAAGATCCTGCAATTATAAGCGGACGTATTTTCACAAGTGTCGAAAACAAAACTCGTTGTCAACTTTATTTACCAATAGAGATAGAGCCAGAGTATATTAGAAGTTTCTTGCAAGCCAAAGGATATGATTATGATTTTTCTACAATTTCAGTAAATGGAGAAATACAAAACACAAATAAATTACAATTTTTTGCATCTCCATACAAAAGAGCTTCTAAAAATTTTGAGCCCTATAAATCCACAGGCGATAAAATAAAAGATGCAGAAAATTATGCTATTGCCAAAGAACAATGGGTAATGAAAAATCAAAAAAAGTATAAAAAAGAAATACAAAACGGAACAGCAACATTTCCTATTGTTATTTCTAAAGAAGAGTTTTACAATTATACGCCAGAAAAGCAAAAGCGTTTATTAGCAGAACCTGACAAATATATAATTGAGTAATAATGTCAAAATCGGTAGTTATGAAAAAAAAGTTACATAAAATTATTTTAACAGCATTTTTGATAATTTTGACAGCTTTATTTAATTAACGTGAGTTCGATGTAAGAAACTAAAAAAAACATTAAAATATTTTGAAAATAGCGATGTTTTATTTATCTTTAACCATTTGAAAATCAGATTATTAACAAATAAAAACATCGCAATATGAATAGCAACAAAATTACTGAAATTTTTTATATAATAGATGAATTTTGCAAAGAATTTGAAGCAGCCAAGGCCGACCACGTTTTGGTAAAAGACAGCTCTAAAAACACTAGAAATCGAAAATTTAAACTTAGTGATAGTGAAGTTATGACTATTTTAGTACTGTTTCATCTTGGGAACTTTAGATGTTTGAAACATTTTTATGTAAATTATGTGCAAAAACATTTAACAAATGAGTTCCCAGAAACCGTATCATACAACAGATTTGTTGAATTACAACAAAAAGCAATTATGCCATTGTGTTGTTTTTTGCAGATAATGTGCTTAGGTAAATGTACAGGCATTTCTTTCATAGACTCAACACCTATACGAGTTTGTCATATTAAAAGAGAAAAACAAAATAAAGTTTTCAAAGGTATTGCAGCAAAAGGACAATCTTCTCTTGGATGGTTCTTCGGATTAAAACTTCATATCATAATAAATGATAAAGGCGAAATATTAACATTCTTGTTAACTCCTGGTAATGTAGATGACAGAGAACCACTTAAATGTAAAAGATTTCACGAAAAAATATTTGGAAAATTAGTTGGCGATAAAGGTTATATAGGACAGAATTTATTTGAAAACCTTTTCATAGATGGAATTCACTTGATAACTAAACTCAGAAAAAATATGAAAAATTGTTTAATGCACATTAGCGATAAAATTTTATTAAGAAAAAGAGTTCTGATAGAATGTGTTAATGATGAATTAAAAAATATTTGCCAAATTGAGCATACAAGACATAGAACATTTACAAATTTTCTCTCAAATCTTATTGCAGGATTAATTGCTTACTCATTTCTAGGA
>ENA-UOOK01000371-UOOK01000371.1-fermentation-metagenome-genome-assembly--contig:-NODE-371-length-58598-cov-4.917052_pt1 | contig 58598 bp, 59 predicted proteins | sample MGYA00245777_ERZ724023 | MGnify/ENA primary metagenome ERZ724023 (study PRJEB28704, sample SAMN03018312) | fermentation metagenome | biome: anthropogenic terrestrial biome; feature: soil; material... | reverse complement strand
GTGCGGTCCACATCGCTGATAAATTGAATTTGTTCATAGAATGCAATTTATCAGCGATGTGGACCGCACCTCAACCGATACGGAAAAAGAAGGGGTATTCACTGGCGCTTACGCGGTAAATCCGATGAATAATCAAAAGGTCCCCATCTGGATTGCCAACTATGTATTGATGGATTATGGTACCGGAGCAATAATGGCGGTACCTGCCCATGATGAACGCGATTTCGAGTTCGCCCGCAAATACCAAATACCAATTAAGGTGGTAATCAAATCAGAAGACTCTCCCCTCGATGGAGATAAAATGACGGAAGCCTATACAGGTGATGGTTTAATGGTTAACTCCGGGGACTATGACGGTTTGAGCGTAGAGGAGGGGCAAAAACAAATTATCACCTTTATGAAAAGCCAGGGATTTGGCAAAGGTACCATTAACTTCCGCTTACGGGATTGGCTAATATCTCGCCAACGTTACTGGGGTGCCCCTATTCCTATGGTCTATTGTGAAGACTGTGGATTGGTTCCGGTACCAGAAGCAGATCTGCCGGTTCATCTGCCCGAAGATGTGGAATTCCGGCCTTCGGGAGAATCACCACTCAATTATGTGGAATCCTTTTATAAGACTAACTGTCCGGTGTGCGGAAAGCCAGCTCGCCGGGAGACTGATACCATGGATACTTTTGTCTGCTCTTCATGGTATTTTGATCGTTTCTGCGATCCTCATAATAGCAGCCTGCCTTTCAGCAAAGAGCTGGCTGATTACTGGATGCCAGTGGATCAGTATATTGGCGGGGTGGAACATGCTATCCTGCATCTTATGTATGCTCGCTTCTTTACTAAATTCTTGCACGATATAAATATGCTGTCATGCGATGAGCCCTTTACCAATCTTTTGACTCAGGGCATGGTCCTGAAAGAAGGTACCAAAATGTCCAAGTCCAAAGGCAACGTGGTCAGTCCCGAAGATATCATCGACACTTATGGGGCTGATACGGCCCGGCTTTTCATCCTCTTTGCTTCCCCGCCGGAACGAGATTTGGAATGGAGCGACCAAGGTGTGGAAGGCTCCTATCGTTTCCTGAACCGCGTATGGCGGCTGGTGACCGGCTGTGCAGAGGACATTAAGGATGTTCGTCTGCCGGAACAATTTGCCGAACTGGAGCCTGATGCTCGTAAACTGCGCTTTAAGACTCATGCCACTATAAAAAAGGTAAGTGAAGACATAGAAGAACGCTTCAACTTTAATACTGCCATCAGCGCCATAATGGAACTTACCAATATGATGTATGCTTACCGGGATCAGGATGACCAGGATTTAACCGTGCTCAAAGAAGCCGTTGATACCCTCATTGTCCTTTTAAGTCCCTTCGCGCCTCATATGTGTGAAGAATTATGGCAGGTTTGTGGTCATAAAGAAAGCATCTATCGTCAAAGCTGGCCTCGTTACGATAAAGCTGCCTTGATACAGGACGAAGTCGAAATAGCCATCCAACTTAGCGGCAAGGTGAGAGAACGTATAACCGTTCCTACCGGTATATCTAAGGAGGACCTGGAAAAGCTGGCTCTGGCACAGCCTAAAGTCCAGGAATTAATAAGTGGCAAAAATATTGTGAAAATCATTGTGGTACCCGGCAAGCTGGTTAATATCGTAGCGAAATAGGAAAAAATTACTGCCATGCTGGCAAATACAAACTATTCCCGTGTATATTTGCAGCATGGCAGTAAAATATAATGTTTTATCCGGGCCTGATAAAGTTACCCGAATTAATCAGGCTCTTCATAATAATATCTCGATCCATCTGCGGCGTTATAATATACACGATATTTTTTCTTGTTGGTGGGATCAATAAATGTTTCTTCTGTTCTTTCATATCCTGGTGGAATTTCATTGTTATTTGACATCTTAAATCTCTTATCAAAAATAAACCAAGATAGTAATGCTATTACCGCTAAAACAATTAATATTTCCATAATGATTTTAAACTCTCTCTACAACTACAGCAGTTCCGTAGGCGACTACCTCTGTCATTGACTGGCCTAATTCACTGCCATCAAATCGCATCATCACGATAGCATTAGCACCCATTTCAGCTGCGTTCTGTACCATCCTGTCCAATGCCTGCTTTCTCGAATCCTCCAGCATGGCAGTATATTCGATAATTTCTCCGCCAATCAATGAGCGCAGCCCTGCTAAGATATTGCCGCCAAGTCCACGGCTGCGTACAACCACGCCAAATACTTGTCCTTTTACTTCTTTAACGTTATAACCAACCAGGTTTTCTGTTGTTGCAACGATCACAATTACATCCTCCTTAAATTTTAACTATTCTTCCCGGCATCGGACACTGTTGCGCCTAACTTTTCCTTCAAATTTTTCAGAACCTTTTTATACTGTTCATCTTCTCTTAATGGTGTGAATGCAGGATTTTCATCAACCATCTTGATAAAATTCGTCTTAATTGTTATCTCATCTATCGGGCTGCTTGTTCCAATAGTGATATTATCCTCGAGCCATGTATCTACCTGATTAAAATATCTATTTCCTTTTAACCTTAACGGATATTGGTATCCACAAACAATGTTAACATATTGCTTTAATGCATTTAATGCCTTTTCTTTCTCTTGTTGAAGCAAGTACCCCTGCGCAGCAACGATATGAATTCCAAACACCGCATTTGTTATAATTTCTTTCATCTGAAAAGAATCAATAATCTGTATTCCTTGAGAATATATCTGTTCAAATAAGACTGGTTCCATCATGTGTAATGAAAGATAATTGGTTAACAGCGTTAACGTATCTATTACATTCTGATAGAGTAATATTTGATTCACTTTATTGGCTTGATCATTTTCTCCCAGCATTTGATATGCCATAATAAGCATGACATCATCTCCACTATATGGAACCAATTTATCATTTAATAAACAAATGACTTCTTCGCTATTTCCCAGCCCCATCTCTGCCAATGCTTCCATACTATTAGCACTTTTAAAGTCACTGATACTCTCCGATTCCTCTTTCACCCTCTGACTTAGCAAAATACATTGCTGCAGAATTTCTTTTTTTATTTCCTCAGTTTTTGCTAAGGTCGAGTGGTTCAGCAATAATTGGATCATAGACAGCAAAAACGGAAAACAAGAGTAGTATTTCTTTATTATCTTGTTACATTGCTCCATTACTTCGTCAAATGGTTTGACAGCAAATTCATGTGATAGTTTGTTATACATTTTTTTAATATCTTCATTTGTAAGTTGTGGGGAATATCCCAACAATTCATCGACTGAAACATTAAAAAAGGTTGCAAGTTCCGGAAGAAGTAAAATATCAGGATAACTTTGTCCAGACTCCCATTTGGAAACAGATGCTTTGGAAACTCCAATATACTCTGCTAACTTTTCCTGCGTTATTCCCTTCTCTTTTCTTTTTTGGACAATACATTTACTTATATTTAACTTATTCATATCTAATCACCTCAAATATTATTCTATCCCTTGATTCATTTCCTGGCGATGGATTTGTAGTTGATTTTAGTTGAACAAGTTAACTTACAGGAAACTGTTTTTTGATAATAAAAGCCCTGCTTCTTTTGGTTAGAGAGTCTGGTACCCAGCATATATGAAGATTTTAGAAACACTTGTTCTGTAGGCTAATATCAGATATAATATTGGTACAAATTTGAAAATAACTATAGAAACCGGAAGAAACACGCTGTGCGAGTTTCTTCGGTTATCGCGGGCTTGCTCGTGTCAAGCAAGCTTGCATGATACTTCGCTTCGGCTTCGCGTAAATAAGAATGTTATAAAGGCTCACTTCTATACATGCGTAAATGAGCTATAGGGGGGTTAAGAGGATATGGCAAAGAAAAATGAGATTACAATCCGTAGTTCTGCCGCTGAGTATCTGACTTTTGTCGCTTCAACAGGAGAAAGCCACGACAGCTTTGAAATGCGATACGAGGATGAAAATATATGGCTGACACAAAAAATCATGGCTACGTTGTATGATGTGGAAACACATACAATTAACTACCATATCAAAAAGATTTTTGCCGACTCGGAATTAGAAGAGAGTGCAGTTATTCGAAAATTTCGAATAACTGCCGCCGACGGAAAAACCTACGACACTAATCATTATAACTTGCAGATGGTTATTGCCGTGGGTTTCAAGGTAAATTCCGAAAGAGCAGTGCAGTTTCGAAAATGGGTTAACCGAATAGCCAAAGATTATACGATTAAAGGCTGGGTTATGGATGATGAACGAATAAAAAACGGATCATACTTAACCGACAAATATTTCGAGGAGCAGCTTGCAAGGATAAGAGAAATCCGCGCCAGCGAGCGAAAGTTCTATCAAAAAATAACTGACTTATATGCAACGGCCATTGATTATGATAAAAACGCAAAATCCACAAAACGCTTTTATGCAACAGTACAGAATAAAATGCACTATGCAGTCCACGGGCAGACTGCAGCGGAACTTATCGTTGGCAGAGCAAACAGCGAAAAAGAGCATATGGGACTTACAACTTGGCAAGATGCCCCTGATGGCAAAATCAAAATAACCGATGTATCAATTGCTAAAAACTATTTATCCGAATTTGAATTGAACCAATTAAACCGTATGGTAAACTCATACCTGGATTTTGCTGAAAATATGACTCAACGAAAAATTCCTTTAACCATGCAAGATTGGGAAACGCGCTTGAATTCCTTTATCGAGATGTTCGAATATGGTTTACTGAAAGACGCAGGAAAAGTATCAGCTGCAATAGCAAAATTACATGCCGAAAGTGAATTTGAAAAGTATCGCATCATTCAAGACAGGATCTTTATGTCCGATTATGACAAGTATCTAATCGAACTTGAAAAGCAAGCAAAGAAGGCAGATGAGAACGAATGAAGGAGTTTTGTTAACGTATAGCTTTAATACATGTAGTAGATATGTTCCCGTCTACCCTTAGTTGTTAATCCTCAAATTGATGGCTCCCGAAGGGGTCCTTTTTTCGTGAATTAAACAATCAGCCAATAAAATGAATGCTAAAGCAAAGTGCCAATAATCCTCATTTTGTTTTAGCATTAAAATGATATAGAATCTGTTGTGGGAGTGATGATCTTGCAGCGGATTTTTTTAACAGCGATTAGTCCAGCAGAGTATGCGCGACAAGGCGTGAATTTTAAATTTCCGGTTCCTGATGCTTGCCCCAACCCGGACTGTTTAATGTCGCGGCGCCCTTTGGGCGTAGATTTATCCGGTTGGGACAGCAACAACTGCATGGCATCTGTGGTCAGATGATAAAAGCTCATCAGCATTCCGATACCGAAGCGCCAGTGCAGGTCTGGCCGGATTTTAACCAGACTTTTATCTTCTCGTACAGCTCAGGCAGATGCTTTTTAAATACCTTCGGTGAAATCATGTCGCAGGTTGCCCAGTTGTCAATGTACGGCAGAAATGCTTCCACAGCAGCAATGGAAGCGTCATAATCCTTGATCGTTTCGATCAGGAAACCGTGCAGGTTATTTTCCTCATAATACGTATGCGGCAGGATTTCGATAAACTCCAAAGCCTCCGGCGTTTTGGAAAACTCCCGGGCCAGCTTGCGAAGCTGACGGCGAGGCTCCATCCCGGCAATGACCGGATACCCTTCTCATTATTAGCCTTTTATACCATTTGCTTGAGCTTTTTATATCCATTTTGTTGGCCTTTTTCAATATGTAGATCATGATCTTAAAGATAACCCTCTGCTTCTATCTTACCTAATAGGCTACCGTAAATTATAATGGACCCAGGAAACTAGACACAAAAGTATGGGGAGTTAAGCAATAAAAATTATGAGAAAAAGATATAACGATGAATTCAAAGCCCAGATTGTTCTAGAAATACTCAAAGAAGAAAAGAGCGTTACTCAATTAGCATCTGAGCATGGGATACATCCCACTCAGTTAACCCGTTGGAAGAACGAGGCCATACAAAACTTGCCCAGTCTCTTTGCCGATGACCGCAAAGGTGTACAAGCTCTAAAAAAGACCTATGAATCCAAAATTGATGAGCTCTATACCGAAGTCGGTCGGCTTACCACGCAGAATACGTGGCTTAAAAAAAAATCTGGCCTCCGCATTGACGAGAAGTGAACGTAATGCGTTGGTTGATTGGGATAACCCGGAACTCCCCATCAAGACCCAAGCCGAACTCCTAAGCCTAAATAGAACTAGTCTCTACTACAAACCGGTTCCTCCATCGCCGGAAGAAATCAGAATCAAACATCTTATTGATGAAATTTATACCAAGTATCCATATTACGGATCCAGACGGATTACAGCCGTACTGAATAAAAAGGGGGTCATGATTAACCGCAAAGCTGTTCAACGACATATGCGAGAGATGGGCATCCAGGGAATCTGCCCTGGCCCTAATCTAAGTAAAAGAGACCTACAACACCGGACTTATCCTTATCTGTTAAGAGGGGTAAAAATTACCCATCCCAACCATGTATGGAGTTTAGATATAACCTATATCCGCATGAAATATGGTTGGATGTACCTGGTGGCCATAGTTGATTGGTACTCCCGGTATATATTAAGCTGGGAGCTGGATCAAAACCTGGAAATACCTTTTGTTCTCAGAGCTGTTAACAGAGCCTTGGCTCAAGCTCAACCTGAGATTATGAATAGTGATCAGGGCAGTCAGTTTACCAGTATCCCATACATTGAATTGCTTCAAGATGCAGGAGCTAAGATTAGCATGGACGGCAAAGGCCGTGCTCTGGATAACATCTTTATCGAACGAGTATGGCGTTCCCTCAAGTGGGAAGACATCTACCTGAAAAACTATGAAACACCCCGGGAAGTTAGACAGGGGGTAAACAACTGGTTCCAGACATACAACTATGAGCGCCCCCATCAATCACTGAAATACCAAACACCCGCACATGTGTATTTCGAAAACAAAGAGGTTCTGCCTATTGATTCAGTAAACGATATAACCGAGGTGTTGACTCTACCGGAATCCAATTGTTTTGCATTCTCATGAACGCGGGACTTGACAGCCATCCCCCTTGTGGTCAATAAATGCACCGACGGGGTGGCTCCGAAAACAGGTCCAGATGCGGAACACCCGTCGCTTTAACCAGGATACCACAAGCGGGAACCCTGTCAGTAAAGTCCCGCTGGCCAGGTGCTAACCGCAAGGTTACCTCCGGGGTTCACCAAAAACAGATTGCGATGCCATTAAAGAAGGATCTAGTCCCCCTATTAAAAAAATCTTATTAGGATTATCAAAGAACAACTTCTGCTAAATATGATTAAAACGAGAGGAGGCTCCATTGCTTAAATTTAAAATATTTGTGTCTTGACAATGGGGTCCATCTTAAATTGCATCTATAATATCAACGATTTCCCAGAATGCTTTATCACATTCAGTTTCCATTGGCAACCATTTGCTTTTCGAATCACGTGGATATTCTGGCAAACAAATGGAACTATTGAGTTCAAATCTTAATATACCATCATGAAGAAGGCGATTTCGGCATTGGATAATCCATTTGATCTTAGCTTTGTCGTGACTATTGACAATTTGTTCAAGCAAGGGAATGGATATTCTAGGTGTTTTTCCAAAGAAGTAGCTCCAACCTATACCTTCATCCTGTATTTTATAAACATTCTTTATTTCGTATGCCAACCGATCCATTGCTGAGCTAAGATTAGAAAAGAACCCAAAGATGACCTTATGAACATCTATTAAATTGATTGTTTTATTTTTATGATTACCTGGTTGCCCGAATACCTCATAGCTGAGCGCACCGGAAACCATTGGTCCTCGGGAGCGGTTTTCGCTTACTATAAACTCTGAAAGTCCACTAGATTTCCATTGATATGCTAAAGATTTGATCATGTATAAGTTGTCAACGGTAACTAAAAGTCTGATTGTCATTGGATTCGCATCATCTGTCTCGATGCTACTGCCAACCCCTTTTAAAAATTTAGAAAGGAGTCTCTGGTTATGAAGCTTACCGGGATAATAGTCCTCAAAATAAATTTTACTATTCATTTGTTACCTCCATACTTAATATTATGATGGAGTAGACCATCGTTCATTGACTCCTTCTCCATAACTCCAATGAAGTAATATTACCGTCTCTTTCAATGTCTTTTATTCTTCTTGGATTACCATAACACCAATAGACGAAGTCCTTATACTCATCTAAAGTTAGTCCATAACAATGTGCAAAGTAATTAATTAATTTATCCCATTTATCAGCGCGTATTTGGCTTTTTACGGCCTCTTCCTTTATCCATTCGAAAGGGTTCTTATTGCTTTTCGATAAATTAAGCCGGTAATGCAATGGATAAATATTGCCAATAATTCTTCCAACGTGGCCGGTATAATTTGCAATAAAATGGTCGAGATGAACAGTTTTCTCACTAGAAGCACCTTCATCTTTAATTCCAGTTAGAAAACAATATTGGTAGTTATTAAAAAAAGACGAGTCGGTTTCAAAATCCGAGTTTATTGTCATCCTAGTATTGATGAAAAGTAATTCATCAAGATACCCTTTTATTAATTTTTTATGGTATAAATCAGTATCGGATTGCCTCTTAACAGATTGGTAGCATCTCAAACAAGCCCTTGTGTTCGCATTTCTACCCAACCTTTTGTCATAACAGTATACCCATTCACTCTCATCCCATTTCATCCAATCGTTGCATTTAACACACTGTTTATATTTTTCAAAAATATTATCTACTAAGTAATAATGAGTGCTTGTTAATTTTCCGTCCATATAGAATTCTTCTTTTGATAATTTTATAGTCTGACCCTCGTATATTACTTCGATAATATTTTTTAAGGTGTAGTTATTAGCGTCCATCGTTTTTTTCTTCCTTATTAAAATTTAACTATCCTGCCCTATTATCCCAAAGTTGTGACATTAGAAGTGCTGGTATAAATACCCTTCCGCGATACAGGATGAAATATAACTTTTGCCGAAAATCCTTTAAAAGCCTAATCAAATAGCACAGGAGGTATTCGAATGAATAGTAAAAACGTTTTTCTATTACAGAGATCATGAAACTACTGGGCAAGGAGGAATACCTATTATTTAGACTTTAAATAAGCTTGATATGATTAATTCAACTTCCCCTAATAGACGCCCATGCGCGGGTTAGCGCACCAGCAAAGCAATGAAAACGCCTAGCCTGTGTGATATTCTTTTTCTACGGCATAAGGTCGGAATGTCTTGGTGCTTTGAGCCCGATTTAATAGACTGACTTAGGTTTCCTGCTTGAACCACAAATTGTTGCCATGAGCACGCAGGGTAGATTAATACGTTCCAGGAAACCCGCCGTAAATTTTTAATCATTGGAGGTATCTCAATGAATGTAATTTACGAGCGCTGTTGTGGTATGGATGTTCACAAGAAAACAATTGTTGCCTGTGTAATCTCAGCCAAAAGAATTCAGATTCAGCTTCCCCATTAAGCTACGAAGTAGTTAAACATCGATCTACATTAACGAGAGACTCAAGGTACTCTCAATTGAATATTCTACATTCTACATGTTTCCTATATTTTCCTGCTAATTTGGGAAATACTTTCAATATTCTCCTATAAAATATAAAAGCCAGAGCGTTATAAATACGTTCTGGCAAGAAATATTAAACTAAACAGCATCCCGTAAACCAAGAATAATCCCATCTCAACATCTTAAAAAGCTGGAAGATGTCAATATCCCCGGTAGACTGGGTGACAATTCACCAATTGCAAGCCCTATTTTAATTATGGTATCTCATCAACTGTCCCTTGTCCCCTATACCTGACTTTGAACCGCCACTTTACGAGCATCGGCCCAAAGATTTTCCAGTTTATAATAATCCCGTTCTTCCTGACGGAAAACGTGCAAAATGGTAGATCCATAATCCAACACCACCCAGGTGCCCTGCTGGTAACCATCCCGTCGCAGCACTGGAATCCCTTGTTCCAGCAATTTCTTTTCGACATTTTCGGCAATGCTGTGAATTTGAACCATGTTGCGACCGCTGCAAATCACAAAATAATCGGCGATAATCGTTTTCTCGTTCACATCCAGTACGACCAGATCAATTGCCTGCTCTTCCAGAGCCGCATCAGCAACCATTTGCATAAGCTTGTCTTCTGTGTTCAATAAGAACCCTCCTACACATATAAATAATGGAATTATGGAACCCTTGTCATCTATTATAACATGGCTCTCATTACTATTTTTCCGATTCTCGGCCTAATATATCCTTTAAAAATACATTCCGGACCTCAACCGTGCGAGGGTGGAGAAGCATCCGTCGCTGGATACAATAACGAATAGTTGATTCCAGTCCCAGGAGCATCGCTACATCCAGGTCGAGGCGGGACAATTTGCGTAAGCGTTCCAGGTCAGGGTACATATCGCGGCTTGGCTCTATCATATCCGCCAAAAAAATAATCTTGTCCAACCGGCTCATGTTAATTGAACCCAGGGTGTGAACCCGCACCGCTTCCAGGATTTCCGAATCCTTTATCCCCATTTCCGTCTCCAAAAGGTAGGCTCCCACCGGTGCATGCAATAAATCAGGGGCCTCCTTTTCAAGTGGATGCATTATCAAATTGGCCTCGTTAGCTATGGCCAGCAGCTGTGCTCCGGTCAGATCTTTGGCGTAATCGTGCAGAACTCCTGTCAGGTAAGCCTCCTTACCATCAACCCCATGATTAAGCGCTAAGTCTTGGGCTGCCCGGGCCACTCCCATACTATGTTGAAATCGTCTATTTGACAACCTGGTTTTAATTATTTGTTCTGCCTGGGCTTCATTAAACATGAGATGCTTCCTCGTCCCGGTATAAATTGTTTTCCCAAATATATTGCTCCACTGCCGCGGGCAGCAGGTACTTAATCGTTTTTCCCTGGGCTACCCTTTCCCTTAAATTGCTGGAGGAAGTTGATAGCCCCGGCACCGTAATAAATAGCATTTTCTCCCACATTAGCGCCGGTATCCCGCGGAAACATTCATCCTCCCGGTTTAACTTGTAACCAGGTCTGGTAACCACAATAAAACTGCATATTTGGGCGAGGCGGTCAACGTCTTTCCAGGTGTTCATCAACAGAAGGGCGTCAACGCCCAGAATAAAAAATATGTTTATCCCTGGAAATTGCTGCAGGTAGGCATCAATGGTTTCCACCGTATATGACATCCCTTTTCTTTCTATTTCCATTGTCGATACTGCGAAATCAGGGTTATCCTGTACAGCTGTCTTAACCATTTCATAGCGGTGCTTACAGTCCAGCACCTCATCAATATCTTTGTGAGGCGGGCGGGCAGAGGGAATAAAAATAACCCGATCCAAATGGCAAGCTTCACGCGCATATTCGGCAGCGACCAGATGTCCATAATGTATGGGATTAAATGTCCCCCCCAGGATACCCAGATTTCTAATTTCCCGCAATAAAATCACCTTGTTCGATTATATTAAACGTCATTCATTATTCCAAACAAAATTGCATCCCAGATTATATCTTCCGACCTGACCCTAAAACCATTTTCATCAGCCCAGCTGAGTAACATGGTATTCTTCTGAGCTCCACTCTTAATCCTGTGAATTATTATGCTCATCCAAACCTGATCACAACCAAATTCTATCCTTTACAGGCCTTCCTGGCCAGTTAAGCGCCGTTGGAAAAACAGAAAAACAGGCAAGGGAATAATGATCCAGCCCAGGCTCTTGATAAGACTATTTTTGGCTCTATTAATTTGCCTTTCCTTTTCTGCCGCCACCATGGTTTGATATCTGGTCATTAATTCATCTTCAGAAAGGTTGGCAGGGGTAATGTTATCTTTATATTCAGACTTCTCCATGCCGAATTGCCTATATTCTTCGAAACTCTGCTGGTATGGTGCCGGAGCAACAATGTCGGCTGCCGCCATAAAGGCAGCTACACTTCCCCCGATGACCATCATTAGGGTCGCAAACAAGACTAAATATACATAGACTTTTTTAACCAAATCTTCTCCTCCTTTTTCAATACCAATTTTCGTTCCTGCTACAAATAAAGCCACTATTGCCAAAAAAGCTACGGGTATTATTAAAGAAATCATCGCCATCTTTTTCCCCTATTCCTGATAAATATTCAAAACCACACGCTACACTAGTCATCCATATATTACAGTATTGGAAGTCATGATGAAATAGTGTTTAGCTTAATCATTATATCATTTAATATGACCTACTAAATGTGCAAATTGCCCGCAGACAGGAAGACCTTCCCATTGTCTTTTGTAATAGTGATTGAATCAATATGCAAAATGCTTTAATCTTTTATATAGTTAAAGGCACCCTGAACTGGGAGGTGCTAGTAACAGCCAGAGAGGAGCGGAATTCCCACGATGGAAAAGGTAATCACCCTGGTATTTCATAATCAAGGTCTGCGCAGTTATATAGAAGTGGATCTCTGTGCTCAGTGCCCGCGGCAGGATGACAAGGGTTGTTGTGGCTTTTACTCGCCTGTTTTTTATCCTACGGATCTTGCCTACCTTCTTCTGAACGAACCAGATTTACTTAATTATATCTTTTCGCTGGATCATTTAACCATCCTCGATGCTTCCGTTACGGTCAACAATACTATTGAAGGATCCAGTTATAGATGCAGATTCCATAGTAAAGAAAATGGCTGTATCCTATCACAACACCTGCGGGAGTCCATCTGCCGTCATTTTGTATGCTCGGGCATCGGATGGCAGGAGGAAGACAGTATGCAAGATTGGCGTGATTTTTTCGATAAATTGACTGATTACGAAATAGAGGTTAACAATCACTGGGCGGAAATACTTAAAGAGAAGGGACTTACTCTGCGCGATCCATCTCTGCGGGAGCGTTTTTTCGATGAATTAAGCATCCTATATGAAGAAGGTCTTAAAAATTTGCCTGACTTCGTCACGACCATGCCGGAAAGGGATACCAGATCCTTAACCCGCCCCCTAAAATTTGGCCCTGATTGGATATTATAATATATAATACTGGAGGTAATATAATGGAATGGAATACCAATGCCCGGATGTTAGACAGCGTTCTGCAGGCTGTAGGATGCACCCCTTTGGTTCGTTTGCGGAAGCTATCCTCAGATCTAAATGCTGATATTGCTGTCAAACTGGAGTACGTTAACCCCAGTGGCAGTCTTAAAGACCGGATTGCATTTGAGATTGTGGAAAAAGCAGAACAACGGGGTGAGCTTAAACCAGGCATGATACTTCTAGAAGGAACCACTGGTAACACGGGGATTTCCACTTCTATGGTGGGAGCCAGTAAAGGCTACCGGGTCATTATTGTTATGCCGGAAGGAATGAGCGAAGAACGCAAGAAAACCATTCGGGCTTATGGAGCCGAACTGGTTCTAACCCCTGGAGCTGAGACCGATGTGGACCTGGTCCTCCAGGAGGTCGAGCGCCTTAAAGAAAAGTATGGTGATCAAGTATTTGAAATGGGGCAATTTTACCGGGATGATAATATAACTGCTCATTACCATCAAACTGGACCAGAGATATGGAAACAAACCGAAGGCAAGGTTGATGTTTTCATTATGTGTCAGGGCACCGGGGGAACCGTTACTGGTACCGCCAAATATCTCAAAGAAAAAAACCCGGCTATCAAAATATACATATCAGAACCTCAAGAATCACCAATTTTGGCCTATGGAAAAATCGGCAAACACAAAGTTCAAGGTATAGCCGATGGGCTGATACCTGAAATTCTGGACCTGCAGTATATTGACGGGGTTGTCCTGGTAAGTTCCGATGATTGTGTAGCCATAGCCCAGAATATGGCTAAAAAGGAAGGTATTTTTTGCGGAATATCTTCGGGCTGTAACGTGGGCGCGGCCAGAAAAGTAGCCCAAAAGTATCCCGATAAAAAACTGATCGTAACCGTGGTGAACGATAACGGACTGCGCTACCTGTCCACTCCTTTGTGCGGTACGCCCACCGAGCGTCAGGAATTAGACCGGGAATACCAGCTCAGCTCGGAAGACAAGGCCCAGCTCGCCCAATATAACCTGGAAGTGATAGAGTAAATTTCCCTGCTTATACCAGGAAGGGGGACGGTAATGATGTTGGAGCAAGGCCAATCTTCCATAATCGGAATCGCAGAGTTGCCACCCACATTGGATCCGGGTGGTAGAACTACCCTGGACTTGTTGGCCGAAGCTGCTGCTCAGGCAATTCAGGATGCGGGCCTGCACAAGAGTGATATTGACGGCCTGCTGGTCGCCCCCCCCAGTGAGGATAGTTACTTCTTATGGCCTTCCCAGGTGGCTGAATACCTGCAGTTAGCCCCGGTCTTTATGAATATGGTGGAATTAGGAGGCGCCAGCGCTGCCGCGACTGTTGCTCGGGCTGCCTTGCTGGTGGATGCAGGAATATGTAAAAATTGCCTGTGCTTGAGCGGCGGGGTTTGGGACTCACAGGTGTTCAACACCCGGGCCGGTAAGCTGGCGGTCATGTCCCAGGCGGAAATCGATTATGAACTCCCCTATGGCCCCATGGGTTTTAATTCTGGCTATGCCTTGATTGCCCGTCGCCATATGTATGAATACGGCACCACCCCTGAACAAATGGCTAAAATTGCAGTTGACCAGAGAACTAATGCCTTGGCTAATCCCAAGGCCCTGTTTAACCAAAGGGCGCTCACGGTGAAAGATGTGCTGGATTCACCAGTCATCGTTGATCCCCTGCATTTGCTGGAGATTGTACGGCCTTGCAGTGGAGCAGCAGCGGCAATCGTCAGTCGCTCTGACCATGGTGCTCATACTGCCCATGACCCGATTGCTGTCTGCGGTTTTGGTGAAGCCTACACCCACAATTCCATCGTCTATGCTCCCAGTTTAACGGTCAGCCCTATTAAGATGGCGGCCGAGAGAGCATTCCAAATGGCCGGAGTTAAAGTCAGTGATATCGACCTGGTTTCTCTATATGACTGCTATACTATAACGGTCTTGATAAGCCTGGAAGATATCGGCTTCTGCCGCAAAGGTGAAGGTGGGAAGTTTATCGAAGATACTGACCTTACCTATAAGGGCAGTCTACCCTGTAACACCCATGGCGGGCAGCTTTCTTGCGGCCAGGCCTCCTTTGCAGGCGGGATGTCCCATGTCATTGAAGCCGTTCACCAACTCCGGGGCGAGGCCGGATCTCGTCAGGTAAAGAATAATCGACTAGCCCTGGTAAATGGAAATGGCGGAGTTATGAGCACCCAATGCTGTTTGATTCTGGGGAGGAAATAAACATGAGTGACTACAAGCAAATCTATTATGATAAAATGGCTGCTGGTCACCTCTGGCTGCAATATTGCCCCACCTGCCATGTTTTTATATTCTACCCCCGCGAACGGTGCCCATACTGTTTACAGGCCGATCTCGAATGGAAGCCAGTGAGTGGCCAAGGCGTGCTATACAGCTATACTATCGTGCATGTCAGTGCCCTGCCCGAATTCAAGCAGAAAACGCCCTATATATACGCACTGATCCAGCTGGACGAAGGGCTCCGGATGCCCGCCAACCTTATCGATTGCCCCCTGGAAGAGGTTCATGTCGGTATGCCGGTGAAGCTTACCTACATAGAAAAGGAGGGTAAAACCCTCCCCGTTTTTAAACCAGGCGATGCCACGGCTGTAATTAAATAATAAGCTTAATAAAAGAATAGGGCCTTACCATAAATATCACCATTGACTATCTAATCTGCCCATCACCATAAATGACAAACTTGCTGGTGGTCAATTCCTTCAGACCCATAGGTCCCCGCGCATGTAGTTTTTGCGTGCTGATTCCCATCTCAGCTCCGAAGCCGAACACTCCCCCGTCAGTGAAACGAGTCGAGGCATTGGCATAGACTGCGGCAGCGTCAACCTCAGCTAAGAAACGCCGTACACTGCTATAATTTTCGCTCACAATGGCTTCACTGTGTCCGGTACCATATTTATTAATATGATCAATAGCCTCGTCCAGGCTTTCTACTACCTTCACTGCCATGATCAATTCCAGGTACTCTTCAGCCCAATCTTCCTCGGTGGCAGCCAGAATCCCCGGCACCAGTTTCTGGCTTTTAAGGCAGCCTCTGATTTTCACACCGGCTCCCTGCAATTCATCGATAAGGCCCGGTAAAAATTCCCCTGCCACTTTTTCGTGGACGAGAAGAGTTTCGGCCGCATTGCACACCGAAGGTCTTTGCACCTTGGCGTTATATACAATGTTTAGAGCTTTTGAGTAGTCTGCGTATTGGTCAACATATACATGGCAATTGCCCATTCCGGTCATGATAATAGGCACCATGGCATTTTCCAGCACTACCGTTTTCAGTCCTTTACCACCACGAGGTATCAAGACATCCAGATATTCGTGCATCTTCATCATAAATACCGCTGCCTGCCGATCCTCACTGTCCACCAATTGTATGGCTCCATCGGGTATACCACATTGACTGGCCGCTGATGATATAATGCGAGCAATGACACGGTTGGAATTCAGTGCTTCTTCCCCGCCTCTCAGGAGAATAGCGTTTCCTGATTTGAGACATAAGGCAGCCGCATCAGCGGTAACATTAGGACGGGATTCATAAATGATGCCAATCACCCCAATAGGGGTTCTTATGCGACTTATATCCAGCCCATTGGGTCTGCGGGAAGAATCAATCATTTCTCCCACTGGATCAGGCAAAGCGGCTACGTCCCTCAATCCCTGGGCCATATCGCGAATGCGGCTATCATTTAATGTCAGCCGTTCCAATAAGGCCGCACTTAAACCCTGTTCCATCCCCAATTCCAAATCCAACCCATTAGCCTTCAGAATCTCGTTACTGCCTGCTTCCAGTTGATCTGCCATATGGAGCAAGGCCTCATTCTTCATATTAGTGGGTGCGGTGGCCAAAAACCTCGCCGCCTGTTTCGCTTTTTTTCCCTGTTCTATAAGCATTTCCTGAATACTATTCATAAAACTTCCTCCTTTTTTCCAGATTAGCATTCTATCCACAGGTTGTTCCGATGGATTACCTCATCATAGTCCTTTTCGCCTAAAATCTTTTCTATATCGCCGGATTTTTTCCCGGCGATGCATCTAATTTCATCAGCACTATAATTAGCCATACCCCGGGCTATCTCCCTGCCATCAGTGGACATTACTGCCACCACTGTCCCCCGCTCGAAATCACCTTCCCCCCCTACGACCCCGGAAGCCAGCAGACTTTTGCCCCTTTTCAATAAGGCGGTTGCCGCCCCGGTATCGATGGTCACTTTGCCATGTAATACCGTTCCAAAAGCTATCCATTTTTTACGGGCTTGCATTCTTTCTTCTCGAGGCACAAAAAGAGTACCCAGTTTCTCGCCGGCTATTATGCGGCGCAGCACATTCTTTTCACTGCTGTTGGCGATAACCATAGGAATCCCAGCCGCCATACAAACCCGAGCTCCCTTTAACTTGGTAAGCATACCTCCACTGGAAAATGCAATACCGCGGTTAGTAGAGTTTTGTTCCATAACTCCGGTAATCTCGAATACTTCACTTTGAAGTTGGGCCTGGTCATTAGTACGTGGATCCATATCATAAAAGCCATCCACATCCGACAGTATTATCAATAAATCTGCATCCACGATACTGGCTATCACGGTGGAAAGCATATCATTGTCGCCAAACTTTATCTCCTCCACCACTACCGTATCATTTTCGTTAATAATGGGGATCACTTTCATGTTGAGAATCGCCAGAAAAGTATTGGTAGCGTTTAGATAACGCATCCTTTCGTCTAAATCCTCCCGGGTAAGCAAGACCTGGGCTACTGTTTTTCCGTATTCGGCAAAGAACTTCTCATACATATGTAATAAGGCGCCCTGACCAATTGCTGCCAGGGCTTGTTTTTCCGGCAAGGTTCGAGGTACCTTCTTCAGACCCATACGGTTAGCCCCTGTTCCAATTGCGCCCGAGCTCACCAGCAAGACTTCTACATCCTGATTATGTAAATCAGCCAGTTCCCGTACTATAAGTTCCATTCGTCCCAGATTTAGCTGCCCATTAGCATGGGTTAAGGTACTTGTACCCACTTTGACCACTATTCTCTTGCAGTCTCTAAAACCGTCCCTCACGTTCTCACCACATCACTTTCCCCTACTGATAATATTGCCGTGACTAAAACAATTTCAGCCAGCCCGCACACCTTGTACAAATAAGTATGCGGGCAAGCAAAGCGAGTCCACGCGACTTGTCAATCCTCTTAGTCCGTTTTCTGCGATCCATATCCCCATTTCTTTACTTAATCGCTGTAATCAAATTCCATATCTAAAATTCTAACCGTATCTCCAGCCTGAATTCCTTTTTCTTTCAAAGCATCATCCAATCCCATTCGAGCCACGGTTCTCTGAAACCTCTGCAGGGATTCATCTTGATTTAAGTTAGTCATTGTGACTAGGTTTTCGATACGTTTGCCAGAAACGTGATATACTCCATTAATTATGTCGATTAAGAAAGGTACTTCTTCCTCAAAACGCCGGATTATCCTGGCCTCACCAATATGTTCCTCCACAGGAATGCTCTGCAAAAGGTTATAAGTCTTCTCCAGCAGTTCATCTACACCCTGCCCGCTAACAGCGGAAATCCCGCAAACCCTATCACCATACTTCTCTTGTAAAATACGCAAATTCGCCTCGGCCTCCGGCACATCCAGTTTGTTGGCTACTATCAGGTAGGGTCTATCCAGTAGTTCCGGGTTATAAAATTCCAGTTCATGGCGCAGGGTTATAAAATCCTCGATCACATTGCGGCCATCTACCTGAGCAGCATCGAGAATGAACAACAGCATCCGGTTCCTTTCGATATGGCGCAAGAAATCGAGTCCTAATCCGGTGCCTTCATGAGCCCCCTCAATTAATCCCGGTATATCGGCAATTACGAATGAATTTTTGTCCCTGGTCATAGCTACCCCCAGATTGGGAGTGATGGTAGTAAATGGATAATCAGCTATCTTCGGACGCGCAGCCGATACCCGGGCAATAAAAGTGGACTTACCGGCATTGGGGAAACCCACCAGGCCAACATCCGCCAGCAGCTTCAACTCCAGACGTATCCATTTTTCTTCCCCTGGTTCGCCATTTTCAGCCATGGAAGGGGCCTTGTGAATAGCTGTAGCAAAGCGGCTGTTTCCTCTGCCACCCCGGCCGCCCTTTGCAACAACCGCCTCCTGCCCCGCAGCCGTTAAGTCAGCGATTACTTCACCATTGTCATCATCCATTATAATCGTACCCGCCGGAACCCTCACTACCAGATTCTCACCCCGAGCTCCATGCTGGTTCTTACCCATTCCATGTACACCCCGGTCAGCCTTGAAATGCTTGCGATACTGGAAATCCATCAAGGTGCTCATACCTTCGTCGGCTACAAATATCACATTTCCTCCCCTACCGCCGTCGCCCCCGTAAGGGCCGCCCATGGGGACATATTTCTCCCGTCTAAAGGCTACACAGCCGTTGCCGCCGTCTCCACCCTTTACATATATCTTGGCATGATCAATAAACATTAGCTCACCCCTTATTAACCCTGACCACCTTAGGACCGTAATCCCAGGCGGAGCAGGAGAAAAGTAAATTAAATCCCTGCTTGTCTTCATGAATTGAAAGGTAAATGACTTCATCTTCTTCAGATTCACTCGTTTCCTTTTTCAATCCCACCAGACTCCTATAAGGCTCACCACTTGCCTTTAATATTTCCCAGGAATCAATCCCTATATCCTCATAGCGCAGTATAATTCCTATATCGTACGCTTTTAACAGCTGTTCATAAAAATAGAGGGAAGCCTCCCCATCGAAAGTCTCAAAAATGATTCTTTCCGATCTTATATCTTCAATCACCGCACCAAGATATTCTTTTACCCGGTCCGAATTACCCATTTCCAGGTAACCACCGATGACTTGCAAGTGATTGGCAAAATCATGTCTGACTCTTCTTAATAAATCCACCATCTGCTCTGCTTCCAAATTTACCGCCCCCATGTTATCCCTAATAATAACAAAAACCCCTGAAACATTCCAGGGGTTGGTAGATCGATGCAGTTGCGGCTCAAGCTATATTGACGCGGTTTCCTCAACCGGATATACGCTGACCTGCTTTTTAGTTTTGCCTTTTCTTTCAAATTTAACATTACCGTCCACAGTGCAGAATAAAGTATCATCCCCGCCAATCATAACATTGTTGCCAGGATGAATTTTAGTTCCCCTCTGCCGGACCAGAATATTCCCAGCTTTCACAAACTGGCCATCGCCCCTTTTAACACCCAGGCGCTTGGATTCACTATCTCTACCATTTCTACTACTGCCAACACCCTTTTTATGTGCCATGTATAAAACCTCCCAGTAAGTACTCAAATATATTGAGAATGATTATTCTTCTTATGCTGCAGGTAATAGATGTCCGGCTTAGCCTTCAATCTTTTCGATCTTGATTTTAGTATAGGCTTGACGATGTCCCTGTTTGCGACGATAATTCTTTCTTTTTTTATACTTATAAACAGTGATCTTCTTTTCCCGGCCCTGCTCAATTACCTCCACCGTAATCTGGGCATCCTTGACGGTAGGAGAACCGATTCGAGTCCCATTCTCATCTTTAACCATGAGCACTTGATCGAGGGTCAACTTATCGCCGGCTTCGCCTGCCAGCTTCTCAACTTTTAGGATTTCCCCTTCGGCAACCTTATACTGCTTGCCACCTGTTTGAATTACTGCGTACATTAATACACCTCCACATTTTTTAGACTCGCCGATCCCAAGGTAGGCCGAGGCCATTTATAAACCCGAACCGCGCGGTTGCAAAAACGTGCAACCATTTAACAAAGTAACATATTCGAGGCCGTACGTCAAGCCGAAATAGGCAGCTGAGGTCAGGCTTAACCGGGGAAAATATTATAATCAGCCAGGCTGAGACTATCTTTGGCCATTAGTTTTATTTTCTTGCCTATAAAATTCTGGATATACTCCAGGTTTTTCTCGTCATTCATAATGAAATCCAGAAGATGAGGATGCAGTTCACATACGATTTCATCGCTTTCCAAATAACCCATGTTGGCCAGTTTTCTTTTTACCTGGCAGGCTAGAGACATAATGTTAATCGTGTGACCTCTCCCGTGGCAGTTGGGACATTCGTCGTTATAAACCTGGTCAAGTCCATAGCGGGACTTTTTGCGGGTCATTTCCAGAAAACCCAGTCCGGTCATCCCGATGATACGGGAATGGGCTTTGTCTTTCTGCAATTCTTGACGGAGCATATCTACCACGTCCTCCTGGTTCTGCTCATCTTTCATGTCAATAAAGTCTATTAATATAATCCCCCCGATGCTGCGCAGACGAAGCTGCCGGGGGATTTCGATTGCGGCTTCACGGTTTAGTCTATGCACCGTATCTTCAAAATCGTTTTTGCCGGTGAACTTGCCGCTGTTCACATCAATTACAGTCATAGCCTCGGTAACATCAAAGATTAAGTATCCTCCACTCTTCAGCCATACCTTACGGCGCAGGGCTTTGCGAATATCCTTTTCCAGACCATACTTTTCGAACAGATCACCTTCCGCATGTTGAATGTTATAATCATACCCGCTGCTATTACGGTTTATAAATCTGTCTATTTTATCCTTGAGCTTGAGGTTGTTAATAATGATACGTCTTATGTTACCATCGAGATAATCACGCATAGCTCTTTCCAAGACATCTACATCTTCATAAATGAGTGCGGGCGCCTTATTCTTATCGTAGCGGTACTTAACCTCTTTCCATACCTCCAGCAGTCTGCGCAATTCACCCATAATTTCGTTATCTTCTGCCTCTAGGCATGCCGTTCTCAGTATTATACCCACACGATCCGGCTTATTCTTTTCAATCAACGTACGCAGGTATTGGCGGCGCTGATCATCAACAATCTTACGAGAAATAGAAACATCGTTTTGAAAGGGCAGTAAAACCAGAAAATGCCCAGGAATGGTAATATCTCCGGTAACTCGAGCCCCCTTCTCCGCAAAAGCCTCTTTTTTCACCTGCACCATTACTTCCTGACCGCTTTTCAATATATCAGTTATAATGGCACCCTTGTTGGCAAAAACTCGGGCCATATCACCAGCGTATAAAAAGGCATTCTTGGCCAGTCCTATATCTATAAAGGCGCAGGAGAGACCCGGAATCACATCCTTAACCCGGCCTTTATAAATGTTGCCCACATTCTCCTCTTGATCTGCCCAGAATACCTCCACCAGGCGGTCTTCTTCCACTATGGCTACCCGCGTTTCCCAGGGATACTGTTCGGCGATTATGTCTCTCACCAACTACTACACCTTCTCCTGATCATCTGTCGTATAGGCTTTTATACTGACTCCAGAGGCGAATAGAAGTTCTCGCCCTTTTTAATATAATTCCCCCGGCGCCAAAAATCCAGTATTAATTCCTTTTCAACCCCATTGTTGGTAAACAGCTCCAGGACTTCATCAAATCTTACATTTAGAGGTTCATTGACACTAACCAAGGCGGTAATTATGTCTGCTTCGTCCTTCGACTCAACTGTCAGGTTATGAATTCCCGGTCGCAGATCCTTAAGTACTGATTTATTTTTACCCCGGCTCCGGACCAGAGTCTCTTCCTGCCCTAATATTTTGGCAATTATACTGCCTAATTCCAAACCATCTTTCTTTATCATAAAATCATACTCAGCAGCGTTGACCACCTTCATGAGAGAGGGCGTACCCGCCTTAATCTCCTGGCACTGCCTTATACGCATATTTGGTGGCAGGACGTCGTTCATTCTGATCATGAAATCTTCGCCAGGCATGTTATCCATCTCCAGATCGAAATACTCTTTCTCCCCCCACAGCCCCACTGGCAAAATTGTCGCCATCGATAGTCGAATGTGAGGATTAAAGCCTTCAGTGAGTAAATAAGGTATCCTGGCCCGACGCAGAGCACGTTCCATAAGATGCATCATGTCCAGGTTGGCCAGGAATTTCAAGTCCGGTCCCACCCGGTATTCTGCTCGCAAGCGCATGTTACGCTTCCTCCTTAATATCCAGATCAACCCCAAAATCGATGCAGATGCCGCAGTCCAGGCATCCGGCCTGCCGGCAATCTGGGGTAGACAGACCTATTGATGCCATTTCATTTTCATCAGATAGATAAGATTTTCTTACCCCTGTATCTACAAAATCCCAGGGAAATACCTCATCATAGGCGCGATGTCTCTCTACGTAAAAGGCAGGGTCAATACGGCACTCATCGAAGGATGCCATCCACTGCTCGAATTTGAAATACTCCGACCAGCCGTCAAATTTGCAACCCCTCTGCCAGGCCTTATAAATAACTTCAGCCAGCCTCCTATCCCCACGAGCCATTACCCCTTCCAGCATACTGGTTTGGCTATCATGAAAACTAAGCTTGACGCTTTTTATTTTCCTGCTCATTAAATAGCGGCGTTTTTCCTCAAGTTGGGCAATGCTGTTCTGGGGCCGCCACTGAAAAGGAGTATGCGCTTTGGGTACAAAACAAGCCAGGCTCGCTCGCACCTCCACCGGTCGACGTGATAGACGGTTGCCGATTGTTTTTACCCGCGCCAGCAATTCCATTATGCCATCCAGATCCGCTTCCGTCTCGGTGGGAAGCCCCAACATGAAGTATAATTTTACTGAATTCCAACCCGAACCAAAGGCCGCTTCTACCGCCTGGAATAAATCCTCATCACTAATATTCTTATTAATTACATCCCGTAACCGCTGGGTACCGGCTTCCGGTGCCAGGGTAAGGGTCGTCTTACGTACTTTCTGAACTTCGTTGGCCAGGTCTATGGAAAAAGCGTCCACCCGCAGAGAAGGAAGCGAGACCCCTATACCTCTTTCTCCATATGTTCTAACCAAATCCTTAACCAGAGGGTTGACACCTGAATAATCCAAAGTGCTCAAAGAAGCCAGTGATATTTCATCATAACCGGTACTCTGCAATTGGTGTTCGGCTTGCTTTTTCAGCACGGCCACACTTTTTTCCCGCACTGGTCGGTAGACCGTTCCGGCATGGCAAAATCTGCAGGCTCGTTGACAACCCCGCATGACTTCCAGAACCGCCCGATCGTGAACGATTTCCATAAATGGTACTATAGGTTTATCGGGATAGTAACTGTTGTCCAGGTCTTTAACTAAGCGTTTACGCACTCTCTCTAAAACCCCGGGGTATTCCGGGCGCATCTTTAATATAGTCTTGTCCTGCTTATATTCAACCGAATAAAAAGCAGGGATGTAAACTCCTTCAATGGCAGCCGCCTTCAACAGCCGCGACTTTCGATCCAGTCCCCGGTTTTGTTCCAGGCAGTCCAGAAACTCCACCAGCAGTTCTTCCCCGTCACCAATAAGAAAAGCGTCAAAAAAACCTGCAAACGGCTCCGGATTAAATACTACCGGACCCCCGGCAATAACCAGCGGATCACTCTCCTGGCGTTCTTGCGCCCAGAGAGGAATGTCGGCTAAATCCAGCATGTTTAAAACATTAGTGATCGATAATTCGTATTGCAGAGAGAATCCAACCACGTCGAAGCTGTTTAAGGGGGCAAAAGACTCCAGGGAATATAAAGGAATTCCTTCCTCCCGCATTAATGATTCCATATCAGGCCAGGGAGCAAAGGTTCTTTCTATAAGATGATTACTTTGTTCGTTTACCAGACCATACAATATCTTACTACCGATGTGAGACATACCAATCTCATAAACATCCGGAAAAGCAAATACCATTTTAATTTGACTTTGTTGCCAGTCTTTCTTAATCATATTGAGCTCTCCACCGACATAACGCGCCGGTTTCGTAACCCGGGGTAATATATCTTTAAACAATCGTTCTTTCATAACCTGCCTCCATTTAGGAAAATAACTTTTATTATCTTATCACAAAAAGCAATCGCACACTAAATGTCTTACCGGGGGACAAGGGGACAGGTTTAGTGTCCCCTTGTCCCCTAACAATCTCGTAAGCGTGCCCCCGGGCCCTTTTCAAAGAAACACTCGATTAACTCTGCCTCGGAGCGCATGCCCACCAGGTGGTCCGCTTCGTCTACTGCCACCACCACCAGATAATAGCTGGGGCGGGTTGATTCCAGAATTATTTTCACCAGAGTATCCTCGCGACTGATAAGCTGCTGGCTAGGCAGGACGCCATGTTTGGAAAGTTCACTTTTCTTGTTTACCAGATAGCGCATAAAAGCATAAGCCAGCAGTTGGCCTTCCCTGCGGGCCGCCCAGAATAGGAGTACCCCTACCAGAACATAATTGGCACCGCTATGCAGGAAGTAAATCTGGTACAGTCCAAAGATGATCAGCCCCACTGCAATAATTTTACCCAGCACTGCGGCCCGGGCGGTCGCTTTTTTATAGCCTATAATGCCTGACAGAATAGCTCGTAAAATTCGCCCCCCGTCCATAGGCAGTGCCGGACATAGATTAAAGAGGCCCAGAATCAAGTTAATGTTTATAAACAAGGGCAGGTATGGAGAAGTGATACCATCCTGCAGAAAATAAAAAATTCCCGCCAGGGATAGACTAGCTGCCGGACCGGCCATGGCGACATAGATTTCCCGATCCGGCTCCAGGCCTGTGAAATCTTCTATTTTGGCTTGCCCCCCAAATGGCAGGAGTTCAACTTCGGCCACATTTATACCCAGTATCACGGCTATTACCGCGTGGGCAATTTCATGCACCAGAACAGCGGCAAATATGAGGAGCACCTCTACAGCGAATCCCAGGGCTGCATAAACGACACACAGCAGTAATAAGAACAGGTTTACCCTGATACGAATTCCACCAATTTTACCTAAACGCATCGTTATTTAAAAATACTCTGGGGGTTGACGGGCCCATCCTTACCTCTCACTTCCAAATAAAGATTGGTTCCAGTTGTACCCAGTGAATCACCCTCTTCTACATTATCCCCCTGCTCTACCAGTATTTGCTTAAGTCCCCCATAAAGAGAATAGAAGTTGCTGTCATGCCTGATCAACACCGTGCCTTCTTCAGGTGTCTGGGTTATCTCTGCGACCTGACCACCTATAATCGGATTGACTACTGTTTCATCTTTTACTATTAGATGAATACCGGAACTGAATTTCTGTTTTTTCTCCTGCTTATCCCAGTACCATCCATAATCGCGTTCTATCTCCAAAAATTCGCAGGGCTGACGAAGGACCATCCCCCCCGAAGCCGGCAATATATCACTCAAGTCGTTTGATCCGGGGAGATTCACATATCGGTAGACTATAGCTCCTACATCATATTTATTGTGCATAATATACACCAGTATCGGTTCCATCAAATTTCTGCTGACCTGCCCTGATTGCATGATTAAACCGACCATTGTAACTATTACAATGACCCCCAATAATCTTAATTTAAAACGTCGCAGCATATTAAGTCACCACCCTGGCCTTTTTCTAAATATATAGTTTTAAGGGAGAATTTATTCCAGGGGACAAGAGGACAGGTTTAGTGTCCGCCCCGGGAAAGCACATGGCGAGCTTAAAAGAAAGTGGGGACACTAAACCTGTCCCCTTGTCCCTTGTGTCCTTGCTATTTAACCTCATACTCTATGTCTATAGTATTCCTGTTGGCTGTCTTAACAATTTTATTGTATACCCCTGGGGGGAGTATGTAGCGTGTAAATTCCAGTATTTTATCAATAATAAGTAATAAATCATCTTTCCCATCCCAGTGCGACAGAAGAATAGATCTATCTACACTGTTCATGAACCTTTTTAAAACCAGGGCCACCAGTAATATATCATCAACTTGTCCTAAAACCGGTATAAAATCAGGCAAAAGATCCAACGGGGAAAAGATGTATACAACGGCGCCCAGCAATATAGCCTTCTCCGAGGCTGATACTCTTTTATCCCCCGCCATTCGATAAAGGAGTTTTACGAAATTCGGTATCAATAGTACTGCTTGCTTAGCCATATCTTTGACAGACTCGCCATACTTTTGTTCAAAGCTCATCCCATACCCCTTTCCGATACTATTGTTAAAAGTGACAGGTGACAAGGGGACAGGTTTAGTGTCCCCCCAGACGGCGATCTTAAAACATTCGGACAGAGGGGACACTAAACCTGTCCCCTTGTCACCTTATTAAAAGACAATCTTCTTTCCTCTAATATTAACGCTTAAGATCAATCCTACTCCTATCATATTGGTTAACATTGAGCTGCCGCCATAACTCACAAAAGGCAAGGGTATACCGGTCACCGGCATTAAACCTATACACATTCCAATATTTTCAAAGATATGGAACAACCACATTGCAATAATCCCGCCTACGATAAGCGTTCCATTCAATTCTCGCGATTTACTGCTGATGACCAGAGCCCTAAAAAGCAGTACCGCGTAGAGCAAGATCAGCAACGAAGCCCCTACAAATCCTAACTCTTCGCCAATGACAGCATAGATAAAGTCAGTATGGCGCTCGGGGAGAAAGTTCAACTGTACCTGTGTACCATAAAATAGACCAGTTCCTCCAAAACCGCCCGCACCGATAGCAATCAGGGACTGAATAGTATTCCATCCCGCTCCCCGTCCCCCCTGACCATCCTGATAGGGATCCACAAAAACAGCCAAACGCTTAATCTGATAATCGTCCAGGGGCAGCCACATATGGAATTGGAAATGCAAAAAGACCGCCAGAGCAATGAAGGAAACTAAACCTACGATCAGCCATGTTAACAGGCGGGGGTTGGCTCCGGCCATATACATCATAGCCACGGTAATGACTAAATAAACCAGGGCTGTGCCCAGGTCAGGCTGCATTAAAATTAGGATGACGGGCACCCCCATATATACAAAACAGGGCAGGAACTGCGCAAAAGTATTCAATTCACCTTTGCGCCGGCCCAGAAAATCTGCAAATGTAACGATTAATAGGATTTTAATAAACTCGGCCGGCTGCAAAGGAGGCAGCCCCCCAATTCCGATCCATCCAGTGGTTCCCCTCACCTCGGTACCAAACACCAATACAATTACCAGTATAAACAGGGAAAGGCCATACAAATAGGGACTGTACTTCTGCAGTTGGGTATAATCAAACCTGAAAATTAACCCCGCCAATAAGATTCCCACTATTATGAAAACAGCTTGCTTTTTCAAGTATAAATAGGAGTCACTACTTATTCCCATACTGGCACTATATAGTATTGTCATTCCAAATATTAAGATAATAGCTAGAACTACTAAAAAGTATTTATCTATAAGCTTAAATCTCTTTACATTCAAAGATAATACCCCCCGGGTTCATTATAAGGGTTGGAAAATTGTTATGTCCAGTAAACAAAAATGGAAGGTGTTAATCTTGTGTGTCCAGAAAGGTAAAGGTAATCCCCGCTCCCAAGACAGGGATTACCTTACTAACCCGGCTATATCACCAATTTGATATTTATATATTTTCAAGCCCTAAATACTGACTGCCCTTTTCAAACTCTTAATCGGTATATTGGCTATCAACGCCATTGAATCATCCTCATTTTCAAGGTTTACCAGCAAACTTTCCACATCAATATCCATATACTGTTGAATTACCTGAATGAGGTCTGCCTTCAAGGCGTTTATCAATTCAGGCGAGACCACACTCCGATCGTGGATAAGTACCAACCGCAAACGTTCTCTGGCTACATCTTTACTTCCAGTGGATTCTCTGCCAAACAGTCTGGTAAAAATATCTAACAAAATCATGCCTCCTTTACTACCTGGCTAGTTTTAACATTCTTTTAAACCGGGTCATAATGCTTGATTCATCAAGTGAGTACACGGGCACCTCTTCCCCTATTATTCTACGAGCTATGCGGCGATAAGCTTCACCCGCCCGGGAAGCATTACCTAGAACAGCAGGTTCTCCACGATTGGTGGAAATCACTATTGATTCATCCTCGGGAACCACCCCCAACAAATCGATAGATAGAATGTCGATAATGTCACCGATATCCATCATATCGCCTCTTTTAACCATTTTGGCCCGGATTCGATTAATTATAAGCTGACTGTCTGTTAACCCGGCCGCTTCTAGAAGACCGACAATACGATCCGCATCCCGGACCGATGACACCTCTGGTGTAGCCACAACTATGGCCGTATCGGCTCCGGCAATGGCATTCTTAAATCCCTGTTCGATTCCAGCCGGACAATCAACCAGGATATAATCAAATTCCTCGCGCAGTTCATTGGTAAGATTTTTCATTTGATGTGGTGTTACCGCGCTTTTCTCTTTAGTTTGAGCAGCCGGCAAAAGGCAGAGACGTTCGAATCGCTTGTCCTTTATAAGAGCTTGCTTAAGACGGCAATTAGCATTAACTACATCGACAATATCGAAGACTATCCTGTTTTCCAGCCCCATTACTACATCTAAATTCCTTAATCCAATATCGGTATCCACGAGCACTACTTTCTTATCCATCATGGCCAGCGCTGTCCCCAGATTGGCGCTGGTGGTTGTTTTGCCTACCCCACCCTTGCCGGAAGTAACAACCAAAACTTTACCATTCATCCTCAAGCCCCCCATTATATTTTTAACTTCTCTATGACTACTTTTCCCTCTCTGATCCGTGCAAGTTCAGGATTTTTGATTTCAGACCTTTCGCCATCCGGCGCCCGGGTGATATGATTAGCAATCCGAAGCTGGGTGGGATTTAATCGGAATGCTGCAATGACTGACTGTTCGTCTCCCAGGGCACCAGCATGGGCCATACCTCTTAAAGCTCCTATCACCAGAATATTGCCTCCGGCAATAACTTCCGCGCCTGGATTAATATCTCCTAATATAACGACATTTCCCCGAGTAAAAAACTTCTGTCCTGACCTTAGATGTCGGCAAATCATAACAGTTTCGCCGCCTTCCATTATTTCCTGACCGTTGGCATCTGACCATGCTCTACGCGGTGATTCTTCCGGTCCACGCCTTTCACTATTCCTTAAACTTTTTAATTCCAGCCCGTGCTCACTAACGAGACGTTCCAATTCACGCAACTGCCTCTCGGTCAGTCTTTTAACACCGGTATCTATACAAACCTGAGTTTCACTTCCGTACTTTTCTACAATAGTCAGACTTTTATCAAGTTGGATTTTCATTTCCTCCAGGCTATTATAGGTACTCAGATCTATAACCAGTTCATAATTTGACCCCTCTGCTAGTACCTCTACAGACATAGCATGGCCTCCCATTCCACTGCAAGATAAGCTAATCAAGCTCTCATTGCCTAATTACTTCTATTATTAGTATTTATTTCCTCTAAAGAAAAACAAAATAATAGGGGAAATCTACGCTGATTTCCCCTATTCAAGTCGTTTGTACTTGATAAAATTAACAATTTTTCCGACATTCGTCCGATGACATTAGCCGCATTTTTTCGCATTTGTTAACACACGACCAATTCAGGTAAAGGATTGCCCTTGCGACTTTATTTATTACCTTATTTTATGGGTTAGCATTTCTCTGCGCCAATATGGCAGCGTAATGATCCTGGAGCCCAAAATACTGTTCAAAAACGTCTTTGGCCACCCATCCGGCAGAATCGCTGCCATGCTGTCCATACTCGATCACCCCGGCAAAGGCTACGGTCGGATTTTCAGCAGGAGCAAAGGCGATAAAAACCCCATGAAATTCACCCATGGCATTGTCTCCCACCCGGTTGGTCTGGGCTGTACCGGTTTTAGCCCCTACTTGAATATTGTCCGGGAAATTACTAAATAGAAAGTCCGCCGTTCCTCCAGGTCTGGTTACTTGGACCATGGCCCGCCTGGTTTCAGCAATAGTCTCAGCGGAAACTGACACCCGGTGGATAAGCTCAGGCTCAATCTCCTGGATAACTTCTTTGTCCGGCGACATTATCGTTTTAAGTATATGCGGACACAGCAAGTCACCGCCATTGGCAATAGTAGCCACATAGTCAACCAGGTCTATCACAGTATACTGGTTGGACCCCTGCCCTATAGACATATTGAATGTATCGAAAGCCTGCCAGGTTGTGTCCCAATTATAGTCGATTTGATATTGGGCTTCCAAACGGGCTTGCTCGTTCTGCTTCTTTTTCTCCAATGCCTGTAATTCGTCTCCATTAGCTTGAGAAATAAGCTGACTGTATTTATCATCTAACTGTTTACGCAAAGCTTCATATTTACGGTCTATAAGCACGGCATTGAGCTCTTCTTTCCAGGCCGGGGTGGGAAGCAGGCCCTGAGTTTCATAAGGTAGGTCAATCCCGGTCTTTTGGCCCAGGCCAAAATCTCGGGCTACTTTAATAAGGGCATCTTTTCCAGCCCGGCGGGCTATCTCCTGAAAATACACGTTACATGATTTGGCCATGCCACTGTAATAATTTAGATTACCATGGACTCCCGTGCAGGGAATATAGGGAGCAATCCAATACCTGCGCTGGCAGTTGACATAGTCGTTCAATGGGTTCATGACGTTGCTGTCCAGGGCTGCCATGCCAGTGATAGGTTTGAAGGTTGAACCGGGTGGATAATTAACCTGAATAGCACGGTTTAGTGACGCTCCCGGTTCCATCGGATCGTATCTGGAACCCTGGGGGAAATAATAAGCGGCCAGTTGATTGCTTATATTACCCTTCCAGTCATCCGGTCGCATAGCAGGACTGCTGGCCATGGCCAAAACCTCACCTGTCTTTACATCCATCAAAACTGCTGATCCTACTCGGGCTTTAGGGTATTTCTTTTGCAGGCGGCTTAGATTGTTTTCCAGAGAGTTTTCCATCACGGTCTGTAATTTGGAATCTAGAGTGAGTTTAAGGTTGTTGCCAGGTATAGGCTCAAGAGTTTTTTGTTCTCCCACCGGTCGGGCCTTGGCATCGACCTCCAACCGACGTGCGCCGTCTGTTCCCCGCAGCTCCGCTTCGTACTGCTTCTCTATTCCGGATTTGCCAATCAGACTGTTAATGTTATATCGATCAGTGGCAGCATTCAATTCTTCCTGATTGATTGAGTGGATATATCCTAAAACATGTCCGCCCAATGTATCCTGGGGATATACCCGCAGAGGCTCAATGCTTATAGCCACTCCCGGGAGATTCTGACGGTCTTCCTCTAGTTTAACCACTAATTCCCAGGGGATATCGCGTAAGATTACCACCGGCTCGAACAAGCGGAACTTCTGCAAAGCTATTTTTTCATTAATAGATGCGATTGTCACCTCCGGGTAACTGGATTGCAAAATATTCACCAGGCGTTCTACTAACTGATCCTGGCCCGCTTCACCGGGATTAGTCAGGCTCAAAATATACACCAGTTCGTTAGCGGCCAGGGTTTCACCATTCCTGTCATAGATCTCTCCCCGGGGTGCTTTTATGGAGACCAATCGAATCCGATTATCCTTGGCTTTTATCTGATATACGTCATTATAAAAAAGTTGCACGACAGCCAGTTTAAAGCATAATAAAGCCAGCAATCCAAATATAATCCCGGCATATATCTTTAATCTTGAATCTAAATTACTCTGTCTCATCTAGTCATTGCCTGCTTCCCTTAGTACTCCCCGCTTGGAAGATCGATAATACCAAATATACACCGGTATTGCGATTAAGGTATTGTATATTCCCTGGTAGATTAAATTTATGAAAATAGATCTGTCCACGTTAAATATTTCGAAACTGATTAAAGATATAATAAACAAAAGGGCGGAGTTTAATAAAGTACCACCAATAACCCCTATTACGCCCACCAGTATATTCTCCTTAAATACATTACCCTGCAATCTACCTATAACAAAGGCAGTAATGCCTTTACTTATAGCATTCATGCCAATGAAACGGCCCAAATAAAGATCTTCCCACAGCCCGCATATAACCCCATATACGGTTCCCTTATTGGCACCATTAAAAATAGCATGGAATATCACCAGGATCAGTACAACATCAGGTACTACACCCTGGATAGGGTATTCTTTAAAAAAGGTTGTTTGCAGAAATAAGGCTAGAAATGGCAATAATGCGAGGACAAAATAGCGCATGCTGGCTACACCCCTTTGCTGCCTTGGGCTTCCATCCCTCTAAATGATTTGATTACCAGTATTTCCTCCAGTTGGTCGAAATCCACAAAAGGCTCGACGGTAGCAGACAGCACCAGACCACTGGCTTCTTTTTGAATATCTTTGATCAATCCTATTTGTATACCGGGGGGATATGTTTCCGACAGACCCGAGCTTACTACCCGCTCACCATCTCTAACCAGCGAATAATAAGGAATGTTAATCATCCTGAGTGCGCCATTATTACCTATCCCCTCTACAATACCCCTATTCTCACGGGTTTCCTGCAATATTGCTCCAACTGCCATCTCACGATCGGTTATCAGCAATACTTGCGCTGAATTACTACTGACGCTAATTATCTTGCCCACCAGCCCATCCGGGTTGATAACAGGCATATTAACCGTAATACCAAAATCTGCTCCCTTATCAATGGTCAGGGTCTTATACCAGTTGTTGGGACTGCGGGCAATAACCCGGGCTGCCTCCAACAAGTACTGGTCCTCCTGAGCTTCTTTATAACCCAGCAGACTTCTCAGGCGTTCTACTTCGGCTTTGTTCTCCCTTAATTGCATGTTTTCGAGACTCAGAAGATTGTTCTTTATCTCCTCAGCTTGCAGGCGTTCGTCCATTTCCTTCATTCCTAAGATCTTAATCCCGACCTGAGACATGCCTTGTTGCAGCTTGTCTACCCCACTTTGCAATGGAGCATAACTCTCCCGGATAAGCTTTTCCAGACCGGTTATCTCCTGGCGGTTGCTGGAGCTTAACTTCATTACCAGTATCAGAATCAAGGCCGTTAGCAAAATAGTCCAAAAGCCTTTGCTTCTAAATAATTTAAACAACTGTACTCACCTAATTAAGTGTTTCTTTTGGGATTTAGAATCAAACGTTTTAAGTTCTCGATGTTTTCAAGCACCTTACCGGTTCCACGGGCTACTGCCAGCAGAGGTTCTTCACAAACATAGACCGGCATATGTGTTTCGTAGCCGATCATTTTGTCCAATCCGCTTAGCAATGCACCTCCACCTGCCATTATGATCCCTCGATCCATAATGTCTGAAGCCAGTTCTGGAGGAGTCTTTTCCAAACATACTTTAATTCCCTCCACTATCTGGTCAACTGTTTCTTTCAAGGCCTGTTGAATTTCGATAGAGGAAATCTCGATGATTTTGGGTAAACCACTTACCAAATCCCGACCTTTTACTTCGTAATACTTCTCGGGATCTTCCACAATGGCTGAGCCAATATTGATTTTAATATTTTCGGCAGTGCGCTCGCCAATAAGCAGATTATAGGTCTTTTTCAAGTGTTGAATTATGGCCTCATCCATTTTATCTCCGGCTACGCGCACAGACTTAGCAGTAACGATTCCGCCCAGGGAGATAACCGCTACCTCAGTGGTTCCGCCTCCAATATCCACTATCATATTACCGGTGGGCTCGTGAACAGGCAGCCCTGCCCCTATCGCCGCGGCCATCGGTTCTTCCAATAAATAGGCTTCCCTGGCTCCACCCGCCAGAGCAGCTTCCTTTACTGCCCGTTCCTCTACCGTCGTACAGCCGGTCGGTATGCTTATGACCACACGGGGCTTGAAAAAAGTATTTTTCCCGCCCAACGCTTTGCCTATAAAGTACTTTATCATGGACTGGGTTACATCAAAATCAGCTATAACTCCGTCCTTCATGGGACGAATTGCTACAATATTGCCAGGGGTCCTGCCTATCATTTGCTTGGCTTCTTCCCCAACCGCCAGCACTTTGCCGCTATGCACCTGTATAGCTACCACGGAAGGCTCAGTCAGAATGACTCCACTTCCCTTGATATGAACCAGGGTATTGGCCGTGCCTAAATCTATTCCTAAATCTTTGCCAAAAAACACCGTTTCGAATCCTCCTTAAAGATTATATTAGGCCTTTTTCTTTGAGACTGCAGTAGGTGTTTTCCCCGATAATAACATGATCCAATATCTCGATCCCCATTATATGCCCGGCTTCTATAAGCCGACGGGTTATGTCAATATCTTCCCGGCTGGGAGCGGGATCGCCGCTGGGATGATTATGGGCCAGAATCATGGAGGCTGCGCTGCGTTTAACCGCGGTTTTAAATACTTCTCGGGGATGAACTATGGAACTATGCAGACCTCCTATCGAAATATCCTCTTTAACTATAAGTCCACCTTTCCTATCCAGGTATAAGACCATAAAATGTTCTCGGTCATAATCACGCATTTCTTGTATGAGTATTTGTTTGACAAATTGGGTAACATCCTCAGGGGATTTGATCAAAAATCGGGTTTCTACACCTTTACTCACCCGTCGCCCAATTTCAAAAGCAGCCTTTATGCTCGCTGCTTTAGCCGAGCCCACCCCTTTGACCTGAATAAGTTCTTCCAGACTGGCCTTTTGCAAGTGTCTTAACCCCTCATAAGTGCTTAATAGCTGGTTAGCCAGTTCCAAGGCACTGGTATCTCTGGTTCCCTGGCCCAGTATTATAGCCAGCAATTCATGTTCATTTAATGCATCCGGCCCGAGCTCTAATAACTTTTCCCGGGGCCGCATATCGACAGGCATATCTTTGATAAGAGTTGTATACTGCATGTTTCACTTAACCTCCAACAAATCAAGCCCTTTTTTCCTTAACATTAAATTCAGCCGGTTCAAAGGCAAGCCCACCACATTATAAAAACAGCCTTCAATATGATCCACAAGCAGAGCCCCCCGGCCTTGAATGCCATAAGACCCGGCCTTGTCCCACCATTCTCCGTGATCCAAATAATTATTGATTTCAACGGGAGAAATAGAGCGGAAAAATACATCCGTACACTCAACTGCTGTATCGGGGATATTATCCATTACATCTAAGACGCAGAGACCCGTAATAACCTGATGACATTGACCACTCAAATAGGCTAACATGGAGTAGGCTTCCTCCCTGTTCGCAGGTTTGCCCATAACCTTCCCTGCATATGCTACCACGGTATCCGCGGCAATAACCAGGCCCTCATTCAGACCCCGTGCAACCTGCTGTGCCTTCTGTAGAGCGATAGCTTGAGCTAGTTCTTGCGGTGATGCTGAAACAGAAAGGTCTTCTGCTATATTGGCGGGGGAGTTGACAAAATCAAGTCCCATTTGCTGCAGCAATAACTTCCTCCGAGGTGACTCGGATGCCAGTATTATTTTCTTCAATCTGTATTCCTCTTAACATTATTACAGGCGTTGATAGAATACCCAGGCCAATATAAAACCCAATATACTGAAAAAGTTTATATTGAGCATAAAGCCAAAACTTAAGGAAAATACATGCAGATCCATAGTGATGGTAGGAAGCCCCACGCTCTGCACATGTCCCAGTAAACTTAAACCAGGCCACAACTTTACAATAGCGTCTCCGATCCAACCGCCGATAATTCCTCCCAGAGCTATCAGCACCAATAATAATTGCCAGCTTGGATAGGTTCGAGTCCTGCCTGCCACCCTATGCCCTCCAGTATATATTTTTTCAAGTGTAGCATTACTATCCTCTAAAAACAAGGTAGATAAGGCAGGAGGCTATTGCGGAGTAAACCTCCTTGAGCCTTCTTAATCAATGATTAGCGATTATAGGATAGGTTAAAACTAAGGACTTTCAAATTAACTGATAAATCAACATTCCTAAGAATAATATCAGCGGGCACTTTTAGCACCCGGGGAGAGAAATTAAGTATAGCAGCAACTCCGGAAGCTACTAAACGATCAGTTACTGCCTGAGCATTTATGGCCGGTACAGTAATGATTCCTATATTTATATCACATTCCTTTACCCTGGCCTCAAGTACATCTAATGGTTCAATGACTACATCAGCCAGCTTCTGCCCTTCCTTCTGCTCATCTATATCAAGTATCGCCCGGATAGCAAACCCTCTTTCTCTAAAGCCGTGATAAAGAGCCAGTGCTGAGCCCAATTTCCCAGCCCCTATAATGGCTATATTCCATTGCTTATCCAATCCCAATATTTTTGTCAGGTAACCCAATAATTCATCTACCCTATAGCCCACCCCACGAGTACCAAATTCGCCAAAGTAGGCCAGGTCTTTGCGCACCTGAGCCGAACTTACTCCAACGCTGTTAGCAATTTCCTCAGAGGAAACAGTCTCTGTGCCTGCATCTTTTAAATAATGAAGTTGCCGAGAATAAATTGATAAACGCACTACAGTGGCTTCGGGAATCTTATAAACTTTCAAATTCCCCAACTCCTATCTTTGATAAATATATCACTACTTATTATCCAATGTTATAGTAATTTTTGCAAATAGGTTCTCGAACCAGCAAAAACAAAAAAAACTCTCCCCGTTTATCGGTTAGAGTCTGATATAGATTTTCTTATTAAGCTGCTAGATGAATACCATAAACAATCGATAAACCAGCATAGAAACTAGAGCTGCCGAAGGTATGGTCACAAACCAGGCGATGACAATCTGCCGGGCGATATTCCATCTCACCCCCCTGAGCCTCTTAGCAGCACCAACCCCCATAATAGATGAAGATACGACGTGGGTGGTGCTGACCGGAATCCCCAGCAGGCTGGCCCCGTAAATGACAGCTGAGGAAGTAAAATCAGCTGCAAAACCATTGATGGGCTCAATGCGGAATATTTTACCGCCCATGGTTCTTATAATCCTCCAGCCCCCAAAAGCAGTACCTGCCGACATGGCCATGGCACAGGCGATTTTTACCCACAGGGGCACATCAAACGCCTGTATCATCCCTGCGCTAAGCAAGCTCAAGGTTATTATTCCCATTGTTTTTTGGGCATCATTGGAACCATGTGCAAAAGATGCCATGCAGGCAGACAATATCTGCAGCCTTCTGAACTTCAGGTTGATCTTCACTGGTGAAGATTTCTTGAAAATCCAAAAGAGCAGGGTCATAACCATACTGCCAATCACCAATCCGATAAGGGGGGAACTGACTAGACCGGCAACTATTTTGAGGAAACCATCCCAGAGAACTGCAGCGCTTCCACTTCGGGCTATAACTGCACCAATAAGCCCCCCGATCAGGGCATGCGATGAGCTGCTGGGTATACCGAAAAACCAGGTAAAGACATTCCAGAATATGGCGCCTATCAGCGCCGCAATGATTACTAGGGGGACTACATCATGAGGTGCTACAATGTTTTGACCTATCGTAGCAGCAACCGCAGTGCCGCTCAATGCCCCCAAAAAATTAAAAGTGGCAGCTATTAATATAGCATTACGTGGTGAAACTGCCTTGGTAGAAACCGAGGTAGCAATTGCGTTGGCTGTATCATGAAATCCGTTAATATAATCAAATAATAGTGCGAATATTACAATTAAGATAACCCATGCTGCACTAAACATATTTAACCGCTATTCCCTTTAATATATTGGCAACATCTTCGCAATTATCGAGAGTAGTTTCGAGATGCTCATAGATTTCTTTCCATTTGATCATATAAACTGCGTCGTCTGTTTGTTCAAACAATCTGGCTATACCGGCACGATACAAATTGTCCCCTTCATGTTCATGACCCCTGATCTTTTCGCAGGAAGCAATAATACTATTATGATTTACTTTTACATCGCGCAAGTTTAGTACGGCTTTCTGAATTTCTTCTGAAGCCTCTTCCAGCACATTAACCAGGGCGGGGATGTATTTTTCTCTAGGTTGTTCGCACTTGTAAATTACCATCTTTTCCATTGTCCCCTGAATATGGTCCAAAACCTGGTTGAGGGAATCAGATAAACCCACAATATCCTCCCTGTCAAACGGCGTAACGAAAGAATGATTAATATGCTCCATAACTTCGGCAAAAATCCGGTCGCCGCGATGTTCAACGGCATTAATGCGTTCCAAGTTGGCAAGTTTATCACTGCGATCAGCAAAATATCCCTTTAGTATCTGGGTAGCTTCGCAAATAGCCGCAGCAGCCTCTTCAAAATAATCATAAAAACGGTCATCCTGGGGCTTAAACTTAAAACCCAAGCCAATACCCCCCTAGTTCAAATAAATACAACACTTATTATTTATTATAGCAATACTTTTTGTATATTAATGTTAAGAAACTGTTAATTTTTAATGAAAACACGCCGGGCCTGGTCAAGTACGTAAAACGAACCGGTAATTAAAAGATATTCATCTTCCCCTACCATTGCCAACCCTGCATCAACCGCGGCGGTTATATTTTCTACCGCCGCTACTTCAATATCAGGAAACTTTTGCCGCCACTGTTGCTCTACTTCATGCCAGGCCTGGCTCCTTGTCCCCTGAGGTCGGGTCACAATCGCCGTCCGCGTATTACGCCCCAGAGCACTCACTATTCCCTCCCGGTCCTTATCATCCAGCAATCCTAAGACCAGAACCTTGCTCCGTCCCGGCAGCAGGATATCCAGTGAGTTTGCTAAAGCACTGGCTCCCTGAGAGTTATGAGCGGCATCAACTATAACTAGAGGTGACTGCTTAACTACTTCCAACCTGCCAGGCATTTTCAACATAGCCAGGGAATTTCGAATATTTTGTTCTTCAATGGCATAACCCCGGTCTTGCATCACCAGAAGAGCCCGCAGGGCTACCGCCAAGTTCCTGAGCTGATAATCACCTCGCAGTGAAAATCTTACCCCGGTCAACCCAAATCCCGCGCCTTCTATATTCACTGTCTGGTTGTCCAGGCCCGGCCTCCCCAATGGACTTATGCTTATCTCATCACTATGGTACAGTTGGGCACCCAGAAGCTGCGCCTTATCCTTGATCACTTCCAGAGCTTCCTCATCCATCATCCCAACCACGACTGGCACACCCGGTTTGATAATGCCGGCTTTGTTAGCCGCTATCTCCCCCAAAGTGGTACCCAGAAAGGCGGTGTGGTCAAAATCCACCCCGGTAATCACACCAACTAATGGGGTTATAACATTAGTAGAGTCATAGCTCCCGCCCATCCCGACTTCCAGAACGGCAATATCCACCCCCTCATTCCGAAAATATTGGAAGGCAATCGCAGTCAACACCTCGAATTCGGTGGGATGGTCTTCACCCCTTTTTAGCATCACCTGGATGTGCTTTTCTATACCATCCAAAAAAGGTTTAAATATCGCTGCACTTATTTCCACACCATCGATCGTAAATCTTTCCAGGTAGGAATGCAGGTGGGGCGACGTAAATCGCCCCACCCGATAACCAGCTTTTATTAATATATCCGCGATTATGAGGGACGTAGAACCCTTGCCATTGGTCCCGGCGATATGTACATATTGGAGCTCCCGCTGGGGATTACCCATCTCCTGGAGCAGGCTTTCTATCCGCTCCAGGCCCGGTTTGCTCCCCAACCCACTCAGTTGCTGCAAACGCTTCTCTATTAGCCCTTTAATATCTGTAGTCGTTGTAATATACCCTCTTTCCTAAGTCTGGCCTCTTCTTCGCGGGCTCTTTCTTTAGCAATTATTTCCGGTGGTGCTTTGGCCATGAATTTCTCATTGTTAAGCTTGCCCTCCGTTTTGGCTATATCAATGTCGATATTCTTAAGATCCTTTTCCAGCCTGCCTACTTCTTTCTCCACATCGATTACACCTTCCAGCGGAACATAGAGTTCGGCAAATGAGAGCAGGGCGGAAACCGCCTGGCGAGGCATCTCGGGCAGTTGCGCTGCCAGTTGCAAATCGCCGACCTTGGCCAGCTCGTTAATATAAACACCATAGTCCTGGAAAAGCTTCATTAGCTTATTATCGTTTAAAACCATGATTACTTTGATGGCGGCTGCGTGGCTTAAGTTAAATTCAGCCCGAATATTGCGTATGGCACGAATTGCCCCCATAATAATCTGCATTTGCTCAATGGACTCCAAATCTATTCTATTTTGATCCGCCATCGGCCAGGGCTCCCGCATGATAGTCTCCTGGTGCGCCGGTAAATATTGATATATTTCCTCGGTGATAAAGGGCATAAACGGATGCAGCAGCTTCATTATACCCATCAACACATCCCGCAGGACCGTCTGCACCACTGCTTTTTCCCGATCGTTGCGGGGATGAAATAAGCGGGGTTTGGCCAGCTCAATATACCAATCACAAAATTCATCCCAAATGAAATCATACATACCCCGGGCAGCTTCACCGAGCTCATAGCCTTCCAGGAGTTCGGTTATTTCGGCAGTTTTAATATTCAGACGGGAATAAATCCAGCGATCAGCCAGCGTCAGATCGTCCTTACCCAGCTCAACCGGGGTAAAACCCTCTAAATTCATGAGGACAAAGCGGGCCGCATTCCATATTTTATTGGCAAAATTGCGGGTGTTCTCAACCTTGTCCCATTGGAAACGAATATCGTTGCCGGGTGTTACACCTGTAATTATAGAGAAGCGGAGGGTATCCGCCCCATATTTATCAATGACTTCTAAGGGATCGATGCCGTTGCCCAGCGACTTACTCATTTTTCGACCCTGTCCGTCCAGTATTAAGCCATGAATGTTAACTTCATGGAAAGGCACCTGCCCGGTATGTTCAATCCCCGAAAAGATCATGCGGGCTACCCAGAAGAAAATTATATCCCGTCCTGTTACCAATACGCTGGTGGGATAAAAGTGCTGCAGATCAGGAGTATCGTCCGGCCAGCCCAGGGTAGAGAAAGGCCACAGGGCACTGGAAAACCAGGTATCCAGCACGTCTTCGTCCTGTTTAAGTTCACTTGAACCACAGACAGGGCATTCAGTGGGGTCCTCCCGGGTGCAAATAAGTTGACCGCACTCCTGACAATACCATACCGGAATGCGATGTCCCCACCATAACTGCCGAGAAATACACCAATCCCGTATATTTTCCATCCAATTAATATAGGTTTTGGTGAAACGCTCCGGGATAAACTTGATTTCCCCGTCTACGACCTTTTGAATAGCGGTCTCAGCCAGGGGCTTCATTTTGACGAACCACTGCAGGGATACCATGGGTTCAACAATAGTATCACAGCGCTGACAATGTCCTACCGCATGCTGGTGGTCTTCAATTTTCAGCAGATATCCCCCGGCCTGCAGGTCTTTTACCACCTGCCGACGGCATTCCTGGCGATCAAGACCTGCATAAGCGCCTGCATTTTCATTCATGCAAGCATCCGCTGTCAAAACTACGATCCTGTCCAGATCATGACGCATCCCCATCTCAAAATCGTTAGGATCATGAGCGGGAGTAACCTTAACCGCTCCCGTACCAAATTCCCGATCAACATAATGATCTTCAAAAATTGGAATACTGCGCCCCACCAGAGGCAGAATTACATTTTTCCCAACCAGGCGGCTGTACCGTTCATCACCAGGATGAACCGCTACCCCAGTATCCCCCAGCATGGTTTCAGGTCTGGTCGTCGCCACTACCAGAAACTCATCAGAGTCTTCAACGGGATACTTTATATGCCAGAGGTGGCCATCACTATCGGTATGTTCCACCTCTATATCAGATATAGCCGTCTGACATTTGGGACACCAGTTAATAATATAGTCGCCCCGATAGATTAACCCCTTTTCATATAGACGAACAAATACCTCCCGAACTGCTCGGGAACATCCCTCGTCCATGGTAAACCGCTCCCGGCTCCAATCGCAGGAAGAACCCAGCAGACTGAGCTGCTGCGTAATACGATCACCATATAGCCGTTTCCATTCCCAAACCCTCTCCAGGAATTTCTCCCGGCCTAAATCATATTTAGTCAAACCTTCACTGGCCAGACTTTCTTCTACCTTGGCTTGAGTTGCAATTCCCGCATGGTCAGTGCCAGGCAGCCACAGGGCGTTATATCCCTGCATCCGGCGCCAGCGGGTGAGTATATCCTGCAGGGTATTGTCAAGTGCATGTCCTAGATGTAATTGCCCGGTTACATTGGGGGGAGGCATCACTATGGAAAAGTGTGGTTTGCTATAGTCATCACCAGGTGCAAAATAATTATGGCTCTTCCAATAATCGTACCACTTACCCTCAACTTGCTCGGGGTCATATACACTGGCCAGGTTTCCTCCCATTGACATGAAATAGACCTCCTCATTAACAACCTATTAATTATTACTCAGTAACTAATACTGCCAGTTCCAGTGGGTCAACCTGTTTTCCATCCTTAAATACCCTCATATTGCCCCCGGAAATATCATCAATAATCATCACTTCATCGCCCACCCGGCCAAATTCAAACTTGATGTCATATAGCTCCATACCTTTGGCGGCCAGGTCATTCTTAACTATACGAGCTATTTGCTGAGTCATGTTGCGAACCAGTTTATATTCTGCATGTGTCATCAGACCCAATTGAACCAGTGCCTCTTCCCCGATGGGTGGATCACCCCGGTCATCATCTTTCAGGGTCACCTCCACCAGCTCATCGAGATCTTGTTCCTTCTGAGCATAGCGAGCATAACGTCTCCAAAAGCTCCCATAGACTTTATAACGACAGATTATTTCCAGTCCGTCACCAAAGGATTTAGCTGGTTTGACAATCATGGTATTGTCGTCCAGATTGGCATCAATGTAATGACTGGGTATATTATTCTTTTGCAGCAATTCAAAATAATAACGGGACATCCGTAACGAAGCATTGCCCATACCCTCAAGTTGACCCATTAGACTATTGGCGCCTGGATCAATCTGCCCGTTTTCCCCGGTGACATCATCCTTCATCTTAAGCAGATAATTGCCATCCTCCAATGCAAAAACGCTTTTGGTTTTCCCTTCATATACATGTTTCATAAATTGCCTCCTTTAAATAGTTGATTCCCTGCATACGTTCCAGAGTCAGACCTCAGTGTATAGTTACAGTTACAGTTTGTCCAAGTTTATATAGATTCTACTTAAAACACAGAACCCATTGCAAGTCAATGTTGATGTTTCTTGTCTAAACCTAACCCCTGTGTTAATCTAAAAAAGCAAAGTGAGGTAAAATAATAGCCTTGGCAGTCAGTTTAAAGAATCAACAGGAGGAAATAAATGAAACGTACCAAAATAGGAAGAAATGACCCCTGTCCCTGTGGCAGTGGTAAAAAGTATAAAAGTTGTTGTCTGGCCTTGGAAGGCTTGGTAGACCCAAGTATAAAGCCCTTCGATCGCTATAGTCAGTTAATTTCTACCCTTAAATTAAAATTGGATCAGCACTACAATTTACAGATAAGAAAACTAAGGAAGCCCCTGCAGGAAAAATTCCTGCGTTTATCTATCACCCATTATCTACCCCCGGAACAGGAGCCTGTGTTTTCCGATTGGCTCTGGTTTGATATGACCGACAGCGAGGGTATGAGTTTCGGCACCGAATATATGCGTGACAATGGTGAGTTTATGGAAGAACCCCTGCGTGATTGTTTGCAGGCCTTGAACTCATCTTATCTATCCCTGTATGAAACTGTCGGTATGGCAGATGATTCCCTGCAGGTTAAGGATTACCTTACCCAGGAGAATCACCTCGTCATGTTAAAGGAGCCCCTGGAGATGGAGGCAGGCGAATTCCAACCGTTACTCCTGGGGCGACTGGTTGCTTTACCACTGGGAAAAGTATTCTCCGGCATGGTTCTTATGCTGAAAAATGATGAGGGACAGGGTGATTTTGTCAATCAACATATAAAATATCTGCACCAGCTCAAACCGAAAGAAGAAATCATTGATCTTCTTAAAAATAATGCTGAAATCCTCTTCGGACTTTTTGACCATGCTAACCAAAAAAATACCGTGTCCCTGAAAGATATCCGGGTGCTGCGCTTTGAACCCGACCAGCCGAACCTAATTAATGAACAAAAAATCTCTGAAACCTGCACTCTAGTGCATACCACCCAAGGAATACAGTGGTACGATTTGAAAGAAAGCTTTAGTCAGGTCCGTATCGGAATACACAGCGATTATATGGTATTTTACGCCGATATCTTAGCGGATATACTGCGGATGGAAGATTGGCTCCAAGAATTAATACCACAAGCCCATTGGGAAGTTGTGAATAGCCTATTCCTACTTAGACCACCAGCGCCGGAAATGGATGATATTTGGTACACGGTTATCAGGGAGCAAGAAACCGAACGCTGGTTGCATACAGTGCACAGCGAACTAAATAATAAGACCCCCCTGGAAGTTCTGGAACAAGGAACTGGCCGTGAACGTCTTCAAACTATGTTAGATACCTTTGCCTTAAAGTCATTGGACAATGAATATAGTAAAGATTTAGTAAACTATATGCGTCAAAGAATTGCATAGTAAATTGATAAAACCGTCCCTTCTATTAAAAAGGAGACGGTTTTTTTATGTTGTACTATTAAATTTTGCTGGAGGGAGTTATTACTTCAGCAATTGCTGCGGTTAATTCCGCTAGTCCTTCACCAGTTTGGGCCGAAAAATACAGAGGGGCTTCGGCGAGCCCGATTGCTTTTCTAATGATACCCAGATTTTTGGATCTGCTGCCCCGAGATATTTTATCTGCTTTGGTAGCTACAACCAGTATGGGAATTCCGCACTGCTGCAGCCAATCTTTCATTAGTATGTCATTCTCATTAGGGGCATGTCTGATATCCAGGAGTTGGATAACCCCCCGTAATTGCGAGCGCTTCTGCAGGTAAGTTTCGATCATTTTCCCCCATTTGTCCCTCTCCATTCGAGAAACTTTGGCAAAGCCATAGCCTGGCAAATCCACCAAATACCATTGTTCATTAATCAGATAATAGTTTATGGTGCGGGTCTTACCCGGAGTGGAACTTGATTTAGCTAGATTTTTGCGATTAACCAATTTATTTATCAAGGACGATTTACCGACATTCGAACGTCCCACCAGAGCTATTTCAGGAAGATCGCCTTCCGGCAGTTGCCCCAAATTCACAAAAGTACCGCTGTACTGCGCCTGTTTAATCTGCACCTCTATAACCGCCTATACTTCATCCGCATTTACCAAAGCAGCGGCTATTACTTCATCCATGTGACTCACCAAAATAAAACTCATCTTTCTTTTTACATTGGCCGGTACTTCCTCCAAGTCCCTTTTGTTTTCCAGGGGCACAATAACAGTATCTATACCAGCCCGGTGAGCTGCCAGAGCTTTCTCTTTCAGGCCGCCAATGGGCAAAACATTGCCGCGCAGCGTAATCTCCCCGGTCATAGCAATATCATTGCGAACTGCCCGCCCCGACATAGCTGAAGCCAGGGAGGTAGCCATGGTAATGCCAGCTGAAGGTCCATCCTTGGGTATGGCTCCCTCCGGAACGTGGATATGAATATCATAATCTGCCAGAGTTTCGGCAGCTATCCCCAACTCGTCAGCTTTAGATCTGACATAGGTCAAACCTGCCTGGGCTGATTCCTTCATTACATCACCCAGTTTACCAGTAAGGGTCAGCCGGCCTTTACCCTTAATAAGCGCCACCTCAATGGAGAGAATATCTCCTCCTGTATCAGTCCAGGCCAGACCAGTGGTAACTCCTATCTGGCTTTTCTTTTCGGCCGTGCCATAATGGTATTTCGATGTTCCTAAATATTTGCTTACCCCATTGACAGTAACATTGACCGAGGTATTTTTGTCCTTAACTACCTGCCGGGCTACTTTTCTGCATATGGAAGCAATCTGTCTTTCCAGGTTTCTGACCCCGGCTTCCCGAGTATATTCGCGAATGATTTTACGCAAGGCGGCCCCGGAAAAAGAAATATTATTATCCTTGAGCCCATGTTCCTTTATTTGTTTTGGCACCAGATAGCCCATAGCAATGTGTAGCTTGTCTTCTTCGGTGTAGCCGGATAGTTCTATTACTTCCATCCTATCCAGCAACGGACGGGGAATATTATAATACGAGTTGGCGGTAGTAATAAACATGACCTTGGATAAATCAAAAGGCATTTCCAGATAATGGTCACTGAAGGTATTGTTTTGCTCCGGATCCAGAACTTCCAACAGGGCTGAGGCTGGATCACCCCGAAAATCCGTAGTCATCTTGTCTATTTCATCTAAAAGGAACACCGGATTTTTAGAACCGGCCTGTTTAATACTATTTAAGACCCGACCCGGCATCGATCCAACATAAGTTCTTCTATGGCCTCTGATCTCCGCTTCATCCCGAACTCCACCCAGCGACATGCGCACAAATTTGCGTCCCAAGGAGCGTGCGACCGATTTGCCCAGGGAGGTTTTACCTACTCCGGGAGGACCCACCAAGCATAATATCGGTCCTTTCATCTTTTTGGCCAATTTCCTTATCGCTAAATATTCTAATATCCGCTCTTTGGGTTTTTCCAGGCCATAATGATCTTCATCTAAAATCTTTTCGGCCAGGTCTAAATCCAGCCGGTCGCGGGTCTCTACCGACCAGGGAAGGGATAAAACCCAATCCAGATAGTTGCGCACTACGACTGCCTCGGCTGATGAAGAAGGCATCCTCTCCAGCCTTTCCACTTCCTTGTTGACCTTCTCCAAAGCCTCCTGAGGAAGATTAGCTTTACGAATACGGTCCCTTAATTCCTCTACTTCAGCGGAACGTTCGTCCTTTTCGCCCAGTTCCTTTTGAATGGCCTTCATCTGTTCGCGAAGATAGTATTCCTTTTGGGTCTTCTCCATCTGCTTGCGCACCCGGATATTTATTTTTCTCTCCAACTCCAGAACTTCCATCTCTTTGGCCAGTATCTCACACACATAATTTAATCGTTTACTAACATCCATTGACTCGAGAACGCTCTGTTTATCAGGTATCCGTAGATTTAGATGGGAAGCGATAACATCGGCTAATCGGCCTGGTTCTTCTATCGCCACTACTGAGACCACCGTTTCAGGCGGTATTTTCTTGCTCATGCGTACATATTGTTCAAACTGATAAACCACTGTCCGCATCAGGGCTTCAGTTTCGGCATCTTTGGTCACTAATTCTGATTTATATTCCTCGATGCTGACCTTCATATATTCATCGTGGGGCAGAAATGCTTTTATTCTGGCCCGGTATAATCCTTCCACCAGAACCCTCATAGTCCCGCCTGGCATCTTTAAGACCTGTCTGATTTCCGCGACCGTACCTACTTCATAAATATCTTCCTCGTCCGGTTCATCGGTTTGGGCCTCTTTCTGCGTCGCTAAAAATATCTCTTTAGAACCGAGCATAGACTCTTCTATAGCGTTAATGGACTTTTTCCTACCCACATCCAGATGAATAACGGTATAAGGAAAAACTAATAGACCTCTAAGTGGCAATATCGCTATTTCACGATATTGAAATTCATTTTCCTGCGGCATATAAACACCTCCCAAGCAAGTTCATTCTACTATATGGATCAAGTCTGCGCAATAACGGCACTCTAACAGGCAAACAAGCAGTCAATAAGATATAATTATATAGTCGCCACAATAGTATCCTATTATATCAAACCTCTTCTATATAGTAAATTATTCCTTCACCAAAGCAAAGCCCAATACTTCCTCCAGATTTCGAACCGGGGTTACGTCTATATCTGCCAGATTACTAAACGTATCCAGCCAGTTGTCATGCGGAATCAATACTTCTTTTACTCCCGCCTTGCGGGCCGCTTCCACTTTGCTGCATATTCCTCCTACTGGCTTCACCATACCATGCACAGATAATTCGCCCGTCATGGCTATCAGGTTATTAACCTGTAGATTATTCATCGCTGAAAATACAGCAGTCGCGATGGAAACACCCGCGGAGGGTCCATCCAGCGGAGTACCACCGGGAAAGTTAATATGGATGTCAAAGTCATGGATATTCAAGCCGAATTTAGCTTTTAATACAGTTAGCACATTCTCCACCGCACCCATCGCCATGCTTTTACGGCGGAATGTTCTGCCTCCTGCGCCGAGTTCCTCTTCTTCCACTACGCCTGTAACCGTCCAGGCCCCCCCGCCTTTGTTCACGGCAAGCACTGATGCTTCGACTTCAACTAAGGTTCCTACATTAGCACCATAGACTGCCAGACCGTTTACTACCCCCACCAGGGGGGAATCTTTTACTTTCAGTTCCAAACGGGCTGATCTGTGCCCATTATTGATTACCTTCTGTACTATCCTCTGACTAATAACCATTGATTTCTCCACCTGGGCCATTCCTGCCACTAATTGGACCATATTTACTGCTTCCCGTCCATTGCTGGCATGACGGCTGATCTCCATTAGAGCTTCCTCCTCCAACTGCAGGCCAACTTTTAGAGCTGCATTGCGGGTTATATCATTAATGCATTTGTTATCCAACGGTTTAAAATATATCTCCATACACCTGGAACGCAAGGCGGGCGGAATATCATCGGGCTTACGGGTAGTTGCCGCCACCAAACGGAAATCCGCCGGCAAACCATTTTTAAAAATATCGTGGATATGACTGGGAATGTTTCTATCACTCTCAGTATAGTAGGCGCTCTCAAGCAATACTTTACGATCCTCCAGTACCTTAAGCAGTTTATTCATCTGTAAAGGGTGAAGTTCCCCGATCTCGTCTATGAACAATATACCACCATGGGCACGGGTACACGCACCTGGTTTAGGCTGGGGAATACCAGCACTTCCCATGGCGCCGGCTCCCTGATAAATCGGGTCATGAACCGAACCAATCAAGGGATCAGCTATATTGCGCTCATCAAATCGACATATCGTAGCATCTATTTCGATGAACTTGGCCTTCTCTTTAAATGGGGAAAGCATATTGGCACAAGCTTCCGAAAGTACCAGACGGGCAGCCGCAGTTTTCCCTACCCCAGGCGGCCCATAAATGATAGTATGTTGAGGATTGGGACCACATAACGCCGATCTCAGGATTTCAATGCCTTCCTCCTGGCCCAGTATTTCTTCAAAGGAATCCGGGCGGCTGAGACTGGAAAGTGGCTCAGTCAAGCTAACACTGCGCATCTGCTGCAGCTGTCTATACTCCTTTTCGGCACTCTTGACCAGCACCGCTTTTCTGCTTTGCTGGCTCTTAAGCATATTCCAGAAATATACCCCGATGACTATCCCAAAAAACATCTGTATTAGGTATAAAATTCCTCCATATTGCATAAAAAGCTCATTCATCAGGTATGTTCCTTTCCCAACTAATCAATGTTATTATTCCCATAAGGATAAAATTGAATTAAGGATATGCACAGTAAAAAAAGGTAGCTTACGCTACCTTTTCCCAGATAAACAATTTAATTACGAAGTCTAATTTACTCTGCGTTTGGCATCTACCGTAACCAACAGAGGCTTTTCCTTTTTGTTGATAACTTCCTTGGTAATTAATACCTTGGTGATGTCTACCCGTGACGGGACTTCGTACATTACCTCCAGCATTACATCCTCAATAATAGCCCGTAAGCCTCGGGCGCCTGTACTGCGATGCAGGGCCTCTTCAGCTATGGCCTGCAAGGCATCCGGCATGAACTCCAGATCCACCCCGTCCAGTTCGAACAACTTCTTATATTGGCGTACCAGAGCGTTCTTAGGTTCGGTTAATATCTTCACCAGTGAATCCTTATCCAGGGTCTCCAGGCTGACGATAATAGGAACCCGGCCGACAAATTCAGGTATCAATCCATAACGAAGCAGGTCCTGAGGTAAAATCATATTTAATATTTCACCAATTTCTTTCTCTTCCCTGCTCTTAATGTCCGCCCCAAAACCCATTACCTTTTCGCCTACCCGGTTTTGGATAATCTTATCTATGCCTTCAAACGCTCCTCCGCATATGAAAAGTATATTGCTGGTATCTATCTGGATGAACTCCTGGTGAGGATGCTTTCTCCCCCCCTGGGGAGGCACACTGGCCACCGTTCCCTCCAGAATCTTCAAGAGCGCCTGCTGCACGCCTTCACCGGAAACATCGCGGGTTATACTGGGGTTGTCGGTTTTACGGGCAATCTTATCAATTTCATCAATATAAACGATGCCCTTTTCAGCCTTTTCAATATCATAATCTGCTGCTTGGATAAGTTTAAGCAATATATTCTCTACATCTTCGCCAACATATCCGGCTTCAGTAAGTGAAGTAGCGTCGGCAATCGCAAAGGGGACATTCAAAATGCGAGCCAGAGTTTGGGCCAGGAGAGTCTTGCCGCTCCCAGTAGGACCCAGCATCATAATGTTACTTTTTTGTAGTTCAACATCATCCAGCTTCATACCTAAATTAATCCGTTTATAATGATTGTAGACTGCCACTGCCAGAGATTTCTTGGCTGTATCCTGCCCGATCACATAATCATCCAGGGTTTCGCGTATCTCCTGCGGTTTGGGTATATCTCCAAGCTTGAAACCGATATCATCGGCCAATTCTTCTTCAATTATTTCATTGCACAGCTCAATGCATTCATCACAGATATATACACCTGGCCCGGCTACCAGCTTTTTAACTTGATCTTGAGTTTTGCCACAGAAGGAACACTTTAACTGGCCTTTTTCTTCCCCATATTTATGCATACTCTCACCTCTCTTTTTCGGAAGGCTATTACTTAGTTATGAACTTCGTTTGGCGAATACTTCATCTATAATACCATATTCTTTAGATTCAAGGGCAGACATAAAATAATCCCTCTCGGTATCTTTCTGGATTCTTTTAAGATCTTGCCCAGTTCTCTCCGCTAAAATTTTATTGAGATTTTCCTTCATCTGGAGTATTCTCCGGGCATGAATCTCAATATCAGTGGCCTGACCCTGGGTTCCTCCCGCAGGCTGATGAATCATAATTTCGGCATTGGGCAGAGCAAAACGCTTGCCCTTTTCACCGGCAGCGAGAAGAAAGGCCCCCATACTGGCGGCCATACCCACACATATCGTAGATACATGAGGCTTGATTAATTGCATGGTATCATAAATAGCCATGCCTGAAGTAATGGACCCGCCTGGACTGTTTATATAAAGGTTTATGTCTTTGTCAGGGTTATCGGCTTCCAAGAATAGAAGTTGAGCAATAACCACATTAGCAACATTATCATCAATTGCGCTGCCCAAGAAAATAATACGATCCTTCAACAGACGCGAATAAATATCATAAGAACGTTCACCCCTGTTGGTCTGTTCAACTACCATTGGTACAAGGTATGACACTGCTATCCCTCCTCATCTCATAGTATTAATGGTCTTTCCTATATAGTATTCAATTTAATCCACAAGTTCTTCCTTTTTATCGCTAGACTCGGGGGAAGGTTCCTTTTCGGTTATAACAGCGTTATCCACCAGATATTGAATAGCTTTATCCACTTTCATGTTGAATTTTACCCTATCCATAACGCCTTCCAGATTCTGACGAGCCTGGTCAATCTCCACTCCCATTTGCTCGGCTATTTCTGCGATCTGATTATCTATTTCTTCATCGGTTAATTCAAAACCTTTTTCTTCAATAATTTTTTCTAGCATGAAATTAGTCTTAGCGTTGCGCTCCGCTTCCGGCAGCATATCCTCTCTGAACTCATGCAGGTTGCTATTGGTCATCTGGAAATATTGATCCAGATCAATTCCTTGTGAACTGATACGTTGTTCAAACTGGCTCAATATAGTCTGGAATTGCATCTCTGCAACTGCGGGAGCAATATCAATACTGCATTGCTCTAAGGCCCGGTCCAAAACCTCTTTCTTCTTCACCCCGTTTTGTCTGTATTCATTGGCTTTAATCAAGTTCTCGCGTACGCTGGCACGTAATTCCTCGATGGTTTCAAAATTACTTACTTCCTGAGCAAATTCATCATCAAGTTCCCTGAGCAGTCGATGCTCAATCCTGTTTATGGTAGTCCGGAAGACCGCCTCCTTTCCGGCCAGATCTTCGGCATGGTATCCCTCTGGAAATGTCACCTGTACATCTTTGGTCTCCCCGGCTTTTAATCCAACTAATTGATCTTCGAAGCCAGGAATAAAGGTATTGGAACCCAGTTCCAGCTGATAGTCCTCACCGGCTCCCCCTTCGAAAGGAACTCCATCGATAGAGCCTGCAAAATCAATTATAACTGTATCTCCTAATTCGGAAGGGGCTTCGACCTTCTCCACCAACTGGGCATAGCCGGAACGCATATCTTCCATTCTAAGCTCTACATCCGCTTCACTTACCCTCATCACGGGTATACTTACTTCCAGCCCTTCCAGATTGCCTAACTTGACTTCCGGCTTAACCGCTACTTTTACTTTAAATTGCATTGGCTGACCCGCCTGGATATCGCTTATATCAAATTCCGGCTGGGCAATCGGTTCAATCTTAAGATCATCTATGGCTTGTTCATAAGCGTCAGGAATCACAAACTCCATCGCATCTTCATAGAGTATCTCTTTGCCAAAATGAGCCTCTAGAAACTCACGAGGAACCTTCCCTTTTCGGAAACCTGGAACATTTACCTCTTTAACCACTTTACGGTAGGCTTTCTCCAGTCCCTTTTCCAAGGTTTCTGCATCTACCTCAATTTCAAGATAGGCCTCACTGTTTTCTATTTTCTCTAACCTGGCATCCATTTATGCTCCCCCTAACTTAATTATAGATCCAAATATTATAATCCCAACTCGAACCAACATATTAAATTGTGTCTCGCAAGATTAAAAAAAGACAACACCCCGGCCTAAGCCGAGGCATAGATTACTATGGAGCGGAAGACGAGATTCGAACTCGCGACCCTCGCCTTGGCAAGGCGATGCTCTACCACTGAGCCACTTCCGCACTTCATCTTGTCCTACGATTAAAATCATAAATAAACTATCCGGGTAAGTCAAGCAATTAGCCCACTTTATTTTCTATTTAGTTAATTCCAACCACTTATGGAGATTATTCTAATTATTATTCTCCATTAATCGGGCACAAGTATCAATTGTCTTTGCTTTCCGCATATTCATCAGCTTTCTTCATCTGGCTGACATAACCCAATTCCCCCCAGGATTGAGGGAGTCCACCATATTGCTTGGCACGATAACCAGCGCGTCTTTTGCTATATTTGGGCCTGCCTATCTACTATTATAGACCATTAGAGTCTAGTTTATTGATACAAATACCCCGGTTGCAGGAATAATACGGTATTTTTATAGCGTAACCAACGGGGTATTTAAAAATATTATACAAATAGGATTATTAATTATTGAAAGGTTGGAGTTAATATGCTTTATGCCAGCAGGTTTATTCGGTTGCATTCCCCCCCTATGGAAGGGCCTGACATACTGGAAGTCCAAACCTGTCTATTAAGGAATGGTTTTGATCCGGGGCCCCCGGATGGATTCTTTGGCCTTGCCAGCGCTACAGCTCTGCGACAATTTCAAAAGACTCATGGTCTAAACGAGGATGGCGTTGTGGGTCCAGATACATGGCTGGCATTGACCCGGCATTCCAACCTGGAGCAGCTAGCCGAATTATCCAGCTCGGCAGCTTATCCCAGGATTCATGTTCATGTGGATACCCGTATTCTGACCATGACCTCTAATGGAACAGTCAGGACTTACCCCGTGGCAGTAGGCAAACCATCTACTCCTACTCCTGTGGGCGAGTGGACTATTGTTTTTAAATCGATTGATCCAGGGGGGCCGTTTGGAGTACGATGGATGAGATTAAGTGTCCCCTGGGGCGGCTATGGTATCCATGGCACCAATAATCCGAACTCGATTGGCAAGGCGGTCAGCCATGGGTGTATCCGCTTATATAATGAAGATGTAACGCAGTTATATGATCTGGTTCCAATAGGAACTCCCGTTAGTATAACCGGTACAGTCAGAAAAATACGTAAGTTAAGGATAGGCATGCAGGGTGATGATGTACGGGAGGTACAGCAGATGCTTTTTGACCTGAACTATTATACCAGGACTCCGTCCGGATATTTCGGTAAACGTACCCGGCGAGCAGTACTTGGCTTCCAAAAACATGAAGGTTTAACCTGCGATGGAATAGCCGGACCCAAGACATGCAAGGCCTTGCAGATAGCCCACGATCTTGCCCTGGACGATATACTCCCATAAAGTCAACCAGGCATGCTTGGAACTGAAACGAAACTCCAAAGAATTTTGACACGGTTAAGTCGGACTTTCAAATTGACACAGCTTCATATCTAGTGTTATTATTTAGAGGTTCGGGGTGTAGCGCAGCTTGGTAGCGCGTCTGGTTTGGGACCAGAAAGTCGCAGGTTCGAATCCTGTCACCCCGACCAGTTAGAAATAAAGAACCCGCCATCGCTGGCGGGTTTTATTGTCTGCAGAATTCTAACAGCTTGATATCAACGAGTGGAGAGCCATGCATTAAAAAAGCTTGCGATTCTCAATCTCTGATCCAGGCTCTAATACCGTTATCTTTTAATAATGTGAGCGCCAACTGAACTTGTGATTGTGGCACCCCTAATCTGATTGAGCCTTCATTTTCATCCCTGACTCCCATAATCTGAATATCATTAATATTGATGCCCGCTTCACCCAGCAAATCCCCGAGAAAGCCGATGATTCCCGGTTTATCCGGGACTATGGCCACGATATCCGCAGAAGTAAGCAGACACAACCGTCCCATCGGCATGTTTTTCCGCATTTGTTGAGCCTCCTTTAAATAGTGACCCAAATCACTCCCGTTATTGTTCTTGATCGCCTGTCGGTAACAGTCCAACTGGGATATTAAAGCACCAATCTCTTCAACTATGGCTTCCTTATTAAGAAGCAGAATGTCCTCCCACAGCTGAGGGTTGGAGCCTGCTATTCGAGTAGTATCGCGCAGACCGCCGGCGGCTAATTGCAAAGCCTGCGGGTGCTTTAGCAGATTATTCATCAAGCTGGCCGCCACAATATGAGGCAAATGGCTGACCTGGCTCACCATATGATCATGCTCAGCAGGCGTCAATATCATTACCTGGGCACCCGTCTGCTCCAGCAACTCCCGCAGCTTCTCGACCTTCGCGCTGGCAGCCGTTGCTGATGGTGTCAAAACGTAAACTGCATTCTGCAGGAGGTATTGGTCAGCCCCGGTCACGCCGCTGCGATCAGAACCAGCCAAGGGGTGCCCCCCAATAGCAGTTACCCCGGGAGGCAAAGATTTTTCATATTGTTCCATAACCCAGTTTTTTACGCTGCCGACATCGGTCACTATCGATTCTGGATCGAGAGTATCCCGAATTTGCAGCAAAACCTGAGGAATAGTACGCAGTGGTGTAGCGATGAAGACTACATCACAACCGCTAACATCCCCAAGAGGCAAGGGGCAGTTTATGGCCCCCATTTCTATTGCCTTCTCAACAGTTAATGGATCAAGGTCACTTCCTATCACTTCTAGATCTGGGCGGGCAGAACGAAGTGCCATCCCCAGGGATGCACCGATTACCCCCAGGCCAATAATAGCTGCCCTTTTCATATCCGCTCATCCTCACCTTTAACATCACTGATGGCCCTATGAATCGAGCGAACCCGCTCCATAAGAATCCCAAAATCATCCGGTGTCAACGACTGGGGACCGTCTGACAAGGCCTCGGCTGGATTGCTATGCACTTCAATAATAAGACCATCACAGCCGCAGGCCACAGCGCCCAAAGACATAGGCTTTATTAACTCTCTTTTACCAGTACCATGGCTGGGATCAACGATCACAGGCAAATGGGACAGCTGTTTCACTAAAGGTATCGCACTTAAATCAAGAGTGTTGCGGGTATAGGTTTCAAAGGTGCGAATCCCTCTTTCGCATAAGATGACCTGACTATTTCCACTATCCAAAATATATTCGGCCGCCATTAGCCATTCCTCAATGGTGGCTGATAAACCACGTTTCAAGAGCACTGGCTTGTTAAATTTGCCCACTTCTTTCAGCAGGTAGAAATTTTGCATATTGCGTGCTCCGACTTGAATTATATCCGCATATTCAGCGATCATAGCCACAGATTTTTGGTCCATTACCTCGGTCACAATAGGAAGACCCGTTATTTCGCGGGCTTCAGCCATAATTTTCAGACCCTCTTCACCCAGACCCTGGAAGGAGTATGGTGAAGTGCGGGGTTTAAATGCTCCTCCCCGCAGAAGCAGAGCGCCCTTCTCCTTTACGGCTATGGCGGTCTCAATAAATTGTTCCCGACCCTCGACCGCACAGGGGCCCGCAATTACCGGAGCGCTCCCATCCCCAAATCGGGCCTCCCCGACTTGGATTACCGTATTCTCTGTCTTAAATTCCCGCGAAGCCATTTTAAACGGCTTCATAATAGATACTACATTTTCTACGCCGGGCATCGCTTCCAGGGAACAGGCCTCCATCCGTTGCCGGTCACCGACCGCTCCTAAAATCGTTCGGTTTATTCCCTCCGATCGGTGCACATTGAAGCCTGCCGCCAGAAGCCGCTGATTCACCGCGTTAATCTGGTCAGGGGTTGCCCCCCTTTTCATTACCACTACCATCCTGCCTAACCTCCTCATCATTTCCGCTCGGAAGAGAGAAAAATAAAAACAATGTTTATGATAGTGTATTTGATGTAGATATAGGGGAAAAGGATTTACATCAATGTGCTGATGCTATAATGTTATTAAGGGCGGAATATCTATATTCTCAAGGCTCATATGACAAAATAAGTTTCAATTTTGTATCTGGTTTTAGAGCAGAATATAAGAAATGGATGGAAGGTTATAGAATTAAGGTAGATGGGAACAATGTAAGTTATTACAAAGCTGCAGAGCCTACTAATACATATGAATCCTTTAGAAAATATATGGATATGGTATTTGCCTATTCTGGTACACTATCATTAGATAAAGAATTAGAAAGTGTGCAAGTAGAAGATATGGAAATAGGGGACGTATTTATAGTTGGTGGGAATCCTGGTCATGCTGTAATTGTAGTGGATATGGCGAAAAATGATATGGGAGAGAAAATATTTATATTAGCTCAATCCTATATGCCAGCTCAGCAAACGCAATTACTTATTAATCCAATGGATAAAAAAATAAGTCCATGGTATAGATTAGAAGGAGAAGAGCAGTTAATTACGCCAGAATGGACATTTGACTGGGACAAATTGAAAAGATTTAAATAAAGTGTGGAACACAAGGGACAGTTCTTCTGTGCAGCACAGAAAAACTGTCCCTTGTATCCTATAAATTTTGTTCATTTATAATTTGTTTAATACCTTCAGTGGCATCGATTAGTCCACTTATTGATTTATCGCAGTTGATGTAATCAATAATCTTTGAGATGAACTCAGACATATCAACTTCTTGATACCACTTTGCTTGTTTGACATAGGGAGGTATATATGTTAAATTCGTTGAATAAACACGATCAATTAAACCTTGCTTATAGAATTGATTAAATTTTTCTATTCCTTCTGTAAATAGTGCAAATGTTGTAGCGATAAATATTCTTTTAGCATTACGTTTTTTTAATTCCATTACAATATCAAAGACAGATTCGCCCGAGGCAATCATATCATCGACAATTAAAACATTCATACCTGTTACATCACGACCAATATACTCATGTTGAATGATAGGATTTTTTCCGTTAACAATTGATGAATAATCTCTTCTCTTATAAAAAAGACCAATATCTAAGTTCAAAACACTTGAATAATAAATAGCACGATCCATAGCACCGGTATCTGGACTTATAGTTAACATATGCATCTTATCAATAACCAGATCCTTTTCTACTTTTGTAAAAGTTTTTATAATATCATATGTTGGGTATAAGTTTTCA
>ENA-UOOK01000370-UOOK01000370.1-fermentation-metagenome-genome-assembly--contig:-NODE-370-length-58656-cov-9.501937_pt1 | contig 58656 bp, 51 predicted proteins | sample MGYA00245777_ERZ724023 | MGnify/ENA primary metagenome ERZ724023 (study PRJEB28704, sample SAMN03018312) | fermentation metagenome | biome: anthropogenic terrestrial biome; feature: soil; material... | reverse complement strand
GATTGAAACTGGCTACCGTATTAGCAATTAGATTGACGCAGGCCGTCGCCTCCCGTGCGGAGGCGTGGATTGAAACCATGTGTAAAGGAATGGCTTGAGAGGTGTGGCGAGGTCGCCTCCCGTGCGGAGGCGTGGATTGAAACCTCCGGCCAGCGCTTGACGAGAAAGCAGAGGAAGGTCGCCTCCCGTGCGGAGGCGTGGATTGAAACCCCACTTTGGGAGGGGATTGCCTCTTTTGCTAGGTCGCCTCCCGTGCGGAGGCGTGGATTGAAACGATCTTTATTTGAGGCAAGGTGAAAACTGTGACAGCAAAACAAAAGCAACTAATCGAAACTTTATCCCAGGGCTCTTGCAACATGCACGACCTCTTGCAGCAACTGGGCATCTCCGAGCGCACGTTGTGGCGGTATAAAAAGGCTCTTGCCGAGCAAGGTTATAACCTAATCATAAATAAAGATACCTGTAGGCTTATTCCCAAAGGTTGGCTAGGAGACGTGGGAAGTAAATGCGCTGAAGATACTGATGTAAGACGGTTTGCTATTTTAAGGCTATTATCAGAGTCCCCATTAGATGCAGTTGAGATCAATCACAAGATTAAACAGAGGTTTGAGATCAAAGATAGCACTATTAAAAATGACCTCAGGAGACTGCAACAACAGAGCGTTGTTAGGGAAGAAAATGGGAAGTATACATTGGGAGAGGCCATGTTAGGAGAGCTGGAGCTAAGCCAAGAGGAGGGCAGTAGGCTCCTTTCTTATCTCGTTATTAAACAGCAAATAGAGGGCAAAAACGCACTGTATAACTCCCTGGTGCATTCCTTGGCGAATAGCGTTGGTAGAAACAGCTGGTTCTCCTGGCAACAAGCACGACGCACCACACAGCGCATTTGCATCAAGGGTAAGCATCAAGATTTAGAAATGCGAGAGCGAGCTATGGCAGAACGATTAGAGCTTGCAAGCTGGGAAGAGCAGGTAGTGGAAATTTTATATCACCGAGAACGTCGTATGGTGGAACCTTTGGGCGTTATCTACTCCTATCATCAGGATGCCTGGTATTTACATGCTTTTTGCCAAAAGGCAAATGCCAGAAGAACTTTTCGGCTAGATCAGATTGAAGAATTTCAAGTTTTGGAAGAAAAATTTTCTTACCCCTCGAATTTTGAGCTGGAAGATAACTTTGCCTATTCTTGGGGGATCATGGTGGACGAGCCCCCGGTAGAGGTGCGGATTAAATTTTTTGATGATTATAATGTACTATCTAGATTGAGCCGGGAAGTTGCCGAGCGCCAGAGGGCTAAAATAACCCCTCTGGATGACGGTTCCATTCTCTATGAGGATCTGGTAGTTGGCATGGAAGAGTTTAAGGTGTGGATTCGTAGCTTCGGAAGCTCCGCCCAAATCCTCGAACCAGAAGCACTACGGGAAAATCTTTTGGCAAGCGTTAGGGCAGCCCTGGCCCGGTATGGGGAGGTGGGGAACTGATGGGCGGAGATATTGTTGTGCGTTTGAGTCAACTCATCTGTGCCTTAAGCGCCCACCCAGGCGAGGGATTATCATCCCGGAAGCTAGCAAACCTATGTGGTGCTGCCCATGAGGTTGTAAATGCGGATCTTGAGATGCTCAGTTCTTGCTTTCCCATCTATTTTTCACCTGAAGATACAGAGGACTTCAAGCAGCCTCGGCTTTGGTATTATGAGGAACTAGGGAGGCATGTACAGCCTGCATTTCGTCTCTCTGTAAAAGAGACTATGGAGCTGCTCGCGTGTCTCGAGGCAGAACAGGATCCTATAATCTGTGGGATCAGATCTCAGCTAGAGCACACCCTCTTGCCGAGTGGCGAAGATAGAGAGCGAATTAGATCCCAACAGCGATGCATTTATAAAGGCGGCAAACCTCCCTACGACGCCTTGCAGCCTTCAGAGCGGATTTATCAGCTGGCGCAGCTGTGCGGCAGGCGTAGGCTAGTTATCCAATATAAAAAACAAAACGGGGAGCTCAGTAAAAGAAGCATCGATCCCCTTGGGCTTGTATATTGCTGGACAACAGGAGCGTGGTATCTTGTCGCCTACTCACTCCCACAAAAGGACTATCGCAACTTCAGAGTTGGACGTATCCTCTCTTACCAGGAGCTCGGCGCAGCTGACTCATACGAAACCTTTTCCCTTAAAGATTATCTAGCCCATGCGTGGGGGGTACAGGTAGCGGAAACAATCTATGAGGTAAAAATTCGCTTTTACGATGATTATAATGTCCACAGCCGGGTGCGCAGAGAAACCCAAGGGCGTAGTTTTGCAAAGCTAGAAAAAGAGCCTTCCGGCACCCTTCTCTATACGGATCTGGTGGCAGGCCTCAATGAGATTAGAGTTTGGGTCCGTAGCTTCGGCGCTTCAGCAGAAGTATTAGAGCCTGAAAAATTGCGCAAGGAATTAATTGATAGCTATCAGAGGATCCTAGAACGCTATAGATGACAGTGCACCATCCCCCGCTGTGGTATGGTTGAGGTGGGGGTATACAAATGAACACAGAAAAAATCCACAGGGAACTCAAAAAGTTACAGGTCAAAAGGCTCAATGCGCAGCTTGCCTTTATTTATCGGGATTCAGATTCTCATATTTCATCTTTAACCGAGGCTCTGCTTGCTGGAAAAAGTATCATCAGGGAAAAAGCAGGCTTGGTAACTGTCACCAATACAGGTTCCCAGCCGATTTTAATTTTGGCAGGAGAGCCCCTAATTGAGCCCTGGCATATGAGGGTAACTCTCCTGGCACCATCGGATTTTGTGCTTTTTATTCCCCCAAGTCACCTGGCAAATAATGTGGCCCTAAATGCGGACCTAGTTTCACTCAAAAAACCACCATGGCAGGCAGGAGCAGCAGGACTCGTCACTTCTAGAGCTCTAGAAATACTCCCAACCCCTGGCCTTGCAGCCCAATATTGGCCCCTACTGTTAGCCAAACAAGAAAACTTCGTTACTGACAAAGGCACAGTAGAAGATTTTTTAGCGCAATTGGATAACCTAACAATCACACCCCTCTCCACAGTAGGAGCGGGAGCAGCCTTCTCTCTTTGGGGCACTAACCTCAGGGGAAGAGCATTACTCAATCGCAATCAACTTGTTCATTTATATATGCAAAAGATAGGTGACAAACCTTGGAGAAATTGCCCCGGAGCTTCTATAGCAGAGACGCAGAAACCGTAGCCAAAGAGCTTTTAGGTCAAATACTTATCACCCGCCTGCCTCAAGGTGAAGCCAGAGGGCTGATCGTAGAGACAGAAGCATATTTAGGCAGAGAAGACAAGGCAGCCCACAGTTTCGGAGGCAAAAAAACACAACGCAACGAGGTCTTGTATGGACCTGCAGGCCATGCTTATATTTACCTCATCTACGGTCTTTATCACCTGTTCAATATTGTGGTAGGGGAGCCTGGCGATCCCCAGGCTGTCTTGATCCGGGCCTTAGAACCCCTGGCGGGATTTGAAATTATGGCAAAGAGACGCAAAACAGAGCAAAAAAAGCTTTTAACCTCTGGCCCAGGGCGGCTGTCGGAGGCCATGGGTATCACACGGCAACTTAACGGAGAAAACCTTTTAGGAGAGCCCCTTTTTATTGCTAAAGGAACAGATGAGCCCAGGGAGATCATAGCAAAACCTCGAATTGGCATCGACTATGCCCAAGAGTGGGTAGACAAACCCCTGCGTTTCTACCTCGCAAATAATTTTTTTATCTCAAAACCCTGAAAAAGCCTTGACAAGAAAAAAATAGCTGCTATAATAAAACTAAGCTACTAAGTTATAAATAGTCAAACCAAAACAGGTTAGACTAAATAAATGGAGGTGTTGAAAAATGAAAGAACTATCATTGAGACTGGAGGGCCTAGCCTGCCCCACATGCGCAGGGAAGGTAGAGGGCACTTTGGCACGCAAAGCGGGAGTTGAGGAAGCTAAAGTGCATTTCACAACAGGTAGGGTACAGATCAAATACAACCCAGAGCAGGTAGAGGAAGCAGAACTCAGGGAACTCATCGAAGCCATGGGATACGATATTTTGGATTAAGCGAGGTGATCCCCATGACCCGAAGCAAAAGCTCCACCCTCTGGGTTGGGGCTTTCTTTGACAAAAAATGGAACTCCCTTTTAGCAGGACCCCTGCTTTTAGCGGCCTGGTTAATAGGCCGCATGAATCCTGGATCCGGCTGGAGCATGTCTTTATATATTGCAGTTACCTTAATCTCAGGGCTTCCCATCCTGCGCTCTGCCATCGGGCAGCTGCGCTGGAAGGTAGTGGGAATCCCAGCCTTGGTTAGTATAGCCGCCATCGGCGCCTCTGTGATTGGCGAATACTGGGAGGCAGCAGTGGTAACATTTCTCTACTCCTTTGGTGAGTACCTGCAAAACCTCACCTTAGAGAGGACCCGGGGTGCCCTAAAATCCCTCGTGGAATCTGCACCTAAGACTGCAAGGGTGCGCCGGGATGGAGAGGAGATAGAGATCCCAGCGGGAAAAGTGAACAGAGGGGAATTTGTGATCGTCCGGCCTGGGGAGAAGATCCCTGTAGATGGCGTGGTAGTCAGAGGGCAAGCCGCAATAAACCAGGCAGCCCTAACTGGCGAATCTATCCCTGTGGAGCGCACAGGCGGAGACGGGGTTGAAAGCGGCGGTATTGTGGAACTAGGTTACCTGGAGATAGAGGCCCGGAGGGTAGGCTCAGATACAACCTATTCTAGGATCATCCACCTGGTGGAGGAGGCCCAAGAAGCAAAAGCTCCTGCCCAGCAATTTTTAGAGCGCTTTGCCCGTTACTACACCCCAGCCATAATTGCTATGAGCGTGGTTGCCCTAATCATCACCCGCAACCTAGATCTCTCACTTACTCTCCTTGTCATCGCCTGTCCAGGCGCCTTGGTTATAGCGGCCCCAGTCTCCTTTGTGGCTGGCATTGGCAACGCAGCCAAAAGAGGCGTAATTTTCAAAGGCGGAGTGCACCTCGAGGCTGCAAGCAAGATCGATGCCGTGGCACTGGATAAAACCGGGACTCTAACCCAGGGTCAGCCGCAAGTTGTGGCTATCCACAGCCAGGGGGACGAAGAAGAACTGCTACGTCTGGTGGCAGGAGCAGAACGCTATAGCGAGCACCACTTAGGTGGGGCCGTCTTAAGAAAATACCAAGGAGAGCTACCTGAACCAGAATCCTTTGAAACCATCCCAGGCCAAGGTGTGGTAGCCCAGGTAGAGGAAAAATCCCTGCTTGTGGGCAATCGCAGGCTTATGGCAGAGAATGATTTAGATTTAGATAAGCTTGAGGAACTAGCCCAAAGGGAAGAAGCTTCAGGCCGCACTGTGGTCTGGGTGGCAAAAGATGGTATTGTGGAAGGACTTATTAGCATCGCAGACGTGGCAAGACCAGGAGCAAAAGAATTGGTAGCAGCCTTGAAAAAAATGGGGATCGAGGAAACTATTCTTCTTACAGGAGACAACAAGCGGACAGCTGAAGCTTTGGCAGCGGAGCTTGGCATCGGCCAGGTGCGCTCTGAGCTCATGCCAGCGGATAAGCTATCCCAGATCCGCGCTCTGCAGGATCAGGGATATAAAGTGGCTATGGTTGGCGACGGCGTCAACGATGCCCCAGCTTTGGCTGGTGCAGACCTTGGCATTGCCATGGGTCTGGCTGGCACAGATGCTGCAGTGGAGACAGCAGACCTCACACTGGTCCACGACCAACCTGAACTTATTCCCTATGCCCTCGCTTTGAGCCGAGCCACCATGGCTAACCTTAAACAAAACGTAGTCTTTGCCCTGATTGTTGTCTTCGCACTCCTGTTGGGAGTGTTAGTGGGTAAGGTTTTCTTGGGGTTGGGGATGTTCATTCATCAGCTGAGCGTCTTAGCTGTGATTGTAAATGCGATGAGACTTTTAGGATATAGACGAAAATAGGGAGGAATCCTGGCCTGCCTGGAGAACGTTGTATAGTATGTTTTTGGGAAGGAGTCTTTCTATGGAACTACTAAGAATCACAGCAATTGGCATGTTCGTAGGCGTTTTCGGAACAGGCATGGGAGGCCTCCTGATTGCTCTTTTTCGTTCTTATCTGCAAAAAGAGCGGTCATTTAGTGCAGTGCTGGGTTTTTCTGCAGGCATCATGCTTAGCATCTCTATCTATAGCCTGCTTCCTGAAGCCTTTGCTACTGCCTCTTCAATTTGGGGTCTTTTAGGACTCGTGCTAGGGGCAGTGCTCATCGGGATCGCGGATCTATTAATACCTCATGAGCATCTATGCAGCACAGATGGGGAAAACGCGCGTTTTGTACGGGCTAGCATTATGGTGGGCTTCGGGATCGCAATCCATAATCTCCCGGAGGGCATGGCCATCGGCGCCAGCTTCACATCATCCCAAGGTTTCGGTTTTACAATTGCCCTCCTGATGGCACTGCAAAATCTGCCAGAGGGCATGGCTATGGCTTGCCCTCTTTCTAAAACAAACTTCTGTGGCAGACGGATTGTCTTTTCAACTATGCTAGCGGGACTCCCCATGGGTATCGGCGCCCTTTTTGGAGTCCTGATAGGGCAAGCATCACCCATAGCTTTGGCAATTTCTCTGGGCTTTGCTGCCGGCGCTATGCTTTTCATTACCTTCGATGAGCTAATTCCCGATGCCCAAAGAATGCAAAAAGGGCATTCCGGCACTATCGGGGCCGTGGTAGGCGTGATTTTAGGGATAATTCTGGGGCAATTTCACTGAAGGATTTTTTCTCCAAAGAGCGAAGATCTATATGGTATAGATCTTTAACTATTGGAGGTTTGTTTTTATCATGAAAAAAATCAGAGCGGCCCTTTTGGGCGCCGGAGCACGAGGCTTTGGCTCCTACGGGCCATATGCCACACGTCATCCCCAAAGATTTGAATTTGTTGCAGTTGCAGAGCCAGATCCCGGACGCAGAGAGCGCTTTGCAAAAGAGCATAATCTTGCCCCTGAAAACTGCTATGAAAGCTGGGAAGAGCTCCTAGAGCAGGATCAGATGTGCGAGGCGATGCTCATCTGCACTCAGGATCAAATGCACTACGAGCCAACAAAATTGGCTTTGGAAAAAGGCTATCACGTGCTTTTGGAAAAACCAATTTCACCAGTTCCCCAAGAGTGCCTGGCTTTGGCCCAATTGGCCCAGGAAAAACAGCGGGTACTTATGATCTGCCATGTGCTCCGCTATACAGCCTTCTTCTCCGCAATTAAAGAGATTATTGAACAGGGTCGCCTGGGCAAGATTATCTCTGTCTCCCATCATGAGAACGTTGGCTATTGGCATCAGGCCCACAGTTTCGTCCGGGGCAGCTGGCGTAATTCTAAAGAATCATCACCCATGATCTTGGCCAAAAGCTGCCATGACATGGATCTCCTCCTTTACCTGATTGGCGGACATTGCAATCGCATCTCATCCTTTGGAGACCTAACATTTTTTAAAGAGGAAAATGCACCTCGGGGTGCAGCCAAAAGATGCCTTGATTGCCCACTGGAGAGCAAGTGCGCCTATTCTGCTTGCAAGCTTTATCTTACAGACAATACAGACTGGCCCACCAACGTCATTAGTCTCGATACTAGCCTTCGGGCTAGAATTGAGGCCCTGCGCACTGGCCCCTATGGCCGTTGCGTTTTCCATTGCGACAACGACGTAGTGGATCACCAGGTGACTAACATGGAGTTCTCAAATGGCGTCACTGCAACTTTCACCATGTGTGCTTTTAGCAAGCTCACCAGCCGTACTCTGAAGATCATGGGCACAGAAGGTGAGCTGCGGGCCACCACAGTTGGTGATAAGATCCAGGTCCTCCCCTTCCTCACAGGCCAGGTGGAGGATATTACCATTCCTCCTGCCACTACAGGCCATGGTGGGGGCGATGAGGGGATCATGGAGCGTTTCTTGCTAGAAATAGAGCGAGGCTGCAATAGCGACGATCCTATCACCTCCCCTTGGATCTCGTCCCATAGCCACATGATGGCCTTTGCTGCAGAAAAATCCAGGGTTAGTGGCAAGGTATTGGATATTGAGGAGTTCACACAGCAATTTAAGTAATCAACGAGGGCCCTCGGAGGGGGCCCTCTTCTGGAGGATAAACCCAAGTAAACATACGTGAATGGTTGTCATTGTTTATAGAACGCCTAAATGACACAAACTAGAGAATGGAGGGAGCCGTATGCAAAAAGCAAATTTTAAAATTGTTGGTATGACCTGCGCTGCCTGTGCAGCCCATATTCAAAAGGCAGTGGAACGGATGGAAGGTGTGGAGGAAGCCAACCTGAACTTCGCCACAGAGAAATTGAATGTAGCATACGATCCTAATCTTATTGACAGCCAACAGATAATCGAGAAGATTCGGGCTGTAGGCTACGATGTGGCTCTGGAAAAAATTGAATTCTCTTTGGGTGGCATGAGCTGTGCAGCCTGTGCCGCCAGAATTGAAAAGGTTTTGGGTAAAGCTTCAGGCGTCCTCAAAGCAGGAGTTAATTTTGCCACCCACACTGCAACTGTAGAATATGATAAAAATCAGATCAGCCCAACTGAGCTGATTGAGCTAGTGACCAGAGCTGGGTATTCAGCCCAGATCCTCCAGGGAGTGGACAGGCAAGGGGAGGACCAAGAAATTCGGAGCCTTGCCAAACTAGCGCTGGTGGCAACCATTCTCACCTCGCCCCTCCTTGTAACGATGTTTTTCATGATGGTTGGTCAAGATGGTGGCATCTTCACCAACCCTTGGTTTCAGTTTGTGTTGGCCACCCCAGTTCAGTTTCTCATCGGCTATCGCTACTACCGCGGCGCCTACCACGCCCTGCGAGGTGGTGGCGCCAACATGGACGTTCTAATTGCCATGGGCACATCTTCCGCCTATTTCTATAGTCTCTATAACCTCTTTGTCAACCCCGACGTTCACCTTTATTTCGAGGCCTCTGCTATGATCATCACCTTGATCACTTTAGGTAAGTATCTAGAGGCAGTGGCCAGAGGCCGCACCTCCCAGGCCATCAAAAAGCTCATGGGACTGCAGCCCAAAACTGCAAGAGTAATCCGCGAGGGCAGGGAAGAGGATCTTCCCATAGAGCTAGTTGAGGTTGGGGAGATTATTGTGGTGCGGCCAGGGGAGAGAATCCCCACAGATGGAGAGGTAAAAGAAGGCTATTCATCAGTGGATGAATCCATGCTCACAGGGGAAAGTATTCCTGTAGAGAAAAAAGCAGGAGACAAGGTTGTGGGGGCCACCATTAACAAAACAGGCTCCTTTAAGTTCCAGGCCACGAAGGTGGGGAAGGATACAGCCTTGGCCCAAATTATTCGCATGGTGGAAGAAGCCCAGGGCTCGAAAGCACCAATCCAAAAACTAGCAGATCAAATTTCAGGGGTGTTTGTGCCAGTTGTGATTGTTATTGCCCTGGTTACCTTTGCCCTGTGGTATTTTTGGGGAGACTTCACAGCCGGCCTTATTAATGCAGTCTCAGTGCTGGTGATTGCCTGCCCCTGCGCACTTGGCCTTGCCACCCCAACTTCGGTGATGGTGGGAACAGGCAAAGGCGCAGAGCATGGGATCTTAATTAAAGGTGGTGAACACCTAGAGCGTGCCCACAGGATAGATGCGATTGTCCTAGATAAAACAGGGACCATCACTCAAGGTCAGCCCCAGGTGACGGATCTGCTCTCTTTTGGCGAACAAAGCTCCCAGGAGCTCCTAGCCTTAGCTGCAGCCACAGAGAAGAACTCTGAGCACCCCTTAGGTGAGGCCATTGTAAACAAGGCAAAGGAGCTGGAATTATCCGTGGCTGAAGCAGAAGATTTCCAGGCCATCATCGGCCACGGTATTGCGGCTAAAGTAGAAGGTCAACAGATCCTGTTGGGAAACCGCAGGCTGATGGAGCAGAATAAGATCTCAATTGCCCGGGGAGCAGAAGCCTTAAACGAACTTGAAGCGTCAGGGAAAACTGCCATGCTCATGGCTATTGACGGGAGCCTTGCAGGGATCATCGCAGTTGCAGATACAGTGAAGGAACACTCCCAGGCAGCAATTGCTGCCCTCCACAAGTTAGGACTTGAGGTCTGGATGATCACCGGGGATAATCAACTTACAGCCCAGGCCATCGCCTCCCAGGTGGGAATCGAACATGTACTGGCTGAGGTTCTCCCCCAGCACAAGGCAGAAGAGGTTGAGAAGCTGAAAAGTCAGGGGAAGATCACTGCCATGGTAGGGGATGGGATCAATGATGCACCGGCTCTCGCTGCTGCAGATGTGGGCATTGCCATCGGTACAGGCACAGATGTGGCTATGGAAGCTGCAGATATCACCCTAATGGGCGGTGATCTTAGAGGAATCGTCACTGCAATCCAGCTCAGTCGCGCCACTATGGGTAATATTAAACAGAACCTCTTTTGGGCCTTTCTCTATAACTCTTTGGGGATTCCCTTTGCAGCATTGGGTTTTCTTAGCCCTGTGATTGCAGGGGCAGCCATGGCCCTCAGTTCTGTTTCTGTGGTCTCCAATGCTCTCAGGCTACGTTGGTTTCGCCCACACTTTTAGTTCACAAAAGGAGTTGCCCCTGGTTCGTGTTTATCCTATAAAATGCTAGGGAAAGCATGATTTTACTGCAGGAAAAGGCGAGCTGCGACAGAATATTAATCGTAGAGGGAGGGAAATTTTATGAAAAAAAGAATTGCGATCTTGCCTGGCCAGTGGCGTGTGGGGCGGCTGTTTAGAGAGCAGGATTTGAAACGCTTAGAAAAACTAGGTGAGTTAATCCAAAATCCAGATCATGATGATGCTACACCCCAGCGGGCAAAGGAGCTGATTGCAGGCGCCGATGCAGTCATTACATCATGGGGAAGTCCTAAACTTGAAGGGGAATTATTGGATTTAGCCCCGAATCTTAAAATCGTCACCCATGCAGCAGGCAGCGTGAAACCAATAGTTTCAGACGAACTCTTTGCTCGGGGAATTCGGGTTACCAATTGTACAAAGCCCCTTGGCATAGGCGTTGCTGAGACAGCTCTAGGTCTTACCATCGCCTCACTGAAGAACATGTGGTTCCTCTCCCAGGAGACCAGGCGCGGTGGTTGGAACTACGGCCAGGATGCTGTACGGGAGGTATATGGGCTCACAGTGGGAGTTGTGGGTGCAGGTAGGGCCGGTAGCCACTATATTAAACTGATGCAGAACTTCAATGTTGAGTTGCTGTTGGCAGATCCCACCTTTACGCCCCAGCGGGCAAAGGAGCTGGGAGCAACATTGGTAGAGCTGGAGGAGCTAATTAAACGCTCCGATGTGATCTCTATCCATGCACCTTCAATTCCAGAGACCAACAATATGTTCAATAAGGATAATATACCTCTCCTGAAGGATGGTGCCATCCTCATCAATACAGCCCGGGGTGCAATTATTGACGAGGAAGCTCTAATTGCAGAGCTACGGACAGGCCGCATTTTTGCAGCTTTAGATGTAACGGAACCGGAGCCACCGGTTTTGGATCACCCCTTCCGCAGCTTGCCCAATGTGATCCTCCTGCCTCATATTGCAGGGGCTGTAAATAATGGTTTGGGACGCTTAGGCGAGCATGTAGCCTCTGAGCTGGAGCGATTCTTCAATGGTGAGGAACTTGCAACAGAGGTGAAGGCAGAGGAGCTGGCAAGGCTGGCCTAAAACCATAACATTTTGATCTATAGAAAAACAATCCCTGTGCCGGTATGCCGGACACAGGGATTGTTTTATTCCCTAAGAGAACATTTTTCGAAGGTCGTCAAAAGGTTCAGGTCTCAGAGTTACTGACAAAATGATCCCAAAACAGGACCCATGGATTATGGCGTTTTTCAAGGAAAATATCGATTAAAGCTCAAGGTGCTTCTGACAAGCCTTCAAGCATTGCTCCACAGTGCAGGTGTGATGCTTCTGGATTGGGTCTCTTTTTTTCATGGCCTCGGCCACTGTCCTCTCATCTATTTTTGCAGGTGGCTCCAAATGGATGTTTTCGCCTAAAAATTGCATGCCCTCAATTCCCATCAGGCCATACTTGCTAGCCCAGGAGCAGCGCAATTGATCCTTTTCTATAGAACCATTATTTTGGGACAACGCAAGGGTAGGGCAGGCATCACTACACTTGCCGCAGCTATCGCAGACCTGGGGTGCCCGGTGTTGGGTCTCCTCTAGAGGTGCATCTGTGAGGATGGTGAGGAAGCGCTGGGCAGCCCCCCATTTTGCTGTGAGTCCAGCACCATGCCACCCAAGATCGCAGAGCCCAGCCAGATGCGCTGCCAAGGCGCTGCTGGTGACATCAGGATACCTGCCCCGGGGTGTAGCCACAGTTCTGCTGGCTTGGTACGGATCAGCAGTCACGATGGCTCTGTAGCCTGCCTCCTGTATCGACTGCACAACCCGCAGCGCAACCATGGCAAGCTCCCGCCATACCTGATAGGTGGCAAAAGCGTAGGGTCCTACTGCCTCGCCCGTGCCCTCCTGGGCATAGGCGAGATTAGGTTTGGGCAGATGCATTCCCAAAACCAGAGCCCGCTTCATTTCTGGAAACAGTTCTCCAGGCGAGACTAGCTCTTGCTGGCCTCGGGAGATTATCTGTGGTGTTGCAGGTCCATGCACCATCCCCCTGTTGTCCAGATCAAGCTTGGGCACAGACTCACCTCTAAAAGTGATCACTCTATCTAAACCTTGGGTTAGTTTTTCTGTTGAAATAACGCCCACCAGATCCGTACCAGCGCCATAAGCAGCTGCTATTGGCTCTTCCCAAGATGAAGGCAAGGTAGCAAATAGCGGTGCTAGTTTTGCCTCTGTGAGCACTACTGTTGATTTGCTGTTAGCTAATTCACTGCCAAAGGGGTGAAAATCCGGGAGGATAGTTGTGGGATAGCCTGCGCGTTCCAGTTCCCCGGTCAGTTCCATGGCAGTGAATTTCGCAAGATAAAGGGATGATTCTTCTAAGAAGTTAGCCATGCTTTCCTCAAGGAGTGTGCCCTGGCAGAGGGGTGGCGCGATGGAAATCGCGCTTTGGGCCTTTGGTAGGTATTGTTCCCACGCGAGACTCGAGTCAGGAGAGAACTTTTGGATTTTAATTGCCTGGGCACCACCTCTTTGGGCAATACTTTGCGCTTTCAGGCTCATGGTGTCATCGGGGACTGAGTCTAGCTGTGTCCTGTATCCTTTGCGCCGCCAGACCCGTGAATATTCACGATCCACTACCCGCAGGTGTGGGGGCAGGCAGAATCGCTGGCAGGAGCCCATCTCACCGCCCCTGCGGCCATGCTTTGCCAATTCTTCTAAGATCACTTCTCGATCGATTTTATCGGGCTTGGGCAAAGAAAGTTCCATATCGAAGTGCTCTCCCCAAGCGCAGCGCCACTTATTTTTATTGATGTAGGTGTAGATGCGATCTTCGATCTCAACCTTTGACATACCACGAGTTTCTTTGGTAAAGGCTTCACTGGGACAATTTTTAATACAAAGTCCGCACTTGTCGCACAGAGGTGGCCCATCATAAAGTGGGGTGGGAGTGAGGGCTGCATCGGTAACGATACAGGCCAGCCGCACTCTTGGCCCATACTGTGGGGTCAACAGGAGGCCACTGATCCCAAATTCTCCCAAACCTGCTGCAACTCCGGCATGGATATTTGACAGATCAGGGGCAAACTCTGTGGGCTCACCTTTGTAAGGGGCATAGCGCCAGATGTTGGAGGCGGCCAAAGGTAAGGCCTCATAGCCTGCATTCTCCAAAAAACGGCCCAATTTGAAGGAGATATGATCTAGTTTGTTGTTCATCCAATATTGGATTTGATAGGCTCCAATTGTTTGGGGATCTGGCTCTCCGCTAAGCTCTATCACAGCATCGGGGTGATGAATCCCCACCACCATTACAGTTTCTGCAGAAGGTAATAATCCTGTGGGACTGAGAGTTGGTGGTGCATTGGCAAAGCGGTTGTTCGGTGCAAAGCCAACTATGTCTGCACCAAGCCTATAGGCTAAACTTCTCAACTGTTCTGTTAACTTGGCAGTAGACATTTTTCAATTCCTCCCTTCCTATATCTCTATTTTAGAGCAGTAACAACGTTCGGGCCACGCAATCCTTGCGCGAAAAATCGCATTTTTTGCGGAATGCCTCACAAGAGGGGGAAAGGAGGAGATGATATAATAGTAGTGACGGAGGGGTGGTGGAACTACAGAGAAAAGAAAGAAGCCAGGGCGCCCGGTGCCCTGGCCTATGGTCTTAGAAGAAATCTGGATATTGTTCTGGTGCCTCTCCTTTGAATTCGATGATTTTAGGATGGGGAAGCTTAGTGCCCTTTTGGAGCACTTCCTCAAGCTTCACGCTAAACTCCCACTCATCGCCAAAATCAAAAAGATAAAGGATTATTTGTCCACGTTGTAGTCCTAGCTGGCCAATTATGGCATCTGCAGTTGAATTACCATCTCCGGAGCGTGGACAATTATAGACTTGATCCCAGTTTCTGCTGTACTTCTTGCCATCTAGATAAAAAGCATAGAGATGATCATCATCAAAGGAAAAAGCCAACTGGATTGCACGATGTAGATCTTCTAGTGTATGAGTAGAAGAAACTTCAATTTTGCGCCAAGTGTTCCTTGATAATGAAACCTTGAAAATATAAGTATCAGCTTCCTGTTGCTGTTGAGGGAAATTTGCTAAAGGCTCCAGACTTTTATGGGGGAAGATAGCACTGAAGGTGTCTAGAAATTGTCCATCGGGCTCCTTCTTTAGCTTCAGTTCCTCAGGGTAATCGTTGAGTAAAACTTTGAGCAATTCTTCTTCCCAAAAGGCTCTCTTTTTGGGTTTGATTTTAAGACAAATCTCAGTCATGGCAACTCCAAAAGCAGACGGGGTTACTGATTTTACCCAGACCTCTCTGTTTTTTTTGTTTTGATGGGCAATCGCCTGATACTCCCAGAAGCCGAATAAATGAAGTTGGTGGATGATAATTCCATAGGAAAGAAAGGCCTTCAAAAGAGGATCGCGGTCATGATAGCCAAATTTTTCATCTAGGTACGGCTCTACATTAACCACCAGCGATTTATTGGGTTTGCTAGTTCGGAACACTCCTAGGACACTGTTGATGGTTAGGATCTCAAAAGGGCTTTGCCATGCGAAGACGATCTTGGACAGATCAATTTTGTTCCAATACGTCTCAAAGAGATACATGTATTGGGCAAAAGGATTTAATTGCCTAAACTCATCAAGCACAGGGGATGGTTCGAGCCTGTGTCCTGGCCCTCCTTCAAATAACCTTCCCTCTACCGCCAGATAAAAGAAAAGGTTAATTGTGGGATAAGATCCTTGGGGATTAGTTGCCTTCTCGTAAGTTTGCGGTTTTGTCATAAAAGAGTTAATGGTAAACAGATCCTTTTTTCCCAGCTCTGCTTTTTTCTTTGAAAGCACAGGTTGCCTTTGTTCAAGCTCCCGGCAGAAGATCGCAAATTCTGCCAGAAGTGGAGTCAGATCTTGTTCTTGCACAAGGTATTTCGACATAATCACACCTCGGTTCATAAATTTTTCCAAAGTAAGGAAGCATTCAGCTCCTCTAGATGCTTGCCTCAAGCAGAGAGCTAACAAGGTTAGGATCAAAGCTCTTTGTTGGACGCAATTATTCTTTTCGCCCTTTATGGAGAAAATTCTTTTTGTCAGTGCCAGGTGTTGGGGTCCTTTATAATTGAGGAAGGAGGTGTTTGAAATGAAAAAATGGTTACTTGCAATTTTCTTTCTACCCTTGGCTTTTGTTTGTGCAGGTTGCGGTACTATGAAAATGGATACTGCCATCAAGTTAAACCCGGATCAAAGCGGTGACTTTCAGCTAAAGATGACTGTTAATGGAGCTTTGGTGGGATTTGTAGCGGGTGAAGAAAGAGATGAGAGCTTTGAGAGGTGGGAGCGGGTGCCCAGCGCTCGGATCCGCGAATATGACCACGATGATAAACATATCTTTGAGGTGACAATCCCCTTCAAAAAGCCTACTCAACTAAAGGAGGCCCTAGGGGAGATGGGCTATACTGTGGACTTCCAAAAGCGCAGCACCCCGTTCACCCATTATTACGAGGCCAGTTTTGCCTATCCAAAAGAAATGGTCAAAGAGCTTAAAAGCAGCCTTGATGCTGCTGAGGAGCCAAATGAAATCTTTTCCCAAGCTGAGCTCAACAACATGATAAATAGCATGTTTTCTTTTAAAGCTAGTATTTCTCTACCAGGGGAGATCAAAACCACCAATGCAACAGTGGTAGATGGCCAGGTTGCCAGCTGGACCCAAAGGCTCCAGCAATTAGATAGCACGAAAATCCTCAAGGTCAGCTCCCAGGAGCCCAATCGGCTAGGGCTCACAGTTACCATCGGGGCTGTACTGCTAGTTAGTGCATTTGTCATAGGTGGAATTAAAAAAGCACGCTCCCCAGAGCCTCCGGAACTGTAAATAAGCTTATGGCCAGAGTTTGCATTAAAGCTTACCCTTACGGTAGCTGGTAGGAGACTGGCCATAGAAATCCCGAAACAGCCTCTGAAAATGGGGGAGGCTTTGGAACCCCACCTGAAAGCAGACTTCTGTCACAGATAAGGACTGGTCTAATAGTAATCTGGCAGCTTCTTCTAGGCGGAGCTTGTTTAGGTACTCCGTAAAGGTATAGCCCATCTCTTTGCGAAAGGAGCGGCTGAGGTGAGACTGGCTCACAGCCAGCTCTTCGGCCACACCTTCAAGCGTCAGATCCTGGTGAAAGGATTTTTCCAGGAGTGCTTTCGTCTCTTGTACAATCGCCGATGGCTTGTAATTGGTCTCAAGCACAAGCTGCGCTAGACGGACAGCAGCCTCAAGATAGAGTTCCTCAAGTTTGGGATAGTCATGTTCCCGGTCCAAAGCGAGGAAGAGGGCATTGAGCTCTCGAAAGGCAACTTTATCTGAAAGTCCCGCTTCCACTGCAGAGCGGGTCATGAGCACAGCCAGCTCCCGCAGGCGGGTCCGCAGATGAGAGAGCACATAGAGGTTAGCTGCGAAAAGATCCTGGCTGCTTTTGCAGGCGGCGATCCTTGCAGCTTCAACTCGCCCAGTTTTTATAGCTAGCAAAAGTTCCTCTTCCCTTGGCGACAATAGCATCGTGGGATCTTGTTTGGGGCCTAGATCCGAGAAGCGATAAATGCGGCCAGTACCATGGACGATCTTATTGCGCACTGCTGCCATAGTCTGCTGGGCCGCGGTTTGCCACGCTGACAGATTCCCTGTTGCCTCCTCAGCGCTGACTGTAAGATGGATTCCTAGGGCTGAAGCCGCCTCAAGGAGGGCATGGGCCCTAGTTTGGGGGTCCTCTTTAGGCGGGGTAGCGAAAAGATAGACAAAGTTATTGAAGACTCGAACCTTCTGCCACTGGGGGAAATATGATTCTATCAGCTGGTGGAGCTGGGGCCAGGTATTGTCTCCTGAGTTGTCTACAGAGAGGCAAAGCAGTATTATCGGAGGCAGAGTTATCTCTGCCTCCGAGATTTCAGGATAGACAAGGTTTTCCCAGAAGGCTGTTGAGAGTACCTTGGGAGGGAACATTCCTACACTCCTTCTTCTAGAGCCTCAAGCAAGCGCAGTCTTGCCTTCTCATAATCAGCCTCCAAGAGGCTATAGAGCTCTTCGGGCTCTTTTTGGTATTCCTCTGGATGATGTAGCTTCAGATCAAGCTCTCTGAGAATCAGGGCGTAATATTCCTGGGTAACCTGCTCCCAATTGGAGCAGCGCTCCTCTACCAATTTCAAGAGCTCAAAATCCTCGATTCCTCGCTCCAGGGCCTTATAGCGAAGAGAGAGGATGGGCTTGCCTGAATTGGAGGGGTAGACGAAATTGGTATCCCCAGCAGGAAAGACAGCGGGACGATAAATAATGCTCTCCCGTGGGCGCTCTGGCCAGACAGTATAGTTCCAGCGCAAGAAGCCATCTAGCCCCATGAATGCTGCTAGAATGGGTATTAGCCTTGACTCTGCCAAGGGAGAGCAGAGGAAGGTATTGGGGCGCTTGGGCCCGCAGCAGACATAATAGAGAAATTTACCCTTTATTTTTTCACGCAACTGGGGCAATTCTTCAGCATAATGACAGAGAAAGGGGAACATGGGCACATAATCCACAAGTCGCTCTGGCTGCTCCTTGAGCATCTCAATGTGGTTAATAGCAGCCTTATACAGGAAGCGAGGAGCTGTCTGTCGCAGCCAGGCTAGTCTCTCCAAATAGATCTTTGTATCTGCAGGCTCATCTGCCAGCACCCGGACCTTGGACAGTAGACCCTCGTCTGCAAAGTGTGCCTCTAGGGCTCGGATATAGTCCTCGATCTGGGGAAGCTCTCGCATGAAACGATATGTGCCTGTGGCCTCATCTAGGTAGCGGAGGCGAATATCATCCAGTAGCTGGGGAAAGGCATGAAAGCCGCCTTCAGGTCCAAGCCAGATATTGCAAAGGCCAAAGACCTCAATTTCCTCTGCGATGCCGTGTTTTAGGCAAAGCTGGATATAGCGGTCCATGGCGGAGTAGTCATAATGGAAGTTGCCCCCTCTATCGCGCCGGATCTCCACCATGGAATACTCAAAGAGATCAGATTCCGAGGGGCGATCCTGGAACGTGCGTTGCCCACTCCAGGGGATCTCACTGACGATCACAGAGATTGCCTTCTGCCCTAGAGCTGCCAAAGACTCCACATATCCATCGAGGATCTCGAGATGCTCATCGCTCCACAATTTCACTTCATGTTTGCGAGCGATGTTTGAGCAGTGTTGCCATAGATCCAAATAGAATGTGCGGGCACCAGGTTCTGGTAGCGTTACATTGTGCAGCTGGATGGTAAAGGGTAATTCTCCCACTAAAGTTTCATCTTCAAACATCTTGTGGCTGAATACCCGTACCTTACCTGTATATATCCCCGCTGCTAATGTCTGTGGTAGTTTCAGTTCCACCCAAACAGCCTGCTTTTGCCAGGCGGGAACATGGATGGTTTCCTGATGCAATAGAGGATCTGCCTTCAGCTGTCTGTCGTCGTCCTCCATCAGCCCCACAAGCAATTGCTCTGCCTCGAGATCATCACAAACTACTTCAGTACGCAGAGTATTGATGGGCCCCTGTTTCCAAAAAGCAGGCTTGCTCGTGACCGCCAATAAGAACTCCTCATCGCTTTGCAGCAACAATTGAAAAGAAGCCCGAGAGTTTTTCGGACTATGGATTGTTAATTCCCCAGTTTCAGGGAAAGTGTAATCGATGATGCTGCCTTGGGTAACTTTAAATTGCTCACCTATAAGACCAAACTTAAGCAAAGGTCGTCCCTCCTCGGTTTGTTTACTGGTGTATTTCGACTACTTTGGGGTAATTCCTGCCCCTTTTAGAGGAATTACCCGGATCTATTGCGAAAACTTAAAGGAGAGAGTAAAGGAGGTGCTGGCAATTGTTAACCCAGAAGTTTAAGCTAGGCGAGCTAACTTTGAATAACAGAATTGTCTTGCCACCCATGGTCTCCCGTCTAGCCACAGATGGTGGTTTTGTCACAGGGGAGCTGTTGGCCCATTATCACAAAAGACGGGGGCCTGGGCTTGTGGTTGTAGAGGCCACAGCTATCTCCCCCGAAGGTAAGCTTGCTCCCCTCCAGCTTGGTGCATTCCTGCCTCAACACCAAGAGGGCTTAAGAGAGCTTGCCCAAACCATTCAGCAAAACGGGACCCGCGCCATAGTCCAGATCCATCACGCAGGGAGCCACACGGATCTAGAAGCTACAGGAGGCAGAGATCTCCTTTCGCCATCTGGAATTGCTGTTCGCCAGACGCCAAGCAGAAGCCTCAAGGAAGATGAGATCTATCGGCTGATTCATCAATATTATATAGCTGCCAAGAGAGTTCTTGCTTTGGGCTTCGCAGGGATAGAGATCCATGCAGCCCACGGTTATCTCATCGGCCAATTTCTCTCTCCTCTCACAAATAAGCGCTCGGACTCTTGGGGCGGGAGCCTGGAGGCTAGAGCCAAATTCCTCAAAGAGATTTTGCTTCGTGTCAGGAAGCTAGTGGGGCCAGATCAGATCCTCGCTTTGCGACTGGGCCTGGAAGACTGGCGAGAAGGGGGCCTCAAGATCGAGGAGGGGCTTCGGGTAGGACAGCTGGCCTTGGAATGGGGAGTGGATCTGCTGGATATCTCCTTCGGATTGCCCGGGCCCTGGCCCCAGGCACCAGATGAGTTCAGCAGTTTGCTCCATTTATCAAAAAAGGCAAAAGATGCGGGTTTGGGGCCCACAATAGGTGTGGGCGAGATTCGCACAGCTGAGCAGGCTCAACTGGCCTTGATGCGCGGGATGGCGGATCTTGTAGCTGTAGGCAGAGGCATGCTGGCGGATCCGGCTTGGGCACGGAAAGCTTTAGGGCAAGAAAGTGGAGCCATCAATAGCTGCAGGCTTTGTACCAATTGCAAGGTGCGAGAGGGGCAGTGTCCAGCGCAAATGTCCTGTAAAAAAATAGGAGGGGATTGAATTGTTAGTTGCCTTAACTGGAGCTGGGATCTCCAGGCCATCTGGTATTCCTACCTTTGAGGAACAACCAGGGCTACAAAAAACTCTCACTCGGGAGTTTTTTGATTCCCAGCCAGAAGCTTTCTATGAGAGATATTGGCAAATGGTGGAGCTGATGGAGAGCGTGGAGCCTAATCGGGCACATTTGACTTTAGCTAAATACAAGATCCCCATTATCACCCAGAACATAGATTGTTTGCACCAGCGGGCAGGGAGCGAGGAGGTTGCCCAAGTTCACGGCTATTATAGCGAATTTATCTGCGAGGGCTGCCAGGGGCAAGCGTCTTTGCCCGATGGCCTCAGGCCCATACCCTATCGCTGCCCCAAATGCAGGGAGGTGTTGAAGCCTAAAGTGGTGCTCTATGGGGAACAGATGCGAGATTGGGAGCGGGCAGTTTCTTTAGCTGCTGCCTGCGATACCCTGCTTGTTGTTGGCACCAGCCTGCAAGTATACCCTGCAGCGTATCTGCCCCAGATGGTACAGGAGCGAGGTGCGGAGGTGGTAGTGATTAACGATAATGCTGATACCCGCGTGCCAGCATTTTTTGCGGATTACCAGGTGAGATAAATGGGAAAAAATCCAGAGCGAGAAAAGGATTTTGACGCCTCTGGGCGAACATTATCTATAGAGTATTGCTGCGAGGTGGATAAATTGCAGAAAAGAATTTTAATTGCTCTTTGTTTAGTTTTGCTTTGTGCCTCATTTGCCTCGGCTGGGGGAACCAGACTAGGACTTGCCATGGGTGGCGGTGTGGGATGGTTGCGCTGGGATCAGGCTTTTGTGGGTTCTCTTGAGGCAGCGAATTTTTCAACACCAACTTTTAACTATAACTTCTATGGTGGTAGTGAGTTTAGGTTTAATGAAAAATGGCTCTTGCGCAATTTAGGCCAGGGAATTGTGGCCACAGCACAGGATGAAACCCACGAATCCAAATTAGCTGTGGGCATGTGGACAGTAGCTGCCATGCGACTGTGGGAAATTAAACCCAATTTAGAGGTAGGGGTGGGAGCCATGGCAGGTCTTGGTACCTTCTCCTTGCGGCTGGATTATGGGGAGAAACCAGATCTAGACCCCAATCTCCGGGAGCTAACTAGCAGGGTTTTTATGCCTGTGGCACCTGTGGTCACAGCCCGTTATTCCGTGGGGGTCCAAACATTTACCATCGAGGCTCTATATCTCGTGCCTCAATTTCTTGATCAGGATTTTAAATCAGGCTTGCAGGTGCAGTTTGGTTTAAGCTATGATCTGGGGTATTGAGGGAGAGTCAAATATATTTCTAAAGCGCTGCCCTAGGCGGCGCTTTACTTTGTGAACCAAGGTGATGATAATAGCATATTATAGGGGAAAGTGGGAGGCAGTTTTGTTGAAGGCAGTAATTTTAGCAGCAGGTAAGGGCACTAGACTCAGAGAGCTCACAGCAGACAAGCCCAAACCCATGGTGCGAGTAGGCAATTCCACGGCCCTAGAGCGAATCGTCGCGGGGATCTCCCAGGCTGGGATCCGGGAATTTGTTTTTGTGGTGGGCTATCGGAGGGAGGTTATCGAAAAATATTTTGGCGACGGTAGTAAATTTGGCATTAAGATAACCTATATTCATCAAAAGGAGCAGACTGGAACTGGTAGCGCAGTGCACCTAACAGCCCCAGCTGTAGGGGAAGAGCCTTTTTTAATGAGCTTCGGTGATATTATTATTCCACCTGCTAACTATCAGGCCATGGTGAACTCCTACCGAGAGACAGGAGCCCAGGTAATCTTGGCCCTCAATTGGGTGGACGATCCATACAGAGGTGCTGCAGTTTATCTGGATCAAAATAATCGGGTGGAGCGAATTGTGGAGAAACCCCCTCGGGGTACAGCCACAACTAATTGGAACAATGCAGGCATTTTTCTTTTCAGCCCCCTGATTTTTCAGTATACAGCCAAGCTCACTCCCTCCCAGCGGGGAGAATATGAGCTTCCCCAAGCCATAGCCAACATGATTCGAGATGGCAGGCAGGTGGAGGGATTTAAACTTCAGGGCTATTGGGGAGATATTGGTACGCCCCAGGAGCTGGAACAGATGCAGAGTGTGGTGGCAGACTCAAATCTGGGAGGTAGGCAATAGTGGAGGCATTAAAGGAAGCTTTTATAGAGATCTATGGGGCCCAGCCACAGCTGGTGCGAGCCCCAGGCAGGGTTAATCTCATCGGGGAACACACAGATTATAATGGCTTGCCTGTCTGTCCCATGGCCATAGGCCGGGAGATCAGGCTTGCCTTTGCCCCCAGGCAGGATAACTGGATCGAGATTCAAAATTTAAATCAGGATTTTCCGCAGCGCCGTTTTCAGGCAAATACCACCATCAGTTCTTATGAGAAAGGGGACTGGGGCAACTACGTTAAGGCAGCAGTGGCGGGTATCCTCAAGCAGGAACAACTAGCCCAGCCCCGTGGGATGGATATTTTGGTTTCGGGAACCATTCCCATGGCCTCGGGTCTCAGCTCTTCCACAGCCTTAGTTGTGGCAAGCGCCCTGGCTTTTTTGGTTGCCAACGACAGGTCTTGGGAACCCTCACAGTTGGCTGATCTCTTAACCCGGGCAGAAAAATTTGTGGGTACAGAGGGGGGCGGCATGGATCAGGCTGCTATTCTTTTGGCAAAAGCTGATCATGCCTTGAGAATAGACTTCTTTCCCCTCAGGACCCGGGATTTGAAGCTGCCAGAGGGCTATGAGATCCTAGTGACTAAAAGCATGATTGCAGCACCGAAAACTGCCAGTGCACGGCAGATGTATAACCAAAGGCCTATGGAATGCCGTCTGGCCCATGCCATGCTGCAAAAAGCTCTGGCAGCACGCTGGGGCCAGGAGCTAGAAAGCCAGCGACTTGGGGACCTGTCGGCTCTATGGCGGCAAAGGGCAGGCAAGGCACTGGGCCTTATTGCCTTTGGCAAGGAGTTATTGGGGGAGAATAACTGGAGCTTGGAGCGAATCTCCTCATTTTTAGAGCTGGAGCCCACTGCAGTCTCAGCACAATACCTCCAGCTTACAGATGGCAGTACTTTTCAAGAGCCTCAAGGTGGGTTTGCGCTTCTGCCTCGCCTCCGCCATGTGATTAGCGAAGGGGAGCGTGTACGCGAGGCCGGAAGGGCTTTGTCAGCTCGGGATGCAGTAGCTTTTGGCCGGCTGATGGATGAGTCTCATCGCTCCTGCCGAGATGATTATCAAATTAGCTGCCCCCAGCTAGATGAGCTTGTGCGTTTAGCCAAAGTAGGTGGCGCTATTGGCGCCAGGCTCACAGGTGCAGGTTTTGGTGGCTGTACAGTTAGCCTAGTTCCCGAAAAGCGGGTCTCCCAGTGCATAGAGACCATTTTAGAGGGTTATTATCAGGGCTATCTGAAAGCGAAGCATCCGGAGCTTTATGCGCAATTAGGACAGGTTGATGATTACTGCTTTATCTGCAGGCCTGAGGCTGGAGCCAGCCTGGTGGGTGAACTATGAAGGTACTTGTGACAGGTGGTGCGGGTTTTATTGGCTCACATATCTGTGAATTACTTCTCCAGCGAGGAGACAGGGTTGTGGTGGTGGATAACCTGCGCACAGGCAAGCGGGCCAATCTTCCGCCGCGAGTTACGTTTTATCACGAAGATATAACTCAGCCGCTTTTGAATAGCATCTTTCGCCAGGAAAAGCCCCAGGTTGTGATCCACGAGGCAGCCCAGGTGAGTGTGCCTTCATCTGTGGCAGATCCACTTCTCGATACTAAGATCAATCTTGCAGGCACAGTTAATGTGCTTGAGGCTGCCAAACAAAATGGGGTGCAGAAGGTGGTTTTTGCCTCCTCAGCTGCAGTCTATGGTGAGCCTCAGTATCTTCCCATCGACGAAGAACATCCAATTTCCGTACAGTCTCCCTATGGTCTTGCCAAACATACTGTAGAGCGTTACCTTGCCCTCTACAAGTCCCTCTATGGGCTGGATTATACGGTTCTGCGCTATAGCAATGTATACGGCCCCCGCCAGGACGGACAGGGGGAGGGAGGGGTTGTGGCTATTTTTGCCCATCTTCTCTCCAGGGGGCTTGTGCCTACTATCTTTGGCTCCGGAGAGCAGACAAGGGACTTTGTCTTTGTGCGGGATGTGGCAGCTGCCAACGTGGCAGCCACAACTAAAGCATCAGGTCAGGTTCTGAATATCTCTACAAACCATGCAGTGACTGTAAATCAACTCTATGAGATTATGGCTCAATTATGGGGAGTGGATGCTCCAGCCCGCAGGGGGCCAGAGCGGGCTGGGGATATTGAGGATAGCACCCTATGTAACCTCAAGGCTTGTGAGGCTTTAGCTTGGGCTCCTAGCTGGAGTTTGAAGGCGGGTCTTGCTGCGCTGAAAGAGGGTTGGGACGGATTACCTGACTCTTAATTAGGGTATCCTCTGTTCGAGTTCTCGATGGGCCCAACTATGAGCGGGCTGACAGCTGATTGAAGATATGACAAAGAGATAGTTTACCAAGTTTTAAGATGCATGGAAGAAAGAGGAGTAACATTTATAAACAGCATTGCTGAAAATCCTCTACTTTACTCGACAATTTTGGCACAAAACCTCTGATTAGAACACAATCGCAGAAAAATCATACTTAGGAATTGATAATTTTCAGTGTTCTCCTTGTCAAAAAGATAAGTTTATGCTAGAATTGATTATACCAGTATAGGATACTGGACTATCATAAGGGGAGGATTTTGGGATCGATATGGCGGTCGAGGTAGGAAGCATTTTAGAGGGAAAAGTTACAGGTATTACACGTTTTGGCGCCTTTGTCCAGTTGGAGAATGGCGAAACAGGCTTGGTTCACATTTCTGAGGTGGCAGATGTCTATGTTAAGGACGTCAATGACTTCGTCAAGGAGAACGATACGGTACGGGTTAAGGTGTTGAATGTATCTCCGGGGAAAGTAGGCCTTTCTATACGCCAGGCGGATCCCAACTACCAGGAGCGTTCTCGTGCACCTCGTGCACCCCGTGCACCTCGTGGTGGTCGCGGCGGAGGCAGAATGGGCGAGGTTAGCTTTGAAGACAAACTAGCCAGATTCATGAAGGATAGCGAAGAGAAGCAATCGGATCTGCGTCGGAGCCAGGATTCCAAACGTGGTGGCCGTGGAGGCAAAGCTAGAGATTTTTAACTTACCCAAAAAAAGTTAGAAAACCACTCTTGATCTTCCGCCGAATATGTATTATAATTAATCTCGCGGCAGTTGATCCGGAGAGCCGGAGTGGCGGAATTGGCAGACGCAAGGGACTTAAAATCCCTCGCCCATTTCGGGTGTACCGGTTCGATCCCGGTCTCCGGCACCATTTATGGCGGCGTAGCTCAGTTGGTCAGAGCATACGGTTCATACCCGTAGTGTCACTGGTTCAAATCCAGTCGCCGCTACCATTTTGTTTATAAAGATTGGGCCATTAGCTCAGTTGGCTAGAGCACCTGACTCTTAATCAGGGTATCCGGGGTTCGAGTCCCCGATGGCCCACCATTTTTAAACATGGTATCTTCTTAAATAAATTATTAAAAAGAGGTTTTGTTAACAAAGCCTCTTTTTTATATTTTTAGGTTTTGTTGTGGCAGCCATAACCTTTGAGGTTGCGTATTATTTACATAAAAAGATGAGTGGAGAGAGTATGACAATAAAGGCAATAACTTTCGATGCGTATGGGACGTTGCTGAACATAGAGGGGATGCATAGTAAGGCTGCAGAGGAAATACTGAAGCTAACCGGCTTTGAGGCTGATTCTGCTCAGTTCCACACTGTTTGGGATCGGTTTGCAGACCAACTAATGGTCCAAAAGTCCTTCGCTACAATTTGGTCCATCTTTGATCAGGCCCTAACCGAGGCTTTTCAACATTTTGGTTTCAGAGGTAAAAGAGTACCAGGGGATCTAGAGCTGTGGCGAAATATGCTTAAAAATTGCTCGCCTTACCCCGCTGCCCGAGAAGTAGTGGCAAGGGCAGGGAGGGATTATAAAACTGCTCTGATTTCGAATGCGGATAATGAAGAGCTCGATTTGGGCTTAGAAAGAGCCGGGCTTCAATTTGATCTTGTTTTGAGCTCTGAGGATGCACGCTCCTATAAGCCCAATGCGGATATTTTCCAAAAAGCAGCCTTTGCCTTAGGCTGCCAGCCGCAGGAAATAATGCATGTTGGTGATTCATTTATAGCTGATGTCTTAGGTGCAAAGGCCTTTGGAGCCTCTTCAGTTTGGATCAATCGCAAAGGTAGAGAGATACCCCTCAGAATGGTTAGACCAAATCATCTCATCGGGGAACTAGAGGAAATGCTGCCTTTATTTGAGAACTGGAAAAATCAGGGAGAGATCGCATAGGTAACCGACTTTGCGTTATGAAGAAAGCTGATGCATTTGTGCATCAGCTTTCTTCATTCATAAGTGCCATCAAAAAAGGACTGACCTCACCAGTATAATAAAGCTTGAGCTGGTGCAGGGCCCTGGTGCAAGCTACGTACAAAAGCCTTTTGTCTAGCTGGGTGGAATAATAATCTCGGTTTGCATCATAAACAATCACCACATCAAACTCCAGGCCCTTCGCTAGGTATGAGGGAACCACTAGCACTCCACCTGTGGTCCCTCCATCTCCTGTGAGCAAGTTTACCTGCAAAGATTCTTTTAGCTTAGATGAGACCAGCTCTGCTTGGGCTTGGGTTTTACAGATCACAGCCATGGAGCCATAGCCCTGTTTGGTATATTGGTTAAGGTCCTGGATTATAGCCGCAAGCAGTTGCTCCTGATTTTTTTTAGGAATAACCTGGGGCGCCTCACCATGGCGGGCAAAGGAAACAAGCTCTTGTTTTTGGGGCAATAGTTTTTGGTTGAACATGTTGATTTCATAGGAAGAACGATAGCCTTTATGTAAAAAAAGCTTCAGAGTCTGTGGACGCTCTAGGATCTGAGCAATCTCGTCATAGAATGAAAGCTCCTCACTTTTTTCTATGGACTGGTTAAGATCCCCTAGCACTGTATATTTTGGCTCCGGGAAAAGGAGCTTGAAGATCTCATATTGCATGGGATAATAATCTTGGGCCTCGTCAATCACAACATGCCGGATTTCGGAGAAAGGCTCGCCACCATCAACCTTCAGTAGCAAATAAAGTAGGGGAGCAGCATCCTCATAGAGCAATAGACCTCTGTCTAAGTTCTGGCTTGTTGTGGAGATGATCTCATCGATCTGGGCGGGTAGCTCTAAACCGTCTGCAAGTTTTAAGAACAGATCTCGATCTTGGAATAGCAGCTTATAGAGATCCAAATAATCCACCTGGGTAAATTTGCGGAGCTGCTCTAGGAATGCCTGGCTTTTCTTTATCGAGAGTAACCGACTATATGATTTTACCTCAAAGGGATGCTCATCACGCTGGGCAACAATCTTTTGGAGTTTTTCCTGGCTTTTTTTCTGCAGGGGGTGGGTTTTCTCAAGGATCTGATTTTCGATTTTTTTCAGTTGCCTGGCCATGGGTAGGCCCAGCTTATTGTTTAGAAAACGGTTTTTCAACTGCTGGCGGCTCTCCACAAGGAAGCCGGCGAAGGAGACATCTTCAAAGGGGATCAAGTGGTGGCCCCAGTGCCAGAGCAAACGCTCTAGGATTTGCACAAAAACACTAGAACCCTTAAAGACAATGCTTGTCTGCCTACTGGAATCCTGGTGTCGGATCAAATCTTCCAGCTGCTGAGTGCGGGTTTCCAGTACAAACCTAGCCTTAAAAAACTTTGTCACCAGATCGTCGAAGGTTGTTTGCACTACGTTTTCTTCCCCCAGTTCAGGGAGGACACGGGAGATATAGTTACTGAAAAGGTCATTGGGGGAGATGATGAGAATGTTATGAGCCCCCAGCTTGGAGCTGACCCCTTCATAAAGGAGAAAGGCGATCCTATGTAGGGCAATAGATGTTTTGCCGCTACCTGCTACACCTTGCACGATCAAAAGCTCATTGGCTGTATCGCGAATGATGAGATCTTGTTCTTTTTGAATGGTCTCCACGATATTCCGCATTTGGGGAGAGGAATTGCGACTCAAGATTTCCGCAAGGATCTCATCGGTGATTCTGATGCTAGAGTCAAAGAAGTATTTCAGCTGAGCATCTTTGATCTTATATTGCCGCTTCAAGAGAACTTCCCCTGTAATCTCGCCTATGGGGGCTCGATAGCTGGCTTTACCTAGTTCATAGCGATAGAAGATACTACAGATAGGTGCTCGCCAGTCGTAGACGAGGATCTTTTGGGTTTGGGGATCCATCACCCGTGCTAGCCCCACGTAGATTTTTTCTTTGTCTTGACTTCCTGCTTCTAAAAAGTCAAAACGTCCAAAATACGGGGCAGCAAGCATTTTTTGGTACCTTTTTATACGTTTGGACGTAAGCAGGTAGTTTGCAGTTTGACTATTTACCTCGGATAGATATTGGTTCATCTCTGTGAGCTTGGTGAAGTCTTGGGAAGAGTGGGCTGTATTATTCCACATCTCTCGCCGCATTTCAATTACTCTTTCTTTTCTCTGGGCCAAGGCCCGAGATCCGGATTTAAGTTCCTGTCGGATTAGCGCTACTGTTTTCTCTAGATAGGCCCGCTCTTCCAGGAGGTCTTGTTCATAATTGTTTATCGAAATTACCCCCTATATTTTTATTGCAGAGATGCTATAGAATATTTCGCGATCCCAGTGGGGATTCCTCTCAAATTAATAATACTTTTCCCTAAGCTAAAGTTTTTAAAAAGGAAAGAGCCCCCAAAGGGGGCCCCAGGTTTAAAGCGCTAAGAGCCTGGTGGCAACTGTAAAATAGATGAGCAGAGCTGCTGCATCCACGATTGTTGTAATAAGGGGACTTGCCATAATTGCGGGATCCACTTTGAAGCGTTTAGCAAAAATAGGTAGCACGCCTCCCACGAGATTGGCAAGTAGCACTGTGAAAAACAAGCTAATGCAGACTGCTATTGAAATTGCAAGGCCCACCTTTTCAATAAAATAAAGCCTCAGCAGGTTGACACCAGCCAAAACAGTCCCCACAATTGTGCCTACGGCAAATTCCTTGCGAATGATTTTAAAAATATCCCCGATCTTAATTTCACCTAGGGCAAGACCACGAATAATCAGGGTTGAGGATTGAGAGCCTGCATTACCGCCTGTATCCATGAGCATGGGAATGAATGCAGCTAGTAAGACAACAGTTTGCAGTACATCTTCAAACCTTTTGATAATGTTCCCTGTGAAGGTAGCAGAAATCATTAGGATTAATAACCACGCTACACGATGCTTTGCGAGGTTCAGGGGACCAGTTCTTAAATATTCCTTCTCTGTTGGCTCAATACCAGCCATCCTTTGGAAGTCTTCAGTATTTTCCTCTTCGATGATATCTAAGATATCATCGATGGTGATGATTCCCACGAGACGGTTTTCTTTATCTACAACAGGCATGGAGAACAGATCGTATTTTCTAAATCTGTCTGCCACTTCTTCCTGATCATTGAGGGTATGGGCGTAGATGATGTTTGTTTCCATAATATCCTTGATCTTCACATCATCGTCGTTGAGAATCAGCTTGCGGATGGAAACGATGCCCTCAAGCTTGCGGTTATGGTCCACTACAAAGCAGGTGTTAATGGTTTCCTTATCAACACCGGTCTTTTTTATATGGGCCAGGGCTTGGGTGACTGTCATTTCTTTTTTCAGGTCCACATACTCGATTGTCATGACGCTGCCAGCAGAGTTCTCTGGATAAGCAAGAAATTGATTTAATAATACTCTGGTGTTTTCGTCAGCGCTCCGCAGGACCTTTTTGACAAAATTTGCAGGCATTTCTTCCAAGAAATCTATAGTATCGTCAAGAAAAAGCTCATCGAGAATCAGGCGTATTTCTTTATCATTAATATTGCCTATGATATATTTTTGCTGTTCCGAAGACATGTAGGCAAAGACATCAGCACCAAGATCTTTCGGCAAAATACGAAAGACCATCAGAGCCTTTTCTGGCGGTATTTCCTCTAAAAAATGAGCGATATCAACTGGGTTTTTAGTCAGCAGTTGATTTCGAGTTTCTACAAAGTTGTTGTTCATAATTAGCTCTAAGATTTCTTTCATGGGTACCCCTCCTTTGGTTTTCTGCGTTAAGCCATCACCTCTTCTAATTATTTTTGGGGGTTAGGGGAAATGTATCGCTGAAAAAACCAGCGTAATCTTGAAATGCATTGTAACCACCCCGTTTTAGTAAAATAAAAAGAGCCCCATACTAAAGCAAGATGTTAAAGATTGGGAGAGGGCCCTTAAAGCGTGATCCTAGTGTTTTGCGGCATTATACCTTCTAGGAGACATTCTTCTGCAATTATCCTAAAAATCCTTCCTGGTGCCACAGTTGGCTTCTCCTAAGACCATTTTCTAGATCACCTCTATTGTAATACGAAAAGGGAGATGTTGCAACTACAAGAAAAATGAAAGCAAGGGACAAGGTCTTTTTGAGACAAGCAAGGAATATAGTTTAAAAAAGAATAATAATGATAGGGGGCACTGCTTATGCTTGCCGGAGTTGGCTTGAAAAATGCAGAAAGCATTTTGCCTAAACAGAAGAAAGCCCCCAGAAAAAGTCGAGGCTGGGGGCCTGATGTGTGTTTTAGAAAAAGCGTCATGTTTCTCTTGTAGATCAATATCTTTTGAGAAGATATAATATCAGCACCATAGCTTCCCATACAACTCAAGGGTACGGGCGCCCATTTTTTCAATGGTGAAGTTTTCCTCAAAGCGTTGTCGACCGTTTCTGCCAAAGCGTTCTCGCTTTTGAGGATCTTCCATCAGTTCAATCAATCCCTCTTCTAAAGCCCTAGCATCACCCGGTGGCACTAAAAGGCCGGTTTTTTGGGGCACCACGATCTCCGGGATCCCGCCCACATCAGTGCCCACTACGGGCTTTACGCAAGCCATAGCCTCTGCCGCTACCATCCCAAAGGGTTCCACCAGGGAAGGGAGAACAAAGATGTCTAAGAGCCCCATGAGAGCTTGGGCTTCCTTAACGTATCCTGTAAAGGAGACTTGAGGGGCTAGATCCTCTGCTTGCTCTTTGAGGCTAGCTAACTCCTCGCCAGTTCCCACAATGACAAGATGAGCATTGGGGAAGCGCTGAACTACGCCTCGAAAGGCGTCTATTAAGTAACCGATGCCTTTGATCTTTACCAGCCTGGCTACAGTGCCAATGAGGATCTTATCTTTTGGTAGGGAGAAGCGTCTATAGAGCTCTTCGGGTTCAAACTGTTGCTTCTCTTCAGCTACACCATTGTGGATCACAGAGAGTTTTTCCGGGGAAAGACCCCGCTTTAGCATCTTCTGGCCTTCAAATTCTGAGACGCAGATTACTTTTTCGGCCATTCGGTTGCAAATCCAAGAGGAGGTCTTATAGCTAAGGCCGAAGGAATCGCTATGGTATCCGTGGTTTGTAAAAACAAAGGGAGCCCGACCAACTCTCTTTCTTGCTAAAAAGAGGAGCTCATGGCCTCCGTGGACATGGACCAGATCTAAGGGTCCCTCTTCCATGATCGCTTGAAGTGCTTTCTTAAAACCTGAAATTCCAGCCCATAACCCTTGATCTAGTCTGGGAAAATGTTTCAGCTCAACTGAGAGATCAGCTAGCAGGCCCAGCCCCTGGCCTTGGGGTGTTAGCAAAACAACCTGATGCTCTTTTCCAATTTCACCCATTAAATTTATGAGATGCCGTTCAGTTCCTCCCAGTTCAAAGTAGGGGAGAATATAGAGTATCCGCCTCATGGCTGCCCTCCTCGCTTAGAAAACTGTTTATAGCCTTGGGAATATTATAGCATAGGAGCGGGACTGGTACAAGAAAATTGTTTACACATTTCAGTCATCAACATTTATTGTTTTCTACCGCCATTAGCGCCTTTTGCTACAAAATATTTGCTTTTTGTTCAGTGTTTTTGTAAAATAGAAGCTGAACCTAGTGGCAGTCAATAAGGGGGCATGGTGGTAATAAATGTCTGATTATTTAAACGGAAGGATGATTGAGTTGAGAATTGGTTGCTGTGGTGGCGCAGATAAGGTGCAGATCTACTCTGAGCTAGGTTTTGACTACATAGAACCCCCAGTCGTCTCAGTGGTAGAGGATGAAAGTTATGACCTTCTAGGGAAAAACACTGAACAATTTAACCTGAAGCCAGAGGTCTTCAATTGTTTTCTGCCTGGCTCTTTGCCAATCGTAGGTCCAGACGTAGACCAACCGGCAATTTGCAAATACCTCAATCATGTGCTGCCGCGGATCGAAAGCTTAGGGGGGAAGATCGTTGTTTTTGGCAGTGGTAAAGCCCGCAAAATCCCTCAAGGTTTTCCCCAGGAGACTGCAGAGAAGCAACTATTTATTTTTTTAGATATGGTAGCGGAAGCCGCAGGGGATAAAGTGAGGATCGTGATCGAGCCCTTATGCCAAAAACAGAGCAACCTCCTCAATCAGGTTGCCGAAACCAGAGATGTATGTAAAAAAATTGGTTGGAGAGTAGGCTTACTAGCAGACCTGTTCCATATGGCCCAGGAAGAGGAGCCCCTTGGTAATCTAGTACCTGTCTCCCAATTAGGACATATCCATCTTCCCTTTCCTGAAGAGCCCTTTTCCACAGCGGACTTTTTATATATTCTCAAGTCCAGAGGTTATAAAAAACGCGTGAGCCTGGAGGATAATGGTGGAGTCTTGGGGAGAACACCTTCGGAGAAACACAAAGAGGTCTTGGCACAAGCCCTCGCCTGCATTAGAAGTTTAAGTTAAAGAGAGGTCGCGATTTAATCGCGACCTCTCTTAACGTGGTGGTTTACAAACCTTGCAGGGCTGATAGCCCTGCGCTTTTGCCTTCGAAATTGTGATGGCCTTCTTGCTGCGCCGCAAATGCCTGCAGCTGCTCACGTGGTATTTCGTGCCTGTATTTGTAATGTAGACGGTGGTGGACTTGGCTAAGGCCTGAGGGCTCAGGATACTGAGCGCAGCCGAAAAAAGTGTTTTTTGAGAATCCTCCTCGTGGCCTAGAGGCCCGGGCAAGAGACTTAGACCTAAACAACAAAATAGAAAGATAGCGATCCTGCGACGCTTTTGCATAAGCATCCATTCCTTTCTTAAAATAGTATCTAATTTTAATATTTAGCCTTTGGCTAAAAGAATCCTTCCTCTTGGAAAAACTTGCTTTGCTAATCGCCGGAAGGAAAGGCAAACTAAGGAGCAGCAAAGCATAAGAGGACGGTGGTTTCTGCTGTGGCGAATAAACCCAGGCAGCTAGTGAGATTTATCGCAGTGGGGGTGGCAAATACCCTCACAGATTTCGGCCTGTTTAACCTTTTGCTTCTCCTAACTGGAGCCCGAGGAAGTACGCTTATCTTACTCAATGCCATCAGCATCACCCTTGCCGCCGCCCAAAGCTTCATCCTTCATCGTCACTGGACATTCTCCTCCCAAGAGCGCTCAGGATCCCTGGGTCGATTTGCCCTAGCTACCAGTAGCGGGATCGCTCTCAATAGCCTGGTTGTACTTGGGGTCGTAGGACTGGGGTTGCCTTCCCTGTGGGCAATTAATGGTGGTAAGCTTTTGGGAGCGTTTTTTTCGGCTTGTTGGAACTTCCTGTGGTATAAGTATTGGGTCTTTGCCCACAGGGAGCAAACCCTAGCCTTCTCTCAAGAGGGCAAGAAGGGCCTTGTTAGCGTAATTATTCCCGCCTATAATGAGGAGCTACGACTGCCCGAGAGGCTCGCCATCCTCACGGAAGCTCTCCCAACATTTTTCCCTACCGAGATCATCGTGGTTGACGATGGCAGCGTGGATGGAACCGGGGCAATTGCCCACAGGTGGGAGGAAGCCTGCCCTTTTGTCCAAGCTCGGGGGTATAGCGAAAATAAGGGCAAAGGTGAGGCTGTACGAGTGGGCATGCACGCAGCCCAAGGTGAATATCTGATCTTTGCAGATGCAGATGCCACCTTCACCCCAGAGCATATTCGCGACGTGGTGGAAAATCTTGCCTTTGGCCATCAGGTTGTCATCGGCAAGCGCAACTGTGGTCAAGGCAGGCTAGAGGGCGAGAGCAGGCTGCGGAAACTATTGGGTCAGGCCTTCAATTTTTTTGTGCAGCTCTTTTTTTTGCCTGGGATCGGTGACAGCCAATGTGGGCTCAAAGGCTTCAGCAGGATTGCAGCAGCGAAGCTTTTTAGCAGACAGAAATTGCGCGGTTTCTCCTTTGATGTGGAGCTTATCGCCTTGGCCCAAGCACAAAGAATTGAAATTAGAGAACTTCCCATTCTTGCCGAGGCAGCAGCGGGCTCAAAGGTGTGCCTGTCAAGTATCATCAAAATGGCCTGGGAGCTCCTTTGGCTGGGTGTCAATCTGCTTTTTAATCGCTACAGGCTAGTGGAGCTAAGGGAGCGGAGGCGAGAGGCTGCCCTGGTGGTGGGGCTATTTTTGGTGGGGTTAGCCGTGAGATTACCTTACTTGTGGGAAGTGCCACGGTATATTGATGAGCTAGGCGAGGTGAACCTAGCCTATCAGATCTTCCAAGGCCAGGCCTGGCCCCTGCATAATGCAGCCTGGGATATCGGCTCGCTACATAATTATCTGCTAGCGGGGATCTTCAAATTGTTTGGCCCTAGTATCTATTGGCCTCGTTTGTATGTAGCTATTACCTCGGCCCTAACTGTGGTTTTGATGTACTATCTAGGCAAGCTTCTTTTTGGCAAAACCTGTGGCCTGGTGGCAGCAGTTTTGCTAATATCCTGTGGCATGCACATTTTAGTTACCCATATGGCTTGGTCTAATAGCACCACCCCCTTCTTCTTCGCCTTGGCCCTGTATGTGACGGGGGTGGCAGAAAAAAAGAGAAATAGCCTCTGGCTGGCCCTAACTGGCCTGTGCTGGGCTCTGGCCTTACAAACCCATTCCTCTGTGCTCATCTTTGTGGTGGTGGTAGCGGGCTATCTCTATAAGCTCAACTTGCCCAGGCGGAGCCTCTTGGCAGCGGGGTTGAGTTTTGCTGTGGGCTACGGCAACATGCTTTATTTCAACCTCAGTTCAAAGTTTGGTAGCATTACTTGGCTAAGTAAAAAAAGCTATACATTGGAACCGAATCCTGGGTTATGGGCATTTTGTCGTAACGCTGGTCAAATGCTAGTGCAGTTTTTGCGCACCATCAGCTCCACGTATAGGGAGCTGGCGAACCCATGGGCTTATTTAAAAGACCCTCAGTTTACCATCGCTACGATTGTCTTGATCTTAGGTTGCTATCTAGCAAAAAAGGAGGGCAAAATTCTGCCCCTCTGGCTCATCGGCGGCAGCTTTGCTGCCATACCCTGGCTCAATAGCCGCTACAGCTTCTACCTTCCCACCCGTTACATTATGCCAGCAGTGCTGGTGGGCCTACTTTTGATGGCAAAGGGAATTGTGGCCGGGAAAGCTTTGCTACCTAAAAGCAGAGCACTCCAGAGCTCTGCTTGGGTTCTGGGCCTGATTTTTCTCGCCCTGCAGCTGGTGCCTCACTACCGTTACTGCCAAAGTCTCAGGGGCACCAACCAGGCCAACACCATGGCTTTGGAGGTGCTAGAGGGGGTGAGGAGAGCAGAAGGAAGCAGGGGGGTGATCTTTGTAGATCGGAGCTTGCCTTTGGAAAATAGTCCCCTGCCTGTGCTCTTTAGTCTCCAGGGGCAGCCTCACCTGGTGGGAGAGCTGCCTGTGAGCAACATGGAAGGCTCGCAGCTCGCTGTGCTCTCGGCTCAGAGCTATGCTCGCCTCAAGGGAAAGGTGCCCTTGCGGATCCGGGAGAAATTTACAAGCCGTGTCCTTTCGGGAAAGAACTCTCAGAGGCGGACTGTCTATCTTGTGGAGTTCACAAATTCAGCTCAAGGAATGCCTGTAGGCGCTTCCAGGTAGGGAAAGATATGGTATAATAAGGGGAGAGAACAGACAGGGGGTGGGGGCTTGGAGAAGGCATTCAGCCAGCAGAATCGTAAATATATAGGATCTAAAGCCGCGCTTTTGGATTTTATTGTCCAAGCTGTAGAAGATGTGGTAGGCAGCGAGCTGTCTGCGTGCTCTTTTTTAGATCTCTTCGCTGGTACAGGTGTGGTGGCAGGCGCTTTTGTGGGGAAGGCAAGGCAGGTGCTGGCCTGCGACCTTCTTTATTCAAATTATGTAACAAATCGCGCTTTCCTTTGTACTACCCCCAAGAATGCAAATCTACAGCAAATTGAGCTTTTACTTGAGAGGCTCAATAGCCTAGAGGGAGAGGGAGGGTATTTAGCAGAGAGCTATGGCAACACCTATTTCACCTGGGAGAATGCAGAGCGAATCGGAGCTGTGCGCGACGAGATCGAAAGCTGGCGCCAAAAGGGATTAATTACTCCCCAGGAATATTATATTTTGCTCACATCCCTACTTTATGCGGCAGATAAGGTGGCCAATACTTGTGGCCAATATGACGCTTACCTAAAGAACCTAGGCCATCCTCCCTATAGTCCTGGAGGTGTGCACCTTGTGGATGAGACAGTCTATAGCAGGCTCCAGCTACGCCCCCTGAAGATTACGGCCAGGGGAGACTGCCAGGTGTATTGTCAGGATGCAAATACCTTGGTGGAAGAGGTAGATGCGGACATTATCTACCTAGATCCTCCCTATAATTCTAGGCAATATTGCGATAATTATCACGTGCTGGAAAATGTCGCTCGCTGGGAAAAGCCACCACTTGCGGGGAAAACGCGTAAGTTCGATCGCAGTGGTCTGCGCAGTCGTTATTCCAAAAAAAGAGAAGCAGCTGTAGCCCTAGCTGAACTTGTGGCTAAGGCCAGGTGTCGCTACCTTTTTCTCTCCTACAACTGCGAGGGAATAATCTCAGATTGCGAGCTAATGGAAATTTTAGAAAGCCGGGGACAGGTTCAGATTCGGGAGCAACCATACCCCGTCTTTGGCAACGGAGCAGGCCGCTCCCGTCGGCGGCAGCTGGTGGAGCGCCTTTTTATTTGCGAAGTCTCTAGCTGAAGGGTGGAGTATTGGGGGGAAGGGGATTTTCTGGTGGCAAGAGGGGCTTGTTTTCAACCTCAAGCCGCTGCCTCAGAACAGTTAGCTCCCCGTGGAAATGTTCTGCCTCCCGCATTACATGATCCATAAGCAGTGGAATCGTTGTAGCTAGAGCCTTGCAACTCAAAAGTGCATCCCTACCTGCTCGCTTGAAAGTGGCAATCCCTTGGGCATTTTCTATCAGTTCATCTGTAAAGCTGTTTACAGCCAGAAAGCTCTCTGGGTTTGCTTGTAACATGGAATGATAGTCCTCGGCCTGACGATAAAGATTGTCAAAGGCCAGACTCCACCTTTGGGCGTCAGCAATTAAGGTGCGCTGGGATGGATCCAGAAGGTGTTCGATAAACTTTGCGTGATCTGTCATGATTCTTGACCAGAATTCTTCCTCGCTTAAAGTTTTCTGCAAGAGGTCCTGAGGATAATCGTGTTCCCATTCTTCTAAAAGCATTAGTAAACGTGCAGCTTCCCGTGCGATGTGATCAACCAACAGTGCATAGAGACTCGAGGGCATTTGGCATTGGATGATCAGATTTAAGATTTCTCTTTTAAAATTTAAAAGAGCAGCTGTGGCAGCTTTCGCATCCTGGATTAAGGCTTGGGCCTGTTGGTGGTTTTGTACTCGTTGTGCTCTTGTGAGCAACTCATCGAAGATAAGGACAAATTCCCCGGCTTGTTCGGCCATCGATTCCCTTGTGGCAGGAATTCCTAGCTCCAAGAAGAAGGCATGCTCCTTCATAATGCGAAGCCAAAAGGTAAGCTCAGTTTGAACTTTCCTAACTAGATGCATTTTCTCTCCTCCTCGTGATGGTACTTATGGTATTTTATGATTCGATTTTTCAAAGGTGACAACACATAATTTCCCATCTTTAAATAGCAACTAATTTGGAGGTGCTATCCTTGCGTATACTACATACTTCCGACTGGCACTTAGGGCGGACATTGGAGCGGCAAAGCCGCCAGGGGGAACAGGAAGCAGTTATGGCTGAAATTGTGGAGATCGCCCAGGACCAAAAGTGCCAGCTGGTGCTGGTGGCAGGGGATATCTTCGATACAGCAACTCCCCCTGCTTGGGCCGAGGCTCTTTTCTATGACACAGTCAAAGCCTTGGCAGATGGTGGTAGAAGGGCAGTTGTGGTTATCGCAGGCAACCATGATCAGCCCCAGCGGCTCACTGCAGCTCAGGCCTTGGCTCAGAGAATGGGGATTTTTATCTTGGGGCTCCCCCAGGACGTGGCTCAGGGCGGTAGCCAGCATTTGAGCTGTCTTGCCAGTGGCCCCTCGTGGCTGGAGTTAGGTTGGGCAGGCGAAGGGGAGCGGGCCGTGATCGCAGCCCTGCCGTATCCTTCCGAAGCTCGCCTAGGAGAGCTCCTGAGCCTTGATGTTGCAGAGGAAGAGTTGGCAGCAGGCTATGCCAAGCGTGTAGGGGAACTTTTTGCCTCCCTGGTCAGCCACTTTCGGCCTGAGATTGTCAATTTGGCTATGAGCCATCTTTATGTGCAGGGAGGGAAAAGCTCAGATAGTGAGCGGCCCATCCAGCTAGGCAGCGCTCCGGCAGTACCTGTGGAGCTTTTGGGTGGTGCACAATATCTAGCTTTGGGGCATCTCCACAGGCCTCAGTCCCTGCCAGGGGGCGGGGGACGCTACTGTGGCTCGCCCCTGGCCTACGGCTTTGGCGAAGCTGCCCAGGGTAAGTCCGTCACAATTGTGGATCTAGAGCCCGGTCAGGAGGCTAAAACCCAGACCATTCCTTTAACGCAAGGCAGGACGCTTCAGATTTGGGAGGCCACAAGCATCGCCGAGGTGCGGGAGCTTTGCAGCCAGGGCAAGGATCAAAATTCTTGGATCAGGCTGGGCCTACACCTCAAGGAGGAGACAAGCCCCGGGGAGATTAGGCAGCTGCAGGAGCTCTCCCAGAGCTTTGTGCAGATTCGCTTGCTAGTGCCCCTCAAAGAGGGAGCCCAGCGGGAAAGACGAGCAGGTTTACCTGTGGACAAGCTTTTTTCAAGATTCTTTCAAGAGAAGACTGGCCAGGAGCCTTCTTCTGAGCTGATTAAACTCTTTCTAGAGCTACTAGAGGAGCCTGGAGAGGAACTGGAGGTTGTTAGCGCATGAGACCTATTCATCTTCGCTTTTCTGGTTTGCAGAGCTATCGGGAGCCTCAGGAAGTTGATTTTCAGCGTCTCACTGAAGTTGGCCTCTTTGGTATCTTCGGGCCCACAGGCAGCGGCAAATCCACCATTTTAGATGCGATAACCCTGGCCCTCTACGGCAGAGTGGAGCGAGCAGGGGGTGGGATCCAGGGGATTATGAACATGAACTCAGATGAGCTCAGCGTCAGCTTTGCTTTTTCCTTAGGTGAGCGTCTCTTTCGAGTAGAGCGCAGCTATCGTCGCAACAAAGCCAAGCTTGTCAACATGACTGGCGCCAGACTCTGTGAGGAAACAGGCGATGAGACTAGAGTGCTAGCAGATAAAGATGTAGCTGGCGCAGTAACGGAACTGATTGGCTTAGACGTCCGGGACTTTACCCGGGCAGTGGTCCTGCCCCAGGGCAAGTTTGCCGAATTTCTTACCCTCTCAGGCAAGGAGCGGCGCGGAATGCTGGAGCGGCTCTTTGGCCTCTCTGCCTACGGTAGGCAGCTTACAGAGCGCGTGCGAGCACGTCTCGCTCAAAGCAGCAGCGAGCTGGGGCAGGCTGTGGCGGAACAAGGAGCCTTAGGTGATGCTTCAGGCAAAGCCCTTCGGGAAGCAGAAAAGCAGTACCAAGAAGCCTCTGAGTTCGCCAAAAGTGCAGAATTAGAGCTTAAGGAGGCAAGCGCTGCCTTTGAAGCGGGGCAACAACTCCGAGGCTTGCAAGAGGAATTAGCCCTGGTTGCACAAAAACAGGAGAGTTATCGGAAACAAGCCCCAGTTATGGAAAGCAAAGCTCTTGAACTTGCGCGAAGCGAGGAGGCAGAGCCTCTGCGCCATGTGCTTTTGGGTGCGAAAGCTGCCTCTGAGGAACTGGCTGGGGCCAAACTAAGAGCCCAGGAGGCTGAAGCTGGAGCCCAGAGGGCGAAGACCCAGGCCCAAGGGGCCACAGAGGCAGCAAATGCCCTGAAGCTACAGTTAAATGCCCAGGAGCCTGCAATGCTTCTTCGCAAAAGGGAGCTTGAGGGGGCTGTGAGGATCGAGGGGCAGCTTTCTGACCTCGTAATTGAGGGCATGGATCTAGTAGAGGAGCTGGGTCGGCTCGAGGGAGAAATCGCTAGGTTTCAAACCAGTCTCATGGCCAGCCGCTCCAGACGAGATGCCCTGGCGCGAGAAGTGGCGGCTTTGGGGCAGGTTCGCTCCCAGATCACAATAGGCGCCCAGGAGCGGGAGCGCCTCGGGGAGGCTAGCTCCGCTCTGCAAACGGTCAAGCTTCGCCAGCAGACCCTCCAGACTGCAAACAAAAAGTATCAGGAAGCCTTAGGGCAGTTTCGCCAAGATCGGGCTGCTTTGGCTCAGGCTCAGGCAAAGCTTGAGGAGATCCAAGAAAATTACCAGCAGCTGGAGTCCAAGGCTCTAGAGCATGCCCGAGGGGTCCCTGCCTCGCAAACGGAACTGATGGCGCGAGGCGAGGACTTGATGGTAAAGCAGAATCTTGTGCAAGTCCTCTTGCGCCTCGGGCAGGACCACAAGGAACTAGAATTGCAAAAGAAACAGGTTCAGACGGAGCAGGGGGAAAGTGCGAAACTCAAAGCAGAGCTCACGGAAAAGTTTTCAGCCCAAGGCCAGGCAATAGCTGCACTTGGTGAGGCAAAGGAGCATGAGGAGCAAGCGAAACTGGCTGCCAGACTTGCCCATGAGCTCCAAGCTGGGCAGCCCTGCCCTGTTTGCGGTTCTTCAGATCACCCACTACCGCAAAGAGATCAAGAGTTTCAAGATTATAGTCCTGCCTTAGCTCAAGCAGAAAAAGAACTAGATGCACTTCGCACCGAATTGATCAAGGCTGAAGCCAAAACCGAGACATTAGCCACAAGGCTCGGTGAGCTTGAGGAGAAACTATCGCAGCTGGAAGCTACGGCTTTAGCCCAGGAGGGCAAGCTGCCTCTCCTGTGGCAACAGAATTCAAATGCAGAGCTTCAGGAGAAGCTAGCCGGGGAGGAGGAGGCATACCGCAAGCTGAAAAGCAATGCTGCCCGCTGGCAGGAGGAAGAGGAATTGCTGCAACAGGAGTTGAGTCAATTAGCTGGTAAGCTTTCCTCTTGGGAGAAAAAGGAGGCTGCCCTGGCTGCCACAGCTAAGGCTGCTGACGGTAGCCTCAAGGAAGCCCAAGAGGAGCTGGAATCCTCCCAGCGCCTGCTTTACAAGGCCCGGGAAGAATTTGCCGCACCCCTCGGAGAGCTTACCCAAGAGGAACTAGAAGTGAGACTGCTTCAGGTTGCCAGTTGGGATCGCCAGCTGGAACAGCTGCAAAAGCAGGAAGCAGGTATTCTGGAGGAGCTGAGTCAGGCCAGAGAGCAAGTTGAGGAGGCTGCATCTAAACTAGAAGAAAGCAAACTAGCCTTAACCCAGGTAGAGGCTCAAAAAAGGGAGGATGATAAAAAGCAAAGCCAGCTCCAAGAGGAGCTGGGGAAGCTTACAGGGGGCGAGGCAGCATCAGAGCTACTGAAGAAGCTAGAGGAGAAGCACAGCCAGCTTAAGGCGGAGGCCACTGTCCTGGGGCAAAGGGCAGATGAGGCCCAAAAGCTTCTAGCAAAAGCCCAAGGGGAGTTGGAGCGCAGTGCGGAAGCGCTCTCAGGTGCCCAGGCTCGCTTCCAGCGTCTGGAGCAAGAGCTCGAAGCAGGATTAGCTAAATGCGCTTTTGCAGCGCCAGAGGAACTGGCCCAAGTTCTCCGCACAGAGGGGGAGAGGAAGCAGCTGCGGGAAAGCCTGGAGGTCTACAGACAAGAGACACTGCTTCTAGAGCAAGAACAAGCTAGACTGGAGGCTCTGATCGCTGGCAGAGAGCTCAGTTTAGAGGAGTGGACAGAGTGCGAAAAGGAGTATCAAAAGGCACAGGAACTTTCCCAGGATGCTTATGCTAAACGAGGGGCAGCTGGGGAGAACTATCGGCAGCTTCAGACGCGACACAAAAGATGGCAAGAGCTAGAAGCCATCAAGCGGGAGTTGAGGCAGAAAACAGATCGGCTAGAGACCCTACAGTCAGTGCTGCGGGGCAACGTGTTTGTGGACTTTCTAGCAGAGGAGCAATTAGCATCCATAGCTCAGGATGCAACTGCACGTCTCACCCAGCTTACAGGGGGACATTATTCCCTCCAGATAGGTGAGGATTGTAACTTTGAGATCGTAGATCATTTCAGCGGTAACCTGCGTCGCCCTGTGAATACCCTCTCGGGTGGTGAGACCTTTTTAGCATCTTTGGCCCTTGCCTTGGCTCTTTCTACCCATATTCAGCTGCAGGGCACATATCCTTTGGAGTTCTTTTTCCTAGATGAGGGCTTCGGTACCCTAGATCCAGAGCTTTTGGAAACGGTGATGTCTGCCTTAGAGACCCTTCAGCAAGAGAGAATGACCATCGGTGTGATCAGCCACGTGCCAGAGCTACGGCAACGCCTTGCTCGCAGGCTCTATATTGAGCCTGCACAGCCGCTAGGTCGCGGCAGTAGGATATTTCTTGAGGTGGGTTAAATGAAAGTTTTCGATTTGGCGCAGCAGCTTGCCCCTGGGGCCTCCCAATACCCCGGGGATCCTCCGGTTTCCATTCAAACCATCAAGACCCTAGCTGAGCACGGCTATCAGCTAGAGCTGTTTTCCGCAGGTTCTCATGCAGGCACCCATGTTGATCTGCCGCGTCACCTTTATCCTGAGGGCCAAAGCGTGGATCAGGTTTCTGTAGAAGCTTTTTTAGGCCTGGCGATTGTGCTTTGGGGCCTTGGGGGAATCGGGAAAAGGGAGCTGGAACAGTTGTCATCCCCCTTTGAGATTGTGCTCTTGGCAAGTGAGGGTGGCGCGGTCTGGCTAACAGAAGAAGGGGCAGAGTATCTTGTAGGCAAGGTTCGGGGTGTGGGGACGCAAAGTCCTAGCATCGATCCTATTGAGAGTGTCCAGCTGCCAGCTCACAGGGTTTTGTTGGGAGCGGGGATTTGGATCGCAGAGAACCTGAACCTGAGCCAGGCACCTTCTGAGTTTTTCTATGTTGGCCCGCCTGTGCTATTAGCAGGGGCAGGGGCAGCTTGGGCTAGGCCTGTGGGGATTGTGGACTGAGAGATGCTCATTTTTTTGTAGATATACGTAGTGTTAAATGCTAAATAAAAATCATCTTGTTGCTGCCATCTACCTTTTAAATAATTTTAGATAATCTTCGGAAAAGCAATTTCAAAGAATCTCTCATCTCCATAACCTGATAACGCTAGCATTAAACAGTTTCTCCTGCTGAATTTATTCCAAGTTTTTTAGTATGGATATCATAACCAAATGCTTGGAATATCCCGTAATTCTTTTTATACTCTTCGGGTTTATAAAGCGAATCTAGATGATAAACATCAAAATCAGATTCGATTTTTTATAAAAATGTTGTTCAACTATAGGTGCATAGTTATAGAAATCTTCAAGGGTAGTCGTTTCTGGCTTTAGAGCGAAATCTCTTTTGTACATATACTCTTTTACAGTACCTTCGAAATTATCCGTAACCACATTAATTTTTACTCGATAGTAATTTGGGGAATCTGATTCTTCAACTTCTATAGGAGAGTTCATAGTAGTTCTTTTCATACGTCTATCAGGTCTGCTTTCATTTTCTAAAGATAAATAAAGAGGTGCATTATCTTTTATAATATGCCTAGGTTTACCTAGGCAGCCTGCTGTGAATAGAATTGTAAAAATAACTATCAATCCAACTATGTTTCTTATTATGTTTTCTCCCCTTTTTAAGTTATTACAGGTTTTCTTTGTATTGCCCTTTGGAACCTACAGTTTCTAAGGTTGAGCATAGGCACTCCGTCATAATCACCCTCTTTGCAAATAGTTCATAGTTGGTAAAACGAAAGCCATATCTGAACTGTTTAAAAATATCCGCGCCTTGTCAGGAAATACCTGCCTTTTGACAACTTAATATGTAGGAGCTTACTTGAGCATTTCTATTGCCATAATGATTTAAAACGGTTAAATATCCCAAACAAAGGTGTAAAAGGATAAAATTATTTTCTCCCTAAAGAAGGCTTTTGACAAAGAGGGAAGAATATATATGGTAAAAGACCGTGCTCGGTAACGGAAGGAGAAAAATGAAGAAAATAACACTTGATGATTTAGCAAAAGAACTCAATATTTCAAAAGGAACCGTTGATCGGGCAATTCACAATCGGCCTGGAGTTAGTCCTCGGACCAAGGAGAAAGTGCTCAAGCTGGTGGCGAAATACAACTACAAGCCCGATAAGGTAGCCAGGGTTATGTCCCTTAAAGCCAAGAAAATCAAGATTGGGGTTGTCTGCCAAGCTGAGCCAGGCTTTTTTTGGGATCATGTTATCGCTGGCCTCAGAGCTGCCCAAAGGGAACTGGCAGACTTCGGCCTGGAGCTTAACTGCCAAAGAACTGGCTACAAAAGGGAAGCTCACGCTATTATAGAAAAAATAGATGCGTTGGTAGCAGAAGGGAGCGATGCACTGATCATAGTGCCCACCGATACCCCGAAGCTGAAGGAGAAAATAGCACAGCTGAAAAGGCAGGGAATACCTGTCGCGACCCTGAACGACGATTTGGTCAACTCCCAAAGGCTCTTTTACGTAGGGCCCCAGGTGAGGAAAAGTGGACGGGTGGCAGGAGATCTGATGGGTAGGTTTTTGCGCGGGAGAGGACGGGTGGCAACTATCACCGGCAGCGTTCAATCCTTTGAATATAGGGAAAGGCTACGTGGCTTCCATGAAGTTTTATGCGAGCGTTATCCAGGAATTGAGGTGGTTGGCCAACACACCATGGATTACAGCCAAGACAGCAACCTATTTGAAGCGTTCAAAGGTCTAGATGGGATCTATAACAGTGATGGCGCAACTTTAGCTAAAGTTGGGGAGTTAATAGAGAGTGCTGCATCCCACATTGTGCTGGTGGGCCATGAGCTCTCCGAACAGGTGGAGGCACTTTTGCGAGAGGGCATAGTTGATGCTGCAATCAGTCAAGATCCCTTCTCCCAAGGCTATTTTATTGTCAAGCTTCTCTTCAACTACCTAGCTTGGGGAGTGACTCCTCCTTGCGAACAGATGAATACTAGAGTGGATATCATCCTCAAAGAGAATATAAACTTGGGAGATCAAATCATCAATCCCTACTACACCCCGTAAGGTAATTTTTAATTATTACCGTTACCGGTAACGGAATTGTGGAGGTGCAAAGAAAATGAGTAAAAAAGTTAAAGTGGGAGTGTTCGGAGCCAGACGAGGTATGACCATGATTGGTGTTTTGGCTCATCACCCTGATGCAGAGCTTGTGGCGATTTGCGATCAATTTGATCATTTATTGAAGGATTGTGAGAAGCTGGCCCGGGAAACAAACACCAAGATCGCCTTGTATAAAGATTTTGAGCAATTTTTCAACCATGACATGGATGCTGTGGTCTTGGCCAACTATGCTACAGAGCACGCGCCCTATGCTGTGAAACTGTTACGCTCTGGCAGGCATGTTCTCAGTGAAGTGTTGCCTGTGGAGAACCTAGCGGAAGCTGTAGCCTTGGTGGAAGCTGTGGAGGAGAGCGGCAAGGTATATACATACGCAGAAAACTACTGTTATTTCCCAGCCACTTCAGAGATGAAACGCCTCTACAGGCAGGGTGAGATTGGGGAGTTCATGCACGGTGAGGGAGAGTATGTCCACGACTGCGAGGAGATCTGGCCTCGGATCACCTATGGAGATAAAAACCATTGGCGCAATAACATGTACTCCACATTCTATTGCACCCACAGCATCGGGCCCCTGCTGACAATTACCGGTACCAGGCCTGTGCGTGTGGTGGGCTTTGAAACGCCAAATGTGGAGAATATGGCCAAGTTAGGTTATAAGGGCGGCACCTCAGGGATGATCCTCATGCAAATGGACAATGGTGCTACTGTAAAAAGCCTTCATGGGAATTTGAAACGGGAGCCTGGCGCAATTTGGTATAGCATCTATGGTAAAAAGGGAATGATGGAATCTGACAGATGGCATGAGGGAATTGCCAGGATCAATATTTTCCGTGAGGGAGATTCTCTCACAGAAACGGAGCTTAGCTATAGACCAAAAGCTAGGATCCAAAGTGAACTGGCTGCAAAAACAGCAGGTCACGGTGGAAGCGATTTTTATACAGTCCATTACTTTTTGGAAAAAATACTAGGTCGCCCCGCTGGCGAGGAGGCCATTGATGTTTATCAAGCCCTAGATATGGGCTTGCCTGGTATTTTAGCATATCGCTCAATTGTAAAGGGTAATATTCCTTTAGCTGTACCAGACTTTAGGGATAAAAAGGTCAGAGAAGAATATCGTCATGATCGGTGGAGCACAAATCCCGCAAATAGCGGTGATGATCTTGCGCCACATTGTTCCTTTGGTACCCCGGATATTCCCGATAGCGTCTATGAGGATGTAAAGAAGCGTTGGGAGCAGATGCGGGGCTAGAAGAGATAAGTTAATGAAAAACAGGGTGCTGCCTGAGGTAGCGCCCTGTTTTTCTCAGTAGACTTTCAGTTTTCAACTGCAGCTATTTTTGTGCTCACAGGCTTTTGTGCACCCTGCACACTTCCCCTCTTTAGCTTCCCGCATCAAGGCTCTATAGACAAACCAAGCAGCTCCGGTGCCCACAACTGCCAAAAAAACAAGGTTCATTTTCATCCCCCTTTTTAGGCAAAACCCAAAAGTTTACCACCTTGATAGATCAAAGTCGCCATGGCCCAACCTAAAATCAGGCTATAGCCTATAGCAAAGAGAGTCCAGCGCCAGGAATTTGTTTCCCTCTTGATGGCACCAATTGTGGCCACACAGGGTACATAGATCAGGTTCATCACCAGAAAGGCATATGCAGCCAGGGGAGTCCAGGTTTGGGCAATTATCGCAGTGAGCCCTGCCTCACCCACGCCATGGATCACGCCTAGGGTGCTCACTACCACCTCTTTTGCAATTATACCGAAGAGCAAGGCTGAGGCTGCTTGCCAGTTGCCAAAGCCTGCAGGTTTAAGCAGTGGTGCCAAAGCAGTGCCAATTATGCCCAAAAAGCTATCCTGGCTTGCAGGGGCAACTCCTACTGGGAGATTTGCTAGCACCCAGATCAGGATCGCAGCAGCAAAGATTACTGTCCCTGCCCGCTTGAGGAAAGAGCCAATCCGCTCCCACATGTGGATGAAGATCCCCTTCAGAGTTGGGAATCTATATGGCGGCAGTTCCATGACAAAAGGAGCTGTCTCGCCTTTGAAGAGAAACTTTTTAAAAAGCATGCCCATGAAAATAGCGAGGACCATTCCTAAGATATAAAGAGAGAAAATTACCAGACCCTGATTTTTATGAAAAAGAGCACCTGTAAAAAGAATATAGATTGGCAAACGTCCACTGCAGGACATCAGGGGATTAATGAGAATAGTAATTAGTCGATCCTGTTTGTTCTCCAGGGTCCTGGTGGCCATGATCCCGGGCACATTGCAGCCAAAACCCATCAAAAGGGGTAAAAAGGATTTACCATGTAGCCCTAAAGTGTGCATGAAGCGGTCCATAATGTAGGCGGCTCGGGCCATATAGCCACTATCTTCCAAAAGGGAGATAGCGAAAAACAAGAGAGCAATATGAGGAATGAAGACTAAAATAGATCCTAGGCCGCCTATAATACCATCTGCTACAAAAGAAATCATAAGCTCTGAGGCATCTACTCCTTGGAGCCATGAGCCAAAAGCTGTGCCTAAGTGTTGGAAGAAGAGCTCAATTATTTCTACTAAAGGATCGCCTAATTTAAATGTGAATTGGAAGATACCCCACATTACCAGCAGGAAGATGGGGATGCCTAAAAAACGGTTGGTAACTAGATTGTCGATTTTGTCTGAAGTGGACAGTCTCTGCTGCATACTCTTTTCTTGCTTTACAGTTTCTTTTATAATGCCGCTAATAAAACCATAGCGGCGATCTGCAAATAAAGATTCCAGCTCCTCGCCCCAAGTTTTCTCAAGACGTGCCCATGCTTCATCTCGGAGGGCAAGTAGCTCCTGGCGGTTAGGTAGCGAGGCTAAAATTTTATCTAGTGCCTTATCGCCCTCTAGGAGTTTTATAGCAAGTGGCCGAGGCTCCAGGCTGTCTGTCTGAGCAATTTTTTGAGAAAGGTTCTCCAGTTCAGCCTCCGCTTCTTTGCCATAGTTTATTGCCAAGGGTTTTTGTGGGCGATGAGCTACAGCAATTGCCTGGTCAATCAACGCCTTCATTCCCTTATCCCTTGAGGCAACTGTTGATACCACAGGTACCCCCAACAGCTGAGAGAGCAGGGGAACATTGATCTTGATGCCTTTCCCTTCTAATTCATCGCACATATTTAAGGCAACAACAACGTTCGTTCCCAGCTCTAAAAGTTGGGTAGTAAGATAGAGATTTCGGGCCAGGTTTGTGCTGTCGATAATATTAATTACCACGTCTGGCTTGCCAAAGAGGATATAGTCTGTGGCAACTGCCTCATCTTCAGAATATGCTCCCAAGCTATAGGTACCAGGAAGATCAATAATCCGGATGGAGTATCCTCTGTGGGTGAGGCTGCCTTCTTTTTTCTCTACAGTAACCCCTGGCCAGTTGCCTACGTGCTGTCTTGCTCCTGTGAGGTTATTGAAGATAGATGTTTTACCGCAGTTAGGATTTCCTGCTAAAGCCACTACTAGTTCCTGTGTTTGCATTATTGCCACCTCCTGATGTTAGTCTGGCCTAACAATTGAACATAAAGAAATCAGCTGTTCTCTTCAACCATAATCTTCAAGGCCATGCCCCGGCCCAATGCTAATCGGCTATTGTCTATAGAGAGGATTACAGGTCCGCTTTGATCGTTTTTAACAACCCCGATTTTCGTGCCCCGATTGAGGCCTAATTCGGTGAGGCGCTGGCACATGCCTTTGCCACCTGCAAGCTCTCGAATCACAACCTGCTGTCCTCCCTCTACAAAGCTAAGTGGTAAGATCATGATTTTACCTCCATTTGTATTAATAAGGCTTCCTCTTTCCGCAGGCTCAATCGATACCCTCTGAGGGATAGCTCCATAGGGTCTCCCATAGGTGCGACTCCCAGCATAGAGACTTCTGTGCCAACAGTCAAACCCATCTCTATAATCCTCCTGCGAAGGGGGCCTGTGGCGTCAATTCGAGCTACAGTTCCTGTCTCGCCCTTTTTCAAATCTGCCAGCTTGATCATTTGTTTCCCTCCTGTGCCAAAAATTCCACTAACTTATCCATGGTCTGGGGACTAATTGCATGCTCCATCAGGCAGGCATCCTCCTCTGCCGTGGTGGGATCTACGCCGAGGATTTCAATGAGGAATTTCCGCAGCATTCTGTGCCGTCTCTGCACTTTAAGTGCCTGTTCGCGTCCTTTAGCCGTGAGCTTGATAGGCCCATAGCTCTCCTGCTCCACAAGGCCCAAGCCAGCTAGTTTACTTACGCATTGGGAGACACTGGCTTTGGCAATGTCTAGCTTCCTGGCCAAGTCTGTTACCCTCACAGCGCTGTTGGTCTGGGCAAGTTCCAGAATTGCTTCTAAGTAATCCTGGAGGGAAGAGGATAAATTGAGCAATCAAATCACCTCTAGCATAAGTTAGTCTCACCTAACAATTATTATACCTCCCTTTTCGGGTTTGTCAAGAGCAAGGTGGAATTTTTAAAGTTTTGGCCTAGAAATGGCCCTTATCTAATGGAATTATGGGGCACTATAAAAAAATTTTCTTATAGAGGAGGAGAAAATGAAATTCAGGTGAATATAGAGATTAAGGATCTGGTCTGACCATAAGACCATAGGAGGGGAGAAGGTGGATCTAAAAATCGTTACAATCAGGAAAGCCACAGCGGAATATCCCAGACATTCCGAAGCCGCTATAGTTGAGCTACCAGCTGGCAGGCTGCTGATGGCCTGGCAGGAGTATACCCAAAGCGAACTTGGTGGCTCTGATCATGCTCCTAATCGTATTGCGGCGATGGTATCTACAGATGAGGGACTAAGCTGGGGAGAGCACAGGGTTTTGGTGGAGCCTGAAAGTGGAGATGTGAACGTTTATAGCCCAAGTTTTTTGTATTTACCTAGCGGAGAATTGTTGCTTTTCACTTTTCGCTATCAGGTTCTGGAGGCAGGCAAGCCGCCCCAAACAACAGCTACCATTCGCAGATCAACTGATAATGGGCAATCTTTTGCACAGCCGCAGCTTGTCTGGGAAAATAAGCCCTACGGTTGTGCCAGTTCTGTTCTAAAACTCCTCACCTGCGGCAGAATGATCATTCCCATTGCCAAACAGGTGGGGGCCGTCTGGAGCAAGACAGACCATAGTCTTGCAGGCATCATCTATAGCGATGATGAGGGAGCGACTTGGCGTGAGTGCGAAACTTGGGTTGATCTTCCCCTGCGCGGTGCCATGGAGCCCCATCTTGAGGAACTCACCGATGGCAGACTTCTGATGGTGATGCGCACCCAGCTAGGCTCTGTATTTAAGTCCTATTCTCAAGACAGAGGAGTTACCTGGTCTTTGGCGCAAAGCACAGGGTTCATGGCACCAGAGTCCTGTCCGGAGCTGGTGCGTATTCCTCAAAGAGGTGAGTTGATGATGGTTTGGAACAATAGTCCCTATGACCCCAGTTGGGCAAGCCACTATGGGAAAAGACCCCCCCTCACTATAGCTAGATCTCAAGATGAGGGGGAAACGTGGATTGATTTTCAGGAGATTGAGAACCATCCAGCCCGAGCCTATAGCAATCCTGCGTGTACCTTCACCAAGAATGGAAAAGGAATTTTAACATATTGGGTAGCTCGCTACAAGGAAAGTGGCTATATGGATAATAGCTTATTGGATCTGAAGGCAGCGATCTTCGACCCAAGATGGTAGGAGGCGAGAAATATGAAGACCCCCAAAGTAGTGCTGGAGCTGAACCCTACAGCAAGCAATCCCAGAAATTCTGAAGGCAGCATCATCGAGCTTGAGGATGGGCGACTGATGTTTGCTTACAGCCACTTCTATGGTGGCGCAGCTGACGATGCCCCAGCCTTTATTGCAGCACGTTTTTCTGCGGATAGAGGCCAGAGTTGGGATAGGGAGGATACCATCTTAGTCCAGAACGAAGTGCAAAATGTGATGAGCGTGAGTTTTTTGCGTTTGAATACACGGGAGATTGGCCTTTTTTATCTCCTGCGGTATTCATTGCAAGATCTGAGAATGGTGATCAGTAAGTCCCGAGATGAGGGCAAAACCTGGAGCGAGCCTAGGCTTTGCATGGCTGAGCCAGGGTATTATGTGGTTAACAACGACCGGATTATTCAGCTTGTAGATGGAAGGATTTTAATTCCGGCAGCCTTGCATCCCTGCACTGATGGCACTTGGGAAACGTGGCAACCTAAAGCCCGCGCCAGCTGCGTTTTTTCCGATGACGGAGGAGCAACATGGTCCTGCAGCAAGGCACTTGAAGCTCCAAAAGAGAGTGGGTCTGGTCTTCAGGAGCCCGGGATAATTCAGCTCCCCGATGGCACTGTCATGCTCTGGGCTCGCACAGATCTGGGCTCTCAGTACATCGCTTTTTCCAAAGATGGAGGCTGCACGTGGAGCCAGAGCGAGCCTTCAGATCTTCTCTCGCCACTCTCTCCTGCTAGCATTAAGCGAATTCCCAGTACTGGAGAGTATCTTTGCCTCTACAATGATCACTCAGGCAGATTCAGTTTTGTTCCTGGTAAAAGAACTCCACTTGTAGCTGCTCGTTCCCGAGATGGAATTACCTGGTATGGACATAAGCTTGTGGAGGGAGATCCAGATGGATGGTATTGCTATACCTCAATTTCTTTTGTAGATGATAACGTCTTTTTAGGTTATTGTGCAGGGGATAGTCAGGTGGGAGGCTTAAATAGGCTGCGGCTGACAAGGGTGCCTCTTTCCTGGTTGCTAGAGGGGGGAGGGCATGATTGAGAAATTTGTGGTTAGTCGCCACAAATCCTTATACCAAGTTTGGCCGGATCTGGTTCAGTTCAGATGAAGGCGCGACCTGGCAGGGACCCATACCTACTCTAGTGATAGGAATAGTTCCAGATAAACTCCTTGAGTTGCCAAATAAGCGTTGGTTGTTGGTTAGCCATCGGAAAAGCTCTAAACACGGCTTTTTGGAGGAGCGGGTATGGCTTTCAGATACTCAAGGGAAAACCTGGTCCGACCCTATAGTTATGGCTAGCAAAGAAGGTTTGAATCTGTGTGAGGTGAGCACGGTTCTCCTTCCAAATGGCACACTAGTTGGTTTTCTCAGGGAGAATTCTTTCCGGTGTTGGGATGCTTACAAGGTAATTTCCTCTGACGGGGGTGAAACTTGGCAAGGGCCCTTTCCAGTGCCTCTGCCAGGTTGCCACAGACTAGTTGATGGGATGTTAGAAGATAACAAGCTACTTATTACCTACAGGTTTTTGCAAGGTGGGAAGGGATGGCGAGGAAACTGGACCCAGGACTTTTTTGCTGGCTTAGCGATGTTAAATCAGCGAAAGCTACTAGATGCAGTCAGCAGTGGACTCGGATTCTCCCTTTGGACTACGATCGGAGCCCTGTCTCTGATCTAGGCTATTCAGGTCGGGCTCGTTTCCAGATGGAAAAATCTATGTGGTCAATTCCTTTTTTGACGATTGGCCCCGAACAGATTCGGGACTATAATTTGAAGAAAGAGGACTTCTATTTTTACACCAATCAAGAGGCTCAATTGGTAACAGAAAAGCAAAGCTTATAGGAGGACCAGATGGTGGCGATAATGGCAGCTAGCCATTGGGAACAGGGAGAGATCCGAGTCCAGGTAGCAGATCTTCAGTCTAAAGCCACCGTATCAGCTTCTATGGGGAGTGTAATTCAACTTGAGGGTAATAAAAAAAGGATTTTTTTCGATCTCCTCTCCAGAGCCCCCTTTCAAATGCGGATTTGTTGCGCTGACACAGAGAACCTCACAGAGTACTTCAATCCCCTCACAGGCGAGAGTGGTTTTCTCCAGCTTAACATAGAGGGTCTACCTCAGGGGGCTTCATGTTGTCAGGCCCAGGTATTGAGGCTGGCAGATGGAAGATTCCGGATGTATTTTTGGTTCCATGGGACAATTAATGAGAAAAGAGCTGTGCGCTATCTTATTGCCGAGAGTACTGATGGCTTAAACTTCAAATGCTTGGATCTGGAGACGGCAGCTATTTATCATCCTGCGGACAGTGCCTTAGATCTTTCAGCTGACTTCGAAGGTTTGGTAACTATAAATAAAGGTGGGAGCTCACAGGAGAAGCGAAAAAATGATCAAAAGTTGCGTCTGATGAGCAATGATGCAACCTTTGTTAATCCTACAGAGCAAGGTTTCGAGATGTATTCTGTTTATTTGGCCAAAAATAGCGAGGATTCAGGGCACTATGTTCTCCGGGATAATGCTCCAACAATCAGGCGCATTATCCACAGACGGATAAGCGAGGATGGCCTCGCCTGGAGCGATCCAGAAATAGTCCTCTGGCCAGATGAAAAAGACCCCTGGGATCTGCAGTTTTATTGCTTAGCATCCCATGAGCTTGGTCAGAGCAGAATGGGCCTTGTTAGTTATTATTCTGTGGCAGAGCAAGCGATGGATCTTGAGTTTGCCTTCTCTCGAGACGGGCTGAGATGGGAGCGCCCCCTGCGGGGAGGTTGGGTAAGAAGAGAGCTGGAATCTGGCTATGGAACTATGCTTTTGCCTTCCCGGGGTCTTTTCACAGACGGCCGGGAAAAGGCTTTTGTTTTTGCCGGGTTTAACTATCGCCATGATGAGGCAGCGGAGCTTAAGTTTCGGAGGGGCGTAATCTGCAAGGGTACGTTCCATGAAGACAGATTGATTGGGGTAGCAAGTCTCCCTAAGGGGCAGAGTCAGCTCCTGACAAATCCTTTTGTTCTGACCCAAGAGAAGCTCTTTTTACTAGGGGATCTGGAAGGCAGGGTAACTGCTTCCCTGAAAAATTTACATGGTGAGGAAATCAAAGGAGCAAGCCATTTGAATTCAGCTCTTGAAGAAATTGAACCTGGAAAGTTCCAACTCTCCTGGGAGGGAGTTGATTTGGCGGAGAGGAGATTTGTGGATGTATATCGGTTGGAAGTGGCGTTTGAAAAGTCGCAGCTCTTTGGCTTTGAAGCTTAAAGGAGGTGCAGGTCTTGATTTCTTGCACAGAGTTTATCTTGGCCTACAATGAACTTTTCAACTTTCTCTATGAGCAAGGTGGTCTCGCTGCTCTGCATAATTTTTGGCGCACTATCTCGGATCAATACCTCGCGAGCCTAGACCAATTGGTGCGAGAAAAGGGAATCGCAGGCATGGAGGAGTATTGGGGTAGGACACTGGAGGAAGAAGCTGCAGGCTACGAAATAACAGCAAGTGAGAATAGGTTTACGATCCAGATGCACAGATGCCCTTCTGTGGGTTTGCTCAATAGTAGTAATGTGGAGAAGTGTCCTTATTATTGCGATCATTGTGCCGCCCTCTACAGGCCTATTATGGAAAGAGCTGGTTTCGCCTATCAGATCGAGGATCTGGATCGGGACAGGGGAAGCTGTCGGCTAGTAATTGAGAAGAAAACGGAGGCTGGAGGAGATGCTTAAACTGCAGGGAATAATCCCACCGATGATTACCCCTTTAGACAACCAAAGGAAGGTTGACGAGGAATCAGCTCGCGGGCTAGTTAATTTCATGCTAGAATCAGGGGTAGACGGACTCTTTCTTTTGGGCACCATGGGGGAAGGATTAGCTTTGGAAACCTCCCAGCAGTATCGGTTGGTTGACATTGTCTTGTCTGAAGTCGCGGGCAACTGTCCTGTTTTGGCGGGCTGCAGCGATTCAGCCTTGAAACAGACAATAAAAAATGCCAGGCAGCTAGAGCAGCTAGGGGTAGATGCTGTAGTTGTGATGCAGCCAGCTTTTTTTAGGATGCTCTCAGGATCTGAACTCGAACAGTATTTCCTCTCTGTGAGCCAGGCCACAGCTCTGCCTGTGGTGATATATAATAACCCAGGTCTCACCGGTAACAAGATTTCATTGGCAACTATGGAGAAGCTAATAGCCAATCCTAAGTTTATAGGAGTAAAGGACTCTTCCTCTGATTTTGATTATCTAACAAGCCTTCTAGCGTTGAGGGATAAAACAAGGAAAGACTTCGCTATTATGCAGGGAGATGAGCTGGCAATAGCCCCTGCCCTCCTTGTGGGTGCCGATGGGGTGGTGCCTGGCATTGGATCATTGGCAGGGAGATTTGTGAAAAAGATTTATCAAGCAGCACAGGCTAAAGATAGGGAGCGGGCATTGACCCTGCAGCTGGAACTAAATGAACTGTTCGCCGGCGTCTATGGGCCAGATGTTTCCGATTGGCTGCGAGGACAAAAGGAAGCTTTGGCGTATTTAGGGATTATCCATAATCCAGCCACAGTTTATTACCAGCCTCTATCTGAGGAGAAAATAGATAGAGTACATGTTGCCGTGGAAAGATGGAAGGAATATCTATTGGGGGAGTAAGGATGAAGCAACTTAAACGTGCCAATCTATACGAACAGATTGCAGATGAGATCCGGGGTTATATCATCCGCAACCAGATCAAGCCCGGAGAGCGGCTGCCCACAGAAAGGGAACTCGCAGAGATGTTGGGTGTGAGCAGGACTTCTGTACGGGAGGGAATTCGGCTTCTAGAAACACTGCAGTTTTTGGAGGTAAGGCCCAAGCGTGGGATCACAGTCAAGAAGCTGGAGTTAAGTCCCCTTGTGGAGCAGTTCTCCAACAGGATTCTTTTGGACAAAGGCAGGTTTTCAGAGCTAGTTGAGGCTAGACGCTGTATTGAGCTGGAGATGGTGAAGCTAGCAGCCACTCGAGCTACAGAGGAGGATTTGCTAGAGCTAGAGCAGACAATAACAGTCATGGAAGAGAAAGCTGCTCGGGGTGAGAATTACAACCAGGAAGATCTGTACTTTCATAAAGTAATTTTCTCAGCGGCAAAAAATAGCGTCTTACATGGTTTTCAAGCAGCCCTAGTTGAGTTTTTCAATGCAATCCAGGAGAAAGCAGGCCCCCCAGATCAAGACAACGGGACTTTACGGGAACACAAACTAATTTATAGGGCTATTGCAGAGCAAAATCCCACTTTAGCATCTGAAGTTATGGTGCAGCATTTAAAACCATATGATCGCTACCTAAAGAAGAGTAGGGAGTTGATTTAGGTGGGGGAGTATTTGCATAAGGACTTCCATGGAGCTCTCAACTGCGGATTTCAGTATGTAAAGGATAGGTATGGCCAAGACGGTCTTGAGGAATATTGGCGACGGATTGCCCGTAATTGCTATGGCCCCTTGCTCGTCGAGCTAAGGAGCCGGGGCCTCAAAGCTTTAGAGGAGCACTGGAACAAGGTCTTTGAAGTTGAGGGTGGTGATTATAAGCTATACTACATAGATGAGACATTAGTATTGGAAGTGGAGAGATGTCCTGCCATCGACCAGATAGAACAGATGGGTTATCCTTTGGCTGAGGGTTTTTGCCGGCATTGTGAGATCATCAATAAAGAAATCTGTGAGCAGGCAGGGCTTGGAGCTAGTTGCACCTATAGACAAGCTGTGGGAAGCTGCAGGCAGAAGTTCTGGTCTTTAGACAATTAAAGGGAGAGTAGGGGGTGAGGAAGATATTTTAAAAAAAGTATTGACAAAGAATATGGTGTATGGTATTCTATGTCTTGCGCGGCAGTAAGCTTGCCGTGGGAATCCTGGTCCTTGACAACCGAACAGCAAGCGTGAGTGATTCTTCGGATAACCGAAGACAAAAGCTAGGATAGCAAACAGGCTTAGGCCTGCGTGCATAAATTTATTTGAGAGTTTGATCCTGGCTCAGGACGAACGCTGGCGGCGTGCTTAATACATGCAAGTCGAGCGGTGAACCTAGCCGATAGCCTTCGGGCTTGAAGCTGGGGGATCAGCGGCGGATGGGTGAGTAACGCGTGGGTACCTGCCCTAAAGTTCGGGATAACAGCCCGAAAGGGTTGCTAATACCGGATGTGACCGAAAGGTTAAAGGTAGCAATATCGCTTTAGGATGGGCCCGCGTCCCATTAGCTAGTTGGTGGGGTAATGGCCTACCAAGGCTGCGATGGGTAGCCGGCCTGAGAGGGTGGACGGCCACACTGGGACTGAGACACGGCCCAGACTCCTACGGGAGGCAGCAGTGGGGAATATTGCGCAATGGGGGAAACCCTGACGCAGCAACGCCGCGTGAAGGATGAAGGCTTTCGGGTTGTAAACTTCTTTGATCGGGGACGAAAATGACGGTACCCGAGGAACAAGCCACGGCTAACTACGTGCCAGCAGCCGCGGTAATACGTAGGTGGCAAGCGTTGTCCGGATTTATTGGGCGTAAAGCGAGCGCAGGCGGAAAGATAAGTCAGATGTGAAAGCCCTCGGCTTAACCGAGGAATAGCATCGGAAACTGTCTTTCTTGAGTGCAGAAGAGGAGAGTGGAACTCCATGTGTAGCGGTGGAATGCGTAGATATATGGAAGAACACCAGTGGCGAAGGCGGCTCTCTGGTCTGTAACTGACGCTGAGGCTCGAAAGCATGGGTAGCGAACAGGATTAGATACCCTGGTAGTCCATGCTGTAAACGATGAGTGCTAAGTGTTGGGAGGTTTCCGCCTCTCAGTGCTGCAGCTAACGCATTAAGCACTCCGCCTGGGGAGTACGACCGCAAGGTTAAAACTCAAAGGAATTGACGGGGGCCCGCACAAGCGGTGGAGCATGTGGTTTAATTCGAAGCAACGCGAAGAACCTTACCAGGACTTGACATCCCGTGCCATCCTGTGAAAGCAGGAGTTCCCTTCGGGGACGCGGAGACAGGTGGTGCATGGCTGTCGTCAGCTCGTGTCGTGAGATGTTGGGTTAAGTCCCGCA
>ENA-UOOK01000368-UOOK01000368.1-fermentation-metagenome-genome-assembly--contig:-NODE-368-length-58821-cov-30.550165_pt1 | contig 58821 bp, 50 predicted proteins | sample MGYA00245777_ERZ724023 | MGnify/ENA primary metagenome ERZ724023 (study PRJEB28704, sample SAMN03018312) | fermentation metagenome | biome: anthropogenic terrestrial biome; feature: soil; material... | reverse complement strand
GTAGGACTGACTTTATCGTTAAGCCGTTCAGTAATGGAGGTGACATAGCCAGTGGTTTCCTTAATAGTGTCAGCTTTGACACTTAAAAGCACTAGAAGGCTAGAGATAAAAAAAGTCAGGAACATCAGAAAAGTAAAAACTAAAGAGGAAACAGATAGAGTTTTTTTGTTCATACGGGAATCTTAAAGCCACAATTGAAGACTGTGACAATAAAACCCTTATCAGTATCACCCATCTTCTGTCTTATTGATTTAATATGCATATCAATCGTTCTGAATTCTCTTCTTTGCCTGATAGGATCATCAGTCTTTCCATAAAGCTCTAGAGCAATATCCGCTTTACTGACAATATCAGGGGCTTTAGTAAAAAGCATAGAAGCCACTAAGAATTCTCCTTTAGTAAGATCAATTAATTCCTTGCCTTTACGTAGGACACGATTGGAATAATCGATAGTGAACTTACCAATGGTCTTAGTCGAACCAGAACCAGCCTTATACTGAGACCTTCTAGCATGGGCATTAACCCTGCTAATAAATTCATTTAAGTCAAACGGCTTAGTAATATAGTCATCAGCCCCTTCATCTAATCCATCAACTCTTTCAGAAATGAGACTCTTAGCGGAGACAATGATAACAACCACGTTATCATTAGAATGCTTTGACCTAATAGCTGAAAGCACATCCTTGCCTTGAATACCAGGAAGCATCATATCCAGAAGCACCATATCAGGTTTCTGTTCTTCAAATCCCTTTAAAAAGGATTCCCCATCAACGAAAGTTTTGACTTCATAACCGTTCTTAGTTAAGACAGCCCTGATAATGTTGGCGATTTCTTCATCATCTTCGACTGAGTAGATTAAATACTTTTCCATGTGCTTTGCTTCTTACTTACTTATTATTCTACCTAAAAAAGAGGCAGATTTGTTAATTTTATTTTTACAAGTCTGCCTTAGTTAAATATCCTTTAAACTATTAAGCCTTTTATTTCCTGTTTCTAAAGTAAACTACGTAGAAAAGAATCTGAACAAAAATATAGATAAAATCAAGATAAAGGTTATAGGCACAATAGATGGCTAAAGAAGTCGAATTATGGAACGGATAGACCGAGGCCATCCTCTTGACGTTGTTAAAATCAATAGCAGTAACTAAAAGGATAATAGCAAAAGTGATGATATCAGTAATGATATAGATAGTTCCAGTAGCATCAAAGACCGAGAACAATGAAAGAGTCAAAACTCCGGCAAATAAAGCGAATAAGACAGGAGTCATAATATTGAAGTTCTTCTTAGACAAGGCTCCAATAAGTCCCATGATTAGATAAGCTCCGGCAGCAATAAAGAAAGAAATACATAAAGTCGAAATAGAAGAAGCTTCATCAATACCTCTTACCCAAAGAAAGACACTAGATAATAGCCACCCCATCGAAATAGTAAAGAGCAGATAGCAAACTAAAGTCCAGGGGGTATCTTTAGTGACAAAAGGCATCCAAAGAATCACAGAAGAAAAAGCCATAATGACAGAGGCGGTAATGATAAAAGCCCGATAGCAATTAGATAAAGCCTCTACATTCTCTGATCCACAGCAGGCAATACAGAAATCAGGAAGAGTCAAAGACATGATGCCGGTAAGCAGTAAGCCTAATGCTAACCACATCATAATCTTGGACATCGAGAATCTTACGCCAAGATCCTTTGGAGTCCTTCTAGCCTTTTTAGGTTCATCCTCATAAACATAATACTCCATCTTTTTAAGCCTCCTATTAGAAAAGCTTACTTTCAAAAGAAGTATAAGTTCTAAATATATATATTCAAGGGAAGCAAATAGAAGTTGCGTTTATCTTTGAAATAAAAAAGAGGCAGGAGATAATCCGGCCTCAAATGTTTGTTTCTATTTACTAGTTTCTTGATCTAGCGATAGCAACATAGTAGAGAATCTTTATGAAGACATAGATGAAATCACTATAGAGAACATAAGCACAATAGACAGCTAAGTTGTTTTCAGAGGTAAAGGCGTTAGCATCGGCTAAAGCTTTAACGTTCTTAATATCAAATCCAATCATAATAAGCATAACAGCAAAGACCACAAAATCAATAATCCAATAAACCAATTCAGAATGGAGAACTAAACCATTAACTAAAGACATAACTAAGGAGCCAATTAAGAAGGTAATGATTAATGGCCATAAGATAGAGCCATTCTTAATAAACATACTGATAATACCCATCACTAAGAAGCATCCAGCAGTAGCAAAGAATGCAATAGCAACAGTTGAGAAGAATTTCTGTTCATCAATAGAGAAAATAGTTAATAGGATTGAAGATAATAAGACACCCATAGCTAAGGTATAGAGAATATAGAAGACTTTCACCATTGGTGAGTTCTTATTAAATGACTTTATAAAGATAAAGACGGAACTAATCAATAAGACTACAGCTGATACTATCATTGACCAGACATAGACCACAGCTAACAAATCAGTATTACTTCCACAAGTGGCGATTAAGATATCAGGATAGAAGAAAGCGACTAACCCGGTAATTAGAATACCGATAGCAAACCAGATCATCACTCGACCCATTGAAAAGACAATGCTCTTCTTCTGAACTACTGGCTTTTTAGCATTAACGGGAGAAGTGTTATTACTAGTAAATGTTTCCATTATCGATACCTCGCTTTCCTTTGTTTCCTCTATTGCTTAAGGATAGCAATAGTTTAGCAAGAACGAAGGTAAAAAGAAACCGGAACTAAAGTTTCTTTAAAAAACTATCCTCAGCTATTAAATCTAAAAATTTCCTTTATAGAAGACCGATAAATTGATAAGCATGATTTTATATCACACAAATAAAAAAGACCGCCTTTAATAAGACGGTCCTTAGTTCGCTTAAGAAGTTAGTTTAGATGTTCTCTAACAAGGCTCTAAAAGTCTCAGCCTTTAAAGAGGCACCACCAACCAAAGCTCCATCAACATCATTAGCCTTTAAGTATTCATGAATGTTTTCCGGTTTGACACTGCCACCATAGAGTACTAAGACCTTCTGGCCAGTGACCTTACCAAACATCTTGTCGACTAATGAACGGATATAGGCACAGATATCTTCAGCAATCTCAACTGAAGCGTTCTTGCCAGTACCGATAGACCAGACTGGCTCATAAGCGATGACAACATTAGCCATCTGCTCTTTAGTGAGGTTCTGAAGACCAGTAGTGATCTGAGCCTTAATGACATCCTTAGTGATACCCTGATCATATTCTTTAGCAGTCTCACCAACGCAGTAGATAGCATGCATATCGTGATTGACTAAAGCTAAGATCTTACGGTTGCAGTCAAAGGAAGTCTCACCTTCATAGGTTCTCTTCTCACTATGACCGATAATACTCCAATCAACATGGATCTCATTAAGCATCGGAATAGAAACACAAGAAGTATAGGCACCATTATCAGCATAATGGCAATCCTGAGAAGCTACAATCAAGCCATGAGCATGTTTTCTGACAGCCTGAAGTGAAATATAGGAAGGGGCAACACCTAACATGACGCCCTTGTTTCTAGCTTCCTTGATCAATCCGAAAGATTTAACACTTTCGCAGAAGTTGTTAGCTTCAGCGATAGTGTGATTCATCTTCCAGTTTCCCATCAAAAACTTTTTTCTAGACATGATTATCTAACCTACTTCTCTTCGATGTCATCGATTCCCGGAAGATGGCCATCGAACTGAATGAGCTCCAAAGAAGCTCCGCCACCAGTGGAAACATGGGAGAACTTATCAGCAAATCCGAATTCCTTAGCGGCAGAAGCAGAATCACCGCCTCCGATAACAGAGAAGGCACCGTTCTTAGTAGCTTCAGCGCAGGCCTTGCAGACAGCGATAGTTCCTTCCTGGAAGTTTTTATTTTCGAAAACACCCATCGGGCCATTCCAGAAAATTGTCTTAGCCTGAAGAATATTCTTAGTGAATAAAGCTTCAGTCTCAGGTCCGATATCCATTCCTTCATAGCCATCAGGAATACCAGCTTCAGAGACATCATTGGCATCAGTGTTGATGACATGAATATCTTGAGGATCATCGAAAGAGGTAGCAATCTTAGTATCGATAGGAAGAATAATCTTGCCAGTAAGCATTAACTTCTTAGCATATTCGACCTGGTCCTTCTCGCAAAGAGAATTACCGACAGTCTTGCCAAGAGCATACTTGAAGGTATAGGACATACCGCCACCGATTAAGATCTTATCGCACTTCTTGACTAAAGAATCGATGACCTGAATCTTATCGGAAATCTTGGCACCGCCTAAGATAGCGATGTAAGGATGTCCGTTTTCAGGGCAAGTAACACAGCGGCCTAAGCCCTTGATTTCCTTTTCAACAAGGAAGCCAATGGCAGTCGGCTTCTTCTCAGAAGCTAAGATAGTCGGAACGCCAACTGTGGAAGCGTGGGCTCTATGAGCAGAACCGAAAGCATCCATAACGAAGGCATCACATAAGCCAGCCCATTCAGCACTTAACTTGGCATCATTCTTAGTCTCACCCTTTTCATAACGGGTATTCTGAACTAAGAGAACTTCACCATCTTTAAGAGCTTTAACATCATTAGCTAATTCTTCACCATGAGTGCTAGGGCAGAAAGAAACCTTAACTTCATGTCCAAGAGCATCAGCTAAATGCTTCTTTAAGGAAGGAAGAACGATAGCTAAATCGTTACCCTTCTTTTCCTTATCGATTTCAGCATCATCGACCTTGCCCCATTTAATCTTTCCAAGATGGGACATAAGGATGACTTTGGCGCCTTGCTTGACTAATTCGGCAATAGTGGGAATAGCAGCGACGACACGATTATCATCAGAAATGTCGGCACCTTTATGCGGAACGTTGAAATCAACTCTGACAAGTACTCTCTTGTCATTGACTTTCAAGTCAGTAACTAACTTTTTCATTGATTTTCTCCTCTTGAAATTGTTTTGAGATAAATGGCGGCAGGATTACCCCGCCGCCTTTGTAATCACAAACGAATAATTACTTAGTAAGAATTTCGCCGTATAACTTAGCAAGTCTCATCATCTGGCAGGTGAAGGAATATTCATTATCATACCAGGAAGCGACCTTGACAAAGTTAACATCTCCGGCAGGAATAATCATAGTTAAAGTAGCATCAAAGATAGAGCCTTCGGTTCTTCCAAGAATATCGGAAGAAACGATTTCATCTTCGTTGTAAGCAAGAACACCCTTGAGATTAGTCTCACTGGCCTTCTTCATAGCAGCGTTGATTTCTTCAACAGTAGCATCCTTCTTAAGGAGTAAAGTGCAATCACAGATAGAGCCATCAGTGACAGGAACACGGATAGCATTTCCGTTTAAGACACCATTGAGTTCAGGAATGACCTTACCGACGGCCTTGGCAGCACCAGTAGTAGTAGGAACAATGTTAGCGGCACCAGCACGGCCACGACGGAGGTTGGAACCAGCGAGATCAAGAATTCTCTGATCGTTAGTGTAAGCGTGGACAGTAGTCATAGTTCCACCCTTGACACCGAAAGTATCATTTAAGACCTTCATCATAGGAGCTAAGCAGTTAGTAGTGCAGGAAGCGCCAGAGATGATAGTCTGATCCTTGGTGAGCTTATCAGTATTGACACCATAGACATAAGTAGGAATATCCTTAGAAGAAGACGGAGCAGAGATGATAACACCCTTAGCACCGTTCTGCATATGGACATCGCCATCTTCGTGGCTCTTTAAACGCCCAGTGCATTCCAAGACAACATCGACACCATAATCCTTCCAGTGAAGGTCATGAGGATCCTTCTCGCAAAGAATCGGAATCTTATGTCCGGCGAAGATAATATCCTTATCATCAGAAGAAATCTTATCGGCGTTCCAAGTACGATGAGTTGTATCATACTTGAGTAAGTAAGCAAGAGTGCCAGCCGGAACCAAATCATTGATAGCGACAACTTCGAAAACATCCTTACCAGCTTCCTCATTCATCTCATAAGCACGTCTGAAAGCAAGACGACCAATACGACCGAAACCGTTAATAGCCAATTTAATAGACATTTTTAATGTCCTCCTAGTTTCATCAATATTATACACATAAAAACCTCTTTTTAAAGATAATTGATTACTTTTTCAAAAAAATAGGGCTTTCATGACATGTTTTTGCATATGTGCAGCCTGTTTTAAACAGGAAGCTGCGTATTTGCGTGCGCAACAAGCAAGAAGCGAGCAAAGTTATGCTTATTTTAAGCACAAATATCACTTAATGTCTTTAGCCTTATCGCGCAAAGTACTCAAAATATGGACAACCCCCGATTTGGTGATGCTGATTCCTTCATTTTCAGTGATACTAGCCGCTAATTCACGGTAGTTAGCATCTTTCAGTTTTAATCTCTCTTTGATAACAGCTTGAGTCTTTTCGTCAAAGAGATCTAAAGACTTAAAAGAAAGGATCTTATTAATAGCATCAATATCAGTCTGAGCAGCATTCAACGTCTTGCCATAATTGGCAGAATCACAGATAGATAGGCGATTATTGATATTTATATCTTCTTTAACTATACGGGCATTTTCAAAATCAAACATTGATTCAACTGCCCCAATATAAGAAAGAAAAACCGATATCTGATCACTTCTTTTTAAGTAGAGAACATGCTTTTCTCTTCTTTTAATATACTTAAAATTCATGGTCTTTTCTTCCTTGAAGGAAGTGAGTTTTCTTTTAATTGCTAAAGCATCGGTTTTTGAAGAAAAAGCCATCTCTAAGAAGTAGGAAGTCTTACCAGAAGATGGGTTATTTACAGAGCCATTTGCTAAAAAAGAGCCAATGACTAAATATCTTAGGTTTTTACGCAGTAATCCTTTTTTAGGTGGGATTCTGATCATTCCGTCTTCTAGGACTTCTAAATCAAGCATCACATCATAAAGTCTTTTATCATCGACGGTCACTAGATAGACTAACCCTTTCTTAAAGCGGTTAGTCTTCTCATAAGCAATAGCCGGTGTCAAACCATAGACTTCCTTTAATCCCGAATAGATTAATTTAGCCACACAGGCAATCTCCGTATGGATAGTTAAACTAGGGTTAGAGCCTAAAGACAAAGACCCCGCATTCCTGATAAAACCAGAGAGAAGATACTTCATCTCCTCTTTCTTGTAGGAATTAACAGCGATTTCGTTTTTTACTTTTTTAGCAAAAGCTATCTCTTGGTTTTCCATATCTACCTATTATCTTACTTATTATTTTTACTTTTTAAATAGTCTAGGTGAATATCAGTAGCCGCTAAAGCACCATCAGCTACAGCCATAGCTATCTGTCTTAAGGGGGTGACACGATCATCGCCTACTGCATAAAGATGAGGACTAGAAGTTCTCATCTTCTCATCTGTGATGACAAAGCCGTTCTTATCAGTCAGGTTCTTGATATTCAAGAAGCCTGTCACTGGCATGGAGCCAACATAGATAAAAAGACCTTGAATATTCAATGTCTTCTTCTCTTTAGTATCATTGTTTTCAATATCTAATTCTTCTAAAGAGGCCGTGCCTCTAGCTTCCAAGGTATTATATGGAGCATAGATAGTCGCATTAGGTGCACTCTTGAAGTTAGCCAGAACCGATTCCTGAGCTTTGAATTCATTATGCCTTGAAATTAAGGCAACTGACTTACAGATAGTAGTTAAGTATAAGGCTTCTTCAAAAGCGGCATTGCCGCCTCCAATAACAGCGACATCCTTGCCTTTATAGAAGTTTCCATCACAGATAGCGCAACGGCTGATGCCTCTCTTCTTGAAAGCATCTTCCCCTTTGATAGTATAAGGTTTCTCACCTAAGCCGTTAGCTAAGATAACATACTTAAAAGTCTTAAGGTTCTTTCCGTAAAGGACTTCATACTCGCCATCCTTATTAAGAGAAACCTCTCTTACTTCAGAATAGATAGGCTTAATCCCAAGCTGGCTAAGCTGTTTATCAAAATCCATGGCTAAAACTGGACCATGGACTCCTAAATAGCCAGGATAGTTTTCAATCTTATCAGTATAGTTAGTCTTTCCGCCTACTAGATCCTTTTCAAAGCAGACCGGGGTCATTCCATATCTTTTTAAATAGATAGCGGCACTTACTCCGCTTGGCCCTAAGCCAATAATGGCAACCTCTTTATTATCAGTCATTGATGATGAAGCTCCTTTCAATATCACTGAAACTAGCATACTCTTCATCGCGTTTAACTTCAGGAATATGCTTTAAACCCCAAGTGACTAATCCGGTTTTACATCCTAAAGGTGAAGCACAGGTTAAGTCTGAGGGTGAATCACCAATAGCAAAAGTTCTTTTAGGTTCAATGTGAAGCTTATCTAAGATCAGCTTTACACCATAGGGATCGGGTTTAGGTCTTAAGCAAAGGTCGATAGGAACAATCTCATCAAAGAAAGAAATCAAGCCAAAATGAGTCAGGTTATCTTTAACTGATTCTTTTGATTTAGTAGTTAAGACAGCAAGCTTATAATTAGCTTTCTTTAATTCCTCTAAGACTTTAATCTCATTAGGATAAAGAGATGAATAATCATTAGAATGCTTTAAAGAATAGTCATGGAACTCATCAACCAGTTCCTTTAAGGGAACATCAGGAAAATACTTGGAAAGAACTTGCTCTAAAGGAGGTCCTGAAAAATAAACCATTTCTTCTAAAGTAGGACATTTCTTATGGTATTTATCAAATAAGTGAGTGTAATCAAGAACAATATATAAGGCCGTATCAAGAAGAGTGCCATCTAAATCGAAAATAATAAGATCAATGTCATTCTTTCTTTTCTTGATCATTAGGCTTTTCCTTAGCTTTTAGCTTGCTTATATCAATAGGCTTTAGATCATCTTCTTCAGTCTGCTGTTTCTTTACTTCGGCATAGTTCAATTCAGCTGGAGTGTTGCTTTTACCAGTAAGCTTATTTATTAAAGGTATCTTATCGAATTTGCCTTTTGAAGATAAATACTGAACTAGATGATTAAGGAAAATCATTAAGACACCAAAGCAGATAAAGACAATAGCCATAATCAAAGAGTTGTAGTGACTCTTAGATAAGTCAGAGCTAGAGGAGACACCCATAATAAAGGTCGGATTTCTTAAAGGCTCTAGGATCAATCTTACTAAGCCATAAGCAATGAAGTAAGAGAAAGAAATATCACCTTTCTTATATCGTTTTCCTTCAAGAGCCGGTATTCCGTAGGCTAAAAGGAAATAGAACATGATATTGATGAGTCCTTCAACTAAGAACAAAGGGGCTGCTATACTCCCACTAGGAAGCTTGGTTCCGCCAATCATACTTAAATCACCATTCTGCATATTAGAAGTAAGCCAAGAAGGCAAGAAATCCCAGGCAGTAGGAAGAACCGAGTGTCCATAGACTTCCTGATTAAAGAAGTTACCCCATCTACCGACAGCCTGAGCAATAAGAATAGTCGGAACAGCATAGTCGCAGGCTTCTAAGATACGAGTACCTTTTCTTCTGAATTTGACATAAAGGACACCAGCTAGGATGCCACCTATTGCTCCACCTTGAATGGCGAGTCCGCCATTCCAGATTTCAAAACAGGCATACCAAGGCTGACCAACAAATTCATCCAAGGATGCTAAGACATACCAGATTCTTGATCCGATGATGCCACCTGGGAACGCTACTAAAAAGATCGTATCAAAGAAATGCCAGTCATAGCCATCTTTATGGGCACGGTAATTAGAGAGGAAAAGAGCTATTAATGCTCCCGTTAAAATAAAGAGAGCATAAAAACGGATGACAGGTTTATAAAAAGGTATTCCGTTATAGTAATTAAGAAAGGTATTACCTATCATTTTATTTTGTTTCTTTCTTGGTTTCAGCCTGGTTCTTGTTAAACTCAGCTTTCATATTATCTTCAGCCGTAGAAACAACTTTAACAGTAGTAACAAGCTTTTCCTTTAAGATATTATTTGGAACATCAGGCTTTAAAGGAATATCCGGTTCGGGATTCATACTGACAATCGCACCAGAGCCAGTCGCCATCTCCGCTTTTCTCATCTCTAATTCACGTTTCTCCTGAAGTTCAGATAACCTTCTCTGGAATTCATAGCCGGTGTCATAGCCATAATCTTTAAGCTTGTAGTTAGTAACAGCCGTTTCAATGATTTCAGCCATGGATCTAGCAGCTGAGACCGGTAACTTAACAAGCGGTATTGATTCACCTAAGATCTCATATCTATCAGTCTTCATGCCGACTCTTTCCATCGGTTCATCCGGTTTAAACTGAACTAGAGAGATAACTAACTGAATATGGCTTCTCTTAGCAAGGGAATTGATACCAAACATTCTGGCTACATCAATGATACCAATACCTCTGACTTCCATCATGCCATAAATGGATTCAGGACAAGTACCAATAAGTTTTCCTCTGACAGCAGCAATATTGACTCTATCATCAGCAATCAAACGATGACCTTTTCTAATCAGTTCCAAAGATATTTCAGATTTACCAATACCTGATTCACCTAATAGAAGTACCCCAATGCCATAGATTTCCAATAAGCAGGCATGTAAAGCGGTTTTAGGAGCTAGAGCCTCAGATAGATAAATGTAGATATCAGACATAAGGTTTGAGGTATCTGTCTCAGAAGTAAACAGAGGGCAGTTATTATCTTTGCAGGCTCTTAAGACCGGCTCGGGGCATTCATTTCCATGAGTGACAACAATAGCCGGACATAAGGGATTAGCAATTCTTTTGCAGTTCTTATAAATAAATTCCGGATCAGAATCTTTAATCAAAGCCACTTCCTTGTTTCCAATCAGCATAATACGGTTCTTGGCATGGAACTGAAACAGTCCCAAAAGCTCCAAGCCCGGACGATCAAGTTCGGCAACTTTAACCGGCCTTTTCAAAGCCGTGATGTCTCCGCTAAGAACTTTGAAGCCAAAGTGGTTGGCTAAATCTAAACTAGTGAACATAAAGTACCTCAACTTTTAACGAGATTATTATAACTTATTAGTTCATTAACCACTATTAGTATTCACAATTCTTCCTTTTTTTCTTTATTATTAGCAAAACTGCTTAGAAGGCTAAATAAAATGATTTACAGCTGTTTAAAAATAATTAAGACTCAAAAAAGAGGCAAACCATTAAGTCTGCCTCCTTCGTTAAGACTAATCCTTATTTAGAATTGTTATCCTTGTTTCTCTCAATAGTCCGATACTTTTCCTTCTCAAGTTCTTTCTTAAGATAAAGACCGGTATAGCTATTAGGACATTTAACAATATTCTCGGGAGTTCCTTCAAAGACTAGATTGCCGCCTCTATCTCCGCCTTCAGGGCCTAGATCAATCAGATAATCAGCGGATTTAATGACATCAAGATTATGTTCAATGACAACTACGGTATTCCCGCCATCAGTAAGACGGTTAAGAACCGTAATCAGCTTATTGATATCATCCGGATGCAATCCCGTAGTCGGTTCATCAAGAATATAAAGAGTCTGACCATCATTAGCTCTTTCAAGTTCAAAAGCTAATTTGACTCTTTGCGCTTCACCACCTGATAAGGTTGAAGAAGACTGACCTAACTTAATATAGCCTAAGCCTACATCTACTAAAGTCTGAAGCTTCTTCCTGATCTGAGGATAGGCAGAGAAGAAAGAAAGACTTTCTTCTGCTCGCATATCTAAGACATCCGCAATGCTCTTACCTTTGTATTTGATGGCTAGAACATCATCGGTATATCTCTTACCATGACAAACATCGCAAGTAACATAGACATCAGGTAAGAAGTTCATCGAGATCCTCTTGACGCCAACTCCTTGGCAGGCTTCACATCTCCCGCCTGGCATATTGAAAGAGAACATCGATTTGTTCATTCCCTTAATTCTGGCTTCCTGAGTCGAAGCAAAAACATCTCTGATATCATCGAACACTTTAATATATGTTGCCGGGTTGCTTCTAGGAGTTCTTCCAATAGGCTCCTGAGAAACACAGATAACCTTACTAATCATCTTAATGTTATCGATAGAGTCGCAGTACTGAGAATCGCCATCCTTAAAACCTAGTTCATCTCGAACGGATTTATAAAGGACTTCATCTACTAAAGATGACTTTCCTGAGCCGGAGACACCAGTTACACAGGTGAAACAGCCAAGAGGGATATCGACATCGATGTTCTTCAAGTTATGGCACTTAGCCCCATGAATAGTCAGAGTCTTTCGATAGCTTCTCCTAAGAGGAGGAATCGGAATAAACTTTCTTCCTGATAGATAGTCCCCTGTTATTGAATTAGTATCCTTGACTAAGTCGGCTGGCTTTCCGGAAAACACCACCCTGCCACCATGATCTCCAGCCCCTGGCCCGATATCGACTACATAATCAGCTGCCAAGATAGTATCTTCATCATGTTCAACCACAATCAAGGAGTTACCTAAATCTCTCATCTCTTTTAAAGTAGCGATAAGACGATCATTGTCTCTTTGATGAAGACCAATGGAGGGTTCATCAAGAACATATAAAACACCAGTCAGCTTAGAGCCTATCTGAGTAGCTAACCTGATACGCTGGCTTTCTCCGCCAGAAAGAGTGCTAGCTTCTCTTGATAAGGTCAAGTAATCAAGGCCGACATCAATCAGGAATTTCAATCGGTTCTTAATCTCGTTGATAACTAATCCACCGATGGATTCCTGCATCTCAGTAAGTTTAAGCTCAGTAAAGAATTTATAGATCTTGTCTAAGCTCAAAGAACAGAGCTCATGAATGTTAAGTCCGCCGACTTTAACAGAAAGGACTTTCTCATTAAGCCTCGCGCCTTTGCAGGTCTGACAAGTCTTCTCGGACATGAAACTTCCATAGTACTGTTTCATGAATTCTGACTTAGTGGTCATATAAAGTCTATCAATGCGGGCTTTTAAGCCTTCAGTGACATACTTGTTAAGTTTTGAGCCATTAGAAGTCTCATAGACATAATTAACAGGTTCAGGAGGACCATAAATAATAATATCCTTCTGTCTTTGGCTCAGCTTATTAAAGGGAGTCTTAGTGGAGATACCATACTTATCTAAAATAGCATAGAAGTCATTCCACTCAATCGTCTCATGGTTGTGCTTAGGAAGACAGCCGATAGCTCCTTCATCAATGGATTTAGTTGGGTCAGCAATCATTAAATTAGGATCAGCTTCAATCTTAACACCTAAGCCATTGCAGTCAGGGCAGCAGCCTAAAGGGTTATTGAAAGAAAAGAGTCTAGGTTCTAAAGGCGGAACTGAAAACCCGCAAATAGGACAGGATTGATGCTCAGAATAAAGCTTTGACTTGCCGTTAACATCTACATCAACATAGCCGTTAGCAAAATCAAGAGCGGTCCTTAAAGAATTAAAGAGACGATCGTCATTTTCTTTCTTAAGAAGAATACGGTCAATCGCAAATGAAATAGTATGCTTTTGATTCTTATCAAGAACCGGAAGCTCCTCATATCTAGTTAACGGCTTATCATCAATTACGGCTCTAGTGAAACCGGCGGCAAAGAACTTCTGAAGAGTAGCTAGCTGAGTTCCTTTCTCATTCTGAACAACCGGGGCATAGATAGTAACCTTGCTATCATCAGGATTCTTTTTGATATCATTAAAAATCTGCTGAAGGGAAGAAGCCTCAATCGGAATATGGTGAGTAGGGCAGTAAGCAACACCGATTCTAGCGTATAGAAGTCTTAAATAATCATAGATCTCAGTCACCGTTCCAACCGTTGACCTAGGATTGTGGCTAGTAGTTTTCTGATCAATTGAAATAGCCGGGGATAAACCATCAATGGAATCAACATCCGGTTTAGAAAAGCTACCTAAAAACATTCGGGCATAACTAGATAGAGACTCCACATACCTTCTTTGTCCTTCAGCAAAAATAGTATCGAAAGCCAGGGTCGATTTACCGGATCCCGAGACTCCTGAAAAAACCACTAAGGCATTTTTAGGAATAGTGACATCAATATTCTTGAGATTGTTTTCCCTAGCCCCTTTTACAACGATATAGTCTCTATAGTTATCCATATTATTTACCCACTTATGCAAAGTTATATTATACCCTATAACTTCTTCCTCTTTAACCTATTTGCTCTCAGGAAGCTTTATTGCTTAAGATAGTGCTTTAATAAAAAGAAAAAGAGGTCAGGGTAAGAGCCTGACCTCCCAATAGGAAGATACTTACTATTTGTCTAACATCTAAGGGCAACGAATAGCAGGTATCAATGTCTAATCAAGTAGATAAACAAGATTAAGCACAAAATGGATTTTAGCACAATATGTTAGATGCAAAAGGAAATCAATAAACCTTTTTGCTAAAAGACTAGCAAAAAGACCCAAGGATTACAGGTAATTTGTGAAATCATCAAAAAAAGCAAAAATATTAGATTCTATACTAAAATTTTTACTTTTTATAAATATTGTTAATTTTTTAGGAAATTTTGTGCAGCTGTGCTTTAAACATTCAATAAGCCATCAGCGAAAGTATCAGGTTCTTCCCCTTGAATCAAAGGTAAGGCATAGTCCATAAATGAAGGGGTGATATTGTCTTTTGATTTACTGATAAACTTCTTAGGAAGAGATATAGCAATCTCCGCTACTCCTTTAAGCGGGCAGTCATCGTAGATAATCTTATACGGCTTATTAGAGACACGCTTGATTGAAACCATAAACTGGTCTTTGCCTTTAAGCATCTTAAGCAAGGCATTTCTTCCAACCCCTTTAGCTTCATCGATGTCTCTTTTGCAGGAAACAAAGCTTCCTGATCTCTGCATTAAAGAAAGTTCAATAGCCCGAGTCTTAATACCATCCTGATTAATTAAATTAGCTAAATATAGTCCTACCCCACCCATCTGGGTATGGCCAAAAGAATCTTTCTGCTGGATTGAAGCAATAAAGACGCCGTCTTTATCCCGGATGCCTTCAGAGACCACCATAAGGCAGTGCCCTGTCTTCTTATAGGTAGCTTCGGCTTTATTGATAGCATCCTTAACATCAAAAGCTACTTCAGGAACATAGATATAGTCAGGTCCGAATTTCTTTTTGTTTGCTAAATAGCTTGATGCAGCTAAATAGCCGCAATCCCTACCCATAGCTTCCACAATATTGATTCTTCCTTTATCGTATGAGTGATCATCAATGTTGATACCAATGACTGCATTAGCGATAAATTTGGCAGCACTAGCAAAGCCGGGAGTATGGTCAGTATTGGCTAGATCATTATCGATGGTTTTAGGAATGCCGGCTATCTGACATTGATAGTCGGAGGCTTTCAGATAGAGGCCAATCTTATAGGCACTATCCATAGAATCGTTGCCGCCATTTAGAAACAGGAATTTAATCTGGTATTTCTTTAAAGTCGCAATGATGCTTTTAGCTTCAGCTGAATCAACATCATCAGTAAGTCTTTTTCTTAAGGAACCAAAATAAGCACCTGGTCTTACTAAAAGACTAGGAAGTTTCTTCTTGGAGATATCTTCTAATTCTCCGCTCAATAATCCTGCTATTCCAAATCTGGAAACATAGAATTTGCTTTTGGGGAGCTTTTCCTTGTAGGTCTGATAAAGACCTAAAAAGGAGGAGTTGATGACTTCGGTAGGACCGCCAGACTGCAGGTAGCAAAGGTTCCCTTCTCTACATTTCATAATTGTCATACTTGTATTGCTCCGCGATTATTTCTTTGCTGGCATCAAATTTCAAAGTAATGATATTATCCTGTCCATGATCCTTGTGCTGCTTAGAGGTAAAGAAAGCTAAGAACATCAAGGAGATAAACATACCAACCATAGTGATCATGCCGCCTAACTTAAAGTAAGGAGACTCATAAGAAAGAACATATTCGTTCTTGCCTGTATCAGCTTCAAAGCCGATGAATCCGCCTTGAGCTTTATACTGAGTAACTTCTTTTAAGGAGTAACCGGTCTTACTGGAAGAATCGCTAGTCTTTTTATAAAGACTCCAGCCATCCTGTTTAGGATAGTTAATAACTACAAACTTCTTAGTAGAATAGTCAGTGGTGAAATCAATAGAAGAATTAGACCGGGAATTGATAGTCGGGGCATTCTTCTTTAATGAATCAACAGCACTCTGATAATCTTTGTCTCTCTGAATAAAGATCTGCGGAACCTGGCTTAAGATATTCGGGTCTGATGTAGAGCCCTGCTTAAAGATACCGACAATCTTAGCAACCGGTCGATCGGTGTAATAGCCATGTGCTGTCTTATAGTCACTATAGGAAGGCTGACAGACAGATATTAAACAGTTATTGGAATCATATAAACGCCATTCAACATCTAAAGAAGTCTTTAAAGAGATATAAGAACCGGTGGTTAAATCATTAGGGTCAGCTTCAGGGCAAAGGACGGTAGCATTACCGGAAGAATCAATAGGAGTAAGAACAATCTTTGAGTTCCAGCAAAGACTATTGGTATATTTATCGCTAGTCTTGCCATCACCATCTTTCTTAGTGTAGTAATCATATTTATAGTCAGTCGGATAGATGCCATTCATGGTTTCAAAAGGATGAGCTTTCTGCCAAGCTGTCCGTTTAGCTTCGACAGCTTTGACTTCTTCATCAGTGGCATCGTTAGCGGCTACATAATCGCCATCCCACATGATGTAATAGCCATTCTCATCAAGCTTTGAGGAATAGACGGTGGTTTTAATATTGGTTTTGCCATAGACTTGCTGAATCGGAGAGGAATTGCCTTCAACATAGGTAGTATCAGTTAAGTCATTCAAGAACATAGTGGAATTAGAAGTAACAGTAGAATAGTTATAGGTATGGGTTACTCCATTAGATGTAAAGGTGCCAGCATTGTATTTGCCGGCTTTCTTAAAGACTTGATAATCGTCATCATCAAGCATAGCTGCTCTAAGTAAAGGATATTCGTTCAAGTCTTCATAATCAGAATCAACCCAATCAGCATCAATGACGGTGTCAAAGGCAAAGAAGGTATCAATAAAGTTAGTGTTCACATATAAAGATTTGTGGCAGGAAGAGGAAGCTAGGTAATTCAAGAGATCATCTGAGTAATTGACTCCTAAAGCTACTTTTTCTTCATCATTAAGGTCAAGGATGTTGGTATATCCATAAGGGATATCGTAATAATAGCCATAGTAGCTGTCTCTATTAGGTAAGGTATAAGGAGAATTAAGGAAACTAGTATCAACTTTAGGGACTAAATAATACTTGGTGCTTAAGAAAGTCTCTAAGTTCTCACGGTGGTTATGGATACCTACTGACCAGTTATGATAGGAATAAGGAATCTTACTCTTATCAATAAAGTCCTGTAATCCAAAAGGATAGACAGAATGGAAAGCACCTAAGCCGTTATAGCCTTCTCTCATCGAGATATTGATGTTTCCTCGATCAGCTGTCGTGTTATAGATACGATAGTTATCACCTTCAGTATCCTCTAATAAAGAGACTATCTCCGTATCAGTGGCAATATTGTTCTGGCCTCCGGCCATATAGTCAATATCAGTAGTGCCTTGGAAAAGAATAGTGACATTAGCCATCACAATAATATCGATAGAACATAAGGAGAAGATAGCCTTAGAGAAGCCTTTCTTATGGAAGAGTAATCTCATCAAGGCATAACAGACAGCTACCCAAGCCATCGAGAGAATGATTAAGATCATTCTTAAGTCCCAGTAGGTATCGGAAGTATAGCTATTAGGTTTGAGATTTACTTCATATATTAATAAGAAGCAGCAGATAGCATCGAGAATCATTACAATCACAAAAGACAGATCCAGATAGGTTCTCGGTATCTCTCTTCTCTTTTCTAATGCCTGACAGTCAAAGACAATCATCCAGCAGATAGGAAGAATAAAGTATCTGGCATAACCTACTGATAAACCAGTAAAGAGATAGAAGCCTAAGGGAGAGAAGATTAATAATAAGGTTAAGATAAAACCGATTATCTGACCATATTTCTTTTCCCTGAAAGCATAGATTAAAGAGACAAAGAATAATAAGAGCATTGGGGTAGTAGCATATAAAGATCCGGCAAAGTTATCATACCAATAGACATTCAATAAATTCGAATAGAAGCAGCCATCAGTCATAAAGAGGAAGTTGAATAAAGGAGTTACTTGGTTCTGGCTGTGATCGCTAGGATAGGTAAAGATAGCTTTAATCTTTTCTAAGATACCACTAGCCTCTTTAACATTGTCCCACCAGGTAGAATTAGTAGATGAAAGGCGAGGCATATTTAAAGCCATGGAAATACCTGGAAGCAAAGTAAAAGCTACTAACATGATGCCTAAGACAAAGCTAGCTATACCCATACCTAAAGCAGCCCAGTTATCGCTAAAGCTTCTTTGCTTCATAGTCTGTAGGAATCTAAAGATGGCATATAAGAAAGCGCCAATAATAAAGACAACAAAGAAGAAGTAGTTAGTCATACCAGTTAAAAAGAAACCAAACAGGAGAACGCGAGGATCTCTTTTCTGGATAACGTTTTCTACTCCTAATAAGATCAAAGGCAAGAAAGTAACTACTGACTGGAAGTGGAACCAAAGATAACAGAAGCTGAATCCTGAATAGGCAAAGCAAAGAGCACCAATTCTTTTGGTTTTAGGAGAAAACTTAAATGATCCTAAATACCAATAGAAGAACATACCCCCTAAAACCATCTTTAAAGGTATCTCTAATCCCTGAAGAGTAGTAAGCCAGCCTCGAGGGAAGATTAAAAGAATCAGCATAAAAGGATCAAAAAGATAATAGAAGGAATTGCCAGCTACATTATCAATGCCAATAAAGGCAGAAGTATCCCAGGTCGGAAAGACTCCGGTTTGAAAGAATTCATGCCAATCATCATAAGTGTTGTAGATAAAAGTCATCATCTGAAGGGTATAGTCGCCACCTAATGGTACTGTGAAGTAATGAGTAATCCAGGTGTAGATAAAGCAAAGGAAGCCAACTACCATAAGAGCATAGAAAGTCTTCATCTTTTCCCCGGGATGGAGAAAAGTAGCTTTGAACCAAGTTGAAAACTTCTTGGCTAGAGCCTCAATAGTAATAGTAGCTGATTGCGTTTTAATTGCAATATCGGTCATTTTTGTTATTTGTTGCTAAGTAATATTAAAACACATTAAGCCTTACTTTTTCCCTAAAATTTGAATTCTTAAAGGCTTTCTTAGTTCTCTAAAAGACTTATGCTAAGATTATTTGCCGGTAATAGAAAACCTTTTAGCCAAGTTTTGCTATACTTATTGTATGTTAATTAACACATTACTTAACCGAACAAGAAAGTACCTCGATTCTTTGTTTTTCCCAATGACGATAGCTCTTTTAGCTTGTCTTACTTGGTTAATGCCTAATAGTCTTCCTTGGATATTCGCTGTTTTCTATGCTTTGATTTCCTTCCTTCCTCTTTGCGGAAAGGATGGAAAAACCTATATTCCTCTATTAATCTGCTTACCTATTACTATTAACAAAGGAATAAGTTTCTCCTCAGTACCGGCATATTTAATAATGATGAGTTCCTGTGTCTTTGTTTCCATGATCATCTTCTTAATCATCAATAAGCCAAAGTTCCAGTTAGGAAATATTCTTTATTCCTTATTATTACTATTAACCGTCTTCTTTATTTCCTTCATCTACAATTCCGTTAATACCGGATCCATTAATAAAACTGCTATCTTCTATATCTTAGCTTTATTCCTCTGTGCCTCCGTCTATATTATCTTCTCCACCGTCTTAGGAAAAAGTAAAACCTTACAGTACTTCTGTGAATCAGCCGCTTTTCTAGCAATAGGCATATCCTTAGAAGTCTTTGTCTACCTTTGCTACCATGGATTCCATATTGTCGGAAGCGACTTCACCTTAGGCTGGTCATATACCAGCCAGACCGCTTCAACTATCCTTTGTCTAACCTTGCCTTTCTTTGCAATGATGATTGCCAATAAGAAACCTTTCTGGGGTATCGGTGAATTATTAGCAATTGCTGCAATCATCTTCCTTTCAGCCGATTCCGGATTACTTTGCTTGATTATCGGAATCATTCCCTTAATCCTTTTAGCTTTTAAAAACTATAAGTACTATCCTTATCTATCCTTAGCCTCCATCATCTTTGTCGGTGTTACCTTCTCCGTTCTTCTAGCCACTAACCAACGCTTTTCAAGTCGAGTCTTAACTGCTATCCAAAGTCTTAACCTTTCTGATGAAAGAGCAGTCTGGAGAAGCACTCTCTTTGATAAAGCCATCGACTACTTTAAGAATAACCCTCTACTAGGTCCTTCAATATCCGTTATGACAGAAGAGAACGGAACCTTAACCTTTATGTCTAATACCATTCTTTCAACTCTAGTAGCCGGAGGATCAATCGGTTTAGTTGCCTTTGTTATCTTTGAATTCACTGTCTACTATTTCTGCTTTAAAAAGAAAGCAACCGAAAAGTGGCTTTTCTTTACCTTCCTCTTATTCGTAGAACTAATAGGTCTTATTGATAACACAATCTACAACATCATGATTCTCCTGTTCTTCTTGATAGCTAACTCCTCTTACCAGATGAGCGATCGACCCGAAGATGTCATCATTCATGAAACCTACTACCAGAATTTCAATCCCAACAAACCAATTAGATTTTAGAAAAGTGCTTTCATACTTAAAGTAATTTTAAACTTAAATATTTTCCCAACATAAAAACAACATTTAATTTTCTTTGCTAAAGTGACTAAAATAATGCTTTTCCCAAAAATGCCGATAGATAGGCTACTTTTTAAAAGAAATCATCATAAACATATAGACAAATTATATAGTTAGTAACTAGTTTGATGTTCTTAACAAACTATAAATAATGAAACATAAAACTCCCTTACTTTAGCCAAAAAAAGGGACTTAGTTATTTTCCTGTTGACAAATTCAAATCGGGTATGTATATTGTTTATGCGATTTAAAGAAAGTTTCTCTTTAAAGACCATTAAAACTGATAATTAAATTCCAACATAAAAATTCCTTTTGCTCTCTCCGTTGTACCTTCGGGTATAGCGGAGTTTTTTTATTTCTATATATAAAAAGCCGCCTGACTAGTTGATTCTAGTTAGGCGGCTTTTGTTTTATTCAGTCAATCTACTTATTAACAGATGCCTGTTCTGAAGGCTTTACTTCATTAACAGCCGGGGCAGTAGAATCTTTAATTTCTTCAGGCTTCTTGTTCTTATTTTTAGGTTTCTTATCGGAAAGGATGAGGTTCATGATAATACCTAAAATCATCGAAACAGCAATAGAAGTGATAGAGATAACCGGGTTAGTAGGATCTCCGAACTTGAAGGCTAAGCCACCAATACCGGAGACTAAAATGACGGAAGCGACAAAGATGTTCTTGGTGTTGCCCATATCAATGTGTTCATTGATGAGCATCTTGACGCCTGAGGCAGCAATGAAGCCATAAAGAATAAGTGAGACACCGCCAGTGACACAGTTAGGAATAGTCATAGTAAGAGCCATGACTGGGCTTAAGAATCCTAAGGCGACAGCCATACAGGCGGCTAAGAAGACTACTTTAGTAGAAGCAATCTTAGTGACACCGACAACAGCAACGTTTTCACCATAAGTGGTGTTAGCAGCACCGCAGACAAGACCGGAGACAGCGGTAGCAATACCATCACCCATTAATGTATTAGTAAGACCTGGATCAACCAATAGATCACGGCTTAAGATTCCAGAGAGGTTTTTGTGATCGCCGATATGCTCACAGATAGTGACAAAGGAAACAGGGATGAATAATAAGGCAATTGTTCCAATCTGGCTTCCAGTGATAGGAGCATAAGTATAGTCAGAAGTAATGAAGAGGAATTCCGGAAGTGAGAAGAAGGATTTCCAAGTGACAGGTGAGAAGTTCTTGATAAGCGGAGTCCAATCAATAACACGGAAGTAATCATTTCCACAGCCATAATAGCCAATGCCAGTGAAGATAGCGGCAGCTACATAACCAGCTAACATTCCTAAGACAAAGGGAATCAAAGCCACTGTCTTTTTGCCATAATGTGAGCAGATAGCAGTAACAATCATGGCGATTAAGCCACAAGCTATTGAAACGAGGTTGTAGCTTGAATCAGTGGTGGAATTAGAAGAAGTTAAGTTGCTGATAGCTGAAGTGGATAATGATAGACCAATGACCATAATGACAGGCCCGATAACAATAGTAGGGAGCAGCTTATTAAGCCAGCCGACTCCGCAGAACTTGATTACAAGAGCCACAATAACATAGACAACACCGACAAAGGCCATACCGATTGGCAAGGCCCAGAGGTTAGGTTCACCAGTACCACCTAAGCTTAAGGCAGCTTCCATCGGAGCCATATAAGCAAACGAAGAAGCTAAGAAGACTGGACTCTTCATCTTGGTGAGAAGGAGATAGATGATAGTTCCAATACCCGCTGCGACAAGAGTCGGGGCAATCATCGTCTGAGCCATAGAGACGCCATTAACATCCGTATAGCCACTATAGACAATAAGCGGAACGGTAATACAGGCAACGAACATAGCTAAGACATGCTGAACAGCTAGGATCAGCCACTGACTTACCTTCTTCGGACTCTCATTGACATCCAAGATCAGATCCGGATTTTGTTTAGTCGTACTTGCGTTAGCTTCCATATCCCTCTCCCTCCATGTTTCCATTTTTTTCCAAAAAAAGAGGCTTAGTTGCCTAAGCCCCAAAAAATGCTAATACGATAGTTGGAGACAGCCGCCCCAAGAAGCAGTTAATTTAGATGATTTGGAGAAGAAAGTGAAACCTTTTAAGGACGTCTTCATAGATGAACAGGCTTTGCTTTTTATGTTGCTCATGTCTCTAGACCTGAGGATAAATATACGAGGGTTCGGGTTAAAAGTAAAGAAGAATTTGAATTAAAAGTGAAAAAAGGAATAGGTCAAAATTTGATTTAAAAAGACTAGACAATATTAATTAATATTAATAACTCTAATTAAAGCAATTGATATATAGACAAAAAGAAAGCCCTTTCTTAATGGTGGAGAAAAATAGCGAAAAAAATGGTATAATGACCACGAAATGACAAAAGAATACAGTTACGGTGCAGTTGTCTATCGCTATAAGAATAGACGACTTGAAATCTTAATCGAGCATATGAAGTTAGGCCACACTTCAATCCCAAAAGGGCATATTGAGGCTGGTGAAACTCCTTTAGAATGCACAAAAAGAGAAATCAAGGAAGAAACTAATCTCACTGTAAAGATTGATCAAACTTTTTCTCACAAAATCACTTATTCTCCAAAGCCGGATGTCATTAAAGATGTGGTTTTCTATTTAGCTACTCCCACATCTAAGAAAATCATTCCTCAGAAAATTGAAGTCACTTCTATTGAATGGGTTTCTCCTGACAAGGCTATTGAATCAGTAACTTTTGATTCTGATAAAGAAACATTGAAATTAGCTATTGCTGAAATTATAAAGAGACACGGACACAAAAGAACTAAAGCTCAGATTTCTTACAATATGTCGAGAATCAAAGGTAAGAATACTTCAATCGAAAAGAAGCTTAGAAAAGCCCTATATCAGGAAGGTTATCGATATTTCAAAAACGATAAAAAGCTTCCTGGGAAACCAGATATTGTTTTAACTAAATTCAAGATTGCCATTTTCTGTGATGGTGATTTCTTCCATGGCTATGACCTTTCTAAAACTGAGTCTCAAATTAAAACAAATTCCGCTTACTGGGATAGCAAGATTGAAAAGAACCGCCAACGTGATCGTTTGAATGACGAGAAATTAGTCGAAATGGGGTATTTAGTACTGCATTTTTGGGAACATGAAATCAATGAAGACATTGGAAGAGTTTTACATGAGATTGAAAATACGGTTCTGAAGCGAAAAATCGAGCTCAATAAAGTTGAGGAAGAACAATAATTGGTCTCTTAGCACAAAGGCTAAGAGACTTTTTGTTTTATGTAAAACGCTATTAGCTAAGCTTGTTTTTCCGGTTGAATAAAAAAAAAAAAAAAAGAAACCGTTTTTCTAGACAAATCCTAAAAAGAGCAAAGACATTTTTATTTATGATTTTTAGAATATCCTATACCATTTTGCGATTATTGTTACTTTTTGAAATTTTATGAAAAACAATTTTATTGAAAATCGGCATAACTCTCGTGATTTTTAAATTCGATTTTCTTTGTTTTCACTAACTACCACTCTAATATTTTGAAATTGCTAATTAAGTTCTTTTCCTTATCTTCGTTAGTGGCATTTTAGTAGTTCTATTTGTCTTTCTTGGAAATCTAAATTTTGTCTGAAATATTGTGATGCAAAATCATTTCTTTTTAGTTCGAACATGCCTAGAATATTAGGCATAACGGAATTATTAAACTTACAGCTAATCTTCAAAAGCTGGTCATTCCTTAAATGGAACGTTGGTTTAAAACCCAATGTTAGGAGTGCCGCTTCAGCGCTGTAGAGAAAGAGGTTAATTATGCTTAGGGTTCAAAAGAGAGATGGTTCGATTGTCGATTTCGATCTAAAAAAGATTGAAAGTGCCATGGATAGGGCATTTGTGGCTGAACATAAAGTAGTCACTCAAGAAATTGAAGAGACCTTAGCTTTACGTGTCACTGCAGATTTCAACAAAAAGATTAAAAACGATATCATTGCCGTTGAAGATATCCAGGATTCCGTTGAAATCATTCTCATTCAGACCGGATATGTCGATGTAGCTAGAAGCTACATGGACTACCGTAAGAAACATGAAGAATTAAGACAGATTAAGACAACTGAATTAAATTATGCTTCAGTTGTTGATAATTATCTCAAGATCAGCGACTGGAGAGTCAAGGAGAATTCGACTGTCACCTATTCCGTTGGTGGCTTGATTCTTTCTAACTCCGGTGCCGTTACCGCTAACTATTGGTTAAGCCAGATTTATGATAAAGAGATTGCTGATGCCCATCGTAATGCTGATATGCATATTCATGATTTGAGTATGCTGACAGGTTATTGTGCTGGCTGGTCTTTAAAGCAGCTTATTAAGGAAGGCTTAGGCGGTGTTCCTGGAAAGATTACTTCTACTCCTGCTAGACACTTAATGACTCTTTGCAACCAAATGGTTAACTTCTTAGGTATTATGCAGAATGAGTGGGCTGGTGCTCAGGCATTCTCAAGTTTTGATACTTATTTAGCTCCGTTCATTAAGGCTGATAATTTAACTTATAAGCAGGTTAAACAGTGCATTCAGTCCTTCATTTATGGTGTTAACACACCTTCTAGATGGGGAACTCAGGCTCCGTTTACTAATGTTACTCTTGATTGGACTGTTCCGGATGATATGGCTAACCTTCCTTGCATTGTTGGCGGAAAGGATATGCCTTTCACCTACAAGGATTGCAAGAAGGAAATGGATATGGTCAACAAGGCCTTCATCGAAGTCATGATCGAAGGTGATGCTAACGGAAGAGGATTCCAATATCCGATTCCTACTTACTCTATTACTAAGGACTTCGATTGGTCTGATACTGAAAACAATGAGCTTCTCTTCACTATGACTGCAAAGTACGGAACTCCTTACTTCTCTAACTATATCAATTCCGATATGAAGCCTAGTGATGTCAGAAGTATGTGCTGCCGTCTAAGACTTGATTTACGTGAATTACGTAAGAAGTCCGGTGGCTACTTTGGTTCTGGTGAATCCACCGGTTCCATTGGTGTTGTTACTCTCAATATGCCTAGATTAGCTTACTTAGCTACTGACAAGCAGGATTTCTATGCCCGTCTTGATCATTTGATGGATATTGCTGCCCGTTCTCTTGATGTTAAGAGAAAGACTATAACTAAATTAATGGAAGCTGGCTTATATCCTTATACCAGACATTATCTTAAGAACTTCAATAATCACTTCTCCACTATCGGTCTTGTCGGTATGAATGAATGCTGCCTTAATGCTAGATGGATCAGAGAAGACTTAACCCATAAGGAAGCTGATGATTTCACTGTCGAAGTCCTCAACCATATGAGAACTAAGCTTTCTGATTATCAGGAGAAGTATGGCTGTCTATTCAACCTTGAAGCTACTCCTGCTGAATCTACTGCTTATCGTTTAGCTAAGCATGATAGAGAAAGATATCCTGATATCATCACTGCTGGCAAACCTGGTGAGACTCCTTACTACACTAATTCTTCTCATTTACCGGTTGGCTACACTAATGATGTCTTCTCAGCTTTGGATATCGAAGATAAATTCCAGACTTTGTATACCTCCGGAACTGTCTTCCATACTTTCTTAGGACAGAAGCTTCCTAACTGGCAGAGCTGCATGAAGCTAGTCAGAAAGATTGCTACTAACTATAAGCTTCCTTATTACACCATTTCTCCTACCTATTCTATCTGCGAGGAACATGGCTATTTAGCCGGTGAACAGTGGAAGTGCCCGAAATGTGGTAAACCTACTGAGGTCTATTCTCGTATTACTGGCTACTATCGTCCTGTCAAGAACTGGAATGATGGCAAGGCTCAGGAATTCAAGGATCGTAAGACCTATGATGTTAACGAAAATGAGAACCCTGCTTTTGCTCACAAGTCTTGCTGTTGCGGTGAAGAGAGAAAAGAAGCTCCTAAGGTTACTGAGTTGATGCTCTTCACTTCTCCGACTTGCCCTAACTGCAAGATGGCTAAGATGATGCTTGATAAGGATCAGGTCCAGTATCAGAACATTGAAATCAGCTCTGATGAAAATAAGCAGAAGGCCGTCAACTTTGGTATCACTAAGGCTCCCACTCTTCTTGTACCTAACGGAACTAGCTATGATGTCTACGATAATGCATCTTTGATTAGAGGCTATCTCGATAAGGTTAAATCTTCTCATAATGTCTAGTGATGTTGTAATTATCGGTGGAGGGCCGGCTGCTTTAACAGCGGCCCTTTACTCATTAAGAGGCGGAAAGACTGTAACCATCATCGAAAAGGACGCTTTTGGAGGTCAGATTGCTGACTCACCAAGAGTGGAGAATTTTCCATCTATTAGAAAGATCTCCGGTCTTGATTTCTCTAACAACTTCTTTGAGCAGGTTTCTAATTTAGGGGCTGATATGGAGATGGATGAAGTTAAAAGCATTGAGAAGAAAGATAATCTTTTCATTGTTAAAGGCCAATATGGTACCTATGAAGGCAAAGCTGTCATCTTAGCGACCGGTGTTAAGCACCGTCACTTAGGTGTCGAGAACGAAGATAAGTTCTTCGCCCACGGAATCAGTTATTGTGCTGTCTGTGATGGTCCTTTCTACAGTGGAAAAGATGTCATGGTCATCGGTGATGCTAACTCTGCCTTACAGTATGCTATTCTTCTTGCCAGTGAGTGCCATCATGTAGATGTCGTTACTCTGTTTGATAAATTCTTCGCTGATAAAATGTTAGTAGATGGCTTAATGTCCTTAAAGAATGTCTCTATCTACCATAACCGTTCAGCTATGAAGTTTAACGGAACTGATAAATTAGAATCAGTAACCTTCCAGGATACTAAGACTAAAGAGATAATCGAGATGAAAGACGAAGCTTGCTTTATCGCTATCGGTCAGATTCCTGATAATGATAGATTCAACAACCTGGTTGATCTGGAAAGAGGCTTCATCATCACTGATGAAGATATGAAGACTAAGACACCCGGTGTTTTTGCAGCCGGTGATTGTAGGAAGAAGAAGTGGAGACAGTTAGCAACCGCTTGCAACGATGGCGCTATTGCTAGCTTAAATGCCGGAAACTATATTCTTAGTCTGAAGTAGACAAAAATATATATTTAAAGAGAAAGGACCTTAATTGGTCCTTTTTTTAAAAGCCATGCCTCTTTTTTGTACTTTTTTTAAATTATTTTTAAGATTGCTTTAAGCACAAATTTGGTTTTTAGGCCCTTTACCCTTTAATGCCTTTTTGTTTATTTACTTTTTTAGCTTTCAATAAATGGAATGGCTATTCAGTTATAAAAAGCATAATTAGCATATTGCTTTATTGAAAAAGCAATTGCTATTTAAAAATTATTTTTTTCGCTAAATATCCAGCTTTATTGCTTTTGTTTTTTTAGAAAAGTGTTACTTTTTAATTTACTAATTATTATTATAATTTAGTTAAAATTAATATGCATTTGTAACAATTTTTATGTTTTTTGATTTTTTTATTGCAACTGGAAAAAATAAAGACTAGAATGTAAACGCTACCATTAAATAGGGGGATGCTAAGGAATTAATGGCAGTAATCCATAAGGGGGATTTAATATGAAAATGAAGTTTGCGTTGCTTGGAGCCGTCGCTATTACAGCATCTTGTTTAAGTGTTGCTAGCTGCGGTACTGATCCTACTTCTATTACATTCCTAAACTTTAAACCTGAAGTCGCTAAAAACTATGATGCTATCGTTGCTGCTTATAAGAAAGAAACTGGAAATACTGTTGTTGTTGAAACTGCAGCTTCTGGTAAATACGATACTACTTTAACTTCCAAGATGGGTACTAACGATCAGCCTGCTATTTTCCAGGTCAATGGTCCTGTTGGTCTCAGCAAGTGGAAGGATTATTGTTCTGATTTAACTTCTGATACTCTTTATACCAGTCTTTCTGATAAGACTTTGGCTTTAAAGAATGGCAGCAGTGTCTTAGCTGTTCCTAACACTGTTGAAGGTTATGGTATCATTTACAACTCTGCTTTAACTGATGCTTACTTTGCTTTAACTGATAGAGTTTCTACCGGTGTTGATTCCATGGATGGTGTTAAGTCCTATGCTACTTTAGAAAAGGTAGTTACAGATATGACTGCTAAGATTGCCGCTGGTGAAATCGGTACTTCTACTATTGCTTCTTCCATTGTTAAGGGCGTCTTTGCTGGAACTTCCTTCAAGACTGGTGAGGATTGGAGATGGCAGACTCACTTATTCAGTATTTCTCTCACTGGTGAGTATGGTAACTTAACTTCTGTTCCTTCAACTCTTGACTGGACTTATAATCAGAACTACAAGAAGCTCTTCGATCTTTATCTTAACAACAGCTGTGATTCTCTAAATCAGTTAGCTTCTATTGACACTGGTGCCTCTATGGCTGAGGTTGCTACTGGTAAAGCTATCATGGTTCAAAATGGTAACTGGGGTGCTTCTCAGATTCTCAAGTCCGATGGTTGCGTAGTTGATTCTTCTAACTTAAAGTTCTTACCTATGTATATGGGAGATATGGGAACTAATGTCACTGAATCTACTCAGGGATTAGCTGTTGGAACTGAAAACTATCTTTGCATCAACTCCAAACTTTCTGAAGAAAAACAGACCTATGCTAAAGAATTCTTGCATTGGTTATATCTTGGCAACGGCAAGAGCTATGTTGCTAAGGGTACTTCTGATGGCGGTTTAGGATTCATTCCTACCTTCACTGGTTATACTGATGAATACTTACCTTCTGATCCTCTTTCTAAGCAGGTTATGAATTGGATGAGCAAGGATGGTGTCAAATCATTGCCTTGGACCTTCAACTTCATTCCTTCTCAGAACGTCAAGGATAAGTTAGGTACTGACTTACTTGCCTATATCAACGCTGGTATGACTGATGCTACTTGGACCACTGCTGTTACTGAGACTAAAGCTATTTGGGCTACTGAAGCTGCAGCTCTTTAGTATTTGATTAGTCGTAATTAACGTTTGGCCACTATGAATTTCCCCTCATAGTGGCTATTTGTTTATTAAAAAGGAAAAGAAAAAATGCAAAAATACTACAAAAAATGGGCTCCTATTTTCTTAGCTCCTCTCTTACTTTGCTTTATCGTTGCCTTCTTAGTCCCTTTCTGCATGGGCATTCTTTTTGCTTTCACAAAGTATAAGACCATTAGAGATTTTAGTTTCAATGGTTTTGATAACTTTATTGCAGCCTTTGGCACTGGATCTACTTTCTGGCATGCCTTAGGCATGACAGTAGCTTTTGTCGTTGTTACTGTTCTTTTAATTAATGTGTTTGCCTTAGCTTTGGCAATTCTATTAACTAAAGGCTTAAAGGGATCTTCATTCTTCCGCTCTTTGTTCTTCATGCCTAACTTAATCGGTGGAATTGTTTTAGGCTGGATTTGGAATCTGATTCTTAATGGTTTCTTAACAGCATTAGGTACTAACCTTTATGCCAATGCACAATTTGGCTTCTGGGGTCTAGTGCTGGTAACTTGTTGGCAACAGGTCGGCTATATGATGGTTATTTATATTGCCGCCTTGATGAATGTTCCTGTTGAACTTACTGAATCTGCTGAAATTGATGGCGCTTCTAAATGGCAGACCATCAAGAGCGTAACTATTCCGATGATTGTTCCAGCTATCACTATCTGCACCTTCTTGACTTTAACTAATGGCTTCAAACTCTTTGATCAAAACTTAGCTTTAACTGGTACTTCCGTCCCTGAAGATGAACTAATTGCTCTCGATATTTACACTACAATGTTCAATAATGCCAGTGGTAATATGGGTCCTGGACAGGCTAAAGCTTTAATCTTCTTCCTCATTGTTGCTTGTATTTCTGGATTACAGGTCTTTATTACTAGGAAGAAGGAGGTAGAAGCTTAACTATGAAGAAAAATAAAATTCAAAAAGAAACTACCACCAAAGAAGTAGTGGGTGTTGATAACTCCTCTACTCCTGCTGTTTCTTTAACTCGTTCACCTAAACAGAAATCTATTAGAAACGCTAAAATTCTCGGCAACACCTTCACTTATGTCATTCTAGTTTTAGCTGCCGCTGTTGTAGTTGCTCCGCTTTTAATTGTCTTAATGAACTCCTTTAAGACTAAGAATTCTATTGCTTTGGAACCGTTTGTTTTTCCAACTAGTAAAACTTTTGCTGGATTTAATAACTACATCACTGGTGTTAAACAATCAAATTTCTTTAGCTCTTTCTTAAACTCTTTGCTAATCACCGTCTGCTCAACCGTTTTAATCTTAATTTTTTGCTCAATGGCGGCTTGGTTCTTAACTAGAGTCAAGACTTGGTGGACAAAGGTTATCTACTATCTAATCATCTTTTCCATGATTGTTCCTTTCCAGATGGTTATGCTTCCCTTAACTGGTGTAGCTTCGACTTTGAATCTTGATAACGTCATAGGTGTCATCTTTATTTATGTCGGCTTTGGTGCTGGTTTATCGACATTCATGTATGCCGGCTTTGTAAAGAGTGTTCCAGTTGATATCGAAGAATCAGCTATGATTGATGGCTGTAACCCGGTTCAGACTTTCTTCCATGTTGTCTTCCCGGTTATGAAACCTACTACTATCACAATCGCTATTCTCAATGTTATGTGGATCTGGAACGATTACCTTCTACCTTATATGGTTCTAGGTACCACTAAGGGTGAAACCACTCTCCCTGTTGCTATTCAGATTTCTATGCAAGGCGGTTACGGAGACATCAACATGGGTGCTTTTATGGCCATGATTGTCTTAACTATTATTCCTGTTATTGTTTTCTATCTCTTCTGCCAAAAGTACATTATTAAAGGCGTCATTGCTGGCGCTGTTAAGGGTTAAATCAAGGAGACAATATTATGGCAGGCATTTCATTTAGACACATTAGTAAAACCTATCCCGGTCAGAAAACTCCTGTAATCAAGGATCTTAATTTTGATATCAAGGATAAGGAATTCATTATTTTTGTAGGGCCTTCAGGCTGTGGTAAATCTACTACTTTAAGAATGATTGCCGGCTTAGAAGATATCACCTCTGGTGATCTTTTAATCGACAATAAAAAAGTCAACGATGTCCCCCCTCGTGATCGAGATATCGCCATGGTCTTCCAGAACTATGCTTTGTATCCGAATATGACTGTCTATAAGAACATTGCGTTCCCTTTAAAGATTAGAAAACTGACTCAGAAGGAAATCAATGAAAGATTAGAGACTGCCGAGGCTTTTGTAAAGCAGAAAAACCTTCCTAAAGAAGAAGCTGATAAATATATCGAGACTATCAAAAAACAAAAGCATTACAACAAAGAAGAAATAGATGCTAAGGTTCATGCTGTCAGCAAAGTCCTCGACTTAGAGACTTATCTTGATAGAAAGCCTGCTAACCTCTCTGGCGGTCAGAGACAAAGAGTAGCTTTAGGAAGAGCAATGGTAAGAAGCCCTCGTGTTTTCTTACTTGATGAACCTCTTTCTAACCTTGATGCTAAGCTAAGAACTGAAATGAGATCTCAGATTTCTATGCTTCATAAGAAGCTTGATACTACTTTCGTCTATGTCACTCATGATCAGACTGAAGCTATGACAATCGCTGATAGAATTGTTGTTCTCGAGCATGGTGACTTACAACAGTTTGATACACCTAGAAACCTTTATGAATGCCCCTGCAATATGTTTGTAGCTGGCTTCATCGGCTCTCCGGAAATGAACTTCATGGATGTCAGTCTCTCAATTGAGAATAATGATACTTATGTTACTTTCTCCGATGGTCACAAAATGAAGCTAGATGCTTCTATTAACGCTAACCACACCCTTGATTCTTATAATGGCAAGAAGTTAGTTTTAGGTATCAGACCGGAAGCTATCTCTTTAGCTACTCCTGATACTATTAGTACTGTATCTCCTGATGCCATTCTTCCTGTTTACATTAAGATGGCTGAATTCCTTGGTGCTGAAATTTACTTATACTTTGATATCAACGGAAAACAGATTGTCGGCAGAATTCCTTCTACTTACCAGATTCATTCTGATATGAACGTCAAGATCGTTATTGATTCTAGAAAATGCTATTTCTTCGATCCTGATACCAAAAAGACTATAATCTTCTCAGCTCAGAGTAAGAGTATTCCTTTAACTTTCTAGTATGGAAGCTACCACGAAAAAGAAGGGCTTTTTCCACGCTCGATTGAGCGTTAAGAAAGATGGTCCTTTTAGAACCTATATCAACATCCTTATCGGTTATATCGATACCGTTGTACTGATGAACTTCTTTTTCATTGGCACTTCTTTAGGAATCGTTACTATTGGTCCTGGATTAGCCGCTATGTATGATGTCTATGAAGATATTGCTGAAAACAGAAACGAACATAGATATCGGGCCTACTTTAGACATTTCAAGGAGGAGTTTAATCTTCCTAATGTCCTAGTTGGTTTGCTTTCAGTTTTAGTAATGGCAGGTTTAAGTTATGCCTTCTACTTCTTCTTCCTGAATGTCAAAAGCTATATCTGGTTTACAATCCCAATGATTCTTTCAATCCTATTAATACTATATATAAATAGGTTCTTGGCTTATTATTTCCTTCAAAATTCCCGTTTAGATCTTTCTGTTAAATCACGTATTCATAATTCCTTTCTTTTATCTATTGCTTATATAAAGAACTTATTGCTTTGTGATTTAGGCTTCGCTGTTCTCTTCTTAGTTCCCTTAATCTTTATTGAGTATTGTTTCCCTCTATTGATAGTTATCACCTTCTCATCCACTTCCTTATCCTGCATGATGTCTATCTATTCTGTTGTTAACAAGTATGCTCTTAGGGATATTGATTACGATCCTGCTGAAATCAAAGAGACTGAACCTAATCTTCGATTGGATTTGATCAATAATAAGAAACAGGAAACTGTTAAAAAGTAAAAAGAGGTCAGCTTTGAAGCTGACCTTTTCTTTTGTTTCTAGATTCAGTCTTTAGTTGAATCTTCATAAGGTGTTTTGGTTGTTTTACTTCTAATAACTTCTAGAACTAGAAGCTGACTAAAAAGAAGTTAATCGTATCCTCTTAAAGCAACATGAGAAACATACTTTTCCATTATCTTCATAAACTTAGTAGCTGTCTCTTTATCAACCATATGAAGGCCATGAGCAATGCAGTTCTCATTATCAATGTATCTTTGGATAAAGAAGTTCTTAGCGCCTTTAATCCATTGACCGATTTCTTCAAAGTCCTGTTCATCGTGGTATTCCGCAATAGTAGTTGTTCTAAACTCGAATCTTAAAGAACCATGAATAAGGAAATCAATGGTTTCATTGATCTTATCCATATTCACATTAGTCGTTCCAATAGTCATCGGATACTTCTTAGGAGAGTTCTTAATATCCATAGCTAAATAATCAATGAGATTCTTAGAAACTAGATTCTTAACTACTTCTGGATGAGAGCCATTCGTATCTAACTTTACTTCATATCCTAAAGCCTTAATATCTTTTATCTTATCTTCTAAGTCAGGCATTAAAGTCGGTTCACCGCCAGTAATAACAACTGCTTCTAATACACCTGTTCTCTTTTTAAGATAGTCCATAATATCAGCCCATTTAATGATGGGAGCTGACTTAGGATCTAAGACTAGAGAGGAGTTATGACAGAACGGGCATCTAAAATCACACCCTGCCATGAATAGTGTCGTGGAGAGATGATCATCATAATCTAATAATGAAAGCTTTTCCCAACCTGAGAAATCCATATCTTTATTATAGTTTTCCTTTCTTTAAATGATTACGAATATCAGTACAGAAGTAGTCTTTTAGGTTTACTCAATTCCATTTAGTAGAAGTTTTTGAGTAAACTTTGATTAAGATAAACTTGCTTTTAGCTCTAAGATTTCATCCCTTAATTCAGCCGCTTTCTCAAAATCAAGTTCCTTGGCAGCCCGATTCATATCCTTAGTAAGCTGACTGATTTGGAACTCCGTTTCCTTTCTAGTAAGTTTACCTTCAGTATTGTGTTTACTCTTAATATCATCAACCATATGGATAGGTTCCTGAATAGGTTTAATAATAGTAGTCGGAGTCACATGATGCTCGAGATTATATTTTTCCTGAATAGCTCGTCTTCTCTTGGTATCATTAATAGTAGTAGTCATAGCATCAGAAATCGAGTCGCAGTACATAATGACTTTGCCTTCAGCATTTCTAGCAGCACGGCCGGCAATCTGAGTTAATGATCTTGCACTTCTTAAGAAGCCTTCCCTATCAGCATCAAGAATTGCTATTAAGGAAACTTCCGGTATATCTAGTCCTTCTCTTAAAAGGTTGATACCAACTAGGACATCATAAATACCTTTTCTAAGCTTATAAATAATCTCGGTTCTCTGGAGAGTTAGGATCTCATGCTGTAAGTAAGCAACCTTAAAATCATGAGTCTTTAAGAAGTCAGTTAAGTTCTCAGCATCTTTGACTGTCAAAGTAATAACTAAGACTCTTTGATTCTTTTCTACTCGCTTCTTGATTTCTTCCATTAAGTCATAAATAGGATTGTTAGTGTTGTATCTGACTTCAATGACTGGATCTAGTAATCCAGTCGGTCTAATTATCTGTTCTACTGGCTTATGATCGCATTTACCTAATTCATAATCGCCAGGAGTAGCCGAAGTGCAGATAACATTGTTGATTTTCTTTTCAAATTCATCAAACTTAAGAGGTCTGTTATCTAAAGCAGACGGTAATCTAAAACCATAATCAACTAGGGTCTTTTTTCTAGCTCTATCACCATTGAACATACCACCGATCTGAGGAATAGTGACATGGGATTCATCAATGAACATCATAAAATCCTTAGGGAAGTAATCAAAAAGACAGTAAGGAGTCTCTCCTTCCTTTCTGCCATCAAAGTGTCTAGCGTAGTTTTCAATACCGGCGCACATGCCAAACTCAGAGAGAGCATCTAAATCATGCTCAGTCCTCATCTTCAGTCTTTCCGCTTCAAGCAGTTTTCCTTGCGAGTCAAAGAACTTCAGTCTTTCAGTCAGTTCTTCTCTAATAGTGGTGCAGGCAGTTTGAATTCTTGCTAAACCGGAAGCGTGTTCATGAGCCGGGAAAATCGGAAAATAATCAACAGTGTGGACTAATTCACCCGTAGTAGGTTTAATCTGATCAATTTCAGAGATTTCATCGAAATCAGAATAGATTCTAATAATGTAACCATCTCCTGAAGGCGGATATATCTCCATTACTTCGCCTCTGATTCTAAAGGTTCCCGGTCCTAAATCAATGTCGTTTCTCTTGTATTGGGCAATAACCAACTTATGAGCTATATCATGTGGATTAAAAGGTTCGCCAATATGTAAAGTAAAAGCTAAGTCCCGATATTCGTTCGGGTCTGATAAACCATAAATTGAAGCAACTGAGGCTACAACGATAGTATCTTTTCTTTCTAATAAAGAGTTAACAGCGCTAGCTCTCATCATTTCAATCTCATTGTTCATGACAACTTGCTTATCAATATAGGTATCAGTCTTTGGTAAGTAAGCTTCCGGCTGATAAAAGTCAAAGTTAGAAATAAAGTATTCGACTCTGTTCTTAGGGAAGAGCTCTTTGAATTCGCCATATAGCTGAGCGGCTAAGGTTTTATTGTGAACTAAAACTAGGGTTGTCCTTTGTGCAGCCTGGATAATATTAGCCATAGTGAAAGTCTTGCCGGTGCCAGTAGCTCCTTGTAGGACTTGCCACTTCTTATTCTCTTTTAAGCCTTTGATTAAAGCATCAATAGCTTCCGGCTGATCGCCAGTTGGCTTATAAGGAGAAGTTAACTCAAAAGGATGATCCTTATCAGTCATGTTTAAGCTCCTATAACTTCATTAGTCAGAACAGAATAGTACTTTAGATACTTATCATAGCTTTCTTTAACAATCTTATCGTTAAGTTTTTTAGAGACAATACCAGTATCATCAAAAGCCGCTATAGATAAAGAATATTTAGTATTAATCTTATCAGCAAAGTCAGAGACTAAGTCAGTAAAGTGATAGGAAGCATTATAAGTCTTCGTATCCGAGTAAATATCGTTATAGGTATTTAGTAGATAATTCATTCCATTTTCTGAAACAGCCAAAGACTGAGTATAGTCATAGACGTTTTGCAGAGAAACGTAATCAGTAGTAAAAGTATAGTCAGGAATAATGCCTTTTCCATGAATGCACATAGTTTTATCAGCATCACTGCCTTCATCATACATCGTCTCATTATCTCTTTCAGGTCCATAGACATAGGCGTAAGTATATCTAATAGTAGAGCCATCAGAGAAGGTCTTAAACTGCTGGGCTATGCCTTTACCATAAGACTTAAGGCCATAGACTTTAGCATTAGTCCCTGCTCTCATTGCTAAAGTAAAGATTTCACTAGCAGAGGCAGTATTTTCATCAATAATTAAAGAATAATTAGGAATACTATAAGTAGGATCATAATTTTGAGTCTTAGACTCAACTGTCTTACCATTCTTATCTACTAAGCTATAAATAAAGGTGCCTTTCTTAACAAAAAGCTTTGCCATACTGGAAGCCTGATCAACTAAGCCTCCGCCATTTCCTCTTAAGTCAAGAATCAGTTTATTGACCGTGGTCTGCTTCTGATAATAAGAAATAGTCTGATCTAAAGCTGAGGTTGGATTACCTAAGAAGGTATTAATCTTTATTCCTAAAGTGAAGTCATTGGAAGAGGAAGGAGAAACCGTTACATCAATCAAAGACTGAGAATACTTGCCACGAGTCATTGAGATAGAGGGAGTAATCTCAACTCCATCTCTGACTACTTTGAACTGGTAAACAGTGGTGGTATCGCTGACACTAGCTAAATAAGCAGAGACATCGGAATATTTATGAGTGGTAAAGTCATAGTAGTCATTATCTCCGATAGTGACTCCGTAAATGACATCGCCAATCTTTAATTTGCCAGTGCTTGGCCCATCATGGACCTCAGTGATATAAATACCGCCATCATAGAAATGAGAAGAAAAGCCTAAGCCGTTTCCATCGGTAGATAAGCCTTGCTCTGCCTGAGTCTTAGTATAGAAAGTATAGGGATCAGTAGAAGCTACACCTTTTACTAATCCAGTAGTGGCATTATCTAATAGGTATTCTTCCTCATTGCCGTATAACCAGTTATCTTTAAGTAGCTCATAAGACTCAATAAGCTTCCTGCCTTCAGAGCCTACTTGTCCATAGTAAATATAATAGCCTGTCACTATACCGGTAGCTAAAGCTAAAACTCCGGTAATAACACTGCTGACAATAGCTACCTTTTTTACTTTTGTGAGTTCTTTCTTTTCTTTCATTTGCGATTGCGTTTCTTAAGCAATATCCTATTTTAACATTTCTAATCTAGGCTTTCTCTTATTATCTTACTCACTGCTTGTTTTATAATAAAAGAGAGGAAATAATCATGAATCAAGAGAGAATAATCCAAGATGCTAAGAGTTTTATCCAAGAAATCTTTAAGAATGACTCTTCCGGTCATGATTCCGACCATACTTTAAGAGTCTACAAGAATGCTCTGGATATCTTAAAGACTGAAAAAGAAGCCGATTCCTTTATCGTTTCCTTAGCAAGTCTATTACATGATGTCGATGACTTTAAGCTCTTCCCTAATAACACCGACTATCAGAATGCGAGAAAATTCATGACTAACGAAGGCGTTGATAAAGAAACTCAAGAGAAAGTGATTCATATCATTTCTCAAGTCTCCTATAAATGCGAAGATACCGTAACTCCTGATACCCTAGAGGGAAAAATAGTCACCGATGCTGATCGTCTTGATGCTATTGGGGCTATAGGTATAGCACGAGCTTTTGCTTATGGAGGAGCCCATAAAAGAAAGCTCTATGATGAAGGAGATGAAAAAGCTAATCCCCATAAATCATATCAGGAATATCAAAAGCATTCTTCTTCCACAATAGCTCATTTCTATGAGAAGCTTCTCCACCTTAATGAACTGATGAATACTAGTGAAGCTAAAAAGATAGCTAAAGATAGACAAGACTATATAATTTGCTTTTTAAAGGAGTTTTATAAAGAAATTGGTAAAGATTGCCCTCTTAAGTGATAGCATTAAGACTGCTTTTCGACTAAGATATAGTCTATAAAATTTAAAATGAATAACGAAAAAGAAAAAGTTCTGATCTCTGCCTGCCTTCTAGGAGAGAAATGCCGCTATGACGGTCTTGCTAAAGAAGTCAAAGGCATTATCAACTTAACTAAGTACTATGATTTGATTCCTGTCTGCCCAGAAGTTTCAGGTGGCTTAAAGACACCTAGGACTCCAAGCGAGATCAAAGATAACAAAGTAATCTCTAAAACCGGTAAGGATGTCACCGAAAATTATCTGAATGGTGCTTACTGGGCTAGCTCTATCTGTAATATCTACCATATAAAGTTAGCTATCCTTAAAGAAGATTCACCTAGCTGCGGCTCTCATTTTATTCATGATGGCTCTTTCTCAGGAAAGAAAATTCCCGGTAAAGGAATGACAACAAGAAAATTAGAGAAGCAAGGAATCAAAGTTATTAACGAAGAGGAAGCCTTAGACTTACTGAAGCAATTAGAAAGTAAAGGAAAATAAAGATGCTTGAATCAGATTTTGCTTCAAAGATTGAAAGCCAGCCTGACATCAAAGAGAAGCTTAAACCTCTTCTTGATGATCAGGAAATCAAAAACCTAGTTCCAAAACTAAAAAAAGACCGTTTATTAGTTATTGTTTTAACTTGGGTATGTGCGGCTGTCCTTTTAGGAATAGTCATTTATTTGATTGGCTACATTCAAGGCCAGATAAACGCTGTCATCGTCTTTGCTGTTATGTTCCTAATTTTAGGATTAGGAATAACCTTTAATGCTATTAAAAGAAGTAAGGATAATTATGGTCGTCATTTTGTACCAAAAGTAGTAAAAGCTATCTATGGAGAAAAGGCTACCTTTGTCGCCAAGAACGGTTTCTCTTTAGAGTATTTATCTAGTCTTAATCTTTTTAGAGTCGTTAATGTTAAGCAAGAAGACTTTATCTCCGGAACCTATAAAGGCATACCATGCATGGGCTGCGATGTTATAGCCACTCATGAAGAAAGCAGCGGTAAAAGCAGTTCTACTGTCACTGACTTCCAAGGCTGTATTTATTCTTTTAAGCTCAATAAGAAAGCTAATCCCTGGATTTATGTCTCTGAAGTTCGCCCTTATTCGATTAACAACAGTGTCTTTAGACATAAAGTACAATTAGAAAGTATTCAGTTCAATGAGAAATTTCATACCTACTGCCAAGATGAGCACACGGCTTTCTATATAATTACTCCTCAATTAGAGGAGAGCATGATGAATATTGAAAAATCCTTCCCGGGAGAAATAACCTTTATCTTTAGAGAGGAAGAGTTAGTAGTACTAATCAGCGGTCATCTTTGTGAATACAAAGTTGATTTTAATGCCTCAATCGAAAAGAACCTAATAGCTATCTTAAATGCTGTGGTTCCTTTATCTTATGTGATTGAAGAAATGCATCTCGATCACAAATTCAGTTTAACTGAAGAAGACTTATCAACTATCAAAGAAGATAAGGTTGCTAATGATAAAGATAATGATGATTTGATTTCTTCTTTAGAGCCAGAAGATAAAGATAACAATCAATAGCATGAAAGAATTCCAAATCGCTGGTATTACCTTAAAAAATCGTTATGTCCAGGCTCCTTTAGCCGGCTTTTCTGACTATGCTATGAGAAAAATGGCTGCTGATAAAGGCGCCTCTTTAGTCTATACCGAGATGGAATCAAGTGAAGCTTTAGACTACAAGAGCCAAGCTACTATCAAAGATGTTCAAGATACTCTTTTTGATAAGAAAACCGAGAAGGATACTAAATTAGCTCTTCAGATCTTTGGCGGAAAAAGCGAAAAAGTCATTGAATCGATACCACTGTTTGAAAAATTAGGTCAATATGATTTCTTGGACTTCAATTGTGGCTGCCCAGTTCCTAAAGTGATGAGACAGCATGCCGGCAGTTATTGGCTTAATAGACAAGATGAATTAATAGCTCTATTAAAGAAGATGGTTAAAATCTCTTCTAAGCCTGTAATCATTAAGATTAGAATTGGTTTCTCTTCTCTAATGGATATTGTTCCTTTTACTAAAAGAATCCAAGATACCGGAGTACAAGCTATTGCCGTCCATGGAAGAACAAAATCAGAAGGGTTTTCTGGTCCTGTCCACTATGATGTCATTAAGGACATTAAAGACCATCTCTCAATACCAGTTATTGCTAATGGCGATATCAACGAAACCAATTTTGAAGAAGTACTAAAAGAAACCAATGCTGATGCTATCATGATTGGTCAAAGAGCTATTGGCTATCCTAAAGTCTTTGAAGATATGATCAATGCTGAAGAAAGAAAACCAATCATTAAAACGACTCTTTCTAGTCAAATTGACGACTTAAATAAGCATATTAAGCTTATCTATTCAATCAAAGATGAAAAAAGAGCTTCCGATATAATGAGGAGTTTCTCCGTTAGATACCTTAAAGGCTTCGATAATGTTAAGTCTTTTAGAATGGCACTTGTGCACGCTAAAAGTGAGCAAGAATATATAAACATATTACGCAACGTGCAAAATGAGCATTAAGTTGCTCAATTTGCTTGTTTTTAGTTGATTAATTTCTTTTTATTTACTAAACTATATAAGGAGAAATTTGGCGAAATATTGCATTATGAGTTCCAAAAAAAGAGATAGTGAAATCCTTAGACTACTAGAAGAAAGCCCTTCACAGTTTGTTTCTGTGGAGTCTTTATCTGAGTATTTTAAGACTTCTGAATCCACTATCCGCCGTGATTTACAGCGTATGGGAACTCAGCACAAGCTTCTCCGTGTTCATGGCGGTGCTGCTTCTTTGCATTTCTCTGGTAACTTCAAGTTTGAAAGACTTGATAAGGAATATCTTGAAAGAGAAAGAACCGAACCTGAAATTAAGAAGTATATTGCTAAGCAAGCTAGTCAGTTCGTAAAAGAAGGCTCTTGCATATATCTAGATGCTTCTACAACGGTAGCAAGTATGATTCCTTTCCTTCCTATCTTCAAAAACACCAGTTTTATCACTAATTCGCCTTTACTAGCACAGAAATTAGCTGAACGCGGTCTTACCTGCTATGTTACTGGTGGAGAACTAAAACTAACTACTAATGCCTTTATTGGACCATACGTTCTTGATTTCATTAGCAAATTCAATTTCGATGTTGGCTTCTTCGGTACTAACGGCATTCATCCACAAGCTAAGTTTACAACTCCTGACCCTCAGGAATGTGCGATTAAGTCTGCTGCTATTGCCAAATGCTATGAAGTATTTATTCTTGCTGATCACACAAAATTCGATAATATCTCGACAGCAACCTTCTGTGACTTCAATAGACCGACTCTAATTACAGATAAGGTCAACGATAAATACCGTTCATTAGTTAAAACCATCGAAGTTGCGATTCCGGATCAAGAAATATTGTAAAGGAGAATTGACAAATGATTTATTCACTAACTATAGCGCCTAGTATCGACTACACGCTTTATATGGAAGATGATGTTATTAAGCTTGGCTGCACTAACCGTCCGGTTTCTAAAGGCTTTACTTTAGGAGGAAAAGGTGTAACAGTCTCGAGAATGCTTTCTAACCTCAAAGTAGATAGTATTCCGATTGTTGCTGCTGGTGGTTCCATGGGTGAAGGAATCAAGAATATGGTTAAGAAGTACTTCAAGAATCCTATCTTCATTCCTACAGATGGCGAATCCCGTCTTGATGTCATGGTTACCGGAACAAAAGTCGATACCAGATTTGATCCTCCGGCTCCTAAACTTACCGCTGCTGGATTAGAGAAACTCAAAAAGTTCTTTAAAGACAATCTTAAAGCTGGCGATATCGTGATTCTCTCCGGATCGCTTGGTCAGGATGATAAGAGAATGTATGCTCACATCATGAGAGACTATTGTAACCCAGTCGGTGCCACTGTCTTCCTTGATACGGTTAATGCATCTATGACTGAAGCCATGCCTTTCCATCCCTTCATGATTAAACCTAACCAAGAAGAATTAGCTGATATCTTAGGAAAAGAAATCAACACTGATGAAGATATCTTAGCTGGCGGAGAAGAATTAAAGACTAAGGGACCTATCAGTGTCATGGTCACTTTAGGAAAACGTGGAGCTTATTACTTCGCTGAAGATGGTCACATCTATCATTGCTCCAATGCTACCGGAAAACAGATTTCACCTGTCGGTGCTGGTGATTCCTCAATTGCCGGATTCATTAAAGGCTATGCTGAAGGTAAGCCGATTGAAGAGATCCTTAAGTATTCAATGGCAGCTGGCGGTTCTACTGCTTTCTCTGAAGGCTTAGGCTCATATACGTTATGGAAGTCTCTTATTCCGCAGATTGAAGTTACTAAGATCAAGTAAAGAATTGAGCTACCTTAAAAAGGTAGCTCTTTTTTGTTTCAAATTAGCCATCATTTCTTTTACTCTACTACCTCTTTTAACAAGTTTCGCTTTAAATTCGAATCCTTCTTGCGGTTTTAGGTAGTAACTATCATTAATTCTCGTTGCCGTTATTTGCTTTTTGTAAATAGAAATTCCTTGAATAAAAAAGATAAAGACCTGATTTTAAGTGCTTCTGTTGTTTTGGTTCTTTAAGAGAAGAGCTGAAATTTTAATAATCCAGCCTGAATAGACTAGAATTAGTTAATAGCTTTATCATGGTTTTGATTTGCTCCTCTTAAACTAATAAAAATTCTTCTTTTCTTTTTTCTACATAGTCTTATAATTAAAGCCGTCTATTTAAAGGGTCACACAGGAAATGGCGAAAAAACTGATTGAGCTGAGGAATATCTGCTTGAATTATGATGGTCAGAAAGTACTAGAGAATCTCAATCTCAATATTAATGAACAGGAGTTTGTCACACTTCTTGGTGCTTCTGGCTGTGGTAAGACCACTACTTTAAGAATCATTGGTGGTTTTATTAAGCCTGACTCTGGCGATGTTTTAATTGATGGTAAATCAATTATCAATATGCCAAGCTACAACCGACCTGTTAATACCGTTTTCCAGAAATATGCTTTGTTTCCTAAGCTTAATGTTACTGAGAACATTGCTTTCGGCTTAGAGAACTCCGCTCATTCTAAGGTCTACCATTTAGGATTAGTAGATCTACTAGAAGAATATAAATGCGATGAAGACTATATCGCTGATGCTGAGAAGTATATGGAACAGTTTAATACTCCTAGGACTGCTAAAAGAGGAGTCTTAGAGTTTTTACATGGACAGAGTAAGACTAACATAGCCATCGACACTTTAAAGTCAGAACATAAAAAGAATAAGAAGTATTCAGAATATTTTTTGCGGGTTTGTTCTCAAAATGAGATCACTACCAAACTCGATCCGCAGAAGTATTCTTTTTTTAAACTCATAAAGGAGTTAAAGAAAGAGCAGTTACTTACTGATAACTTCCTTCAGATGGAAGAAAGAGTCAAGAATAGGAAGTTCAAAAAAGAGATCGTCAATCTTGAAGTAGCTAAGACTATTAAACTCGTTAACTTAGTTGGCTTTGAGAAGAGAGATATCTCCGAATTAAGCGGTGGACAGCAGCAAAGAGTCGCTATTGCCAGAGCTGTCATTAATAAACCTCAGATTCTTCTTCTAGATGAGCCTTTAAGTGCTCTTGACCTAAAGCTTAGACAGCAGATGAGATATGAATTAAAAGATATTCAGCAAACCTTAGGTATTACCTTTATCTTTGTCACTCATGATCAGGAAGAAGCTATGACTATGTCTGATACGATCGTTGTCATGAATAACGGCAAGATTGAGCAGATTGGAACACCGCAAGGTATCTATAATGCACCTAAGAATAGATTTGTAGCGGAGTTCATCGGTCAATCCAATATTCTTCCTGGAACTTACTTAGGTAAGAGCCATGTCTCTTTCTTAAACCACGATTTTGAATGTGATACTTGTGACTTTAAGGAAGGTGATACGATCTTCTGCATAGTAGAGAAGAATGATTTTGATATTGTCTCTTTAGATAATGCCACCGTTGTTGGCACTATCACTAAAGTAACCAGAAAGAACCAAGCTTATATCCTGGATGTCGATGTTAATGGACAGCCTATCAATGTCCAGACAATCAACCACTATAAAGTCGGAGATAAGATTGGTCTAGTCGTTGATGCTGCTAACATCCACTGTGAATCACTGGATGAAAAGAAGGAATACCTTTTAGCTAACTATGAAGGGGATAACATCATTGTCGGCAAATACTTAAAGAGAAACCAGGTATCCTTCTTAGGTGCTACTTTTGAATGCTATGTTGAGACCTTCACTGTCGGTAAAAAGGTTCAGGTTCTAGTCAGACCTGAAGACTTTGATTTAGTCATTGATAATCCTGATCAGGGTCAGATAGTCGGAACCGTTTTAACTAGCATCTTTACCGGCGTTCACTTCGAGATGAAAGTGAAAGTTGATGATACCATCTTATTGGTACATGACTATAACAATGTCAATGTCGGAGATAGATTAGGACTGAAGATTGATTCCTATGAAATCCATTTGATGAGAGAAGAGAGTAAATGAAGAAATTTAAATATTTAAGTATACCCTATATTGTCTGGCTTTTTATTTTAGTAGTCATACCGCTATTAGCTATGGTGGTTCTTTCTTTTATGGATTCCGATGCTTTAGATCTTTCAACTGCTAAGTTCTCTCTGGAGAACTGGAAGAGTCTTTTTAATACTGTCTACTTAAATGCTTTCTGGAACTCTTTCAAGATAGCCGGTATTTCTACTATTGTTTGTATCCTGATTGGCTATCCTCTCTCTTATATTATTTCTACTTCCCACTTAAAGAATAAGTTTGCTTTGATTATGGTCTTAATCTTACCGATGTGGTCTAATCAGCTTCTTAGAATCATTGCCTGGGAGAAGATTTTCTATCCTATCTCTATTATCAATAACATCGGTCTATCCTTCGACTTAATAGGAACAGACTTTGCCGTTATCTTTGCTACTGTCACTATGTACTTACCTTTTATGATTCTTCCTACCTATACCGTCTTAGAGAAGATGGATAAATCCTATGTCGAAGCTAGCTATGACTTAGGTGTCTCAAGAACAAGAACCTTCTTTAAGATTACTCTTCCGATGTCCTCTAAAGGCATCATGAGCGGAATCATTATGGTCTTCTTACCAGCCTCCACTGGCTTTGCTATCACGGAAAGACTAGGTGGCGGCAAGATTGTCATGATTGGCAATATCATCGAGAACTTCTTTAAGAGATCCTTTAACTACAACATGGGCAGTATGCTTTCATTAGTAGTCATTATGGTAATTATGGGAGCTATTGTCTTACTTAGTAAGTTTGATAAGGAAGGAGAAACGATTATTTAATATGAAAAAGAATAAAATAACAGTTTCTTCTATACTTAAAGGCTTATTCATCGCTGTTGTCATCTTCATTCTATATTTGCCCATCATTATTATCTTTGTCCTATCAATCGATTCTTCTAGGACTGGTAATACTTTCACCGGTGTAACATTTGAGTGGTACAAAGAGATCTTCACTAATAAATCTTTATATATGTCCATCATTACTTCCTTTGCTGTGGCCTTATCGGCAACAGTCATCAGTGCCTTCTTAGGAACATTTGCGGCTATTGGTATCCATGCTCTTGACAAGAAAGCCAGAGAGAAAGTCATTCTTTTAAATAATATTCCGGTACTTAATGCTGAGATTGTGACTGGTATCTCCGTCATGATCATCTGCAGTTTCTTAATACCGATCATTCCAGATTTCTTTGGCTACTGGACTCTCTTGATTGCTCATGTCTTCTTCACTATGCCTTATGTCATCTTAAGCGTCATACCTAAGCTAAACGAGTTAGACCCTAATCTCTATGATGCTACAACTGACTTAGGAGTCAGACCTTTTAAAGCTTTGTGGAAGATTGTTATTCCTAGCATTGATACTGGTATTGTCTCAGGATCCTTATTAGCTTTTACTTTATCAATCGATGACTTTGTAATCTCCTACTTTACTTCCGGAAACGGAGTCACTAACTTCTCTAACTGGATCTATGTAAGACTAGGAAGAAGAAACTTCACTCCCGCTGCCTATGCTTTTAACTCTTTACTTACTATCGTTATCTTACTGATTGTCTTAGTACCTCAGTTTAAGAAGAACAAGAGTAAGAAGAATACTAGATCATTATGAAAAAACTGATTTTCTTATTAATACCAGCTATCATCCTCTCCTGTATCGTCTTACTGACTGGTTCAACCTCTAACCTGTATTTATTAAACTGGGGTGAATATATTGACCCCAGTTTAATAACCGAGTTTGAAGCTGAATATAATACGACTGTCATCATGGAAGAAGTCGGCTCCAGTGAAGATATGTATCAGAAGATCAAGAGTGATATCACTCCCTATGATATTGCAATACCTGGCGACTATATGGTTGAAAGAATGTATGAAGAAGATATGCTCTATAAGATTGATTTAACTAGTCTTGCTAACTACTCTTCTGATATGTTCAATGATGACCTAACTAACTTAAGAAAGAACGGTTTCTTCACTGACAATGAAGAATACTGTATTCCTTATTTCTGGGGAGCCTATGGACTTCTCTATACTACAAGAAAATCCTATGTTGAAGAGGTCGTTAAGACTAATAACTGGGATGCTATCTTAAATAGAGATGTCTATGGAACTAATAAAAATGATGTCAAACTAGCTATGTATTCTGTGCCTAGATTTGGAACCACTGCTTATTTGTTAGATAACAATAAAGACGTCAATACTAATAAAGTAAGTGACTTTGCTGGTCTAGTCACTACGATGAAAGCTACTAACTATGATCTCTGGGGTGATGATACTATTAAGAAGCAAATAGCAGCCGGAAATATTGATGTGGGTCTTACTCAGTTAGGTGACTTCTTTGATCAGTATTATCTATCTACTAGCTCTAATGAAGAAGTTCAGTTCTCTTACTACATACCGGAGAAAACCAGTGCTTTCTTTGATGCTATGGTCATACCAAAGACATCAAAGAATCAGGATTTGGCTTATGACTTTATCGACTTCATGTTAGATACTGATAACTCTTTCCAGAATACCACCTATGTTGGTTATTCTCCTACTTTAAAGTCAGTAGTAAATAAACTAAAAGAAGATACTGAGTATACTGACTTAATCAGTAACTATCCTTTCTATATTGATCCGCTTCAGGGTAAGGATGCTACTTTGTTTAGATATATCGATGAGATGGATGATGGTACTAACTATCAGGACTTCCTGCAAGGATTGATTAATCAAGTAAAAGCCTAAATATTATCTGTTCTTATATAATTAAGCTATTGCATTTATACCACCAATATTAATTTCTGGTGGTATAGATAGACAAAATATTCTAGCAATGATATCTGTTCTTTTTTAATATTGATCATATTGCTTTTACAATCATATTTATATGATTATGGTTGTAAAAGCAACATAGCAAACCATAATGCAAGGGTCAAAGATTACAAGTCCAATACAAAAAGACAAAGAAACCAAGAATTAATCCTTAGCTTCTTTCCTTTGAGTCAATGCCGATACTAGCATTAGAAGGTAAAATACCAAACAATGATTTAAACGCTTCTACTTTAGAATCTTTAGCTGGAACAATAGTAAAACAAGATTTCCCTCTTTTGGTAACACCAATTTTCTCTTTCTCAGCTAATTTTAAATATTTGCCAAAGTGATTTCTAAATTCAGTTACTGTTATTTCCAACATAAGTACAAGATTCTCCGTTAGTAATATTAAGCAATAAGAATAAGCCTTTTGCAACAAATTAATCCACATTTAGTTGATTCTAAATGTGGATTCAAATATTAAGTTTTTCTACTCTTTCTTAGTTTCTTCAGGGTTGTTGATTCTTCTAAGATAATTAGTTAGATCACTCCACTTTCTTTTCTTAATAGCAAAGTAATAGATACAGATAGATATAAGAGCAGCTACTAAAAGACTAAGAACAATAATAGCGGCTATAGTTCCACCTGTCATTCCAATCTGATAAGTACCATTGATGAACTGATCATAATAATCATGGCTTGTAAAAGAAAAAGGAGAATCTTCGCTCTTTAAGAGCATTTCTGGTAGATTAACTAATAAGAATGATAAGACTCCTAAAGATGCAATACCTCCTACCCAGGCTTTCCAAGAAGGTTTCTTTTTTCTAAAGATGAAATTAATCAAATAAGCAATAAAAATAGGTAAGAACATACCTAAGGCTGTTATTAATCCTGGTGCATAGAAAGAAGTCTGTCCATAAGGCCTAAAAGCTGACAAAGACTTAGAAGCTAAGAAGACATGAATAACAGCTTCAAATAAGGAAAAGATTGCTATAGCAATACCAGCTCCATCATTAAGTCCCCAGATAAAGAAAACCATCATACCAATGATGGCTCCACCTAGATTAGTAATCATATCCGTAAGCTGACTCATTGGGTAATTAGAAGAGCTATCTAAAGGATTATCGGCATTTAAGTTATAGATAAAATGAAAGCCACCTGGGAAGACCCATTCTTCCATGACATGGAAGCAAAGAACAATAATAGCTAAGGTTCCTAATCTGTTCTGCCAGTTGTATCTTTTCCAGTGGATGGCTAACCAAATAGTCAAGAAGATACCTATACAAATCATTAAATAGAGCCAGCCCGTTGAAACAAACCAATAAATGAAGTTCATAATCAAACCTCCAATTGACTAGATTCTAGAATCATTAAAGCTATGCTACAATAGTAGCGAAACTTCTAAAACAAATAAGAGTGAAATTGTAGCAGAAAAGAGGAACTTATGTACCATATTTCAAAAGACAAACGCTGTTTAGCTTCCGCTAATCAAATGTATGAAGGCTTACAGAAAGCCATGAAGGAAAAGCCTTTCACTGACATTACTATTTCCGATATTCAGAAATACTCCTATGTTGCTAGAACTACTTTTTATAGAGACTTTGATTCTATTGCTGATATCCTCTACTGGAAATGCGATAACTGTTTTAAAGAAGTACTAGATAGCTTTACTCAGAAAGAATTCCTTAATGAGTTTGCTATGCTTGATCATTACTTTGACTATTGGATGAAACATAGCGATATCTTAGAACAATTAATTAAGATTAATAGAATAGATATCATCTATTCTTGTCATAGTAAGAATGCCGAGGATCTAGCTACTAAATATGGAAGACTTCCAAATATGAATGAAGTAACTTCTAAGTACTTCCTAGCTATTAGAACTAGTCTTACTATTGCAATACTGACTACTTGGATTCAAGGCGGTAAGAAAGAAACACCGGGGCAGATAGAAAAGATCATTAAGGAGACTAAGGTAATTAAAGAAGAGTAAGAGGCTTTTTAATATAGGTTAGCTCATTAATTTATTTACTTTTATATATAAGTATTATTTAATTTGCCAACTTATATAAAAATTAGGTTGTATATATGATGCTTTTTGCTTTTTGGAAGTCATGAAACACTAAAAATAACTAGAACCAGGATTGCTGTTCCAAAAAATTATTTTAAAAAATCTTTCTTAATATAGATATTAAGAAAAGAAATTCCGCCCTTGAAAATCACTTGCCTTAAGCTTATAATTTTCCTCGCCATAAAGAGTACGGCCAGGGACAAGCCCTATGACCCGTCAGCAACTTACTGGAGAGAAATCCAGCCAAGTGCTAAAGCTTGCATGATGGATCACTTTATATAAATAGAGATCCCATCATGAACGATGGGATCTCTTTTCATTTCCTATCGCATTATGGCAGAAAGAGAGATAGGGAAGATGGACAATTTCAGTGACATCATTGGTTACGAGGATGTGAAGAATCAGCTTAGGAGATTAGCTGATATGTGTCGTAACCCCAGTAAGTATTCTAGTTTCGGTGTTATCCTTCCTCGAGGAATTCTTCTGGCTGGTGTTCCTGGTGTTGGTAAGACGACTATTGCCTATGACTTCATCAAAGAGACTGGCTTTAAAAGCTATGTTGTCAGAAAGGATGACAGTAAAGACCGCTTCATTAGAAATATGAAGCAGACTTTCGAAGAAGCCTGTAAGAATCAGCCTAGTATTATTCTTCTTGATGATATTGATAAGTTCTCTTCTGACTATCGAAACTGCCAAGCTGAGGAATATGTCTTGATTCAGACTCTGATGGACAATTCTAAGAACAATCAGGTCTTTGTCATCGCTACTGCTAATGATGCTGACTATCTTCCCTGTTCTTTACTTAGAAAAGGAAGACTTGATACTAGTATCCATATCACTACTCCGACCTTTGAAGACTCTAAATTAATCATCAATCATTATCTTTCTAACAAGAAAGTGGCTAAGAATCTTGATATGGAAAGCATTGCTATGCTCATGAAGAACCGTTCATGTGCCTTCTTAGAAGGCATCATGAACGAAGCAGGTATTGCTTCTGCCTATGAAGGCAGAAAAGAAATTGTCTTAGATGACATCGTTAAAGCAGTCATCAACAGCCAAATCGATGAAAGTGAGAGGATCAGTGATTCCTCTTCGGCTAGTACCTTAAATACCGCCTACCATGAAGCAGGTCATTTAGCAGCCGGCTTATTAGGTGGTGTCTGCGATATGGTCTTAGCTGTCTTAACTAAAGGACCAGAATCTAATTCCGGATTTGTGGACTTCAATACTAAGTTAGATGCCGTGGATTCTCTTGAGGATGAAGAGAAAATCATCTATGGCTACTTAGCTGGCGGTGCTGCAGTTGAAATCCAATATGGAAGAACCGATATCGGTTCTTCTAGTGATTTCGAAAAAGCCTTTAACTATGTAAAGGACCTCATTTCTTCTAACCGTCTTTATGGAATTTGTGAGATGAAAATTGCAAGAGATTATTCTGATAAGACTGGTGAGATTGAAGATTTAACCAGAAGTAAATTAGAAGAGTCCTATGCAACTACTAAATACCTTCTTAAGAAGAACTGGGCTTTAGTAGAGATGCTTACTCAGGCTTTAATGAAGAAGAAGTATCTGGTCTATAACGAAATCAATAGTATCTATAAACAGTATTTAGATACTAAGACTACTGTCTCTAACACTAGCTTTTAGCTAGGGTTCTCTAAAAGAAAAGCAAAATGTACGGCAATTATAGAGAAATTATAGATTTGCTGAATACCCAGGGTTTCCTTTCTGAGAAAGGACTTTCGACTTCCTTCGATATGAGTCATGCTGAAAGCAAAGACATCATCAAATATCTTCAAACCAGGGATATTCTATCTATCTTTAGGAGAGACCAAGTCTTTAAGGCCATTCAACAAAGAAAAAGATTAGCAGAGGTCTGCTCATTTAATGATTTATCCAATAGACTTGACCACTATGCTGAGAAGACTGCTGTCATTTCCTTCTACCCTTACAAGGGGGAGAAAGCCTACATACCAAAATCCATCCCATCATTTGAGCTGTGTTTAATCAACCTGGACTTTATACAGATACATGAAGATGCAGAAGTTTGGTTCTCCCAGGCTAAACCCATGGCTGATTTCATCGATGAATGGCACAAGAAGGGGTATCACTTCATATGTGAATGTATGTATGGAGATTCTAGAAGCCCAGCTGTGGCTGCGGCTATATTAGAACATTATGAAGGACAAGGAATCGATATTTTCTCCGATTTCCGTTACCATCCTAACCAGATGATATATTTGACTTTAATGAAAGCTTTAGCAGAAAAAGATGGTTTGAAAAATATCGATAGATGATTTCAGCATCTGTTGATAGTAAAAGATACTAAGGCTACTATCTCTAGCCCTAGCTTTTAGCTAGGGCTATGGGTTTTAGATGAAAGGAATAAAGAAATGAGTGAAAAGAAATATACTGACGAAGAGATCATGGAAATGCCATACGATAAAGCCATGGCTGCTCTTCGTACTATGAGTAAAGAAGAATTAGAGAAGAGATTAGAAAAGACTTTACAAAGGTGTAATGAGATGGGAAAAGTCGGTGAAGACCCTAAGATAGTAAGAAAAGTAATTAAATACTATAACGAGATTGGAAGAGTATTACGTGGATGGTGAGATGAAAGAGAATAATCTTAATGTCTACCAATACGATGTGTATAACAAGAGAGAGCAAAAAGAATTAGCTAAGCAAAGAGCTATAAAGGGATACTGTGACAATGATCTCTTCTGTATCAATGGCTGGTTCTTAGAAATCATACCAGGTATGCTTATTGAGTTTAGTAAGCAAGTAACTAGTTACCCTTATGAACTCATTGAGGAATACTATAAAAAGAATCAGAAGAAAATTGGAGTTTCACTAAATCAATTCATTGAAATCGATAACAATGATTGTAGTCATTACAATTCCCCTGGTGATAAGAGAGTAAAGCATTATACGGTCTTAGCAGATAAATGGTCTAATAAGGAATGGAAAAGAATCATTAAGAAGATAGCCTTCCTCTTCAGTGAATGCAAAGATGATAGCTGTACCTATAAGAACAAATATGAAGATGAAAATATGAAGGCTAGTGAAGACAACAAAGACAAATTGATAAGCAAAGATGAAAAAGGAAATACTATTCACCATCTTTTGTCTTATCTTCCTGAGTATAAGGATCTTGAAGATAAGTGGTGGAAAGAAAATCAAAGGATAGAAGCCTACCAGGAGAAGTGCAAAAAAGAGGCTTTCTCTTTGATGTCTAAATGGTTCAATAGGCTTAGAAATTAAAGACCAATCATAACTAAGATGAATTAAAACTAACTCTTAAAATAAGAAATGTTATTAAAAGAAAACCTTAATACTATTTTACTGTTCCCTAAGAAATCAAACATCCCGATGGAATTCTGGATTGATTAGATAATAATGAGATATCTTTATCATTTGATGTTTCTGATTCATAACACTTTCATCACAGTCATGAATAAAGCCTAGTTCCAAAGCTAGTTTGTTAAAAGAATCATCATCTTTAAAGCATTGGTATGAAATCATTGAAAAAGGAACCTTTCTAATTAGATACTTGTTTCTAGGCTCTCCTTTTTCTTCTTTACCAAGTTCATATCTTAGTATCCCTCCATCAAAGGCTTTGTTGATTAATGTTTTAGCAGCTTCAAAGAAGCTTTCATCATCTAAAAAGGGTTTGCTATAGCCAAAGGTAAGTTCATAGCAGTTGTTATCAATATTATCGTTGCTCATGTAATCTAAATGATTGAAGGAGATTCTACCTATTTCAGTTCGTTTTTCTTTCTCTTTTTCATCTATAGGAAATAAAGAGAAATAAAAGCTCTTGTAATCAAGACCAAAAGAATCCTGAATTGTTAATTCATTAAATTTATCGGTTTGATAAATATCTTGTTCCATTTCATCATCAACATCATCTTCCTCTTCATTCCAAATATAATGACTACATATGGAAACTTTAGCAGTTTCAATAGGCGAAGTCTGATTATAAGACCCAAAATAGGAATCTTTATTGATCATAAAATCAAAGTTATCTCCATAATCAGAAAGCAACTGCTGAATTTCTTGTCCAGACTTTTCAATGTATTTATAGATGCTTCTATGTTTGTTGGAATCATCAAAATGATTCCATACATAGGTATAGAAGCCTTCATAATCAAATTTTAAAAGAGATTCAAACCAAGAGGTATAGGCTTTTCCTTTCTTTCCCTTATTAAGATCTTCTGTTACCTGAGAATCTATAGAAGGAAAGTCTTTAAAACCAGTTTTAAAGACTTGATTATAACTACCGATTAAATACTGTGTCTGTTTTTCAGTCATTTTACTTTTCCTCATTTTCCTAGCCTCTAGGAATAGTATAGGGGAGGAATATAAGAGAAAAAATAATCGAAATATCAAATAGAAATGAACCCTATTTTTTATTATTTTATAAGATAAATTGCTTGTTTTAAATTTGATTAGTGTACCCATTTAATGTACACTAATCATATGGACAAGGTAAAAATCAATCTGGGATATCTCTCATATGAGAAGCTATCCTATGATGCTGAGACCTTCGGTTTCTTTCATGATGATGGTTCTATGAACCTCAACGCTTTTCTAAATGTAGTAATTGCTAATATGTATGATTTTAGAAAAGATAATCTTACTCAAAGAAGGAACTTTCTTCAGGGAAGGCTTAGTAACAGATACAATCATGTCCAGATTGATCAACTGGTTTCATCTTTGTCTTCTTTTGATTCTCTTTCTAGACATATATCAGAAGAATCTAAGGATGTCTATGTCTCAATAAGACCAAATAAAGAAACTCAGCTTCTATTTGAAACTATTGCTCTTACTGAATGTAAAGAGACTTCTTTTTCATCTTATCTTTTTTCACTACTAGAAGAGTATCTTCATCTTGATCAGAGTGAAAGAGAAATAATTGCTAATAAGAAAGAATATGAATTAGTAAATAAAGCAATTGAAGATAATCTCTTCATTGCTTTTACTAATGGGATAGATAGAAAAGTAATATTAAGACCATTTCTCTTTGGCTCAAATAGAGATAATTCTTTTAACTATGTTTATGGAGTTTTAGGAGAACAAGGAAAAGAATTATGCAGTGTTCATCTATTCAAATTAAGGAATAATCTAGTTCTTATTGATAAACATTTTTCCTTCACTAAAGATGAGAAAGACTATATGAATAAGAATCTAATTACTCAAGGTATTCAGTTTATTGGTTCTTCCTTCATTAAAGCTACAGTAGAACTAGATAGGTTAGGATTAAAAAGACTAAAGAAGATCTACTATAACCGTCCTTTAATTGAATCAATCACTCCTAATGAGAAAACTGGAGGAGGAACAGTAGTCTTAGCAGGATCTGAATATCAGATACAAAGTTATCTTTATAGATTAGAAGAACACGCTTTCGTTTTAGATCCTCTCTCTATGAGCCAAAAACTATGTGAAAGCCATAGGCTTGCTTATTTAGAGTATAGTAAGAAACTAGCAAAACAAATTAAGAAATAGATAAGTTTATAAGTATCTAAAAGTAGGGAATCTATTTAGAATTTGTCTTTTTATGTACCAAAAAATGAACATCATTTATTAATAATATGAATTAGTGTGCTTCTTAAAGAAGTGCATCAATAGTTAAGAAGACTGAGCAATTTAAAGGGTGTTATAATTCTAGAAGAAATTCAAAAGGAAAACCTATGGGAAATAGAAAAAAATTAGACCAGGCCTTATTTGATGATTTACCTTCAGTTCTTAAAGACCAAGTTATACCTAATTCAGTTTATTTTGATCCCACAAAATATGCTTTACAAAAGCAAATGGAAAACAGAGGAACTTATGAAAAATATAGATCATTAGAATTCAATCATGTTAAGGGACATGAAAAATGGATAAAAATATATTCAGTAGCCTCGAGTTCTAGACTTTGTTTCTTGCATTTTTTAAAGATAAAGAACTTTGAGTTTGAAAAGCTGCTTAAGATAGAAGAGATTAAGAATAGATCTGTAAATGCACATTATGATGGTTATAACAACAACATCTATTACGAATGCAAATGCCATGAGATTACTGATTATCACCCAATCGTTCTTTCTGAAGTCTACTCTACTGTATTGAAGAAATACTTTGATATGAAGCCACAAAAATCAGACAAAGAGGGTAAAATCAAATTATTCCCTAGAGATTTTGGAATAGAAACTTCAAAAAACAGTATGCATTTTGATTTAAAGCAATTAGTCACTCACATTCTTGGACTAATTCCTAAAAAAGAAACACATCCAGAACTACATTATGTTTTCTTCCGTCCAAAAGAAGGCACGCATCCGGAACTTGATAAATTTTATGATTCATTTATAAATGAGCTCAAGCAAGTTAAGAAATCAAATTTTATTTCTCAAATCAAGGATAAGTACAACATCACCTTTGATTACGAATTTGTTCCAATCACTGTTGAAATGCAGTTATAGATTAAGAGATGAGAATAGAAGAAATGTACAAGGAATAATCTAGAGAACTACTCTTTATTTCAAATTATTGGGATTAAATATAACAGCACTGACAAATTTACTTTTGGCGAAATCAGCAACAGCATCAACATTTAAAGTAGTTAAATCTATTAAGATAATCTTTATTTAGTTATTCATTCAATCCATGACTCTTTAGGAACATCTAATGAGCCATCTTTAAGGAACTTTCTTTCAATAGCAGAAGGATAGCGTTTCAAATACTTCTTCATTATTTCTTCATCAGAAAAGAGCATAGTAGTATTAGTAGAATCAAAAGGATTAAAGACAAAGATTGGTTTATCTTTTGAATTGAAAAGACTAACAAGAAGCTTTTCAAATTCAAGGCATTCAATTTCAGGATCAAGGACTTTACACGTTAGATTAGGGACTTTTCCTTTAGGGTAAGCAATGACAGCCCCAAAGATGAATTGGCAATCCTCTTCATTTATATAATCTACCAATTGATTACCTTTAATGATTATGGGTTTCTCATAGCTACGATTAAGAAGATCATCAAATTCTAGATTTAGAGGTGATGCTTGTAAGCTAAGTAGAACATAATCAAATTCTCTTCCTTTTTGAGGAAGTAAATCTAATACTGGTTTTAGAAAGGAATAGTGTTCCTCTCCTTTATAGAGTAAGTATGCTTTCATAGGATAATTAAAGTATAGAACCAGGATTAATAAAATAGTAATGCTTTTCCTGACAATTTATAAAACGAGAAAAAATCAGTGGTAATTAAAAATAAAAAATTTCAAAACAAAAATTCATCAACATATTTTAGTATTTTTTGACCCCTTGTATTTATAAAATTAGAATAACAATTTTTGAATTCAACAGCTGAAAGCTTATCATTAGAAAGCCATTCAAGATCACTTTTAGAGGTTAAAGCAAATTTTGTTTCTACTTCTATAAGTTCTTATGAATTCAATCCCGCTTGATAGATTGTTTTTTCTTCTTTTGATCTATTTAACGATGATGGTAAATAGCAGATGTTACCAATAGATGAAATCGGTAATTTGAGTTGATCTTCTTCATTTGCGAGGGAAGCATTAATGCGGGATAACGCTTCTTTCATTTGCTTTTTAGGGCAAATATGTTCTATGTCCCATGGTTTGTTATTGTATGCATCAACTGCTGAGACTGTTTGTGCAGTATAAATATTTAGCAAAATTTTATCTGTTGAAGTTGGTGATTTTACACTTTTTTCTTCGTTTCGCTGATGACAAACATTGTTGAACCAGGTATTATATACATTATCAAAATCATCTTTGCTAAAGTCTCTTAAATAATATCCCAAATCACAAATAACATTATAAAGTTTCTTGTCACCGGTACCACTCCAAGAATACGAAAGAGAATCCTCTACATATACAATAGGAATGTTTTTCTCAAATTTTGGCTTTTTAGAAAGCCATGTGTCATTTTCATTATTGGACAAACTTACGCTGGCAATCTTATCGTTATCATCTTTAGAAACAATAGCAAAACGAGCGAAGAATATAGATGCAATAATTGAAATAATCTGATTTTCACTATGCAAAACCGGTAATGTTTTCGCTGAATTGCCTTTTAGAGTAGTAATTACTTTTAGAAAGCCATCAACAGTTGAAGCGGACTCAATTATTCGTCGTAAAAGAATTTGAATTTTATCTTTAAATGGCTGCAGATTAATATTCAACTTTTGTAAATCTGATGAGGGCTTCCCAATACAAGCGTTGACAAGATTAAATCCAATACTATCAACTATTATTGAATCATAATCTATACCAAACAAGGTTGGAAATTTCTTTTTTAATAATTTTCCAAAAGAAAAGCACAAATCAAAAGTGTTAATGTATCTATCTTTCTTATATTGAGAAGAATCAAAGTCTGACACACAAACATCACTATCATTCATTTCTTCATATCGCTTGCAGATTGAATCGTAAAGAAAACTAAAATCAGAATCAGTTACTGAAAAACCATCATTACCCCAAGAGGCAGAATAGATATCATATTTGCTAAGGGTAGTTCCCTTAGAATTAATACGTTCAAAAACTTCAGGAAGAAGGCTTTGATCACCATCATAGATAATTGCCGGAATTTCTGCATCTGTAAGTTCAGTACATGTTTTAATAAATTTTTTTCATATAGTGGAGAATAGTGTTGCTAACTTTTAGTCGAATCCTGTGTATTTT
>ENA-UOOK01000367-UOOK01000367.1-fermentation-metagenome-genome-assembly--contig:-NODE-367-length-58835-cov-12.374906_pt1 | contig 58835 bp, 41 predicted proteins | sample MGYA00245777_ERZ724023 | MGnify/ENA primary metagenome ERZ724023 (study PRJEB28704, sample SAMN03018312) | fermentation metagenome | biome: anthropogenic terrestrial biome; feature: soil; material... | reverse complement strand
TCAAGCCCTAGTCAGCTAAAACAAATGTTTGTCCAATTTCTTGGGCTCACTACATTTGGGTGCTCCCTTTTTTTAATCTTCGTCGTGTAAAAGATGATGAAGATGGATATCTTGTTTATTGGTTACTTTTTTGAAACGTCTATTAAGTTCTGCTTGATTGGCTTTACCATAAAATGGATCTTTAACCTCAGTTTTCTTCTTTTTTGGATTTAACATTATTCCACCCTCAAAAATAAAATTATATAATACCTCTATATAGTATAATTATTGGGTTATTTTTTCTATCTACTATCATTTGTTTAACTTTAGACATAATAAAAGCCCCAAAAGGTTAACCTTCTGAGACTCATTATATTTAATATTCTTTATTTATTAACATATTTAGCAGCTAATTTTTTAGTCTTGTAATACGGATGATCATCAAAGCTGCTAGTATATAGAGCTTGAATTACAGTAGGAAGCAGATATTTATTACGAAGATTTGACAACTAGTAGTTCACCAATCTATAGAATGAGTGGCATAAAACAATTTGTGTACGAAAGTCTACTTCATTTACTGTTTAATTCTTCTGAATATAATCATGCTGCTAATTTATTAAATTCAAATAATTTGCATGAATCATTAGCTGTGAGTCATACAGGGAATGTGACTACAGCGCATTGGATTCGAATTGATTAAATGATGTTGCTAATTTTAAGTAGTCAATAATCAACTTGCGAACTATTGTTTGTATCGGTATAATAGAAAAACCAGTAAGACAAATTCTTACTGGCTTTATTTATTTCTTATTTAATTTGTGGTGAGATTTTTTATACCAGTACCATAATCCAAATGGTACTATGTTTTCATCATGATGAATTAGCCGCTTAATATTATCTTTGTGCCTTACGTATAAGATTATTAACATCCCTGCCACGATAATCGTTAAGAAAATATCGTGGAACCAGAATGTTGCGATCAATATTAATACAACGGATATTAAGCTGGTTAAGCTAACATATGATGTAATAAATAGTAATGGGAGAAAAATTGCGGCACAGACAGCAAAAAATTTAGGACTATAACCTAAAAAAATGCCGGCACTAGTAGCCACGGCTTTTCCACCTTTGAATTTAAGGAAAATTGGGAAAGTGTGTCCTAATACTGCTAATCCACCACATATTAATAGTAGATACTTTGGTCCTTGAATGTGAAATAATAGTGGAAGGTCAGTTGCTAAAGTACCTTTAAGTACATCAACTACTAATACAAAGCTTCCTGCATATGGTCCCAGAACGCGAAAGGAATTGGTACTTCCAACGTTACCGGAGCCATACTTGCGAATGTCTTCGTGGAAAAATGTTTTTCCGACTAGCACACCCGTGGGAAATGAACCAATTAAGTATGCTAGAATGAATGTCAGCAATAATTTAAAAATTATCATTTAATCCTACTCCCTTAACACTTAAGCTTATTTTAGCAGAGATTACTTATTTGGGGGTAGTTTTAGATTAATTTGTAACTGGAGGAGTTTATTTGGCTAAAACAAATAAAAAAACAAATTCTTATGATGATTCGTCGATTCAAATCCTTCACGGATTAGAAGCCGTTCGTAAACGACCTGGTATGTATATCGGTTCAACTGATATACATGGTTTGAATCAATTAGTTTACGAAATCGTAGATAATTCCGTCGATGAGGCTATGGCCGGATATGGAAAAGAAATAGACGTTACGATTCATAAAGATAATAGTGTAACTGTTCGTGATTTTGGCCGTGGTATGCCTACAGGCATGCATAAATCTGGTAAACCAACGATCGAAGTTATCCTGACCGTTTTGCACGCTGGTGGTAAGTTTAGTGAACAAAATTATAAGACTTCTGGTGGGCTTCACGGTGTAGGTTCTTCTGTTGTCAATGCTCTTTCTAGCTACATGAAAGTTAGGGTAGTGCGAGATGGTAAAGCCTATGAGGAAGAATTCAGAGATGGTGGTCACCCGGTTGGCACATTGAAGTGTCTTGGCAAAACTAAAGATAAAACCGGAACAACGGTCACGTTTAAACCAGATGAGAAGATTTTTTCTACTATTAAATATAAGTACGAAACTATCCAAGAAAGAATCCGTGAATCGGCTTTTCTGTTAAAAGGAGTCCGTTTTAACTTAGTTGATGAACGTGAACCGAAACATCACGATGATTTTAAGTATGATGATGGGATTAAGTCCTTTGTCTCCTACTTAAATGAAGGTAAAGATACGTTAAGTGATGTCTTTTATTTTTCTGGTAAACAAGATGGAATGGAAGTTGAGTTTAGTGGCCAGTATAGTGACAGCTACTCAGAAAATTTAGTTTCCTTTGTCAACAACGTTAGAACTGCTGATGGTGGTACCCATGAAGCAGGTGCCAGAAGCGGTTTTACCCGTGCCTTTAATGATTATGCTAAGAAGCAGGGCTTATTTAGCAAAAAAGATAAAAATATCGATGGTTCAGATTACCGTGAAGGCCTGAGTGCTGTTTTATCAGTTAAAATACCTGAAGAATTACTAGAATTTGAGGGTCAAACTAAAGGTAAATTAGGAACGCCTCAAGCGCGTTCTGCGGTTGATTCGATCGTGTACGAAAAGATGTCCTACTACTTAATGGAGAATGGGAAATTAGCCCAACAACTTGTTAAGAAGGCACAACGAGCTCGTGATGCACGTGAGGCAGCCAAGAAGGCTCGTAATGAAAGCCGCAGCGGTAGAAAGCGCAGAAAGAAAGAAGTACTTTCTGGTAAATTAACGCCAGCACAGTCACGAAATCCTAAGAAGAATGAATTGTTCTTGGTCGAAGGTGACTCAGCCGGTGGTTCCGCTAAACAAGGCCGAGATAGAAAATTTCAGGCAATTTTACCTCTGCGTGGTAAGGTTTTGAATACGCAAAAAGCCAAGTTGCAAGATATTTTCAAGAATGAAGAAATCAACACCATGATTTATACTATCGGTGCTGGTGTTGGCACAGAATTTAAAATTGAAGATGCAAACTACGACAAAATTATCATTATGACGGATGCCGATGATGATGGTGCCCACATTCAGATTTTACTGTTAACTTTCTTCTACCGCTACATGCGACCAATGATTGAACATGGCCGCGTCTACATTGCATTGCCGCCCTTGTATCTTTTACAAAAGGGTCGGGGTAAGAAGAAAACGATTAAGTATTCTTGGACTGATGAAGAGCTTGCTGCTGATGAAAAGAAAATGGGTAAAGGATATTCACTTCAGCGTTTTAAAGGTTTAGGTGAAATGAATGCTGAACAGCTGTGGCAAACAACTATGAATCCTGATACTAGATTACTTATTAGGGTAAAGATTGATGATGCTGCTTTAGCTGAAAGACGAGTAACTACCTTGATGGGTGATAAAGTTGCGGCAAGAAGAAAATGGATCGAAAAGAACGTTAAATTTAGAATGGGTGAAGATAGCTCAATTCTAGAAGAAGATAAGAATTAAAGAAGGTTTTTAATTTAATGGCCACAAAAGAACGAATTCGTGAAATGCCACTCGAACAAGTCATGGGTGAGCGTTTTGGACGATATTCAAAGTATATTATTCAAGAACGTGCATTACCCGACATTCGTGATGGTTTAAAGCCCGTACAGAGAAGAATTCTCTACGCTATGTATCAAGATGGGAATACCTATGATAAGCCCTTTAAAAAGGCGGCTAAAGCCGTTGGTAACATTATGGGTAACTTCCACCCACATGGTGATAGTTCAATTTATGGTGCTTTAGTACACTTGTCTCAAAGCTGGAAAATGCGTGAACCACTAGTTGAAATGCACGGTAATAATGGATCAATGGACGGTGATGGTCCGGCTGCTATGCGGTACACAGAATCACGTTTAAGCAAAATCTCTAACATGCTTTTGCAAGATATTGATAAAAACACTGTTAAGATGATTCTTAATTTTGATGATACAGAATATGAACCAACAGTTTTGCCAGCCCGTTTTCCTAATTTATTAGTTAACGGCTCAACGGGTATTTCCTCAGGTTATGCAACTGAAATCCCACCGCATAATTTAACAGAAGTGATTGACGCAACAATTTACCTTCTTAAGCATCCCGATGCAACACTCGATGACCTAATGCAATACGTTAAGGGTCCAGATTTTCCTACAGGTGCCATCGTCATGGGTACTAAAGGAATTAAAGAAGCCTACGAAACTGGTAGGGGTAGGATTCAAGTACGTTCTAAAACAAGTATCCAAGAGATTCGTGGTCACCGCAAAGAAATTGTTATAACTGAGATCCCGTTTGAAGTTAACAAGGCTGTTCTTGTTAAGAAGATGGATGAAATCCGTTTAAATAAGGAGATCGATGGAATCGCCGAAGTGCGTGATGAAACCGATCGGCATGGTTTGTCGATTGTAGTTGAACTAAAAAAGAACGCTGACGCACAAAATATTCTGAATTATCTATTTAAGAATACGGAATTGCAGGTTTCTTACAACTTTAATATGGTTGCCATTGATGATATGACCCCTGTACAGGTTGGTTTGAAACGAATCCTTTCGTCTTATTTGAAGCATGAAAAAGAAGTTATTACTAAACGGACTAAGTTTGATTTAGATAAGGCTGAGAACCGCTTAGAAATTATTCAGGGTCTTATTCATGCGATGGATATTCTGGATCAAGTAATTAAGACGATCCGTGCTTCTAAGAATAAAGCTAACGCCAAAGAAAATTTAGTGGCTAAATTTAAGTTTACTGATAGGCAAGCTGAAGCAATTGTTTCTTTGCAATTATATCGTTTAACCAATACGGACGTGGATGCTTTGGTTACTGAGCAGAATGCTTTAAATAAGAAGGCAGCTCAGTATAAAAAATTACTGTCTGATAAAAAGACTTTAGAAAATGAAATTGTTAAAGAGTTAAAGGAAGTAAGAAAAGAATTTGGCAACCCACGCCGAACCAAGATTTCACAAGAAGACTCTAAGATTAAAATTGATGAAAAAGCATTAGTAGCTGATGAACAAGTTCGGGTATTAATCAGTAAAGACGGCTATTTAAAACGTTCTTCTATTAGATCTTGGCAATCCAGTGATGAACATGAAAATGGTTTACCAGATGGCGATGAGGTAATTTACGAAAAGACATTGTCTACGTTAACTAACCTGTATTTGTTTACCAATAAGGGTAGCGTTATTTACCGTCCTGTTCATGAATTAATCGAGACCAAATGGAAAGAAACTGGTCAACACCTATCCCAAGAAATAGGATTAGATACAGATGAACAAATTATCAGAGTATTTTCATTTGATAAATTAGACGAAAAAGTAAACTTTTTAATGGCGACTAATGACGGCTATATTAAGCAGCTACAACTCGCCAATTTACAACCAACCAGGACTTATAAATCACGTGCGATGACTGCAATCAGGATGAAGAAAGCAGACAGCTGCTTATTGCGAGTTGATGTAGTCAAACCAGATTCAAAGGACGAAATCATACTATTTACCCATCGTGCATATGCTGTTCGATATGATATTAGTGAAGTACCTGAATCTGGAGCTAAAGCTGCGGGCGTTAAATCTGTAAATCTAAAAGATGATGATTATGTAGTTGGTTATGTACTAACTCAACCAAAATACATTGATTTACTTCGTGTAGGATTAATTACCCAACGTGGTGCCTTTAAGCAATTTAAGCTCAAACTTGTAAATAAAGTTTCGCGGGCTAAACGCGGTGTTATGGTTCTCAGAGAATTAAAGACAAAGCCACATAGAATCGTTGCAATAACTTCTTATGGGCAAAATCATACGCTCTTCTTGACAACGAGCAGTGATCGTCACATGGAAATAAAGACAAATGAATTTCCGTTAGGAGACAGGTACTCAAATGGATCCTTTGTTGTTGATACAACTGTCGATGGTGTACCGACTAGATTAGAGTTAGGTAAGCCAATAAATGATCAAAAATAATTAATTATACTACTATTGTAGCCAAATTATGAAAGTGCTTTAAAGGTGTCAAAGCTTATACTTTGACACCTTTAATTTTTTAGCTGATAATACAAGTAGTTAAGTAAAAATAACTTATTATTTAAATTTAGAAAGAAGCTAATTGTTATGCCCAAAACGGATGCAATACTTTCTGCCAAATCACTACATTACTTTTTACAGTTGATCGATACGATGAATTACACTCAGGCCGCTCAAATATTAGGTATTACACAGCCGGCTTTGACGCAACAAATAAAAAAGCTTGAACATACAATTGGAACCCCACTGTTTGGACAGATGGGTAAAAAACTTTATTTGACTGAAGCCGGAAAAGAAATGGAATCTGGCGCAAAAATATTACTGGATACAATTAACTCTGTAGTAGATAATATTCAGGAGTTTACTCAAGCTGATAAAGGAAATATTTCAATTGGAATTTTAGAAAATATTGGTACTGAGGTGATGCGCAAATTCTTAGTTAAGTTTAACCAAAAATTTCCGAACATTACCCTTAAAGTTAGGTATTTTAACCATGAAGATTTGTGGCATAAGTTAGATAATAACTTAGTTGATTTGGCAGTAATGTATTTGCCTGACAGCACCAAAAACAATCATACTGACTTGCAGAATCAATATGATCATTTAGATATTTATAGAGATAAAATGCTAGTTCTAACTCATAAAGATACGGTTAAAGCTGGACAAGCATATCCTGTTTCGCGTTTTACTAAGAGAAAATGGGTGGCATATCCTAGCGATTCGTATTTGTCACAATTAATGAAAAAATATTTTACTAATAAAAATAAATTGATTGTACCAATTAGCTTTTCATCAACTAAGCAATTAATTTCTACTGCTCAAGAAACGAATTATGATACTTTTATTAATAAATCGTACTATGAATCCCATAAGAAGAATATAAAGCTGACTCCAGTATATTTAAAAGGAGATAAAGATTTCTCAATTTCACTGGTTTACAGAAAAGGCAAAAAAGAAATTCCAAGAATTAAAAACATACTTAACGAGTGGAAAAAATTCTTGGACAACATTGATTATTCGAGTAGACTAGAAGGGAAAGAATAAACTTTATAGGAAAAGAGAGGAATTCTTAATGGAAAAAGAATTAGTTTTTGGTCACCAAAGTCCTGATACTGATGCTATTGGTACTGCAATTGCATTTTCTTATTTACAAAACAAATTAGGCTATAATACCGAACCAGTAGCTTTAGCTAAGCCGAACGATGAAACTGCGTATGCCTTAAAGAAGTTTGGTTTTAAGGCACCACGTGTCATTAAGACAGCTTCTAACGAAGTTAATGCAGTAATGCTTGTTGACCACAATGAGCCGCAACAGAGTGTTTCTGATATTGATAAAGTCAAGGTTACACATGTTGTTGATCACCATAGAATTATGAATTTTAATACTACAGATCCAATTTATTATCGTGCAGAACCTATGGGTTGTACTAGTACGATTGTTTGGAAGATGTACCATGAAAATGGCATCGAAATCCCACAAAATATTGCTGGGATTATGCTTTCTGCGATTATTTCCGATACTTTGCTTTTGAAGTCACCAACAACTACTGATTATGATCACAAGGCTGTTAAATCATTGGCTAAGATTGCTGGTGTTGACTATGAAGACTATGGTCTTAAAGAACTTAAAGCTGGTACTAATATTGATAATAAGACAGAAGATCAATTAATTAGTGGAGACGCTAAGAGTTTTAAGTTAAGTGGCAACCAGGTTCGTGTAGCACAAGTTAACGTCGTTGACTTGCCAGACGCAATGAAGCGCAAGGATGCCTTTTTAAAGGCTATGGATAAATCAGCAAAAGAAAATAATTATGATTTGTTCATGCTTTTAATTACCAACATTCTTGACTCTGATTCAGATGCTTTGGTAGTTGGTTCTGATTCTGCTAAGGCTGCTTTTGAAAAAGCATTTGGTAAAAAACTTGATAATTCCGAGATTAAGTTACCAGGTGTCGTATCACGTAAGAAGCAAGTGGTCCCACCATTAACTGAGGCTTTTAAATAAAGAATAAATATTAAATCTAAGTAACTGTAAATAAAAAGAGATTGGAATATCCAAATTAAATTTGGTATCCCAATCTTTTTTATTCTTAATAAGCATTGGAATCGAATAGTTAAGCATTTATAATAGAGGTAGAAGGTAGTAGTTATTAATCCGAGTCTATAAATGATTTGAAAGGAAATGATTTAATACGAGTAATTGTGATTACAGTTTAACTACCACATAGAATCTAGATACTTGTTTCTAGGTTCTATTTTTTTATTTAGAGATAACAAAAAGCGCAAAATACTCAAATTAATAAATTAATGAGAATTCTGCGCTCGTAATTGAATTGTTTTCAATTTTGATTAATCTTTATTAATTTCTTTTGTAAGAATAATAAACGATTTACATACTCGTTCTGCCTTTTCAGGTGGCATCTTTCTTAATTCATTCAAAACTTTTTGAATAAATACAGGGGTACTATCTGGATGATTCTCAACCTTTACTTTCTTAAAGCGGTAAGCATTCATGATAATATCTGGTGTAGTGGTATTTAAAGCTCTGGCAATTGAATCAAGCTTCTGAATACTAATATTTTGATTTTTGGTTCTCTCAAGACGAGAAATAAAATTAACTGATAAATCACTTAGTTCAGCTAAATCTTCTTGAGTTAGCTTTTGTTCTCGTCTCCTACGAGAAATTTCTTTTCCCAAATTTATACTCATGGAATAAAACGACCCTTTCAAAAATTATATTTCCGTAGTTATAAACTATAGAATATTACAACAAAAATAAATAGATTAATTTAATAAAATTAACTTGAAATATATAAATATGTAAGCTTCATTCTATACCGTTAGTTTTACAAACTATCTAAATAGGAAATAGTATAAGTATCAACCACATATAATTTTCAAATTAAAAATTATTATGATAAATATATAAAACATTTGAATTTTTAATCGAAAACACAAGAATCGAGTAAAATGCTTTAAATACGTCTCAGACAATATTGTAGGGCAATTTGGAAAATTTTTAAATAAAAATGCACTGAGAAAAATCAAACTTAAAATAAATATATAAATATTAGCTACTTATTATTTTTTGATTGGAAAAAATTTATATGAATAAGCTATAATACTGGGGAAATTTACGATTGTTCGGGTTTATAAAGTATATATTTGAAAAATTTGTATAAATAGAAACTTTTTTAATATTATTCCGTGTTTTTATATAAATTGTTTGATTGGAAGCGCTTAAGTAGAATATAATATAAATAAGCACATAGGACAGTTTTCCGAAAAGGAGCATGTTTAATATGAAAACAAGTAAGAAATTAACTTTTTTAGCATCAATAGTTGCCTTAGCAACGGTTATGCCAGTTGTAAGCTCTACTGTAGTAAATGCTGATACAAATACTAAAGCTGTAGGTATTACTAAAACTGCTGTTAACAACAATGCAAGTAAGGTAACACCTACAGCAACTGCTAACGCAAAATCAAAGAAGAATAATAAAAAGCACCAAAAGACTAATTACATTAGAATTAAGAGATTATCTTTCGTATATAATCACCAAGGTAAATATACCGTTAAGAATAAACGGATTGTTTATATAAAGAAGCATGCAAGGGTTGCTTTGTATGCAAAGAATCCAGTATGGATTAATGGTCAAAGTTACTACAGAATTGGCAGAAATAGTTATGTTTTATCTCAATACGTTAGGCCAGTAAGAAAATAGTTTAAATATTTGTAAAAGAGCGGCTGAATAGCCGCTCTTTTTATGTAAAATAATAATTTTGAATTATAATAACACTTATATTATGTAAGCTTGGTATTGTAATAATGAGGTAAGAATGAAATCAAAACTTCAGTTTAAGCATATTTATGTGACCTATAACAAAGTCGATGCTGTTCATGATTTAAATTTAGAAATTAATTCTGGTGAATTATTCGTTCTTGTAGGAGCTAGTGGTTGTGGTAAAACGACCACATTGAAGATGGTTAATCGTCTGCAAACACCTACTAAAGGACAAATTTTATATAAGAATCAAGATATTAGCAAGTTTCCATTAAGAAAAATGCGGCAAAATATTGGTTATGTTTTTCAGAATATAGCTTTATTCCCTAATATGACTATTTTGGAAAATGCGGCCATTCAATTACGAGCAAAGAATGTATCCTTAAGCAAAGCTAAACCGATTGTCACCAGGTTAATGAAAAAGGTTGGTTTAGATCCTAAAACGTATTTGAACCGCATGCCATCGGAGTTATCTGGTGGGCAGCAGCAACGTGTTGGTACCGTCAGAGCATTGGCAGCCGATCCTGATATTATTTTAATGGATGAGCCTTTTAGCGCCTTAGATCCGATTTCTCGTGAAAAATTGCAAGATTTAGTTTTGAATTTGTACAATGAATTACATAAAACAATTATTTTTGTTACTCATGATATGAATGAGGCTATCCGTTTAGGTACAAGAATTGGTGTAATGGAACACGGACATTTGTTACAAGTAGGAACAGCTGATGATATTGTCACGCACCCAGCCAATAAAACTGTTGCCGCGATGTTTCATAATCAAAGATCTGCAAATATTGCCGATATGATTGCCGGTGGGTTTTATAAGTTAGTTGATCATCCAAATGATCAGCAATACATTCGCGTTGATAAGGGAATCTCTATTCCGCAATTAGCTGAGAAGCTTAAAAGCAATCCAATAATTTTTGAAGGTAAATATTTGATAACTACCAAAGATTTGCTGAGTTTTATTTCAGAAAACTAGGTTAGGGGAGTTTATGTTAAATAGTATCATCCATTTATTTCAGAGCCAAAGTACTAATATCATTAATGCTTTAGAAGAACATATACTTTTGTCTTTTGTTTCAGTTTTGATCGCGGCTGTAATTGCTATTTCACTAGCCATATTATTTATGAATCATCGTAAATTAGGCAACATTATGCTGCAAATAGCTGGAATAATCCAAACTATACCAAGTTTAGCTGTTTTAGGAGCTCTGATTCCATTGGTAGGAATTGGTACTGTTCCAGCCATAATTGCTCTGGTTTTGTATGCTTTTATGCCAATTTATCAAAATACGTATTCTGGGTTGACTAATATTGATCCTAGTCTTTTAGAAGCAGCCGAATCTTTTGGCTTGTCTAAGAGCTTTAGATTATTTAAAATTCGTTTGCCGTTAGCAATGTCAGAAATATTATCAGGGTTAAGAGTAGCTATGGTAACAGTTATCGGTACAGCTACTTTAGCTGCATTAATAGGTGGTGGAGGTCTCGGTACTTTCATCATGCAAGGAATTCAAAACGGTAATAATGCTGAATTATTGCTTGGAGCCATTTTGTCTGCTTTGTTAGCTATAGTTTTTTCTTGGCTTTTAAATGAATTAAGCAAAGTATCGTTTAAAAAATTAATAGTTATAGTTTCAGCAATTTTAGCTTTAGGTGTTGGTTTCTTTACTGTTCAACACATAATGCAGTCATCCGAACAAACGATTACGGTTGCTGGTAAATTGGGTAGCGAACCAGAAGTACTGATGAACATGTATAAGGAACTAATTGAGAATGAAGACCCAAAGTTAAAAGTTCAAACGAAGCCTAACTTTGGAAACACTAATTTTTTATTTAAAGCCATTAAGAATAAACAAGTTGATATTTATCCAGAGTTTACAGGAACTGTTTTAGAAACACTTCATCCACAAAAAGTTGTTAGTCATCAACCAGGAATTGCTTATAATGATGCTAAAAATATTCTAAAGAGGAAAGATAATCTTGATTATTTAAAGCCAATGAGTTATCAGAATAGGTATACAATTGCTGTCAGACGCGGCTTTGCAAAGAAACATCATTTAAAAACTATTTCTGATCTAGCTAAAATTAGTTCAAAATACTCAGCAGCATTTGATAGTGATTTTTATCAGCAACATGATGGTTATCAAGGTTTAAAGAAGAAATATAACTTACATTTTGTTAAAATCAAAGTCATGGAACCGAATTTACGGTATGAAGCAATTGCTCATAATCAAATCAGCGTTGTAGATGGGTATACAACTGACCCACAATTAAAGGCTGATAATTTAGTTAGTCTGAAAGATGATGAAAGCTTCTTCCCACCATATCAAGGTGCTCCGTTAGTTAATCCAGAGATTTTAAATAAATATCCAGCTATTAAAACAGCGCTAAATAAGTTAGCAGGGAAGATAACTGAAAAAGATATGATCAATATGAACTATGAAGTTACTATTAAACATGAAAAAGCTTCTACAGTTGCTAGAAGATATTTAATTAAGAATAAATTGATAAAGAAGTAATTGATTAAAAATTGAGGTTCAATTTAAGTTGGATCTCAATTTTTTGTTACCAATCATTTTATTTAAAGTTAACATATTATAAAATTTGACACTAATTTTCTGAATGCTATTATTGATTCTGTCACTTAAAGTAAACAATATTTAGTTAATATCACTGATAGTTCGTATATTTGCTAATAATTTAAATTGATTAAGGTTGTATTTTTATGTTATATGTATTTGATGTTGACGGAACGATTAGTTTTAATGGCACCGAGATTAATGAAATGATTATTGAAAGCATAAAAAAGTTGGAACAATATTCTAATCAGATAGCTTTTGCGTCTGCAAGACCTATACGTGATTTGTTACCAATTATTCCAGCTTTTACAGATAATCATTTGTTAATCGATGGTAATGGTTCAATTGTTCAAACGAAAAATAATACTATCGATGTGATGAATCCTATTTCTGCAAATTCTACTTTATTGATAAAACAACTTATCAGCAAATATAATCTAAATTATTTGGTGGATGATAGATGGAATTATGCAAGTAAAGTTAAAGCAAAAACGCCAATAATTAAGCAAATTGATCCTGGTAAATTGGCTAAACGTGTACCTTTAAATACTATAACTAATCCAATTAAGATAATTTTACTTAATATACCAAATAGAATAAAAAAATTTGTAGCTAATGTGTTGGCTGGTAAAAAAGATCTTTCAGTTGTTGAACACACAGGTGAGAATGATATTGATATTACATCCGTAGGGATAAATAAGTATAGTACACTTCGAAAATATACTAGTGATAAATATTGTGCTTTTGGTAATGATAGTAATGATTTAGAATTATTAGCACATGCTGAAAAAAGTATTTGGGTTGGTGGAAAAAATAAAGAATTGAAAAAATTAAATTTAAATCCAGATATTATTTGTAGAGCTAATAATTTTGATGTTGCTAATGTCATAAATAATTTGATCTAAGAAAGATAGAGGTTAATGAAAAGTCTACAAGAATTTATTATAATTATAACTTCGTATAATATATATTATGTAAAGTAATAACAAAAGCAAATAAGAAGAGACAATTAAACAACTAAATAATACCTTGATAATTTACCTGTCAAAATTTAATCAGCAAAACTAACAATTACGGTTTTTAAAAACTATCCGTCTAAATTGAATTAAACATCAGAACTAATCTTTCTATAGTTAAAAATGGATTAGTTAACTTAAATAATTCATACATTAATTAAGAAGTAAGTTTCTGTAAATTCTTAACTATCAATAGCTATGTAGGATTAAAATTTAGATGCTGAGAGCGCGATTCTATAAGTAAGTTCATTGTAATAGAGCAATAATTTATATTATAGAGAGTTAACTTATAAAATGACTTTTATCAAATTAAGTAGTTACCAGGTAAATTCCTTCATAGATAGTAAAATTTAGCTAAACAAACAGGAAATTTATTTTTCAGTATCTAGATCTTATTAAATACATCTCACAGTTTAGTATATTTAAACTAAACAAAAATTATATTCAATTTAATTATATTCAATTTTTAGATTAATTATCGCTTTACATATTAGTTTATTGATTGCAAGTAGGAATGTTAGTTTAACTATTGTAGGAATGTTAGTTTAACTATTGTAGGAATGTTAGTTTAACTATTTTAGTTATTAGACATATAAATTATTAATATGTGATTATTCTTGATATCAAGGCATTTTTATTCATGCTATCATTAAAACTATAATTTTAATGATAGGTAAATTAACTAACCTAATCAAAGCAATCAATCATTAAATCAGTATAAATTTGTATATTTCACATTTCATTTAACAATTTACGTTTCACTATTCGACCAATTAATAATTTTAATTCTAACTAATTTTTTAATTAAAAATCTATGGATTTCAGAATTTTATTTAACCTTTTTAATCTAAGCAATTTATTTAATTTATTAGTTTATTTAGTTAAGATTTGATATTTATTTGTAATTATTAGCTTTTTTATTAGTAAATATTGGTCAAAATATTATTTTTTAAAGATATTTCGGTTCAAAATAGCTAAAGTTTGTAATTTTGTACTAACCTTGATACCTTTCAACCTTAATTCTTTTCTTATACTTAGCAATTATAGATTAATATCCAGGTTTTAACTCCCCTCCTCTATTTTGAATGACAGAGGGCATAAGGAAAATGTGATTTTTAACAATTTAAATAATATTAAGCTATAAATCCAAACATACATTCTCATTTATATTATAATTTAGATATGTATCATACAAATTGATAAATTTTTAAATTGGAGAATAAAACTTGGAAACGAAAAAATATCTAGATTTAATCAAAATTGAACTTAAAGGAATGCCTGATTTTGTTAAAGAATATAATTTTGGAACTAATCATTCCTTGACTACCTCATATCAATATTTAACTGAAATTAGACGTTTTTTTAATTGGTTACGGCAAGAAAATATTTCTGAAGCTAAAGATAACCAACATATATCAACCGATACTCTCGCAAACTTACGTAGAAATGATATTATGCTTTACATTGATTACCTTGGTCATACTAAAAATCAACAGGGACACTTAAATTCACCAACTACAATTAATCGTTCCATTAATGCTCTCAGGTCTTTATTCAAATTTTTAACTATTACCTCCGATAACAATAACGGCAAACCCTACTTTAATCGAAATGTGATGCTCAAGATTGATTCTCTAAACAATACCAAAACACTTAATTACCGAGCTCATATTCTAGAATCACATATGTACACTGGTAAACTTAAGTATGAATTTTTAGATTTTATTGAAAATGAGTATGAACATCATTGTAATAAGCAAGCTTTGCCTGCTTTCAGAGTAAATAAAGAAAGAGATATGGCTATTGTTGCCCTCATTTTAGGAACCGGCATCAGAGTTTCTGAATGTGCAGGTGTTAATTTAGCAGATTTAAACTTAAAAGAAGCTTCGCTTGATGTTACCCGTAAAGGCGGTCAACGAGACAGTGTGCCAATTGCTGAATGGACCTTGGGATATATTAGTGACTATAAGAAAATCCGTCGTGAACGTTATCAAGCTAGTAAAAAAGAAACTGCATTTTTCCTTACTCGGTGGCATGATCAGACTCGTCGTATTACTACTAATGCAATTGAAAAGATGGTTAATAAATACTCTGCGGCATTTGGGCACCCTCTTACACCACATAAACTTCGGCATACGTTAGCCTCTGAATTATATGATGTAACTAAAGATCAAGTGCTTGTAGCTCAACAATTAGGTCAAAAAGGCACGTCAGCGACAGATTTGTATACCCATGTTGATCAAAAAAAGCAACGTGAAGCTTTAAATGAAATTTCTGAAGAATCTGAAAATAAGGATAAATAAGATATAAAAATAAGCTTAAGGGTTATTCACCTCAAGCTTGTTTTTTTAATCAAATTTTGCTTGCCAGTCAGGATCATGATAAGCATCAAAACACATTTTTACTTGTTCCCTTGTATTTCTGCTCTCAGATAATTGGGGTAAAGCATTCAGCGAAAAATATTTACAGTCAGCAGTTTCAGTATTTTGCTTAAAACTACCAGCGATTGCATGACATAAGAAAAATATTTTGCAAATACCAACTGCACGAATTGGTTTATTGTGACGATTACGGTCTTGAATTGCTATTAATCGTTCTACTTTAATGTATCTGCCTGATTCTTCTTTGGCTTCTTTAATACAATTTTCTTTAGCTGAAAGATTAACTTCACACCATCCACCTGGTAAAGACCAGCTATTATCACTTTTCTCTTTAACAAGTAATATCTGATTGTTTTTGATGATAGCTGCTCTCGTATCAATTTTGGGAGTTTGATAACCATCTTCACTACTAAAAAGAGTTTTAATTTTTTTGATTGGTAATTCAGTCTTTTCAGACATCATCTCAGTGGCAATTTCACGAATTCGATTATATCTTTCTAAATCAAATTTATCATGTCCATATTCAAGGCCCGCCTGAGCTAGACTTTGTAATTCAATTGCCCAATTAGTAAATTGATCATTTGTTTTCATGTCTTTTTCCTATTTATAAAATTAAATAAATATTCGATAATAATTTTATTATAAATTGGTAAGGTGGCTTTCTGCTTATAATATTTTTACTATTAAAAACTTTAATAAAAAAGCAGTCGATTAAGACTGCTTTTGATTATTTAGTTAAATCAATATCATTAATATCAATCATCCAAGCAATAGCAATTGATTTCTCACCTAAGTGTGTAGCAATTACAGGACTGAATTTTGTAACTTCAACTGGTCTACCAGGGAAATTCTTGATAATAAATTCTTTAATGCCCTCAGCTTGTTGCGCATCGTTTGAATCAAGAACAAAGAGTTTTAGTTTATTTCTATATGGAAGTTTATTAATTTTTTCTAAAGCTAGATTCTCAATTTTTAAAACCGCACGCTTTAATGAACGAATTTTATCAAAAGCGACGATTTTACCATCTTTAAAAGTAAGTAATGGTTTGATATGTAACATGGTACCAATAAAGGCTCCAGCGTTACTTAATCTTCCTCCACGGTTGAGGTTATTCAAATCGTCGACTACAAATAATTCATCAATAGTAGCGCGAATCTTATCAAGTTTTTTAATAATTTTTTCCGGCTTTAAACCATTTTTGATCATTTTTGCAGCGGCTAGTACAAGATCACCTTGTAAATGGACCGTTATTTGAGAATCATATGGATATAAACCATATTCTGGATTGTCATGAGCTATATTTTGTAATGTTTGATAGAATCCCGAAATACCACTCGACAAAGTAATTACGATGATAGCTTCATAGCCCTCTTTATGCAATTTATTAAAAAGACTAATCATATCACCCATACTTGGTTGAGAAGTTTTTGGAAAAGCTGCACCTTGTCTTTGAGTTTCAAAAAGCTTTTCGGAAGTAATATTCACGCCTTCCAAATATTCCTTCTTACCAATGATGATAGGAATAGGAACCACGATTACATTATTTTCTTTAACTTCTTGTTCAGTTAAGACACTAGTACTATCAGTAACTAATGCAATTTTCATCTAATTAACCTTTCAATTTTTCAATATGTATAGAAAAATTATAGCATAAAAAAACATGGTATACGACCAATAGTTAATCAGTACTTATTTCATTTGAGCTTTTTACTACCGTAGAGAGCTGCTTAGTAAAATTGTTAAATTCTTCTTCATCTAAAAATGAAAAAAGGATTGTTTCAATTTGTTTCAGAGCAGTTTTTAATTCTGAAGCTTTTTTAAGACCCCTATTATTGAGTTTGACGCTTTTACTAGAATCTTTTTCAGATTTATTAACTTTAATAAAATTTTGAGTTTTTTTCTGCTGAAGTTGACGACTTAAAGTGGATAAAGAAATATTAAGCTCATTAGCCAAGTTACCCATTGTTAGGGCTTTATTATTATTTTTATCAAAAAATAATAAGATCCTAGTTTGTGAAATATTCAAGCCACATTTGTGATTAACTTCTCTTTTAATCTGATCTGCAATTGTGCTAAAAGATAAAATGTCCATCTACTCAACCTTTTCTCCAAAGTAAAAATTACAAGCAATATTCTATCATTAATCAATGAATTTAATTGTATATATGATCGTGAAACAAAAATAAAGATTTTAATAATAAATGCTGTGAAACAGTATAGTTTATTAGTTTTACCTTATATATTAGTTATTGCTAATAGAAAATAGCTTATATTATTTATAATATTAGTATAGCAGTTTTTACTTATCTTTTCTTTATAAAAATCACAGTTATTATTATATTAATACCAGTACTCTATTTTAAGATACAGTGTAAAATAAAACTTTATACTTATTCTTAAAAAATTGATATAATAGAATCCGTGTTTTGAGGTGATATTATGGCTTTTGATGGTGTATTTATCCATAGTCTTTTGAAGACTTTACGACCTGCCCTAACGGACGGACGCTTATCCAAAATCTACCAACCGTTTAGTCAGGATTTAATTTTAACTTTTAGGAAAAATAGGAAAAACTATCAACTACTTATTTCTGCAAATGCACAATACCCTAGAATGTATTTGACTAAACAAACTATTTCTAATCCTGATAAAGCACCCACTTTTGCTATGGTGCTGAGGAAGTATTTAGAGGGATCTGTTCTACTATCTATTGATCAAGTAGGTGTAGATCGAATCGTGAACTTTCATTTCAGCAATTGGAATGAATTAGGCGATCAGGTTGAATTAATTTTATCTGTTGAATTAATGGGTAGGCACAGCAACGTTATTCTTTATGGCGAAAAATCTAATCACATTATTGACTTGCTTAAGAGAATCAATCCTGATGAAAACCGGGCTCGTATTCTTTTACCCAAAGCTAAATATGAATTACCACCACTTAAACCTGGTTTAAATGGATTAATAATGTCAGAGGCAGAGTTTAAGAAAGAAAAAGTTGCTAATGATAATCCTGCGGATTTAGCCAAGAAAATAGATGGGCTTGATCGTGATGATCGAAATGAGCTAACTGGCTATTTAAATGATGATTATTCATATTCATCATTTAAGACTTTTTTTAATCAATTTGATAATCCGCGTGCCTTTGTCTTAAAGACTCCTAGAAACAGAAGAAAAATCTTTCCTTACCTTCCCTACCATTTGAATCTTGAAAAAGAGAATTCAGATCCTGATTTAAATCATGCACTAGATGAATTCTATGAATATCAAGCAAACCGTGATTGGGTTAGACAGAAATCAGGTAAGGTTGAACGCGTAGTCAAAAATGAGCAAAAAAAGCTTTCAAAGAAGATTGTTAAATTAAACAAGCAGTTAAAGTTAGCTGAAAACTCTGAAGGTTACCGTATTCGTGGTGAAATTTTAAATGCTAATTTAAATAAAGTAAAACCAGGTATGACAAAAATAGCTTTACCAAATTACTACGATAACAATAAAGCTATTGATATTCACCTTGATGCTGCTTTGTCCCCTGCTCGAAATGCTCAAAAGTACTTCACCCGTTATAAGAAATTGCGAGATTCTATCAAACACGTTAAACAGCAAGTTAAAATTGCAAAGAGCAATCTTGCTTACTTTGATTCTATCCAAACAGCTATTGATAATGCGGATCCACAAGATATTGATCAGATTAATGATGAATTGGTTAATCAAGGTTATATTCGGCGGCAACATAAACAAAAGCGACGTAAGAAGATCACTGAGCGTAATCTGAATAAGTTTAAATTATCATCAGGTAAGGTGGTTTTAGTCGGAAAAAATAATTACCAAAACGATTGGTTAACCTTGAAAAAAGCAAATAAAACTGATTATTGGTTCCACGTCAAAAATATGCCTGGGTCACATGTTATTTTGCGCGATTCTAATCCAAGTGATGAAGATATAGCAGAAGCAGCCGAAATAGCGGCCTATTTCTCTAAAGGTAGAGCATCTGCTCACGTTCAGGTGGATTATGTTCAAGATAAACGTGTTAAGAAGCCAAAAGGTGCTAAACCTGGATTTGTAATTTATCGGGGACAGAATTCCACTGAAGTTACACCAGAAAAAGATAGTGTTTTATCTAAAAAAATTGATTAATTAGTAATAAATTTGGTAAATAAAAACCGAGGATGTCTACAAAAACATCCTCGGTTTATTTGTTTTTAACTAATTTATATCGGTTGTGTTGTTAACGATAATGACTCTAAAACATCCAAAATTAATTCCGCCGTTTCAATACTTGAAAAAACAGGAATATGCGTATTTAAAGCTTGATCACGAATCCTGATCGCATCTTCACTAGCTACATCGGATAAGTTGGTTACATTGATTACCATCACGATTTTATGTTGCCGAATTTTTTCAAGCAGATTATGGGGATTATTATGGACTTTGGTCACAATGCCAGTAGTAATGCCCGCTTCCGCAAACATATTGGCAGTACCTTCAGTAGCCACAATTTTAAAACCTAATCGATCAAAGCGATGCGCTAATTGGGTAACCCGCTTTTTATCCTCATCACGAACTGATATGAAGATAGTTCCATAGCTAGGTATGTGTAAGTCACTTGCTTCATAACCTTTGTACAGTGCCTTAGCTAGCTGTGTATCACGTCCCATAACCGAACCAGAAGATTTCATCTTCGAATCAAACGTGTTCCCACTGTTGTAGTCAATATATGAAAAGACAGGCATCTTTACGTGAATAAAATTATTTGTTGGCCATAAACCTTTATCGTAATCAAGATCTTTTAAATTCTTTCCAATTAAAACTTCGGTTGCACACGCGGTGATATCCTTACCCAATGACTGGGATAAAAAGGCAACATTATGTCCAGCATACGGCTTAATTTGCAATAAATATAAAGACTTTCCTACACTCAAAAAATGCAGAGTAAAAATACCACGCATTTTTACTTTCTTGATCAACTTAGTTGAACATTCCGTGAGTCTCTTTTGTCCCCTTTTTGACAGATTTTGCGGTCTGAATACTGCTATTGAATCTGAAGCATGAGAACCGGACTGTTCAAGGTGTTCGATTATACCAGGAATAGTAACTTCTTTTCCGTCAGAAATGGCTGTGATTTCGTATTTATTGCCTTCAATAAAGTGCGAAACAGAAATTTTATCTAGTTGATTTTCTGTTAAATATTTTTCAAAGGCTGGCATATCATAAATAACGGCTGATTTTTGTTTAACTTCTTTGCTGATACCACCAATTAAAATCGGAAAACCGTGTGCTTTAATAAATTTAATTGCCATGTTTTTATCAGTAGTTGTTAATGAAGGGTTCTGCTTTAGTCCCCTGATTGGGAACCTTAGTAACCTTTTTATATTATCCTTTGGGTTTACGTCTGGTCGGCCCAAAATATGTAAACCATTATCAATTAAAGTTTGTCCTAAAGCATTAATCTTTTTACCAGAGAATTGCAGCAATACATCTTTAATATTTTCTTTTCTGGCAATTTTGATAATATTTTCTGCAGTAATAGGATCAAAGTACATGCGGTCAACATCTTTATATCTTGCTGCAACCGATTCGTCGTTATTGGATAGTAAAATAGTTGCATAATTATTCTTATGTAAAGTTTTAATCGCGTGGCTAATCATGTAATCAAATTCACTGGTGACGGAGACCTGTAATGGCAACATGCCAATTATAAGTACCTTTTTCTTCGCTTTGAGCGGAGTAAATTCATCTTGACTACCGTAAGCACTATAAAAAACATTTACTTTAGGACGATACATACCAGCTGAACCATCAACTTGTAAATATGATGGTGTTAGGTTGCTTTTGTTTAATCGTTTATCAACGTTAGATATATCTGTATTTCTTAAGTAGGAGATTAATTTATTTGAAAAACCCCGCTTTTTTGCTTCTAATAACAAATTATCGCTAATTTTATCTTCAGTACATAATTTCTTACCAATTTTTACAATATGTTGAAATTTTTGAAAGTAAATTGGATGTAAGTAAATTATTGGGTGCAATTCTTGAAAAGTAAATCCTTTTGCAATTGCAGCCAATAACTTAATCATATGCATTTCATCGGGGTGAATTAAATCTTTTTTAATTTCTTCTTTGCTTTTTTTCAATTCAGATTTAAATATAAACAAAGCAAGACGTGTATTTGTCATAGAATCTAACCCCTTTAAAAATGCAGTTTCAAAATTTTGCCCGATTCCTAAGGCTTCTCCACTGGCTTGCATTCTTTTGCCCAAACTGTAGTGGTTAGATCCAGATTCCGACAAAGACCAGTATGGCATTTTAACCGCAATTTTATCTTGCACAGGTTCAATTGCAGCATTTAAGCCAGACATGGGATCAGTTATTTCATTTAAGTGATAACCAATTGCTACCTTACTTACTATATAACCGACACTATAGAGACCTGCCCTTTGTGACCAAACTGCACTTCTTGTTATTCGTGAATTAATTGCCAAAACCTTAGTATCAATTTGTGTACCGTGGTGGTTAATTGCAAAATGTATACTTAAGATTCCAACTACTTTCAAATTATCTGCTATTTTCTTAGCAATTGCCCGTAACTGTTGCACCTGATCATTATTTAAAGTTAATGACGGCATGACGGTGACGGAATCGCCAGAGTTTATTGCAACGGGTTCGATTGAATCAGAAAAGTTAACAAAAGCTACGTTACCCGCACTATCCCTAATGATATTAACGATTACTTCTTCCCAAGAAGAAAGATCTTCAGTTAAGCTATAATGCCTCCACGAAAAGGTCTCACTTTGGCTCTCTTTTTTGAAATAAGTAATTAAATCATCAAAATTATTAAAATTAAGGTGTAAATTATGAAGATATTGCTGATGTTTTGTAACCAGAACCGGAAAAGACACATTTTCTTTTAGTTTCTTTATTAGATTTTCATCAATGTCTTCAGATAGCTGCCAATATTGATTAACATCTATACCAATATTTTTTAAAAAGGCAGCCCTTTTCTGTTGATCATCCATCATCAATGTACGTTTGTTTAACGTAAGCAGTTTGATACCCATTTGCTGAAGAATACCATCTTGGGATAACTCATGCGCTACCTTTAATGCCGTTGTAGAACCATAAGCTGTCATAATCGCGTCAGGTTCTTCCATGCGAATTATTCTCTTTAAAAAATCCAAAGACATGGGTTCAAGGTAGACTGTCACACCAGGACGCTTATCAGTTGATATCGTTGCTGGATTAGGATTTACTAAGACTACGTGAATATCTTCTTCGACTAACGCATTGATTGCATCAGTTGCTAAAAGGTCCATTTCAGCAACGCTGCCAACCAAGGTTGGACCTGATCCAATGATTAAAATTTTATCTAAATCATTTTCTAAAGGCATTTTTTACTCCATCATTTTTACAAAATCATCAAAAATCACCTGTGCGTCCAGGCTACCAGGTGCACCTTCGGCATTAAATGCCGTTGCAATAACTTTCTCTTTGTTATTACTAAAGCCAGCCAATAATTCACTGTGTAGATCAAAGTATTCTTGATCCATCTGTAACTGTACACTGTCTGGTAAAACCAATTGATCAATATTCATTGCAACTTGCCAAATTTGGTTGGAATTTTGCTCAATGACAGGATAGTTAGTACCGTTAAATTCTTCTGGTAGGGTAACTAATTCAAAATTAAGGTAATTACTTAACGCTAAAAAGCCTAAACCAATCCCCCAAATAGGTTGTTTACTATAAAAATGGTCAAAAATAGGAGCCAAATTTGTTTCAACCTCATCTGCTTTGCCTGGACCATTAGAAATTATTATTCCATCAGGCCGCAAATTCTCAATATCCCTTACCGAAGCATCATATGGTAGAACTGTCACGTTAATTTTACGTAAAGAAAGTTCCCTTAACATTGAGTGCTTTAAACCTAAATCTAATACAGCGACTGTTTTACCAACATTAGGTGCTGCATAGGCATTTTTAGTTGAAACCATTGCCGATTTATTCTTTGGAAGGACCAAAGCTTTAATCTGGTCAAAAGCATGTTCATCGTTTGTATCCATAATTGACGCTTTAATCGTATTTTCTTCCATCAAACGATGAACCAATGCCCGTGTATCTACGTTAAAGATTGCGGGTATATTTTTTTCTTTTAAAAAGGAGTCCAAATCTTGGAAAGTTTCGCTGTCTGAAATATTCCAAGCAACATCGTTAGCAATAATACCTTTTACTGTTGGATCGATACTTTCATAGTCAATAGCATTAATACCAGTGCTACCAATCATGGGAGTGGTAAAAACTAAAATTTTTCCGGCATTCGTGGGATCAGTTAAAGCTTCTTGGTAACCAAAATTGCTCGTTTGAATAACGAGTTCTCCCGTAGAGATAATTGTTGCCCCGATTCCTTCGCCTGGAAATGAACTTCCATCTTCAAGAATCAAATAACGTTTCATTTTATCACTTATTTCTTCTTAATTCGGTCAATCTTTGCTCAAAAATTGCAGGCGGTTTAACTTTGAATTCAAGCCATTCCCCTGTAGATGGCTGTTTAAAGCCAAGGACCTGGGCATGTAAAAATTGACCATTCCCTTTTAGAGTTTTTCTTGGTCCATAAAGTGGATCACCTGCCACAGGATGACCAATATAAGCCATGTGAACACGGATTTGGTGCGTTCTCCCAGTTTCAAGCTGGCAACGAACTAAACTATACTTTTTAAATTGTTCTAAAACTTTAAAATGGGTTACAGCATTTTTACCATTATCGATAATCCCCATTTTCTTTCGGTGATATGGATTGCGGCCAATTGGTGCATCTATAGTCCCAGCATCTTCACCAAAATTTCCGTGAACAATTGCTAAATACTGCCTTTTATTAGTTTTATGAGCTAACTGCGATTCTAAACTTTTACGTGCCTTACTATTTTTGGCAACCATCAATAAACCGGAGGTATCTTTATCAATTCGGTGAACAATACCTGGACGAAAGCCTTCGGGGCTAGCTGCTAAATCCTTAGTATGGTATAAAAGAGCGTTAACCAATGTATGATCAGGATGCCCGGCTGCTGGATGAACCACCATACCCTGAGGCTTATTAACCACAATTACATCTTGATCTTCATAAATTATGTCCAAAGGGATATCTTCAGGTTCAGCATTCAGTGGTTTCAATTTAGGCACCGTAACCGAGATCTGGTCCCCACTTTGAATTTTATAGGAAACTTTTGCACTTTTACCGTTAACCAAAATATTTTTATCCTGAATGAGTTCTTTAACCCTAGTACGCGATAAATCATTAATTTCTTCTGCTATAAATTTATCTAATCTGCCTTTTTCATCTTTAACCTGAATCTGATATTTACTAGGCATTCTTATGGTCTCCTTCATCAAAGAAAATCAGATAAATGAAAACCAAAATTACTCCAACCGTAATCGCGGAATCAGCAATGTTAAAAATATTAAAATGCATAAAGTCAAGTTGAAGCATATCAATAACATATTTTAAATGCAAGCGATCAATAAAATTGCCAATTATACCACCCAAAACTAGGGAAATACCGACATCAAAAAGCGGATTTTTATACTTTTTGTTAAACAAAAAATATAAACATATGATTATGGCTAAGGTACTGATGATATAAAACAACCACATCTGACCGGTTAAAATATTCCAAGCAGCTCCATTATTCTGTAAATAATTAAATGAAAGAATACCAGGAATTATTTGGTGAACTTCGCCCACGGAATAGTTATTAATGATAAAGGATTTTAACCCTTGATCTGCCACTACAACTAGTAAACTAATAATTAAATATAAAAATTGCATAAATCATTTTCTAAAACAAACCACTTATTTTGCCATCATTGTCAACGTCGATATCCAGAGCTGCAGGATGTTTAGGTAAACCTGGCATATCTAAAACATGACCAGTGGTGATTACGATAAAACCTGCACCGTTTTTCAAGTTAACACCTTTTACGTGCAAAGTGAAACCAGTTGGAGCTCCTAATAATTTTTTGTTATCAGTAAATGAATATTGAGTTTTGGCAATAATAACGGGAAGCTTGTCTTTTCCCATCTTTTCTAGTTCTTGAATTTGCTTCTCAGCTTTTTCAGTATATTCGACTTTATCTGCGTGATAAATCTTTTTTGCTACTTTTTTAACCTTAGTCTTAATATCATCATTCGCACTGTAAGTTGCTTTTAAATCGGCTTTCCCAGAATTAGCAAGTGCAACTACGGCTTGGGCGGCTTTAATTCCGCCTACTGAACCTTCACCATGGTAATTAACTATTTCTGCCCTAATTCCTTGTTCTTCTACCAAAGTTTTCAGTAAATTAAGTTCAGCTTTTGTATCACTGGCAAAACGATTAATCAAAACGATAACAGGAACATTATACGAACGCATATTATTCATGTGCCGCTCTAAGTTTTTAAATCCATTACGAAGAGCGGTTAAATTCTCTTCATCCAAGTGCTTGGTTGTACCCTCTGCCTGGTATTTAAGAGCACGCACTGTTGCCACAACAACACTAGCATCTGGCCCTTTGTCTAAATGGTTAGAGACAAAATCCATGAATTTCTGACCACCTAGATCACTACCAAAACCAGCTTCAGTTAAAGTATAGTCGCTTAAGTGTAAGGCTAAATTAGTTGCCATTACCGAATTAGCGCCGTGGGCGATATTAGCAAACGGGCCACCGTGAATTAAGGCTGGCGTGTGTTCAATCGTTTGAACCAGGTTAGGTTTCAAGGCATTGGACAAAACTGCTGCGATTGCCCCTTCATATCCTAAATCTTTTACGTATACAGGTTTATTACTTTTAGTAAAAGCAACTAATATATTGCCAATTCTTCGCTTTAAGTCATTAATATCATTGGCTAAACATAAAATGGCCATTAATTCATTGGCCACAGTAATAGTAAAACCTGCTTTGTGCTCAATTCCATTAAATTTAGAACCCTGACCAATGGTAATTTGTCTAAGACTGCGGTCATTAACATCAATTCCACGTTTAAATAAAATCCGGTTGGGATCGATATCTAATTTGTTATCTTGATAAATATAATTATCAATTAGTGCGGCTAGGGTATCGATTGCAGAGGTTAAGGCATGCATGTCACCGGTAAAATGCAGGTTAATATCTTCCATAGGAATGACTTGTGCCTTCCCGCCACCGGTGGCTCCACCTTTGAGACCAAAAACGGGCCCCATTGATGGCTCCCGTAAAGTAATCATCGCTTTTTTATGCAATTGATTACTGATCGCATCTCCCAATCCAATCGTGATGGTAGATTTACCTTCACCTGCTGGGGTAGGAGAAATTGATGTTACCAATATTAATTTCCCTAAATGCTTATTTTCACAGGTCTTTTTTATGGTTGACCAGTTAATTTTAGCCTTATCATAGCCAAATGGTTCAAGATTTTCTGCTTTTAAACCGATTTTCTTGGCTATTTCACTAATGGGTAATATTTGAGCTTCTTGTGCAATTTGAATATCTGATTTCATTGCGCATGCTCCCTTCTTTTGTCTAAAAGAGTATTAATTTTGTTTTTATTGATAAATATTTCATTTTAGAATTTGTGTCCCACCTTTTTAATATGTCAGAATTTATTATAGCAAATTTCCCTCTAAATTTTCTCTATCTTATCCATAGTTTTTCGTCTAAAATATGAGTAATTCATTATGGAGGATAAAAAATGAAAATTGGTATTTTAACTGACAGTTCTGCATACTTAACTACAGAACAATGTAAGAAATATGATATTGGTGTTATCCCTATTCCAATTGTCTGGGATGGTAAAACCTACCGCGATTTAATTGATATTAGTTATAAAGATTTCTATAAAAAATTAGCTAACGCCACGGTTTTACCAACTACTTCTGAACCTTCTGTTGGTGAATTTAAAAAGTACGTTAATCAATATATAAAAAATAATTATACAGATTTAATCGTTATTACACTTTCTAGTGGTCTCTCTGGTTTCTATAATACCGTTGTTAATACTGCTAAAGAAGAAAAACGAATTAATATTCACCCCTTTGACTGCAGAATTACCTGTGCCGGGCAAGCAGATGCCGTATTATTGGCCGGTCGTTTAATTCAAAGTGGTGCAAACGTGGATTTGATTATGCATGATTTAGTTGACCTGCGAAATACGATGGATGTCCGCTTCATGGTAGACAATTTGAACTATTTAAAGCGTACAGGTCGCTTATCTAATGCAGCCAGTTTTGTTGGATCCCTATTTAAGATAAAGCCTATTTTATCGATTGATGTGCAAAAGACAGGTCATATTTCAGCGATAGCCAAAGAGCGCCAATACAAGCGCGCCTATATTCATGTTCAAGCTGATTTTAAACGACTAACGCAAAATATGCCCTACCCGATTCAAAGCACAATCTTTGACGCATTGGATCTTAAGAGGCGAGACGAGTGGCTTGAAGATTATGAAAGAAAATTCCCTGCAGATAAATTTTACACCAGCATTATTGGACCGGTAGTTGGCGTCCATGTTGGGCAACATACGATTGCGATGATCTGGTGTCGGAATATCAATTCCTACTTTAATAAAGATGGTAATCCCATTGAGAATATTAATTCTAAAACAGTCAATGACTAAAAAAATAGCGTTTCAAACGAAACGCTATTTTTCTATCCGTAAAAGATAATATTTTTGATAATCTACCGGTTTTATTTGGTAAATTTTAAACAGCCAGTATTTTTTAACTAAAGTTGGCTTACTATTAATTTTAATCTTAAATCTATAAGGTAATTTTAAATAATTTTGATTCCAATAAGAATTAAGCAAAGTGTAAATAAATAATATTACAAATAAACTTCCAATAATTATCATTGGCCAATTAATTTTTGCAGTACCTTCATAACCGAAAATCAGGCTTATAAATAAAATTATAAAAAGCCAACTGTAATAAATTAGACCGGCCTTACCTAAAAAAATAAAATATTTCTTTTTCATATTAATACCTAATCTTAACCCGCAAATTGCTGTGGTCAGTCGTATCATATAAGGTCTTTAAGTATAAACGATACTCAGGATGTTGTTTAATTAAAGTTTTATAGGCTTCAGTAGCATGGATTTTGGCTAATTCACCAGCCTTCATGTGGTTGTGTCCCGTATAAAAATTATAATTCATTCTTGCAAACAAGTTTCCCATTTTACGTACAAGATCAATATCATTATGATTTTTTCGTAAATCATTTTGTACTAAATCAGCAGCAATACTACCCAACTGTAATTTTTCTAGGTAGTCATGAAAATGCGTTAGTGTATAATTCTGCTTTTCTTTATCTGTTAAGTAGGGATTCATATTAAATGTTTTTCTGATATAAGTTACGTGCTTGGGATGTACACGCACCACCCCATAACCCTGATCATTAGAACAAAAACTAGAAGTTACAATTTCTGTAGTTGGGGTTGTACCTTGTGGTCCTAATATATTTTGCGCATGAATGTGACCCGAAAAGATCAGCTTAACATTATAACGGGCACATAATTTCCGTAAATCATGTGCATTATCTAAAACATAACCATGGTTAACGACAGGATTATGCGCATATAAATTATGGTGCATAAAAACAATTGGCCGTAAATGATTTTGCTCAGCCCAGCGCAGTTGCTCTTCAATCCACTTTAACTGCTTTTTACCTATACCCCCACGTGTATGTGGAGCCTCAGTCGTTTCTTCACTGCCATAATAATTAGAATCAAGCATGAGTAAAAAATATTGCGGGTTAAACTGAACGCTGTAGGCAAGCGAACTACGGTCTTCACTTTCACAATGCCCGTATGATTTATCGAAAATTGCTTTCCAAAACATCGGGCTGATTTGACCAGCATAAAATTGCTTCTTGCCGCGAAATTCTCGGGACCAGCCATCATAAATATCATGATTGCCTGGTAAAATTAATAATTTGGTGTCTTTTAAGGGGCGAAAAATATCCCTAAATCTTTCTGCGGAAACGCGCTCACCATTGAAGGTAATATCGCCAGTAACGATAATAGCTGCCGGCTTCTTCTCTTGAGCCATTTTCATAAAAGAACTTAAAACCGTTTCTTGGTAATAAAGATCTTTACCTTGACTTGTTTTTTGCATTCTTGAAAAAGCTTGGCCATTATCATGCATACTATCTGCGATTAAATGTGGGTCAGAAATTACCCAAAATTCAGCGTTTAGCTTATCTGTAATCATTTTTTATTTGCCCAAAATTGATAAAAGTCGACCCGTAAATTTCCGTTAAACAATTTACGCTTCTTATTGGCTCTTCTACCAAAACACTTTTCAAAGTTAGGATCACCAACTAAGAAATATTGGTTAAAACTACTATACGGTTTAAATACTTCACCCATTTGTTTATACAGACTTTCAGCAGATTCCCTATCCTTTAAACGTTTACCGTAAGGCGGGTTGGCAATAATAATGCCGTTTTTTAAATCCGTTGCGAAATCCTTAATTGCCAGCTGTTTAAAGTAAATATCCTGTAGGACGCCAGCGTTATGAGCATTAACCTTCGCAATTTCAAGAACAGATTGGTCAATGTCACTCGCCACAATCGGCTCGTTAACCTTTTTTACTTTAGTTTTGGCTTCTTCTACTGCATCTTTATGAAGTTGCGGATTAAACCAGTCAAAACCATCATATGCAAACTTACGCCAACTTCCTGGAGCGACATTTTTAGCAATTAAAGCAGCTTCAATCGCTAAAGTACCAGAACCGGTCATAGGGTCAATTAACGGGTGAGTCCCATCATATGGGGTCAATTTCAATAAACTTGCAGCAAAATTCTCTTTTAACGGTGCGCCACCATGTTCAACCCTGTATCCACGCTTAAATAAACTTGATCCGGTTGTATCTAGGGATAAGCGAACCGTATTCTTATAAATATGGACATCGAGTGGATATTCGTTACCACTTTCTGGTAAGAAGCCCCGACGGTGATATTGATCAGCCATCTTGTTAACGATCGCTTTTTTGACAATTGATTGAACACCTGGCTCAGAGTGTAACTTGGATCTAACGGATCTGCCCTGAACCGGAAATTTTGCATCAACTGGCAACAACTTAGCCCAGTCAAAATCATAGGTTTCATTATATAAAGTATCAAAATCCATGGCCTTAAATTCTTTTAAGAGAATTTTTACCCGGTCAGCTGTTCTAAGCCATAAATTAGTCTTAACTATATCTGCCTGATCACCTTTAAAGAATACTCGACCATTTTCTGTGCGGGTTTGATAACCTAAAGATTGTAACTCTTTAGCAACTACGCTCTCAAAACCGGCACCCATAGTAGTATAAAGTTGATATTTCTGCATACTTAACTCTTTCATTTTCTAAAAAAAGAGTTGAGCTTCTTTGAAGCTCAACTCTGCCTGTGCGAATCTCTATAAGCCACGTTTTGTTCCGGTAATTTTTGGCAAAAATTACTTTTAGCAGCCATCTATCTTTACTATAAAATAGTAATCCAACCTTTAGTTCATTTTCTTAGGTTGAGACGCCCCTACCAAATTTGGGTTGCACGCTCGCAGGGTTTACCTCGTTCCACCAGAATCGTTTTCAATTCTGCTTCGTCACTGTGGCACTTTTCAGGATAGTAGTGCATATCAAAAGACTTAGCATTTTTTCCGCCGTAACAAAAATTCTCCAGCTTATTAGGCTGAATACGAACACTACAAACTTCGCAGTTCGTGCGTGCGTGGACTTTCCTCAGCTAACATAAGTTAACCGCGGCCGCTCAAAATTCGCACCATTAATGATTATAGCAAAGCTTCACTGCTTTTGTAACCCATAAACATGTTGTTCTAAATTATATACCTTACGTTCAAGGGTTGAAATCCTTTGAATAATCGCCATATTAGTGGAAATTTCACCTTGGCTTTCATCCTCAGAATTATCGAAATTAAATGTAGCCGACCGTTTACTCGATGGAGTATAAGTTTTAACTTTTTCTTGCGGCTTACTACTTTCCTCTTCTACAGGCTGTGGCTTGTTAGTTTGTGCTTTCTTCTTATTATCATCCATTAATTGACGCTGCAGGGTTCCAATTTGTCCGTACAGATCCTCAATAATTTGGTGAAAAGTCTCATAATCGGTGATTACTTGGTCTAAATATGAGTCAACTTCATCTGGATCATAACCCTTAACTTTGTTTCTAAATTGTTTTTTTAAAATATCTTGTGCTGATAGTTTGATATCGTTTAAATTTGCCATTTGACTGACAACTCCTTTACATTCATGTTTATTCTAGCAAAAAGCAGGACAGCTTAAAACAGTAAAAGTAATTTTAGTATAACTTTTAAAACTATTCACTAAAACGATCGCTTTGCTGGGTATCCTGATACTCCTCTGCGGCATCCTGTAAATCATAAAAATCTATTAAATCTAACGGGTACTTATTTTCCTTTTGGTAGCTCTTAATTGCGTGATAATCAAATTTAGGTTTACCAGGATGTTCCTCATCATAAATCATCATAGCTCGATCAGTATGAAGAAGCATAAAATTTTGATAATTTCTTAGTTGAACTGGACTTTGATAAGGATTATTAGATGTAGATGCAAAGAAATCGACCGCTTTTTTTAAATTTAAAAATTTAAGCTGATTGTTTTCATTCCACCTGTTGGCAAACTCCTCATAAGGAGTCATAATGGAGACCCTTACAGGATAAGTTTTCCTTAACTGCACAGCAACCTCGCTAGCCCATTGCTCAACTCCGAGATTAGCTCCAGTTATTATCCAGTCAAGTTGGCCATTCTCTAATAAGTTAATAAAATAATTTTTTAAAACATATTTAATAACTTTAATTTTTGGATCTTTATCACCGAAAGTGTTTAATTCATAACTGCGATAGCCAGTCACCCACAGACGTTGCATAATACAATGAAACTTCCCTTATTCAAAAACCTTTTCTTTATTGGTATAATGCTAACAGGAGTGAGGTTGATGGTCAAATATCCAAGCGGCAGTCCAGCCGCATTTAGGAAACCTGATAAAAAGCCAAAGATTCGTCATTCATATCATCATAGGAAAGGTGTTAACTTTTCTGATCGAGGAATGACCCTTGAGCAACAGATTAATGAATCTAATAAGTATTATCGTGTAGAAGGAATAGCAGTTGTACATAAAAAGCCAACGCCTGTTCAGATTGTAAAAGTGGATTATCCTAAAAGATCGAAAGCAGTGATTCGGGAAGCTTATTTTAGACAGGCATCAACTACGGATTATAATGGTGTATATAATGGATATTATTTGGATTTTGAAGCCAAAGAAACTAGAAACAAAACTAATTTCCCACTTAAAAATTTTCATGAACACCAAATCATCCATTTAGATGAATGCTTGCAGCAACAAGGTATTTGTTTTACCATCATTAGATTTACTAGTTTAGACAGGTACTTTGTCACACCAGCCAGTTCTATTATCGCTGCTTGGCGAAAAAGGCATAAAAGTTCAATGACTTTAAAAGAAGTTGAAGACCGATCAATTGAGATTAAAAGTGGCTTTCGTCCTACCCTTCCTTACCTCAACGCAATTGATCGTTTTATAGCAGATAGGAAAATAAATAATGGCAAATAATAATTTTGATTCAAATCATGAAAGTATGAAACGTGAATCACGCAAAGACTATCAAGAGAAACAACCAAAAAAACATTTGTGGACGCGAATAGTTAAGTGGAGTCTATTGATTGTTTTATTATTAATTGTTTCAGGCATTGGTCTGTTTGCTTTTTACGCAAAAAGCGCACCAAGTATCAGCCAGAATCAATTACAAAGTGGCGGTACTTCTAGTCTTTATAATGACAACGGCAAATTTTTATTATCTTTAGGTTCAGAAAAAAGGATTTATGTTCGAGGTAATAAAATTCCCCAACGATTAAAGGACGCGGTAGTCTCCGTTGAGGATAAGCGATTTTATAAGGATAAGCTCGGCATCGATCCAATTAGAATTATCGGTTCAACGCTCACTAATGCTAAGAGCAACAGTATCGCAGCTGGTGGTTCAACCATAACCCAGCAACTGGTTAAGTTGACGGTCTTCTCTACTGCCAGTTCACAAAGAACGTTGAAGCGGAAGGCCCAAGAAGCATGGCTTGCGATGAAAGTACAACGAGAATTCACCCACGACCAGATTCTGGAATTTTACATTAATAAAGTTTATATGAATTATGGTAATTACGGTATGGGTACTGCGGCCAACTATTACTACAATAAACCGCTAAGTCAGCTTGATCTGGCACAAACCGCTCTACTTGCAGGGATGCCAAATGCGCCTGTTGCATACGACCCTTATCTATACCCACAACGTGCTAAATACCGTCGTAACGTGGTATTAAGTGCAATGCTCGATAATAAGAAAATAACTCAGAGTCAATACAATCAGGCTACTAAAGAAAGTATAAAGAGTGGCTTACAACCTCAACATACCGATAACGAAAATAGGATCAGAAAAATTGATGATCCTTACATTAAAGAGGTTATTGCTGAGGTAAAGAAAAAAGGGTTTGACCCTTATAACGATAACCTGAAAATTACCGTTAACATAGATCAAGCAGCCCAAAACAAACTTTACCAGTTGGCTAACAGTAATCAGGTACCATTTACGAGCAACAAAATGCAGATCGGATCAACGATCGTTGATCCGACGAACGGCCATGTTGTCGCCATTTTAGGTGGACGGCACTTACCTTCTGTTCAATTAGGCTTAGATCGTGCCGTGCAAACTGGACGCTCAACTGGTTCATCAATTAAACCTGTTCTTGATTATGGACCTGCCATCCAATACCTAAACTGGTCAACAGCAAAAATGATTGATGATAGTAAATATGTTTATCCTGGAACTAATATTCAGTTATATGACTGGGATAATAAGTATGATGGGATGATGACCATTCGGCATGCTTTGGAGCAATCACGCAATGTACCAGCTGTTAAGACTTTAAATAAAGTTGGGGTTAACCGTGCCTCTGCCTTCGCGAAGAGAATGGGAATTAATGTACCTACTAATTCTGGTTTATCTGTGGCTATTGGTGCTAACGCATCGAGTTTGCAGATGGCCGGCGCTTATAGTGCGTTTGCCACGATGGGTATCTATCATAAGCCGCAATTTGTTTCTAAAATTGAAACTCCTGACGGATTAGTTCGTAACTATGATTCCGCTGGGGTTCGTGTAATGAAGAAATCTACTGCTTACATGATCACAGATATGCTTAAGGGTGTAATTAAGTCTGGATCAGGTAAAAAAGCTCAGATCAAGGGCTTATACCAAGCAGGTAAAACGGGAACAGTTAAGTATTCAGATCAAGATTTAGCTAAGTTCCCGGCTTACAATTCAACACCAAAAGATTCATGGTTTATGGGCTACACCCAAAACTATGTTATGGGCGTTTGGACCGGTTACGATAACTTGAAAGACGGAACTATTTCTGGTGTTGGCGAATTATCTGCTCAACTTATATATAAGAGTATGATGAATTACTTAATGCAGAATAAGCCAAACGTTGATTGGCAAAAACCTGATTCAGTTATTAGAGCCAAAATTGTTAAGAATTCTAACCCACCACAAGTAGCACCAAATGGTTCTGGTATTTGGCAACTATTTGTCCGCGGTCATGCACCTGTTGGCATTACCGACAATAATGCGGATTATGATGAAGATGATGAAAAGACAGATTCAAATAATACCAATTCGGATAATAATAGCCAAAGTAGAAATACAAGTAATGATACCAATAATGAAAATGGATCTACCTCGCAATCTAACCGGACTGAACATAATTCTGGCCGTGTAAATAATAATCAGTCTAGTAGCAGCACTAACCAGTCATCACAGTCAAGTACAACGACGCAGACCAATAAACCTGCAAGTAATAACAATGGCTCTACTGGCAATAAAGGAAAAGGTAACGGTCAATAATTAAAATTAAAAGTTACATAATTAAAAGCGGCAAGTTAGAAATTTAACTTGCCGCTTTTTACTACAATTTTATTTTTAAATTTACGTGCTCTTAAACCTTTTTAGGTGGTAAATATGAATACGGATCATCATTTTTAGCTCGTGCAGGCATCGTATACCTACCAAAGAAAATCATGGCGTGATGGGTATGTATCCACTTATCTTTTGGAAGTAATTCTTCCAACCTCTTTTCAATCTCATGGGGCTTGGCATTTTGCTTCACAATATGAAACTTCTTTGAGATTCGCGATACATGCGTATCAACTGCAATTGCCGGTACGCCGAAGCCATCAGCCAATACAACGTTGGCTGTCTTCTCTCCTACCCCTGGTAAGGTCATTAAGGTCTTTTTATCCTGAGGAATTTTACTGTCATACTTATCTACTAAAATATTGGCAGTTGCCTTTAAATGTTTAGCTTTGGAACGATAAAGGCCAATTTTTTCGATATGTTTTTCAATTTCTGAAATTGGAGCTTTAGCTAAAGCTGCAGGATTAGGGTAATCAGCTATAAACTTGGGCATCACACGGTTGACCATTTTATCTGTGGTTTGTGCACTCATCAAAACAGCACAGAGCAAATGAAATTTATTGTCCCAATGCAACGCACTCTTCGCGTTAGGATACATTTGATCTATCCGATTTAAAACATCGCGTGCTTCATCATCGCTTAATAATTTTTCTTCTACCATTTTTTAACGATTCCTTTGTAAAAATTTCTCAACTTCTGCACTAGTTTTAAGATTATGTCTTTGCCAATTTAATAAGATTCGGTCAACATACTTCAAACTATATGCCTGAGATAGCACTGCTTCCCTCAGAGCAAGTTTTATTATCTCTGGACTATAATGATCCACATTAAGCCAAGAAGCAATCTCTTCCCGCTCTATTGGACTTAGATAACGGCCAAATTCAATTTCAAATTGTCTTGCTAATTGGTTTAACGGATTATTTTCTAAACTATCAGAAACTTTGTTTTTCTGTTTGGTTTGTTTATCCTGAATAACGATATTTTTATCCAGAAATTGATCTAATTTTTTATATAAAGCATCCAAGCTATAACGGTCGCCAATTCTACCTTTAGAATCCGTTATTTGATCAATCGTTAAATAATTTTGATCAATTAATTTCTGAATCAGGCTTGCTACCTCATTAACTGAAAGATTAGTATTAGCAGCAATTTTATCATTAGAAGGAAACTTTTCACCATGTTGACTAAAAGCCTCTAACTGGATAATTAAAATTAATTCCGCATCGCTAATATGCAACTGCGGGTAATAGGCAATTAACCCGTTCTGTAAAGTTGTAAAACCTAATGTACGATAATCATTGTATTGCAAACTTATTATCCCCTTCAAAAAAAGTTGAACTAAAAAACTTTAGTTCAACTTTTTTAGTTTATTCAATTATAAAAACAACTATGGTTCCAAACGATTAATCATTCTTGGGAACGGAATAGCTTCACGAATATGATCTAACTTACAGATCCAAGCAATTACACGTTCAAAGCCCATGCCAAAGCCAGAGTGTGGTACACTTCCGTACTTACGTAAATCAAGGTACCAACTGTAGTCTTTTTCATTTAGGCCAGCTTCATCAAGTTGTGCTTTGATAGTATCATAATCACTTTCACGCTCAGAACCGCCCATAACTTCACCATAGCCTTCTGGAGCCAAGACATCAGCACACAGGTATTCTTTAGGGTTATCCGGATTTTTCTTCATGTAGAAGGGCTTAATTGTCGTTGGATAGTTAACGACAAAGACAGGACGATCATATTGTTCTGAGATATATGCTTCATCTGGTGCACCAAAGTCATCGCCCCACTTAAAGTCACGGCCACCATCTTGGAGCATTTTAACTGCATCATCATATGAAAGTCGTTGGAAATGACCTTCGGTTGTTGGTTCCAGTTTCTTCGGATCACGGTCAAGCAGACTCAGTTCATACTGACATTTATCCAAAACTTGTTTTGTAATGTAAGCAAGGAATCTTTCTTGCAGATCCAATGATTCATCTTGGTGCATCCAAGCCATTTCTGGTTCCATCATCCAAAATTCAGTTAAATGGCGACGAGTCTTAGATTCTTCGGCTCTAAACGTTGGCCCAAAGGTAAAGATTTTACCGTAAGCTTCGGCTCCAACTTCACCATATAATTGTCCGGATTGTGACAGGTATGCATCAGTATCAAAGTACTCAGTATGGAATAACTGGGTTGTGCCTTCTGGAGCTGAATGCATGAAAATAGGAGCATCAAATTTGATGAATCCTTCATTTTCAAAGAAGTCGACCGTTGCTTTAAAAAGAACGTTTCTAATTTGCATAATGGCAAAAGGACGACGGCTTCTTAACCATAAGTGACGGTGGTCAAGCAAAAAGTCAATCCCGTGTTCCTTGTTACCAATTGGATAACCCTCATTATTCGTTACAATCTTTAAATCTGAAATTTGAATTTCATAACCAAAGTGTGAACGTTCATCCTTATGAATTGTCCCAGTAAGATAAAAACTAGCTTCTTGGTGTAATGATTTAGCAGCCTCAAACACATCTTCAGAAACGTCATTCTTACGAACAACTCCTTGGAAAAACGCTGTGCCATCACGTAATTGCAAGAAAATAATTTTCCCACTTGAACGTTTATCAGTTAACCAAACATGCATCTTAACTTTTTCATCAACATGCTTGGAACAATCTTTGATTGAAATTAATTCTGTCATAAATTTCCTATTCCACCTTCATATTTTAATTAGCTTAATAATACCAAAGTTTTTATAAATTAGCGACTTCGGATATTTTACTTCCATTTTTAAATTCATACAGGGTGTAACTGTAATTACCCTGACTATTTTTGGCGGTAACTTCCCATACTGCTTGGCCTTTATACCAACCCAAGTTCACATTAGAGATCTTTTGCTGACCATGTTGCTGGTTAAATTTTCTTCTAATTTCATTTTCACTAACACCCTTTTTAGATGGTAGTAAATATGCCTTTTTAGAATTAGGCAGGTAAATAAAATAGTAAACTTGGCCTTTTTTAGCCGTTCCTTTAAGTGCATAACTATCCGTACCACGATTTAAATGGTAGTACTGCTGAATATTCTTAATTGGTGTCTTTTGACTTGCAACCTGACTAATTTGCCTATCGTTCTTGCGCGATGGTGAACCAGCCATAAATACAATAATAACTGCAGCAATATATACCACAATAATAATAGCAATTACCCATGCAACAAATTTAATTGTTTGTCTTGTGTCGTCTTTGATCATAATTTTCTAACTTATTTTTTAATTCTTTTAAACTAACTTTTTTGGTCCTTACCGGAATGGCGTTTAAAAATGCTTGCCCGTATTTTTTAGTCCACAGTCGTGAGTCTAGTATAACAAATTGACCGTGATCTTCCTCACCACGGATTAAGCGCCCCATTCCCTGTCTAAAACGAATAACAGCTCGTGGAATTGTATCTGTTTTAAATACATTTATCCCATTATCTTCAAGTCTTTTTTGTCTTAGCCGGACTTCAGGTTGATCTGGGGACTCAAATGGTAATTTAGCGACGATCACGACGTCAATGCCACATTTGTGGAAATCAATTCCTTCCCAAAAACTATCAGCCCCTAAAATTATAGCATTTTTAACGATTGCAAACCTTTTTGCCATCCTTTTTGTAGAGCCCGAAAGGCCTTGAGCCAGAATTTCGAAATCCTTTAAATTTGGATTATTCATAATTGCGACAAATATATCCCGAATTTTATCTAAATTAGTCATCAAAACCAAGATATGGTGTTTACCTTTTAAATCATCAGTAAGAATATTTTCCAATACTTGTTTATATTCTTCAGTATCATAGTCTGGCATGTTTTTAACCGACAGAACTTCTAAGTGTTGTTTAATATTAAAAGTGCCGCGGCCGACATATTTAACTGGCTTTAACGCACTTAAATTTAACTGTTTGATAATATAATCGAAATTATTATTGCTCGTTAACGTTGCGCTAACAAAAAGAATATGACTGAACCGACTGTAGATACGCTTCAATTCATTTGAAGCATCCAGCATTAACCAGCCCAGATTCGTACTTAGCGGATCTTCTGGGTTGGTTATTACTAAAATAAATCCTTCTTTAGCAAAATTTTCCCGGTTCCCTAATAAATCAGATAACTGGTAGCCCTTTTCAGTGTAGTAATCCAAGTGATCTATTTGTTCCGTAATATCGCTTAGCAGAGCATCAGTGCTAGACAAGGAATTATCTTTTTCTTGGTACAAATGGAATAAAATTTGGTTAGTTTCTTGCCTAATTTGCTCTAATTTATGCTCAAATTCAGTTAATTTGGCCATAAATGGGCTTCCTTCAGGAAATAAGCTCTTTCCCTGAAAACTCAGTAGCAAGTTACCGTTAACCAGCATATTGCGGCTGATTGCTTTATTGCGCTGCGCGTATAAAATTTTTTGCAATTCATTAATACTATGAATTAATTCTATGATTTCTGGATCGAGTTTCTTCAGCAGAAAATTTAACTGCACATCATTAGTGAATTGATTTTGTACACTATCATCTGCGTAATAAAGCAAGTTGCGCAGGTGACTTAAAACACCCCAGAGTGATTCAAAGCGAAACGAATCATTTCTTGATGTGATTACATTGTCGACAAAGCGGTGGGCTTCATCAATTACTAAATAAGGATTTTGCCCCCAAATTGTATCCGTATAATGGTTGGCCAAATAAGCATGATTAGTTACCAAAATATCAGCTTGTTCTTGCTTCTGCCGTGCTAGATTCCAAAAATCGACACTGGCAAAACGGCTACCAACCCGCGCGTCTCCCGGATGTGAAATCTGAGAAAACAACGGTGCTTTATAGTTGGTTAACTGTAATTCATCCAGATCCCCAGTTTTAGTTTCTGTTAACCAAACCAGAATCTGCATTTGTAAAACCAGTGTTGGCTTATTGGGCGTTCCCTGAAACAGACTTTGAACAAATCCATCTAGATCCAAATAGTGGCTGCTCGATTTTACTACCTCAGCTGTCAAATCTAATTTAGTTATCCTTAACATCTGTGGTATTTCTTGCTCAAGCAACTGATCCTGCAAAACTTTGGTTGGGGTAGCGATTACCAACTTCCTACTCGAATAGAGTTCATAAGCATAACTAAATAAGTAAGAGAAAGTTTTACCGGTTCCATTAGGAGCTTCAACCAGCATAGCCCGTTTATCAGGATCATCGACAAACTTATGAATATGATTAATCAGATCAACTTGCGCGCGCCTATAATTAATTTTACCTTTAAATAATTTGCGCTTTACATGGTCATTAACTGGAAATTGGTTATTGCCCTTTTTGCCAAATGTATGGGAATCTGTTTTTTGCTTTTGTAAAACAATGTTTCGGACTTGAATATAATTCCCCCCAAGCGGTCGTTTTTGTTTCCGCAATGAGTCAGCAATTGTTGTAAATACCCAAGAAGTATCACGGATTAAACCATGCGCTAACGAACTTAAAGTATTTAACGTAGCTTGGGGCAACCGTTCAATTTTAGCAATAATTTTTAGTAAAAGTATCGCGGTACCATAGGCATCAGAATCAGCCTTATGGGGATTCAAATGCTTGATTTTCAATTGAGAAGTCAAGTCGCTCAATTTATACGAAGGCAGGGTCGGGAAAGCAACTTTAGCAAGCTCAACCGTATCAATTGCTTTATTGGTCAAAGCCTCGTAGCCATGCTGCATTAGCTCATAATTCAAAAATGGTAAATCAAAATTAACATTATGAGCCACAAACACAGTATCTTTCAGGATTTTAATAATTTTAGGTGCATAATAAGTAAAATCTTTTTTGTTTTTGACATCCTCATTATGGATCCCCGTTAAATTCTGAACAGCTAATGGAATCGGCCGGTGGGGATTAATCATAAAAGAGTAAGTTTTAACCACTTTTAAATTTTTAATAATTGCACAACCGAATTGGATAATGTGATTATCATTTTCACGCTGTGTCCCGGTTGTTTCTAGGTCAACCACTGCAAATGTATCTTTAGCAAATGCTTTCGTCATTTTCTGCCCTCCTTTCCTTCTTTATTTAACTTCTACCACTTTGTTAGCGTCAAGCAAAATTAGGTATTTATGCCTAATTTTTTTAGGGGTAAATTCATTAAGAGCCTTCTTATATAAACGAAGCTGGCCGGTATACTTTTGCTTAATTTTCGCAATTGCTGTAGATAAGTGCTTTTGATCGACGTGATCGGTCTTATAGTCAAATAAAATAATACCATTATTTTCAATGAAATAACCATCAATCGTACCGTGTACCAAAATTTTTGCGTTTGGATCACTAAAATGATCAAACAGGGTATTCGCTGCCAAAAGGCTGGAAAAATCAACCTCCCGCTTAAGCCTATTGGGATATTTCCAGAAGCGTTTGGCAAAATCACTGTGAACGAACCACTGAATTTGATCTTTAGGTAAGCTAGCGACTATCTCAGGATTTAATTTTTTCTTTTGAATTAAATCCTTTATTTCTGTATTAAGCTGCTCCTCACTGCCATCACCATAATAATCGTAATATTGCAAAATCAAGTGTGTGGCGGTACCAATTTCAGCCCCCGTAAACTTAGTTTCAAAAAGAAAGTTAGGCTTTGTGTCAATTGGTTGCAAATACCTATTAGTTGAAGACAAAAGATGCGAATTTTCTAGATCGGTATCAAGCGGATCATTAAAGGCTTTCTTAATTTCAGAAACCGCTTGGTAAGCCGTTGTTTTACTAGCATCCTTAAACGGATAATCAAAATGGTAGAGCCGTTTAGCCGTTTTACCCAAAAGTTGCAAATCTTCACCTTTCTTAGGCTCTTCGGGTTGTTTTACAGCAGTAGAACTTTCTTGATTATCGTAATTAATATATAAAATATTTTGGCTTTGGTCTACAGCACTTGTAATATCAGTTATTTTCTGGCTAACATGCTGGTTAAATTTTAGTGCTGGGCCCACAAAATTTAGGGGACTCTTTGCCGCTAACTTATCTGCCAGCGGCAGGTTGCCATCATGATTCAATTCTCTGTCCCAAGTCTGAACGCTCTTATCAAAGTTAGGAATGTCCGCAACTAATATTAATTTTTGCTTGGCCCGAGTTAAACCCACATAGAGAATCCTTGCCTCTTCTTCAAGCAGCTGCCGCTTTTTTTCAACGTTACCAATCGCTTTAACTAACGAATCGGCCCGATAATGCGATTCACGGAGGGTTAACCCCACCTTATCTGAATTAATGACATAGTTGCCGCTTAAATCGCGCATCTGAAACCGGTGTTCTAATCCCACATAAAATACGATTGGAAATTCTAGTCCCTTAGAACCGTGAATTGTCATCAGTCTGATTGCATTACCTGCTTCCTTCGTTAAAAGCGGCTGGGCAAGATCTTTTTGGCTGCGCCGCATACGGTTAATAAAGTTAATAAATTGGTAAAGTCCCTTAAAGCCAGCACTTTCGTAAGAAGAAGCTCGTTCATACAGTGCTTCCAGGTTAACCCTTCTCTGTTCACCGTTAGGTAAAGAAGTCATAATCTCTAATAGGTTGGTCCGCTCGTAAATACTCCAAATCAATTCAGAAATTCGGTGGTTAGTTGCAAATTTGCGCAAGTCACTTAGTTGATTCAAAAAGTTTTTAACACGTTGACTAAGTTTGTCATTAATAGATACATAGGAAGTTAGAGCACTGTAAAAACTGCTATTTTTATTCTTGATGCGAATTTTAGCTAAATCTGTTTCCTTAAAATTAAATAAGGGAGAACGTAAAACCGTTACTAACGGAATATCTTGATCCGGATTATCGATAATTTTTAAATAATTCATAATTACCGTTAATTCAAAGGTTTGAAAGTAATTCTTAGCGTCAGTGATAAAAAGAGGGAGATTATTCTTAGCAAATTCTTGCATTATTTCAAGGTTGTCACTCCGGCTCCTGGTAAGGATGGCAATATCACTATAACGAAATGGACGCTTTTCACCACTATGGGGATCATAAACTTGCAATTTTTCTTTTTTAAACTGCTTGATCCTGGCAATCACCATTTCAATCTCAGAAAAGTCTAAATTGCCAGCTTCATCATCGGTATCCTTCTTAGAGCCTCTTTCTTTTTTGTGGAAAATAACCTCGGTTGCCTGATCAAGGTGCTCCGGATAATATTTAGCCCCATAGACCAATTGCCCTTCATGTTTATAATCAATTCCACCAAAATTTTTACTCAAAACACCATTAAATATATGGTTAACAATTGCTGTTACTGGCTTAGTTGACCGAAAATTATCTGATAAAAGGATCCGTTCTTCATGGTCATTTTTATCTTCCGCAAAAGCATGGTATTTATTTAAGAATAGGCTCGGCTCCGCTTGCCGAAAACCATAAATTGACTGCTTAACATCCCCTACCATAAATAAAGTATTCTTTTTCTTATTTTTTATTAATTGCAAGATTCTTTCTTGTAAGGCATTGATATCCTGATACTCATCAACTAAAATTTCTTTAAATTTATTCTGGTAAAAATCCCGGGCAAGTTGGGCATTAGACGTATCCTGACTAAGAATCTGGTAAGCCAATTGCTCCATATCGCTGTAGTCAAGCAGATTTTCTTCCCGCTTTAATGAATTAAAGCGATCGATCAAAGATAATTCAGCCTTGCTAATGGCTGCCATAATCCTTTGTCCTTGCTTCATTATTTTAATTTGTTCTTTTTCCGTATTTGCATAAAAAGAAGTGAAGGTATCAAAAATTTGGTTCTTAGCCTCATTTTTGAGGTCTTGGGCCTCTTGGTAAAAGTCTAAAAGATCTTCATCCCATTTTTTGGACTTTCGGTAATTCCCTGTAAAAATACAGGAACGTAAAATTTCCCTTTGTTCGTTGTAATCAGTGTCATTGGTCAAAGCATTAATAAAATTATCTAAATTTTTCTTAAAAAGAGTAAAACTATCTCTTACTTTCTTTAATTCTTTAGTTGCAAGCTCACCGCTCCCTAATAAGCGGGCAACCTTGTCTTGAAGACCTGAAAAACTGGCAAGCATGTACGGCTTTATCTGCTTCTGCCATAAGTTGGAAGCAACAACGTTATCACCGATCGCGTACACTTTGCTTAATCCTTTTAACCACTTACGGTAATCCGGTTTAGCCATCGCAAAATTATATAAATCAAGTAACAAGTCTTTAGGTGATTCAGCATCCCTGTCACCCGCAAAATTATCATAAAAAGCAATGAAGTCTTTGTCTTTTGCTTCTAAGTACTCACTTTCAATTTCATGCAGTGCGCGCTCTTTCAATAATGCAGCTTGGGTCTCATCCGTTAAAATACTGAAACTCGGATCAATATCAATTACGTAGTAAAAGCGGCGGATTACGTCCAAACAAAAGGCATCGATTGTTGAAATATTTGCTGTATCAACTGCATTTAATTGCTTACGTAAGTATGAAGCTTGCTCCTTATTTTCTTGTGAGGCTTTAGTAAGCAATTGTTTTATCCTATTCTTCATTTCTTCTGCAGCAGCTTTGGTAAAAGTTACCACTAATAGCTGATCTACACCTGTTCCAGAAAGGATTTCTCGCAGGACCCGTTGTACTAAAACCGTGGTTTTCCCACTACCGGCTGAGGCAGATACCAAAATATCATGCCCTTGATCGTTAATTGCTTTTTCTTGTTGCTTAGTAAACTTAGTCATTTTCATCCTCCTTTCCTAATTTTTCCTTTATTTTGGTTAATAATTCTTTCTTATTAAGATTAGTAATTTGGTGGTATTTATTTTGTTTAAGCATTGAATCAAAGAAGAAGACGTCGCGGTAATCTGAATACGTTAAAGCACTCGTTCCTTTACCGTAACGGTATGGGTTTAGTTTAATCTCCCCTGATAATATCTGGCTAGAGGCACTCTTAATTAAATCTTCGTCATACTCAAGCAAAAGTTTGAGTTCATCCGCGCTAAAGTTTCTGTTTGACGGAAGAGAAAAGCCACCCTTCGCTTTGGTTTTCAAACCGGCATATAAATTCGAACTAGTTTTATTTTCATTTAACAGCGGCTCTGCTTCAGTTAAAAGGGTAGGATCATTATTAATTAAGCCGGTATACATTAACTTTGGTTTACTATCTAGTGCCGAATCCTTAACCTGCATGTCAGTTCCAATTAATTCCTTGCTATTTAGACGATCCAATTGCCTAGTAACCGTTTGGTAAAACGCCCCTAAAAGCGACAATTCATCATTGCCAGCAAAAAATTGCCGGTTCTTAGCTAAGACATCCAGGTAAGAGACCATTTGCAAAGCAATCCCGTTATAGAACATCCCTAGATCAAATTTCTTGGCCGATGACTTATAATCGATTACTTGTGCCAAAAACTGCTTTTTCCCAGTAATTGGGGCCAAATCAACCCGATCCATCTTCCCGCGCAGGTCGATTTTATGGTTACCTGCTAAGTTAGGTACAGCAAAATCCAAGCCCTTAACCTTTTCACCTAATCCAAAATTAAGCTCTGAATATTTTGCCCGTAGGGGCGTATCCTTCAAAGATTTCCGCCAGTTATGCGCAACTTTTGAGGTAGTATGATCCAGACACTTAAATAGGTATTGGTTAAAGGGATCATTTAACAATTGCGCGTACTTACCTTCGTCCATCATCTTCGAACGAGCCTGGTTAAGTAATTTCTCTAATTCTGCATTATCAATCTTAGCCAAATCTAAGTGTTTTTGATTTAATTCTTTGACTAAACGATCAAAAGTCTCGTGGAAATAGTTTCCAGCCTGGATAACATCGAATTCATTTTCAAAACGTTTTCTTAGACGCAAACCATAAGTTAAGAAATATTCATATGAATTTTCATAATAAGTTTCCAATTGCGATACGGATGAATTTAAATTCTGTCCGTACAATTGTTCAGCCAAATCAGGGCCAATATTTTCAGGACGATTATCAAATTTGCTTGCTGCAATGACAGCGGTGGTTTTATCCGGTATTTCCTTCTGGGTTAATGCTAATAGGTTAGAAATAGCACGGCTGGGTTCAATTGTGTTGAGATAAACCAAATAACCAAGGCTAGCACCAGGATTGGTTAAAAAAGATAGAATATCCTGCAATTTACTTGGCAAATCATGTTGAACAAATTCAGGTGCACCATAATTTTTAAGCCGATCATAGTAGATCGATGGTTCAAGTTCCTCATTTGAGGCATTTAGTATCGGATAAGAAATATAGACCCGGTCTTGGGCCAATGCCAGAGAAATTCCAAATTGGTAATTCTGATCCAAATTATTAAGCTGTTGATTATCTTCTAAGTACGACTCTTCACCAAAACTCTGTTGCAGCTTCTGTAAGTTTTCCGTACTCAAAAACCCCGGAGTCTTTTGAATTGCCGGCAGGTTAGTACTGGTTGCACCAATGATAAAGACCTGCTTATAACCGCTTGTCTGGATCATCCCCATCTCGGATAGGTTGACCGCATCCAAAGTTGACGGAATTTGTGAGAAAGTAGCCTCTTTAAAACCATTTATCAGCATATTGAAAAAGGCATCGATACTAAAATCATTTGGATTAATCAGTAAATAATCTTTAAGTAGGGTAATTAATAGGTCCCAAACCTGTTCTGGTTGCTGAGCCTGCTGCAAATCTCCAGCATCATTTGCGTCTTTACGCCACTTGTCTAACTGCTGGGTTACCCCATTACTAGTTAAGAAATTGAAGAAAAGCGTGATCGCCTTCTGACTGTTACTCTCCTTCTTCATCTTTTCTATTAAAGTAGTTATTTTGCTGACAAAATACTGCCGTAACTTGTTAATTTTAGCGACTTCATCGGGCATTTGGTCTAACCTAATCACACTCACGTCAACGTAATCCGTAAAGTCGCGTTTCCATAAATTATGATTAATTCCGTGGGCTAAGACGAAATTCTCTAATTCGTCAACATCATGAACATACGCACTCTCATCTTTGTACCAAGACGGGATGATTAAACGCGTTTTCATGATTGCCAGTAAATTTTGTGTCTGTAGCGGCCTGGTCAGCAATTCAGCAATATTTTCAATCAAAATAACCAAGGAATGATACTTCATCTCTTGCTGTAAATCATTGAAGAACGGAATCTTATTTTGCCGCAGAATCGGCGTTAAGTAAGTTTCATATTCTTGTAAGTTTGGTGCCAGGATCAGAAAATCGCGGTAACGGTAATTGTTAAGTGCAACTTGCTGATAAATTGTCCGCGCGACAAAATAAGCCTCCGCATAACGTGAATCAGCCTTTACCAATTGCACCTGCTTTAAATTGTCAACTTGTCTGATGGTTCCGGTCCACAAACTATTCAGTAGCTCACGTGAACTCTGTTTCGGTGCCAATTTGGTTGTTTCTACCCTGTAATTAAGGTTGCGCTCCTGCATAAAATCGGTTAAATGTTTGATGGTTTGCTGAATAACATAGTCATAGTCACCCGCTTCAGCTTTAGGGTTAATCTCCCCTATCTTGGTTTTAAAGGCTAAGGTAACGTTTTTAGCACACATCATCAGCAATTTAATAGTCAAACTTTCTTGCAGTGAAAAGTGTGAGAAGTCACTGAAATAAAAACTAGTATTGCCTAAATCCCTTTTCTTTGCTAACAATTCATTTAATTGCAGTTGTACCTCATTCTTGGTTGAAAATTTGCCGGCAATTTCCTTTGTAAAAGCATCATAAATGATCCGCAAATCGTGAATTTTATTTTTAGTTTCTAAATCCAGGTTTTTTTCATCTAATTCATCGAGATCTAAATTGCCATCACGAACTTGCAAAATCGTGTCATACAGTTGCTTTACTAAGCCGGGATTCACATTAACGTTTTTAAAAAGCGTTAATTCATCCCGTTTTTGTTCAATAATTTGTGCCAAAAGCATAGCTGCAGCCGCATCATCCAAACGTGTGGGCAAACCCATTTCAGCATCTTTTAAGAAATACCATGCTAACCGCGAAAACGATAAAACTTGTAAGTTTTTGACTGAAGTTTCAGCCTTTTTTTCACTTACAGCCAGCTTGTTTATTGCCCTAACTTCTGTGGTAAACTTAATGTGATTTGGAACGATAATAAAAGTTTCATATTCTGGATAATGTTTGTAATTTTGGACTGCTTGGTCCAGAATTTTTTCTTGTAGTGGGTCGGTTTGACGACCTATTAGAATATTGATCATTTGTTCGTAACTCCTTGTGTCTTATTTTAGCATAGGGAAAATATCTTTTAATCATTAAAACTTAAGGAAAATAAAATGAAAAGTAGTTATTTAGCACACGGAAAAGTTATCTTAATTGGTGAGCATTCTGTAGTATATGGTTTCGACGCTTTGGCAATGCCCATCACTGCTTTGCATATTAAAACTACCGTTGAAGCAGCCAATAAAATGTGGATGGATACCGCCAGATACCACGGGCCCTTTTTTGCAACACCAAGTGAATATGACGGCTTAAAGTACGTAGTTAAAACAATATTGAAAAAAGCTAACAGCAATGACAATTTAAAAATTACTTACACTGGTGAAATACCAATGGAACGGGGCTTTGGTTCGAGTGCAACCGTGGCTTTAGGCACAACTAAGGCAATGAATGCGTACTTCAAATTGAATATGACCGAAAATGAAATTATGGCCATCACGAATCACGCTGAGATGATTAATCACGGTAAGGCTTCTGGACTCGACGCCGCAACGGTTAACTCCGATTACCTGGTGTTTTTTAATAAAAAAATGGGCCCGAAAAAACTTAAAGCAAAGCTGAACGCCACCCTGTTAATTATGGATACAGGCCAGTTAGGAAATACTAAAAAAGCTGTAACCCAGGTACAAAAGCAGATCCAAACATCAAATAAGGCTAAGTTAAACATTCAGCAATTAGGTAAACTTGCTGATGAAACTAAAGCTGCTTGGCTTAAACAAGATAGGAAAAAAGTAGGACAAATCTTTAATGCAGCAGAAAAAATACTGCATTCTTTTGGCCTTGCAACCAATAAAATAGATGAATTGCAAAAGATTGCGTTAAATCATGGCGCATTAGGCTTTAAATTCTCTGGTGGCGGTTTAGGTGGAATTGTTATCGCCCTCTGCGATAATCAGGCAGTTGCCACTGAGATCGCGCAAAATAGCCAACAATTGATCAGTAATTACTGGATTGAGGAGATTTAATGAAGAAAACTGCTCGAGCACACACAAATATTGCCCTGATTAAGTATTGGGGAAAGGCTGACAATAGTTTGCGCCTTCCGCTTATGTCCAGTCTTTCGCTGACTTTAGATGCCTTTTATTCTGATACTTCCGTTGAAAAAACGGATGGACCTAATGTCTTTTACTTAAATGGCAAAAAGAAAAACGCTACTGATTCTAAACGGGTGTTTAACTATCTACACCTACTGCAAACTAAATTTGGTCTTGCTGGCAACTTAATCGTGCATTCAACGAATCACGTTCCAACTTCAGCTGGCCTGGCCTCATCTAGTTCTGCTTTTGCCGCATTAGCCGCCGCTTTTTGTGCATGCTACCAGATTGATGTTGACAAAAAAGAACTGTCACGCTTAGCCAGAATAGGGTCTGGATCTGCCTCACGTTCAATTTATGGTGGCTTTGCAGTCTGGCAAAAAGGACACGATGATGAGAGCTCCTATGCCTATGCTTTAGATGAACATCCCCCAATGGACTTACAGCTCTTAGCAGTAGAATTAAATAGCGGTCCCAAGAAATTATCTTCTACTAAAGGGATGAAGGAAGCACAAACCTCTCCCTTTTTTAAGCCGTGGATTAAACGCAACGATTCAGAATTAAAACAAATGGTTTCCGCTATTAATAATGAAGATTTTACAAAATTGGGTAGTTTAGCCGAGCTCAATGCCAACGAAATGCACGCTGTTAACTTTACCGCTCAGCCTGGTTTTACCTACTTTGAGCCAGACACAATCCGCGCAATCAAGCTGGTTGAAAGTTTACGGGAAAATAGCATTGAGTGTTACTACACAATCGATGCCGGACCAAACGTTAAGGTTCTTTGCCAGTTAAGAAATGTAAAAGAAATTATTAAAAACTTTGAGTCAGAATTCAAGAATGTTAAGATAATTGAGGCAAGTTTTGGCTCAGGTATTTCATATTTGAATTAAAATTTTGCTAAAAGCTTAATTAGATTAGAGGATTTAATTCTTTTGATAACAGAAAAAGCACCCGGGAAATTATACATTGCGGGCGAATACGCCGTATTAGAACAGGATTGTCCTGCCATTTTGGTGGCAGTTGACCAATTTATCCGCGTTTCAATTACTAAAAGTAAAACAAGCACCGGTTTGATTCACTCCAAGCAATATTCACAGGACTCAATTCATTGGGTACGTCGTGGTTCTAAAATGGTAATTGATAACCGTGACAACCCATTTGAGTATATTTTGTCAGCAATCTCTTTTACTGAGCGTTTTTGCATCGAACAAAATATCAAAATGAAAGTTTACGATTTACATATCAATTCTGACTTAGACTCAGCCGACGGTAAAAAGTACGGTTTGGGATCCAGTGCAGCTGTCACAGTTGCAACTGTAAAGGCAATTTTGCGCTTTTACGGGGTTCCATTCAGTAACGAATTGGTCTACAAATTATCGGCTGTCTCCCACTACTCCGTTCAGGGCAATGGATCAGCCGGTGACATTGCAGCCAGTGTTTACGGCGGTTGGTTAGCCTACCAAACCTTTGATAAAAAATGGTTGGAAGCAGAACTGAATAAAAAATCACTTTCAGAAGTCGTTAATGAAGCTTGGCCAGGTTTAAAGATTGAATTATTAACCCCGCCTAAAGGGATGAAATTGATGATCGGCTGGAGCCAAAAACCAGCCTCCACTTCACGCTTAGTTGATGAGACTAATGCCAATAAAGCTGCATTAAACGGAGAATATAAAAAATTCTTAGCTGATTCCCGGCAATGTGTTTTAAAGATGGTAACCGGATTTGAAGAAAATAGTATTGCTTTAATTAAGAAGCAAATTCGTGTTAACCGCAAGTTATTACAACATTTTGCCCGGATCAACCAAATTGTAATTGAAATCCCCCGTTTATCCAAATTAATCAATATTGCGGAGAGTTTTGGTGGTGCAGCCAAGACTTCAGGTGCTGGTAATGGTGACTGTGGCATTGTTATTACGGATGCTGACACGGATACCCAAGCACTTGAAAATGAATGGCGCAGAAATGGTATTTGGCCACTTAACTTTCGTGTGCACCAAATTACCCTCGCACAGTAAATAGAGGCAAACAAATGTCGATAAGATCTAATAGAAAAGAGGAACATCTGACATTAGCTCAGATGTTTTTTGATAGCCAGAAACAAAATAGTTTTGATCAGATGCACTTATTACGACCTGCTCTGCCTGAAAGCACGGTAGATTTAAAGTCGATTCAAACGCAAATGTTTGGTAAAAAAGTAAGTGCACCCTTTTTTATTAACGCAATGACTGGCGGCTCCAAAAAATCGTTTAAGGTGAACCAAAGTTTAGGTAAAATTGCCAATGAGACTCAGATTGCCCTAGCCCTGGGTTCAGCCAGTATCTTAGTCAAAGAACACAGCCAATTAGACAGTTTTCTTATTGCCCGTGAGGAAAATCCCGATGGCATTATAATCGCCAATATTAATGCTAAAACTTCCGCAGATGATGCCCAGGCAATCATTGATGAATTAAATGCGGATGCACTGCAGGTTCATTTGAACAGCGTGCAAGAAATAGCAATGCCTGAAGGGCAAAGAGATTTTCATTCTTTAGACCAATTACGAAAAATTCGGCAGAAAGTAACCATACCAATCATTATTAAAGAAGTTGGCTTTGGGCTCGATCAAGCCACAATCCATCTTTTGAAAAAAGAAGGTTTTGATTACTTTGATGTTGCCGGCAGTGGCGGTACCAACTTTGCCCAAATAGAAAACGCGCGTAATGCTAGTGACGTTTCTTACTTAGAAACTCTTGGATTATCTACCGTGGTTTCAGCGATGATGGCTAAGAAGGAAAAAGTTAACTTTATTGTTTCTGGAGGCGTACGGAATCCGTTAGATATATTGAAAGGCCTTGTATTAGGCGGTAAATACGTTGGTATTTCTAACTTCTTCTTACAGGCTTTAATGCAAAATGATGAAGAATACTTGCTTAATATGATTCAGAATTGGCAGAAAGAATTAGCCAATTTAATAGCAATTTTTGGTAAAAATAATTTGAAGGACTTAACTTCTATTAAGCAGTACTATGATTTACCACTTAAAAGTATCATTGAGCAATTGCTTTAGTTTACATAATTTATATTATTTAAAGTTAAAAAGAGGAGCAGCAAAATTTTGCCGCTCCTCTTTATTTGTAGTTATAATTATTGCTTTTTAACAAGAGTCTTCTTATCCAGCAGATTCATTCTTTTAGAGGTGATCAATCCTGCTAAAATGCTGTCATTAACGTTAATTGCAGTCCTACCCATATCGACGATTGGGTCGATTGCTAATACGATAGCCATAACTCCGATTGGCAGATTAAGAGTACCTAATACGATCAAACTGGCGAAGGTAGCTCCACCACCTGATCCAGCTACACCGAAGGAAGAAATGGTAACTACGAGAATTAATGTAAGAATAAATTTGAAAGAAAAGATATTAATCCCAACAATTGGCGCTGTGATTGTAGCGATCATTGCTGGATAAATACCAGCACAACCGTTTTGACCAATACTTAATCCAAGACTGGCTGAAAAGTCAGCGATTGCTTGATCAACACCTAATTTTTTAGTTTGGGTTTCAACGTTCATTGGCAGTGCACCAGCACTATTTCTTGATGTGAAGGCAAATAATAATGTTGGCCAAACCTTTTTATAATATGTAATCGGATTGATCCGGTTAACAAGCAAAATTATTGTATGCCCAATTAACACTAAGATTAAAGCGAAGTAAACGGCAACGATAAAGATTGCTAAGCCTTCGATTGTTTTAATGCTGTTAACAGCTACGGTTTGGGTCATTAATGAGAAGATACCGTAAGGGGTTAAGTTGATAATAATCTTTACTATTCGTCCTAAAATTTGGTCTAAAGCGTTAGTGCCACTAGCAAATACTTTAGCAGCATCTGGCTTATTATCTTTTAACCACATGAAGGCAAAGCCAACTAACATTGAAAAGATAACTACGGCAATCGTGCTAGTTGCACGTGTCCCTGCTAAATCGGCAAAGATGTTTTGTGGTAACAAACTGACAATTTTTTGTGGTACCGATAATTTATTCAAAGTGTTCTGGTGTTGTTGCAAGAAGGCTAAATTATCTTTGCTAGCTGTACCTCTAGCAAAAGCCGCTCCTTGTAAGTGAAAGACAGCTACACTAATAAATCCGATTAGTGCTGCTACGGCAGTAGTTGAAAGTAAGAAAAACAAAATATTACCGGTAATTTTACCAAATTTTTCTGATGTCTTGAGCTTAGTAAAGGCACTAATTAATGAAATTAAAATCAGTGGTATTAGCTTTAACATCTGTTAAGTTAACTGTAACCTGGCTAACGTCATAAACACGATAAGTATCAGTGGGATCACCGGTAAAGTGGATCTTAACTTGGGCTGAAACTGGGCCAGTTGACAAATTAGGTAAAGAACCATCAACCCAACTAATCGAATCAACTTTATCTTTAAGTTTTTCATCACCCAAGTTCAAGCTATCCAAATCAGCTAAACTAATAGCTTCATTTGTATTAGCTACAGCATCAGCTGTTACTTTGTGGGTAGTGATAACTGGTTTAGCATCTTTATATGCATCCGCATGTGATTCCACGTTTAAGTGAACTTGAACATATTCAGAACCATCGGCATCAGCTGCTGTTTTATCTGAACCAGTGTAATAACTAACCTTTACCCAAGCAGGCAAATTAGCATTAACATCTGCCGTATTAAACGGATTATTAGTTGGATCCCAGGTATCACCAGCACTGTCACCGGTGTACCACTCAGCTTTGTAATATGGCATATTCGTAGTATCAACGGTAACAGCATCTGTGGCTTGAGTAGCTGTTGGCTGCTCACCAACGATTACATTTTGAATTGGCGTCTTCTCACTTGCACCTTCAACTGTAATATCAATGTCAAAGGCATTACTGTAAGAGCCATCACCGTAATCAACTTTAGCTTGATAAGTAGTTTTATCACTGGTCTTAGTTAAATCTGGGCCAGCAGTAGCAGAAACTTTACCTTGATTATCAAGGAATACTACTTTGGCAGTAGTTGGATCCCAAATTTGGTCGACAGTTTCCTTCTTGCTATCTGCTTTAGTTTCAACTTGCACATGCTTATTCAAAGTATCCTGGAAGTTAGTAGCTTTGGTATTTACATGTGTCACAATCGAAGTAGCAACCGGATCAGCCTCATAACTGGCACTATTAGGAGTTAGGTTTAATTTAACCTTTACATATTGAATACCATCATTAGATTGATCCTCTATAGGTGCCGTATCTTTATAACTTACCAGAACATAGGCAGTAATTTGACCATTATCATCAGCCTTATCATATAAAGTATCAGCTTTCGTTATTGGGTTATATTTATGAGTTGTCGCATCTTTGACATACCAAGAAAATTTGCCCGTAATTTCAGGATTAAAGGCAGTCACATCAGTTAAATCTACTGCAGCTTTTGCCTGATCAAGTGTTGGCAAAGAATTAGTTCTAATTGTTTGTATTTTATCTGATGCTTTAGCACTCTTAACAGTGATGTGGACTTTATCGGCCGGTATAGTAGCAGATACAGAACCATCTGCAAAATAAAGCACAATTGGAACATTTGCAGTAGTGCCGGTAAGATCAGGCCATGAAGTACCCCGCCATTGATATTTTACATTTTGATAACCAATAATCGAAGTATCAATCTTACCATGACTAGTTGAATGTGCAGCCGTCACTTGACCATTTAATGAACTAAGAGCTTCAGCTGTATCTGGTGTATCCCTTGGTGGCCACAAATCATTTTCATGTACAGTAAGATCAACTGAATCAATATCAGAATAATAAGTTGCATCATTATCAACTACTAAATTAACTGGAACAATTTGGTAACCATCACTTTGCTTAGAATCAGTGTAGTAATCAATTCTAATGCCAACCTCTTTACCAGCAGTTGACGTTGCAGCATTTACATCATCTGCAGTTAAATCTTTGCCAGTAGTGTAGTTAACCCATTTGAACGCGGGATTCCACTTAGTTAATTTACCAACATCAGTACTATCAAGTGCTTTCTTAGCGTCATCTGTTGAAGGAAGCACACCAACCCTGGTATGTATTTTATCTTGAGCCGCTACAACTGGTTGGGTCGTAATCGTTACTTGGTCAGCTGGATAAGTACAAAAAGTAGTTGCTGGATCACCTGTAAAATGCACAATTAATTTCGTACTAGTTGGTGCAGTACTGGATAAATTCGGTAAACCAGTGGAAGTATCCCATTTAACACTATCTACTTTGTCTTTAACATCGGTACCATCTGTATCGATTAAACTAGTTAAGTCACTCTTATTAATCGCTTCAGTATCACTAGTTAAAGCATCTTTTACTTGGTGAGTAGTAATTGTTGGCTTGGCATTCTTATACAAGTCAGCATTAGTTTGAATAGAAAACTTAACTGGAACCTCATCAGTAGTACCGTCACCATAAGTAATTTTAATCACAGCATTACTCATATTGTCACCAATAGGACCGGCTGAAGTATTCAATTTCTTATCTGAATTGATAAAACTAAGAGCACTATCAGTTTTAACGACTCCATCAGCATCCATGATGGCATTGGGTTCCCAATCGATCGTTTGAATAGTCTTATTATTAGGGCGAAAAAGATCAGCAGTATCTTTTAAAGTAGCAATATTTTGTTTCTGGTCACCATCTGTAATGGTGTTATCTTTAAATGTTAAAATTGCTTTATCACTAGCATCATTTGGGTCAGGCGGATTAACATCACCTTTATGAACTTTTTGATCTGCTGCAGTTACATCATAGCCACCAGCATCAGTTTCAGCTCTTCTAAACATTAGATAATCGAATTTATTTGAATAATCATAATTCACTAAAGCTGATTTATCGTTCAATTGATCAACAGATATATTAAAAGTACGATTTGTATAACCTTTACTCAAAATCTCATCTTTAGGGGTCTCTTGTTCAGAACCAGATATTAAGCTTACATTGTTTACATTTGATGGATCAGTATTTGAAGTATCAGCTAAATTAATATTAGTAACAGGATTAAGTAACCACATAAAATACTTATTCGATGGATATGCTTGCACATATTGCATAGCGAAAGGTATTTTACTTGTAAAATTCGTTTTCCCACCCCACATGAACCATTTTGTATCTACAGTCTGATTAGTACTTATAATTGAAAATATTAAGGGAACACTACTCATACTAATTTTTAATGCAGTAAGATCTCGATTACTTGCATTATCTATGACATCACAACCACCAACATTATCCAATAAATTTATTTGTGGTTCTTTGTTGAAATCGGTAGATTTAACAGGTGCAAATAATCGATCTATTTGCTGACCCACTTTAATACTAACGTTTGTTTGCGGATTCACTATTCCAGATTCAGAATAACTCCCTATACTAACTGGTGAATCAAAAAGTGCATTACTACCAGTTGTATGTGGTGTTTCAAAGTCAATTGATGAATTACCAACTAGACTTACACCACAAGCGCCTGAACTATCTAAGCCACTAAAATTTATTGCTCCTGTAGTATGAGCATTATTTAAAGTAACATTAGTAAAATAGCGGTCAAAAGTAGGTTTAACTGTATTACTACCATCAATATTAATATCACTAAAACCTATTGAAGAAGGTCCCCATCCCATCATATATGATGGGTGGCCATCTGTAAAAGTATAATTATTAAGTTTTAAATTATGCCCATTACCATTAATAGTTTTAATAAATGATAAATGCATTTGAGTACCACTAGGATCCGTACCAGCAGTATAAGTAGAATTAACTGGAATTGTACCAGCTGAATTATCAGGGGCTGTTAGATTATCGGTGAGATTAATCGTAGCTGTTTTGTCATCAGCAAGAACAAATAAGAATCTATCCCAATCATTTGCCCCAATATTTGCAACCCCACTTGGTTCTGGATTAAGTGCTGGCAACAAAACTATAATATTTTGTGCAGCTTGACTCAATTCAGGCGCAGTAATTTGTTCGTTATCAGATTTAGAATTTGTATCAGTTGTTGCATTACCCACACTTACATTAGTATCTACAGGTGTGTTGTCATTAACACTTAAAGCAGTTAAAGCTGGAGTATTGTCGTTTGCTTTTGCTTTAGCTTTATTGTTTTGGTCTACTTTCAAGGCAGCAGAATTCATGGCAGCTTGCATTGTATTGTACTTAGCCATCAATTCTTTACCAGTTTGAATGGCATCCCGTAACTGCTTTTGTTTTTCAGCTGTCATCTGGTTAAATTTATCTGAATTTACGTAAGTATCACCTTTTTCAATGGCACTTTGTAAATCTGAAGCAGCGGCAGTTAACGCAGCATCTTTCTTAGGTGCAGTTGGCGTCTTTTCTGCGGGAACCAAACTAGCAGACGGCGTTTTATCACCCTCTGCATTTGTTTGTTTATTATCATTTTTATCAGCTTTTGTATCTTGAGCTGGTGTCTTGGCAGCGTTATCCTTGGCATCTGCATTCTTAACGTCAGTGAAGAACATGGATAAGCCTGGGAAAGTACTCAAATCTGGCTTAGTTGATTGCTTTTCATCAGTAGTATTTGCTTGTTTGTTATTTTCAACTGAGTCAGTTTCTTTATTATTCTGAACAGAATTATCGGCTACAGTGTTATTTGCAATTGCAGTGTCCTGCTTGTTAATTTGGTTTGAATCACTTTGTGAAGTACTATTTTGTTCTGCGGCTGTTTGATTATTATTTACTGAGCTACTTTGTTCAACAATATCTGAATTATTATCAGTCTTGTTAGCTTGGAAGAATAAGGTCAAACCTGGAAATGTGCTCAAATTTGGCTTTTCATTGGAACCAGAAATAGCACCCGTGTTACTTACACTGGTGCTATTTGTTTCTTTATTCTTTTTTGTGGCAGTATCAGCTGTCTTGT
>ENA-UOOK01000366-UOOK01000366.1-fermentation-metagenome-genome-assembly--contig:-NODE-366-length-58860-cov-30.482646_pt1 | contig 58860 bp, 51 predicted proteins | sample MGYA00245777_ERZ724023 | MGnify/ENA primary metagenome ERZ724023 (study PRJEB28704, sample SAMN03018312) | fermentation metagenome | biome: anthropogenic terrestrial biome; feature: soil; material... | reverse complement strand
GTGCCGGTGCTACTCCAATTAAGACGAAGAAAGGCTGGCTGAATATCGCCCATGGCGTTAGAAACACTGCTGCTGGTCTTAGATATGTTGTCTATGCTTTCATGACAGATTTAAATAATCCTAAGAAAGTTATTGCTAAGCCTTCAGGTTACCTGATTGCTCCTATCGGTGATGAAAGAGTCGGTGATGTCTCTAATGTCGTCTTCTCAAATGGTGCCGTTAAGTTAGCTGATGGGACAATTCTTATCTACTATGGTTCTTGCGATACCCGTCTGCATGTTGCTAGAACTACCGAAGATAAAATGATTGATTACTGCTTCAACACTCCAATAGATCCATTAAGAAGCCCACTTTGCGTTAAACAAAGAATTGCTTTAATCAAGAAAAACGAAGATGCTTTGAAGGAAGAAGAAATAAAGTGATGCCTAATCAGAAGAAATTCTTAATTTCCTTCTTAGGTGATTCCATCACTGACGCTAACTGGATCAGACATAATTATGTCTCACTAGTTGGAGAATACTTAGGCGTTGATGTTCAAAACTGTGGTGTCTCTGGATCTACCGTTGGAGTCAGCAACAGAAAGACAGAGTGGTCTAACTTCATTGCTGAACTGCCGAAGATTGATAAGCAAGCTGACTTAGTCTTTGTTCTTGGTGGCACCAATGACTTTGGGACTTGCCCTAACCAGGCAATTGAGTTAGGGAATATTGCTTCTAAGGATACTCATACTTACTATGGCGCATTACAGTATATTGCTGATTACTTATTAACCTTCCTTACTAAAGATAGAATTATCTTAGGTACACCTATGAGAAGAGATGAGAAGAAACTCGGTTTCTACTCTACTGACAGAAACGAATTCGGTTCAACCTTCATTGATTATGTCAATGCTGTTAAAGACGTTGCTAACAAGTATTCCTTTAAAGTAATTGATCTCTACCATGATTTCAAAGAATATAACCCGTCTAACCCGCATTTCTATGATATCAGCGATGACGGCTTACACCCTAATGACTTAGGTCATCAGGTGATGGCTAAGTATCTAGCTGAGATATTCAAGCCGTTAGTCTTAGAATTAGGTAAGAAGTAAAAAGCTAAGTCAAACAAGGAGGACAACGCATTATGGAGAACGAAAAGAAAGAAGCCGTAAGTAAAGATCTCCTTCCCGAAGAAGAACCTACCCTTACTAAGAAAAAGAAAAAAGGTACGGAAATTTCGGTTCCCGATGATCTAGCCTTCGTCTCCATCCGTCACGTCAATAAGATTTACGACAATAAGGTCCAGGCTGTTTTTGATTTCAATCTTGAAATCCAGCCCCATGAGTTTATTGTTTTGGTTGGACCTTCAGGCTGTGGTAAATCCACTACTTTAAGAATGATTGCCGGTCTTGAGGAAATCACTTCTGGACAGCTTTGGATTGATGGCAAATATGCTAACAACTTACCTCCTAAGGACCGTGGCTTAGCCATGGTTTTCCAGTCCTACGCTCTTTATCCGCATATGAGTGTCTATGATAATATGGCTTTTGGCCTCAAGATGAGACACATCCCTAAGGAAGAAATCGATAAGAGAGTCAGGAATGCTGCTAAGATCCTTCAGATTGAGCAATTCTTAGATCGAAGACCTAAGGCCTTATCCGGCGGTCAAAGACAGAGAGTCGCTTTAGGCAGAGCTTTGGTAAGGCATGCTAAGCTCTTCTTAATGGATGAGCCTCTTTCTAACCTTGATGCTAAATTAAGAGTCCAGATGAGAGCCGAGATTGTTAAGCTTCATGAAGCTCAGCATGCAACTACTATCTATGTCACCCACGATCAGACTGAGGCTATGACGATGGCTAGTAGAATAGTAGTCATGAAATTAGGAAGAATTCAGCAGATTGGTAGCCCTATTGATATTTACAATAACCCGGCTAACTTGTTTGTTGCTACCTTTATCGGTTCTCCTTCTATGAATATCATGAAGGTCTCTTATGAGAATGGCAAGCTAACTACTTCTGACAATCATATCCTTACTCTTGATAATAGTTTTGTCGAGGCTAGTAATGCTTTCTATAATAAGCGTGTCGATATTGATAGAGAAGCCATCATTGACTTAAAGAAGCAGATTGAGGACTTAAAGCTTCTTCCGGCTAAGTATAAGCGTGAGCAAGATAAGATTGCTAAAGATAAAGCTGAGCTAGATTCTAAACTTTCAGGCTACTTGAAAGAAGTTGTCTTTGACCAGAATGCCAAAGATAATCGTAAGCATGATGTTGCATTTGGTATCAGACCTGAGAACATTCATTTAGAACCTGATACTAATCAGAAAGCTGAGGATGGTTTTGATCTAACTGTTACTGTAGCTGAATTGCTCGGACATGATTACTATGTCCATGCCGACTTTGGCGGCATTGACTTAGTCTTTAAGGTACCGGTAATCAAACCGATTAAGATGGGAGACAAGATTCGCGTCTACTTCCATACTAAGAGTGCCCATCTCTTTGATCCTATCTGTGAAGAAAGAATTAAATAATTAATTACTCCCTTATAGATTCTTTTTCATTATGTCCATCTAGATACTCCTTGATCTAGATGGACTTTTGAAATTAAGAAGATTTTTGGCTGCTGATATGTTACAATTCACGTGCAATGAAAAAGAAAAAGAACCTCAATAAGATTGCCCTTAGAGCCTTGACCATAATTGTTTCCTTAGCTTCTTTTCTAGTGGTCTGCTATTATTTGTTTAATCTTTTTGTCGGTGAAGGAAAATTAGTTGCTGATTTTCAGAAGTGGGCTAATGAATCCCCAGCCTTAGCTTACTGTCTCTTTCTGTTTCTTTCGCCTTTGATCAATATTGTCCCAGGAATCAGCTCCATCTTCTTTTTGACTTTAGGGAATCTTCTCTTCAATGATAAAACGCCTTGGGGAATGAGCAGAACCTTCTTGATCTGCTCAGCTTCAGTTCTTTTGACTTCTTCTATTATGTTCATAATCGGAAGATTTGGGGGCAAGAAAGCTGTTGAATGGATTATTGGCAAGGAAAGCAGCGATAAAGCTAAAAGGCTGCTTACTTTAGGCGGAAAAGCTGCCTTACCGATGATGTATCTTCTTCCTTTCTTTCCTGATGATACTTTATCTTTAGTTGCTGGAATGACGGAGATGAAATTTAGCTATAATTTCATCTGTACTTTGATATTCCGGAATATCGGTGTATTGACAATCTGTGTTCTAGGCACCGATTTTTTAGACTATAAACACTTTACCCCCTTGATGTGGGTAGGATTTATTGCTGTTATATTAGTTCTTTTCCTAATCTGTTCTTTATTAAGCTATTTATATTACCGCTATCTTCGCTACAAGGAAGAAGGACGCCATTACCTGCTTACGCAGTCTTTAAATATAGTCAAATAATCAGAACTTGATCTCTTTGATGGTTTCATCAGTAAAGAGGTCTTTTAGGGCTATTCCCTCTTCATTTAAAACCATATAGGAATGCCGATTATCTTTTGGAAGAGAAACACTGCCAGGGTTTGCTAAGATTAAATTATCTTTCTTCTCTAAAACACCAATATGGGTATGTCCCTGTAAGAAGATATCGCCCGGGTCTAAAGGAAGATTATCAAAATTGAAATGATGACCATGGGTCATTACAATTTCCTTATTAAAGACAAACATACTAGCCATCTCGACAATTGGAAAGCTAGAAACCATCTGATCGACTTCACTTTCACAGTTGCCTTTTATAGAAATTAAGTCTTTGGCATAAGAATTTAATAACTTAACAACTTCTTTCGGGGCATATTCTTCAGGTGGATCATTTCTGGCACCGTTATAATAGTTATCTCCTAAAAGGATAATCTTCTTAGGCTGGTATTTAGCAGCCTTTGAAAAGAAGATTTTAGCGTATTTTATAGAGCCATGGATATCGGATCCGATTAAGAAATTCATAATAGTTTCTCCTTTAATATTCTAGAAAGTGAACGACTTCATTGGAATTGATATCAATCACCCTGAGACCTTTTTCATCCATCACTAAGTAAGAATGGCTATAGTCTCTTGGGTCTGATAAACTACCAGGGTTAGCCACTATCTGCCCATTCTTTTTCTTTACTAGAAGAGACATATGGGTATGTCCTTCTAAGAAGATATCATAAGGTTTGTCATAATTGAAGTCACTATAGAAGTTGCCATGACTCATGACTATGAATTTGGAAAAGTCATAGTCATAATTAATGTAGGGAAGATTGAATCTAGCAATATCATCTAAATCATACCCGTCACAGTTGCCTTTAACGGCTAAGATCTTTTCATGAAGAGGATTCAATAACCTAATACTATCTATTCCGATATCGCCTAAAACAAAGAGCTTATCAAAGCTTTCTTTCTTAAAAAGGTCTATAGCAGCCTTAGTATAGTTTTCGTCATTATGTAAGTCCGAAATAACCATGATTTTCATACGTGGATTATCTTACACTGAGAAATACAAAAAACCAATAAAAAAGACTACTGGGAAATCAACCAATAGTCTTTTTGAGGGGAACTAATTAAAACTAAGGACGTCCACCGCCTCCAGGATTACCACCACCTGGGTTACCACCGCCAGAGCCAGGGTTATTGCCCCCTAGATTACCATCATTAGTGACAGTTGAAGATAAGGTGATGGTACTAAGAGTAGTAGACCCGCTCTTTAAGGTATAAGAGCTATTAAGAGCAAAAGAAGAATCAGAGACAATGAAAGAAGCCGCACTCTTAGATAAGGTCTTAGAAATAATCGTGTTATTGGAACTATCGACTAAAGAAACTACTGTTCCACTAGCAACTGAAGAAGTAGGGGCGTAAACAATACTAGGCTGCTTTGATTCAGTAGAAGGAAGCTCTAACATGCCAGTTGAACCAGTTGCTAAAAGAGTGCCGTCATTGATGTAAATACCACTTTCCGTATCTAAAGCCGAGTTACCAGCATCCGTAGGTCCTTCAACAAAAGTCGTACCGCCGTTGATTCTTAGATAGCCATTAGAATCAATTCCATCCCCCGAGGCATTAACATAGATAGAGCCAGCGTTGATCTCAATGAACATATTGGTAGCATCATAGTCAGTCGAGGCATTGATGCCATCATCGGAGGAGACAATACTGATGTTAGTGTTCTCTCCATCTATAAAGAGCTGCTCGGCCTCTAAGCCTTCATAGGAAGAAGTGATATTGAGGGTAGAATCAGTAATGACCTGCATATGATCAACGGTTGAGGCATCATCATAAGTAGCAAGAGTCAAAGTAGAAGATTCAATATTAGTATCGCCGTTATTGGAATGAAGGGCATCATCAGTGCAATTGAAGTTGATAGTGGCATTCTTGACTTCAATAAGATAATCAGTAGAAGAAGCGATGCCATCATCGACATCATCCCCATCAGTATCATATTCAATCTCACCGGCTTTTAAGCCTTTGCAGGATTGGGCTAAAGCATATTTGGTTTCACTTCCCATATAGTCAGAGGCAATCTTCTGATATTTGTTGTTCTTATGGATGTACCGGAAGTCATCATCCTCTAAATCATAAGTGCTTCTATTATCAGTGGTATCAGTGACAAAGACACCAGTGGTAGTTCCTTCAAGGCTTCCAGAAAGAACATAAATATAGGTATCGGCCTGAACAATATCACCATAGACTTTATTAGTAGACCCCGTTGTTAAAGTGACGTCATTTAAATAGACATATCCAGCAGTTAAAGTAAAAGCAGTAACGGAATCTGCTAATTCAGCATGGAAAACATCCTTACCTGACTCAGCATAGATGGTGCTATCTTTAGCTTGAATAGTAGAAGCATTTAAGGCATTGCCGGTTGAATAAAGATTTAAAGAAGCCTCAATGACTTTTAAAGTGCCTTCAGTCTTGATACAGGACTTAGTAGCCGTGATCGATAAGGTTCCTGTTCCGTTAATGACTAAGTCACCCGTGCAATCCGAAGCGATGACATTCTTGTCGTCAGAAGTGTTGGAAATAGTATTAGTGCCGCTAACCGTTATGATCATCTTAGTGACGGTACTTGCAATATCGATGACCTTCTTTTTGCCAGTCCAAGTAACACCATCGAGATAGAGGTGGACTTCACCAGTAGCAGAAATGGTTAAAGTTCCGCTTTGGGTACCGGAAACTTTATAACTTCCGGTAGCAGTGATTTCATCGCCGGCGTTTACACTAGTAGCTGAATCGATTCCGGTTGTGCTTTCGCTGAAAGTTAAAGCTGAGACAACTGAATCATAATTGGTGGTTTCAATTAAATCTGTGACTTCATCCGGCTGGTTAACACTAATCGAGGTACTAGTGGAATTGTTGTTTGAGGAGGTATTGTTAGAAGCTGAAGAAGAGCTCTTTGAGCAAGAGGCTATAAAGACTAAAAGAGGAATAAGACCCAAAAACTTCAATGCGTTTCTTTTCATAAGAATAACCTTCCTATGACAGCATTTAAGCAAACTATTTCTAAAAAAGATTGAAGAAAAGAGGGCAGAATCTAAAATATGCCCATAAATTCCAGAAAAAGGAAAATCAATAATTTCAATAAAACTATTCGCTATTAAAAATAATTTAACAATTCTTTAAGGAAACTTGCTTTGGCTTTGATTGGAAGTCGATAATTTTTATCTTTGCTTACAATAAGGTATAATAAAGTAAGCAAGAGCAAAGGGAGGATGATATTATGGGAAAAACTAATCCTTCTTATAAGGAAGTCTTTCTCACCTACAAAAACGGTGAAGTTACTAATAGGTTAGGGTTAAAGCTAACTACAGCTTTAGAAAAAGCCAATATCACTGTTTATTATGCTATTCGTGATTTAAGTCTTGCCTATAATGACTTTGACCTAATTCATAAGGCAACTTTAGTTCTTTTCCTTTACTCTGAAAAATGTAATCATTCAGAAAGAATTCCTAATGAATTAGAAATAACGAAAGACCGTTTAGAAAACCATAAACTTAGAACTCTTATTACTGTCGCAGTGGATGATAGAAAGACTATTTCTGATGATCTAATGAAATATTTATCCGGTTATCCGATTATTGACTATAAACCGGAGGAAGAAGACCAATTAGTTGAAAAACTAGTCGGTATTTGTAGGGACTATACAACGGGGAAAAAGTAGATTGCTTGATTACTTAAATTGTAAAGACTGTTTTTGAAAATCTCAATCTATAAGATTCTAAAACCATAAAGTCCGGTGACAGATAATTATCTTTCTTATTTAGTATTTTTTCTTTGAAATCATCCCAATCTGCTTTGCTAAAAAAGAAAGAGACCGAATCTCCGCTTTTTTAATAGATCTAAGCTTCTATGATTTGCTTTTGATAAGAGCCAAGATTTTATGTTCTTTTCTTCTTTTGGAGGCTTTCTATAGTATTCAATGTAGACATCTTGGATAACGTTATTACTTTCATCAACCGAATTAAGGTAAGAAAAGGCCACTCTAAAAACATCTTGATAATAAGAGTTATATACTTCGGTGAAATGTTCTTCTGATGGATGAATCATTTTTCCCCTTTATATAACCAACGAATGAGAATTACAAAAGGTGAGCAAAAAGCAGGAATAAAAAACGGACTCCTTTAATAGAGTCCGTTAAACATTTCTAATGGCGGAGCGAGAGAGATTTGAACTCTCGCACAGTGTTGCCTGTCTATGAGCTTTCCAAGCCCACCCCTTCAGCCTCTTGGGTATCGCTCCATGCTGAATATGTTTTTCGATAACAGCTACTATTAATAGCCTACCGCTTAAAACGGCAATATCTATTTTAGCGTAAGCAAGAATATTGTCAAGAAAAAACTCAACATACTACTATTATTAATCTAAAATCAGGGTTTCTAATGGTATAATTTTAATTATGATATTTAATGTAACTAGTAATGAGGCTAATCAAAGAATCGATAAGTTCCTTAAGCGCATGCTTAAGGATGCTCCGATTTCCTTTATTTACAAGATGTTCCGTCAGAAGGATGTGAAGGTTAACGGGAAGAAGGCTAAGATTGACTATATCCTTGAAGAAGGAGACCAGATTGATATTTATCTCAAGGAAGTCCTGCTTGATAAGTTCCATAAAGAAGCCATTTTAAGACCAGTAAAACCTGATTTTGATATCATCTACGAAGATGATAATGTTTTGATAGTCGATAAGCCTAGAGGATTATTGGTTCACGCCGATGATGAAGGCGAGAATCGTATCACCCTTCAGAACATGGTCTTAAACTATTTAGCCAAAAAAGGTGAATTTGATCCTGATTCTTTAACTGGCTTTACTCCTTCCCCTGCCCACCGACTAGATAGAAACACTTCCGGTATTGTGGTTTTTGGTAAAACCCTTCCGGCACTGCAGGAGCTTCTAACTCTTTTTAGAGAAAGAGATAAGATTGAGAAGAAATATACTTTGCTGGTTAGAGGAATCACCAACGGCACCGGTAAAATTGATTTTCCTTTGGTCAAAGATTCGGTTAAGCATATGGTCCATGTCGCTAGAAACGATAAGTTTGCTAAGCCGGCATTAACAGTCTTTACTAGAATCAAAGCCTATTCCTGCGGTTTCTCCTTAGTTGAAGCTGAACTAATGACTGGCCGTACTCATCAGTTAAGAGTCCATTTTGCCGCTATCGGGCATCCGATTGTCGGAGATAGCAAATACGGCGACTTTGATGTCAATGATACTTTCGATAGGATGTATGGCTTCAAGAACCAGTTCTTGCATGCCTCTTATTTTGCCTTTAAGGATGATGTTCCGGGAGTCTTAAGTTATTTGTCAGGAAAGAAATTCAATTCTCCCCTTCCGGAGAAGGAAAAGGCTATCTTGGAATCATTGAGCAAGATAGCTTAGCTATTAATGACACTGTCTTATTTAGTTTTGATTCTTATCCCATTGTTTCTCATTCCGGCGATTTTATTGCCGGATAACCGTTTGAAGTCCTTTACTCTCTGCTCTATAATCCCTTTTTTGACAGTTGGAGCCTTATTTGCGTTTAATATCAGGTTTCCCAATATTGAATATAAGATCGGTACCTTTAACCTTCCGGCTGTTTCTTTTCTCCTTAAGGGTTATACGGAACTGACTGATGGTGAAATCCTTCACCTGTCTTTCTTCTTTGCTTTGCTAGTACTGTATTTAGGTCTTTATCTTATTTCCTATTTGATTGTAAAATTCTTTTTTATTGGCTCTAACCCGAATATTCATAAACCGATAAAAGTAATCTTCCATATTTTCTATGTAATTGTCTTTTTTGTTTTCACCTATGGATCGTTAGGTTTCTTTTTGATTGAAATCAGACAAATCATCCCTTTAGAGGATGGCTTTCTTGCTCAGTTCTTCAACTGGGTTTATTTAGTTGAGGCATAGATATGGATAACCAGTTAAAGTTTTATCTTTTAGCTGAAGAATCCGGATGGAACTGCTCCATCTATGCTTTCCAGTATTCCAATAAGATCAAAGACAGTGAAGCCTATAAAATACTTTCAGGCAGTGTAAGCGAGATCAGAAAGGTCATTTCTTCTAGGGCCTATGAAGTCGTTAAAGGCTATGATTCTTTGAATTTTGATTTGAAGACTGTTAAAGACTGCTTTATTTTAGAAACCAAAGTGAATTATCTTTCTCTGCATTCTTTCCCGGAATATTACCTTAATCCCTTTACGATTGATCCTAACTATGAAGGCGAAGTCAAATCCATCGGCGATTTGATGTTTAGCTACCATCGTCAGGAAGTACCCTTAAATGAAATCATCATGTCTAACTTAGATACCCCGGAAGAAAAGAAGAAGCTTGTCAACAATCAGCTGGAATACTATCTTTCTGATACTAATGAATTAGTGTATCAGGCGATTGATGCTGTTAAAAGCCGAGCCTTCTCCAGTCAAAGAGATACTAAAGCTATCGGAAAGTTCTTAGAGGCTTTGCTTTTTATTATTCTGAATGTCTTATTGCTTGTGATGGCTACCTATCCGACTAGTGTCTTTAGATACTATCTAGTCCATCCTGATCCTAGCCGTGTCATGACCTATATCTGGTACCTTTATCCGGTCTTATTGCTTTTATATGATATTACCTTCATTGCTTTCCATACTTATCGAGCCAGAATTTCCGAGCCTTACAATTATGCTAAGCGTTTCTTAAGGAAGAACTCCGATAAGGTCTTTGATGATTTAAGAAACGGAAAGGAAAAGCTTTATGACTATATTGCCGGTGCCATCAATAACCGTCTGACTTTAAAGAACGATATCAAAGAGTTCTCTAAGCTTTCTAGCTCATATATTGACTTCAAGGCCGTCATGAATGTCGCCTCCTTAAAGAACAAGCGTCTCTATAAGGTTCTTTATGCTATGACCATTTCTTTCTCCACCTTGGCTGGCTTCTTAGGATTGATTTCTTTTGTTGTCTTTATCTTAGGCATTATCTTCAATGCTGGAACTTAGGAAAGGAAAAGACTATGTCATACACATATAAAAACAAAACCTATGATTCTCTTTTTACCTTAGCTAAGGATATGTATCTCTTTTCGGATGAAATGGCAAAAGAGCTAAGAAGCGAGAATCTAGTCAGCTTCTTAAAAGAAAAAGATAATGAGAAGTATGAGAAGATCAAGAAGCTTTATCTTCTTTCTATTCCCGATGATGTTTTTGTCTTTAAGGCAAGCTATATCCTTAATCCTTATATGTCTCTAAGGATTAAAGGTTTTTGCTTTGATTCGTATGAAGCCCTTGGCAAGACGATGTTAGCCTATGGTCCAGGATTAGACCCTGTCTTATTGGAGCTAGTAAGATATCAATTGATCTCCGAGCAGATGCTCTCTTCCGACTATGCTAAAGACCATATTGATATCTACAATCAGGTTTTGGAGTTAGAAAATCTCAGCGACAGCTCCTTAGCTTATTTTTCCTTAGGCTATTTTCTTTCTAAGAAGACCACGATTGTCTTTAATGGGGTGGAATATAAGGATATCTATAATTTGACCTATTTCCTCTGCAAAAAGGAAAAAGATCTTGGGACTTTAGGAAGCTATTTGGCTTTCTCCCCTTTACTGGAAGCTTACTCAAAGTATTCAACCGAAGAAGAAGGAATTAACAACTATCTTCATCTTTGTCAGGAACTTGACAAAAGCGAAAAGACTTTCGCTGAATTTCTCGATAAAAAGCGCAAAGGCCTAACTCCTACTCTCAATAGCAAGTAATTTCGTTGCCCTGTATTTAGCTATCAACTATAATAAAAGCAATCGTCGAGTAAAAAGAGGTTAACATAATGGATTATCTAGAAAGAAAGACGGCCTGGCTGAATTCTAGTTGGGTTTTCTCTGCTGATAAGGACTATATCAACAAGGCTGATGATGACACCTTAAAAGAGATGTTCTCTTCTAATCTGCATTTTGGAACCGCCGGTATGAGAGCCTTATTAGGGCCGGGATCTAGCAGACTTAACCTTCTCACTGTCAGAAGAGCCACTATCGGTGTTGGCTTATTCCTTTTATCTAAATATGGTCCTAGCGCTAAAACCAGAGGCGTAGCTATCTCCTTTGATAACCGCCATTACTCCAAGGAATTCAGGAACATCGCTTCTAAAGTCCTGATTGAGATGGGAATCAAGGTCTACACCTTCAAAGAGCCTCACCCGACTCCGGAATTATCCTATACTGTTAGGAAGTTCAACTGTGTGGGTGGCTTAATGATCACTGCTAGCCATAACTCTAAAGAGTATAACGGCTATAAGTTCTATGATGAGAAAGGCTGCCAGGGAGTCTATGAGATTATCGATGGCTTAATCAGAACTATTGATGGCTTAGCTGATGAACTGAATGTCTCCTTTGAGGAAGTCCCCGAAAATGAATACGGTAAGATTTTCTTCCTTGATAATGATTCTAAGTATGATGACGAATTTGTCACCAGGGAAGTTTCGACTTCTTTATATCAGAAGGAATTCCAGGGAGAAAGACTGACAAAGATTGTCTTCTCTCCTGAATGCGGGTGCGACTGTATTGTCGGACCTAAAGCTTTGAGGGAAGCTGGCTATACTGTGACAACGGTTCCTAATCAGGATTTCTTTGATCCTGACTTCAAAGGAACCCAAAACCCTAATCCGGAAACGGATGGCGCCTATATAGGCGCCTATCAGGAATTGGACAAGCTTAATGCTGAAGGCAAGAAATATAGTCTCATCATTGTCACTGACCCCGATGCCGATAGATGCGGTATTGCCTTTATCAATCGCTACGGCAAGAAAGAAAGATTCACCGGTAATCAGACTGGCGCTCTTTTAATTGATTTTGTCTTAGGCACCTTAAAAAGACGCAATATCTTGCCGATGAATGGTGTAATCTGCAATACTTTCGTCACGGGCTCTCAGGGCGCTAAGGTAGCTGACTTATATGGCATTAAAGTCAGAACTACTGCTACTGGGTTCAAATATATTGGCAACATGGCTGATCAGATTGAAGCCTCCGGGCAGAAATACCTCTTCGGGTATGAGGAAAGCTACGGCTATTTGTTAGCTGATTTTGTCCGTGATAAGGATTCTCTCCAGTCGATAGTGGCTATCGCCGATATGACTGAGTATTATCTAAGACGCGGTCTGACTCTTGATATGGCTTATGAGGAACTTTCAAAGAGAACCGGTCTTTACTACAACACACAGGTCTCCGTCTACTTCAATGGCGCTGATTCCTTAAAGCTCATGAATGAGCAGATAACCAAGCTAAGAGAACATCCTTTTACTTCCTTAGCCTCTAAGCAAGTTTCCTTCCTGTATGATTATCAGGAAAGAAAAGTCTATGACTTCAAGAACAAGTCTATTGCTCCTTTAGTCAATCCTGATATTGATATCACTAACTGCTTGCGCTTCGACTTTGTGGGAGGCGGGTTTATTGCTATCCGTCCTTCTGGCACCGAGCCAAAGGTTAAATTCTATTTTGAAGTAACTGGCTTAGATGATGTTAAAGCCCAGAAGTATGTCGATGAGGCTACTGCTGAACTTAAGAAGAGCATGGGACTATAGAATAAGTTGCCGATATCAAAAAAGCTCCTTAACCGGAGCTTTTTCTATTTTCCTTCAAAGAGTTTCCTTAAAGAAAGGTAGATGCCTTCGTGGTTGTTGTCTTCTAAGGTTACATAGGTGCTGACTTCCTTCAATTGGTCAGATCCGTTTTTCATGGCAAAGCTAATACCGGCTTTCTTGATCATCTCGATATCGTTAGGGGCATCGCCGAAAGCAATCGTATGAGCTCTATCGATTTGATATCTTTCTTCGAGGCTTTCAATAGCCGTCGACTTATTGACTGAATAATGGTAGAACTCACCAAACAGAGGTGAATCATACCAGTACCTGATGCCTAAGTCAGGATAGGAATTGACATAATTGGAAATCATCTGATGCCGTGACTGGTCATAGCATTGAATGATGAAAGCAAAGACATCCTTATGCATCTGCTTTAATAAGGAACCAGTATGTTTATTGATATCCCGGGGATGGAAGAAATCATCGAAGCAGTCTTCTTCCCTAAGATAGTAAAGATCATCTTCGTCTTCGGACATCAGATTAAAGAAGCTTTCTTCTTTGAAATGAACCAAGAAGTCTTTGATTACTTGAAGAGGAATCTTCTTTTCGATAGGAATAAAACTAGGATCCTTAGGATCTTTGACTAAACCGCCGTTATAAGCTATAAAGGGGCCATTAAGGCCTAGCTTGTTGTAGTAAGGCAAAATAGCACGAGAGGGTCTTCCTGAAGCTATAGCGACGATATTTCCTTGGCTTTGAAGATATTTCAAGTACTTAGCCGTTAAAGGGCAGATACTCTTGTCATCGGTTAAAAGGGTGCCATCACAGTCAAGAACGATGAGGAACTTCTGGTTAGAGGGCATAGCTATCTTGTTATCTTGTGTTTTCATTAAAGATATTCTATCGTAAAAACCCAAGAGTAAATAGATGTATGCGCTTGTTTTACCAAGATTTAATATTCCTTCTTCTTTTCCTCAATGGTAGAATAAGAACATGAAAAAAACTGTATTAATATCGTTTCTTCCTGTCTTGCTTCTCTGTTCTTTTAATTCACCTACATTAAAGGCTTCTTCCTCTTTCCAGGGAAAAGCCTATGATTCTAGTTCTAAGCTAGATTTTACTGATTCTACTGATTCAGAAATTGCTGCCTATTATGGAAATCAGTCCGGTAAATCCGGTAGTACTTTGATGACTTCCCTATATGATGTCATCTCAGTCAGCAACACTTATGTTACCTATTCTAATGTCACTGATTGGTATAAGATCACTGACCGTAATTGGGATTTAAGTCAGACTATTGATCCTGATTCTTATAAGTTTACTCTTGATACGGGCGGAAACTATTTCGAGACGATGCTTTACTTTGCCGATAACACCACGAAGACCAAAGCCATCAACACTGATATCAATAAGTCTACCTATACTATTGATTCTTCTAAGAACTACATTGATTGGACTAATAAGACTAAACCTAATTCCACTATCCAGGTTGATAAGGAACATGTCTGGGTTAAAAGCCATGGCTTTTCACCTAGCGGGAATCCTTACCCAGGCGCAGGAACGGATTTGCACCATCTGATTGCAGCTGATCATCATACCAATAATGTTCATAACGATAAGTTCTATGGAAATGTTGCTAACCATGACAGTGCTAAAAAAGTTTATTGCTATTACGGAGATGGCACCACTGAAGTTAGCGGCTGGATTGGTAAGACCGATAAAGGGGAAGATGCTTTTGAACCGACTGATAAGTGGAAAGGCGATATCGCTCGGGCTCTTTTCTATATGGCTACGAGGTTCTCGAAAAAGTTAGATACCAATACTGAAGCTGAGCCTTATCTCTTGCTGACTGATGACAATACTCTTACTGACGATGATTCTCATTACCATGGTGTCTTCCACAATCTTTCTGATTTCTTAACTTGGAATGCGTTAGATCCTGTCGATAACTATGAGAAGCATAGGAACAATCTTATCTATAAGAATGTTCAGAACAACCGTAATCCTTATGTTGATCATCCTGAATGGGTGAACAAAGTCTTCGGTGATGATACTTCTTCCGATGATACAGACTTTACTTTCTCTAATCTAAAGTCTTCCTATAATATGCACGTTGGCACTCCACTGACCCTCAATCTTAATATTCCGGAATCAAAAGAGAATACTAAGTACAAGTTAAGTGAGATCGCTTATGATGAAAACCTTATTTCTTTTGATTATAAAACCGGTCTTTTAACTCCTAAAGCTAATGGAACTACTATTTTGTCATTTAAGCTAGATCCAGTCGATACCACTTCTTCCTTATCTTCGACTACTTATTCATCTACTATCAACGTTAAAGAAGCTGTCTCTCTATCGGGTTTAGCTTCAACTCAGGGCGACTTAATTATTAATGTCAATGAAGGCTCTACTTATCAGTTGAATGTCACGGCTAATAATTCCTTTGATGATGAAAGTCTGGCTTACGAGTCCTCAGACACCAATATAGCTACGGTTTCTGATACCGGCTTAATTACCGGAGTAAAAAACGGTAGTGCCACTATCTCCATCTATTTAAGCGGAGATAGCAAAACAAAATTAGCTAGTCTTAAGCTTAATGTCACGCTCAACAAGAATCAAAAATATATCCTCATTATCATTGCAGCTGCTGTATTAATCGTTTTGATCTTCTTGCTTTTCTTCTTCATTATTCATCATAACAACAAGAAAGCTAAGAGAAGTAAGGATATTAACTATTATTCCAAGAACATGTCTTCTAGCAAGACTAAGAATAAATCAAAGAAATTATCTAATAAGAAACGGAAATAGAGAAGAGAGGTGGCATTAAGCCACCTCTTTTCTTTGAAGATGAAAACCCTTTCATAAGATTCAAAAGGCCTTAGATTACCTGTTTTTTGTAGGATGAATTAAAAACAAATGAAAATAATACTTTACTTTTGGCTTCTATAATGTTTTGATAATTTAGTCTTTAGGCAGTTCCTAAAGAAAATTGTATTTGTCACAAAGTAGAGGCGCGAGGATTCAAGAGTAGGTTAGGTTAGCTAGTTAAATAGCATCGATCCTAACTGAAAGGGTGTTCTTGCCGAAGGGCTTCTAGGTTTAACTCTAGGAGTGCTTGGGCGAATCTATAACATAGATCCGACTGTCACCGTCTTCACTGACGGTGGAGAGCTATTGCGTGTTGAACTTGTAATTTATTTTATGAGTCAATAGGCGGTAGCTTTCCTTAATTGGGAAACTACCGCCTTTTCTTCTTATGGCAAATATCTAATCACCCACGGGAGGGAAAAAGCCATGAAGAAGACTCTATTTTTAGCTGGTATGTCGGTTCTGATGCTCTCATCTCTTGCAAGCTGCGGAAGCACTTCTGATAACTCCAATAAGTTAGTCATTGGCATGGAAGTCAATTATGCGCCGTTCAACTGGGCCGAGACTAAATCTAATGACTACACTCTTGAAGTATCTAACCATTCGGGAACTTATGCTGATGGCTATGATATCCAAGTAGCTAAAAAGCTTTCTGAGAAAACCGGTATGGAGGTTTCTATCTTCCAGTCTGAATGGACTTCTCTGATTCCTAATCTTCAGGCTGGCACGATCAATGCGGTTATTGCCGGTATGACTGATACCGCTGAACGTGAATTATCGATTGATTTCACAGATGAGTATTATCATTCCGAATTGGTTCTTATCACTAAGAAGGATATCGCTGATCAGTATACTTCGGCTATCTCTTCAACTGACTTTTCTACTTTTATTAAGGGCAAGGAGATTGTCTCACAAAGTCAGACTGTCACTGACGATATCATTGAAGATGTCTTTAAGACTAATTATGGAGCTATTCACAATAATCCCGTTGATTCCTTTGCTTTAGCAGCTACTAATGTCGACCAAGGCGGAGCCTTTGCTATGACTGCCGAGTATCCGGTTGCCGAATCTTTAATCAGTTCTTTCACTAACTTAGGTATTGTTCACATCGATCAGACTATTTTAGGAGATTCTTTATCTTCTTTAGGTGTCTCTATCGGCATCAAAAAAGGCAACACTGAACTTCAGAGCAAGCTCAATGCCGCTTTAAAGGAAATAACCGATGCTGATAGATTAGAGATGATGGAAGCGGCCGTGACTAGGAGTTCTTCTCTCTAAAATGTCATTATTTCAACAGATTGGTTATTTATTCCAGAATTCCTGGCAACTTTATCTTTATGGTATTGTCTCTACTATTGTTCTCTCCATCTTTGGAACCATAGTAGGTTTATTTCTTGGTATCTTTTTAGCTTTAGGTGAACAGATTCATGTCCATAAGAATTCCCCTTGGTATACCAAAGCTTGGCAGTATCTGATTATTTGGATCTGCAAAATCTATTCGGTAGTCGTAAGAGGCACTCCGATGATGGTCCAAGCTATGATTTTCTATTTTGGCTGTCTAGCTATGGGCTTGAATTGGAATGATTTCTTACAGAATGCCAAGATTTTTGATGGTCTCTTCTTTGCTGGTCTTATCATTATCACTTTCAATACTGCCGCCTATATGGGTGAGATTGTCAAATCCGGTTTAAACGGAATTGATAATGGACAGTCTGAAGGCGCTAGATCCTTAGGTATGAGTCGATTCCAGACGATGTTTAGTGTCGCTCTTCCTCAGGCAATCAAGAATTCTATTCCGACTATCGGGAATGAATGGATCGTCAATATCAAGGATTCCTCAGTTCTTAATGTTATTGGCGTCACTGAACTATATTTCCAGGCTGGTCAGGCTTCCAATAAGAACTACTTCTTAGTGGCTACTTATGTCATCATTGCCGCTATCTATTTGATTCTAACTTTACTCACTAACGGTATTCTTCATCTAGCTAAGATTAAAATGGATGGGAAGAAGATCAATTTTGGATTTAGCCACTTCAAGGCTAAGAAAGCTAATGCCTAATGAAAGACACTAATACTTTTAAGCCTGATTACTCAGGCCCGGTTATTTCCGTTAAGAATATTGCCAAGACTTTTGGAACAACGGAAGTCTTAAAAGATATTTCTTTTGATGTTAAACGTGGTGAATGTTTAGTAATATTAGGTCCTTCAGGATCTGGCAAATCAACTATGCTTAGATGCTTGAATAAATTGGAGACTCCAACTTCCGGTCAGATTTTCTTTGATGGAGTCGATATCATCAACGGAAAATTCAACACTAATGAAATCCGAGCCAAGTTAGGTATGGTCTTCCAGTCCTTCAATCTTTTCAACAATAAGGATGTCTTAGCTAACTGTACTTTAGCTCAGAGGAAAGTTCTTCATAGAACCAAAGAAGAAGCTGAGGACATCGCACTTGCTAACTTAGAAAGAGTCGGAATGTCGGATAGAATCCATTTCCGTATTTCTGAAATCTCGGGCGGTCAAAAGCAAAGAGTGGCTATTGCTAGAGCTCTTTGTATGTCGCCTCAGGCTCTCTTATTTGATGAGCCTACTAGTGCTCTTGACCCGGAGATGGTTGGCGAAGTCCTTAATGTCATGAAAGAGCTGGCTAATGAAGGCATGACTATGATTGTCGTCACTCATGAAATGAGCTTTGCTAAAGAAGCCGCTGATCAGATTATCTTTTTGGATAAAGGCTACATTGTTGATCAAGGAACTCCTGACTATATCTTTAATCAATCCACTAACGAAAGGCTGAGATCCTTTATTGGAACTGATAAGAAGTAGAAAACAGGCATTAAAAAAGACCGCTACGAAATAACGTAACGGTCTTTTTTTATTATCCTTGATAAGTTGTTAACTCACCAACTGAATAATTATAGGTATAAATGGTAGTATGGAAGCTATAAGCGTTTTCTCCACTGCTATTTGCAGAGGTTCCGTAAGTGAAGAAGTCATCTTTTTTAGTGTAGATAGCTTTCTGTAAGACATTGTCTTTGATGGTTACTTCGAAGGTGTTGTATTCGCCAGTAACGTTTCCTGAATAGAAACATTTGAACTTGATATTGATTAGGCCGCCTTTTGAAGTAACTGAGATTAAATCATCTGAAGTCAGCTTGCTTACAGAATAAGAGGAATAAGGACCGTCAGGTTCAAAACCGGAGTAGGATTTTACAGTATCAGAAACTGGCTGAATGATTTCATTAGCATACATGAATCCATCCGTTGCCGAGTCATCAAAGGAATAGATAGCTATATCACACTCACCGGTGGTATAGGTTTTCTTATGGGCCAGCTTATCAATAGTTCCTTTTAAGGTATAGGACTGTGTATAGTCTTTATCCGTATAGACAGAACTATCGGTAACTTTATCAACGTTTACCGTTGTTGCACCCGTCTCATAATAGATATCATCCTTATAGACTTGGCCAGAGTTTGTAACTGAGTAATGAAGACCGGTCTTGTCATTGGAATCAAGAACTGAAGTATAGTTGAAATGAGTGGCATTATAGGAATGTTCTTCAATTCCAGAGCAGATTTTCTTTGCTTCATCAAAAGCAATATCCCCATCTTTGACTTTGGTGGTATCAACAGTGGTTCCGGTTCTTCCAAAGAGAGTATTGGAAGTACTAGTTGAATCGTGAAGACTATCAGTGTAATCACCTAAAAAATCACTCGAGACTTCATAAGTCTAAGTCGTATGGTAGTAAGGCTCTAAAAACTCCTTATCACTGTATTGATAAGATTCTGTCTTAATTGACTTGATGGAGCCATCAATATCTAAGGAAGCGGTATATGACTCACTAAGAGGAGTGTAGTAGTTTTCTGTATCAGCAGGAATGACGGAGAAAAAAAGCTAGCATCCATAGAGCCGTCTTCATAAGTGGTAGTCAATATCTGCTCAGTTTCGATGGTGCAGGCAACGATATAGGTTTTGACATTGTTAGTTATGAAGGCTTCAGGATCAGAAAGAATAGTCCCGACATAGGTTAAAACAAAGCCGGCGGCTTTCTTTAAGTAACTTACAGAATGTGTAGTATCATTGCTGAAGGAGTCAAAGTAAGGGTAGGCATCTGAATAAGAAGTATTATCATAATAATAATTGAGAATACCATCTTTTTCATAGCCTTCAGCAGTGACAGTATCAGTGGACTTTAAAGTAGTATCACCGTCCAGAGTAGAAGTAGCTGAAAGATTAGAAATGGTAGAAGAACCAATATAAACATCATTGTCCTAGAAACTATCAGTAGTTTCGATGTTCATATTTATAAAATTAGCAGTCAAGGTATTGTATAAAGAAGAATGATAAGTCCATTTGCCCAAAGCTAAATTATCAGAATAAGAAAGGATCTTATCGGTAACCTTTGTGTTGCTTTTTCCTCTTTCGACATAGGGATAATCAATCTTTGTGGTTGAACTATCGCTAGTAGTACTGCTTGTAGAAGAACTGCTAATGCCTTTGCATCCTGATAAAGTCATGATGCAAAGTAAAGACACTAATAATTTTGATTTCTTCATTATCTTATCTCCTTAGATTTCGCTGACATGTCGTCTATTATAGTTTTAATTTTAGGCAGAAGTAGTAATATCGGTGAAAGTGACAGTGAGATCGGCAGTGACAGTGAAATTAAAGCTAGAAGCATAGGCTTCATTTTTAGTCACTTCTCCACCCATTTCAACTTTCACATTGACGTTCTTATCAGAACTGGTAAAACGGATTGTAGTTCCAATTTCGATTTTCCCGCCGTTTCCAACAGTAACGAAGTTGGAATCTCTGATTTCGGAAGTTAATCTAGCATTGGAGGTATTGTTGTTGATGGTGACAGTGGCATAATTGATAGTCTGATCAACAAGAGTAAGAGATACGTTAGCATCAGGCATCGTGAAGGAATAGGAAAGGCCATCATAACTTTTTTTAGTACTTACTTTGGTTTCACCATTCATGACAGTTAGTATATAGCGGTGTCCATCAGTAATAGCAGCAAAACTGATAGTGATTTTATCATTGGAATAGGTAGGAGCAATGGCCTGACCGGAAACAAAGGAAACAGCAGTTGCACTATTGATCCGATAAGAAGGGGCAATGGTCGAATCGACTGTAGTAGTGATGACTCTAGTTGTCTTATGCTCAGGAAGAATAGTGATAATGATATCAGCTTCAGTAATCACAAATGAGCCATTGATAAAGGCATTTCCGGTTTCTTCATTATCGATAGTGACAGCATCCTTATCGCCTTGCTTAACAGAGATGGCACCAGTCCAGGCATTATCGGAGAAGTCGATTTCAAAATCGACAGTATCCTGAATATAGAAAGAAGAGGAGGAACCAATTGCGGTTAAGGAAGCATCACTGATGTCGCCTTCAAAACTCATGGTTTTGGCAGCATTGTTAGTATCATTGTTAACAACTGTGACCTTAGCAGCCTGGAGCTTAGTAGCACCGGCAGTAACTGTTACAGCAGTTTCCGGCATTTCGAATGAATAAGATTTACTCCACTTGTTGTAGGAGCAGTCAACATCATGGCCATTTGCATCCTTTACGGAGACTGAATCAGTAGCGACAATATAGCCAGAATCAGGAGTGATGGTGAAATCAACTTCTTTGCCAGGCAAGAAAGAAGAAGTCTCATCGGATAGAGCAAAGGTCAAACCAGTGACGGTAGCAAAACTGACTGTCTGCTTCTTAACAACAGTGACATCTAAGATGATATCAGTATTGATAGTGATACCAGAGATGTTCCAACTATTCATAGAAGAATAGACAAAAGCTTCTTCATCGCCTTCAACACTGACATCGGTGATACCATAGCCATCCTCAGTTGTGAAGACAGCAATGATGGAGTCAGAAGTCTTGGCATCATAATACTGAATCTGGTTTTTGCATTCAAAGTCAGAATAGTACTTAGCGCTAGTTAAGTGATCGGTAGCCTTTAAGGAAATAGTCGGTAAAGCCTTAGTAGTAAAGGTGATTGCAATATCCTTGTCCGGCATGACAAAGTCAAAGGAGTAACCTTCACCGGTAGTAGATTCGATAGTCTCATCGCTGAAAGTATAGGAATCTAGTCCATATCCAGCTACAAAGCTAGGAGAAACGGTAATAGTCTTTCCGACAGTTACGGAAGTGGGAAGAACCGACTTAGCAGAATCAAATTTATTGTTAACGCCACTATAAGTGATGTTCTTAACGCCAGTATTTTCAACCTCGATAGCTAAAGTGATATCTTCAGTGGAATCAGGAAGCATATAAGAATCAGAATAACTAGTGATTTCAACAGGAGTAGTAACAGAAGCGGAAGTATAACTGACCTTCTTAATCACATAACCGGCAGCAATCCAAACAGAAAAGCTATGTTAGCCGCTCATTTTCTTAGTCTTATCAATACCAAGGACTGAATAAGAATCAGTATTGGAATAGTTGACTTTAAAGCCATCGGATTCTTCTTCATCGATATTTACAAAGGCAACTAAGATATCCTTTGAGGGCATAGTGAAATCAAGAGAAAGAATATATCCGGTAGTATCAGCGGTTAAGGCATAATAAGTATCATTGATTTCTAATCCTAAGTAGGCGGCACTAGAACCCATATTGTTAGTAAAGGTTAAAGATAAAGTCTTAGTAGTTTTTTCAGCAATCTCATCGCCAGCCTTGAAGTTAGCAGTGAAATTCTGATAAGTAGCGTTAACTAAGTCTAAGGCCTTATATTTAGTAGGCTCAGGAAGGGTAGAAGAGGAACTAGAAGAACTGATTGCTTAGCTGCTTGAGGAAGAGTCAGCCTGTGAAGAACTAGTAGAATTAGCACCTAATTGGCAAGAAGCTAACATACCTAAAGAGACAAGTGAGAGAACTAAAAGTTTTCCTTTTTTCATATAATTAATTTACCTTTCCAATTGTTTTATCGGACAATTGACTTATTAATCATAAAAAAGACTGTGCTTGTATTCAAGAAGAAAAAAGAAGACTAAAAAAATCTAAAATTTTCTCTTCTCATAGATTAATTTGAAACTTTCATCTTATTTGATATAGACAAAAAGTTGCCTTTCTTTATTTTAGTGCAAATACGGAAAGACAAAATTTTTAAAGATATCTTCTTTGAAAAGACCACTTTAAACAAATAAAGTAATTTTTTATAGTCTTAATCGTTTTAGAAAGCGCTAACAATTAAGAAACCCCAATAGACAACTGTCTTAAAATAATCTTAAAAATTATTCAATGGTGAAGTTACCATCACTGCACTGAACATAAGCAATGGTGGAGAGTCCTTCATTCCAATTGTGGGTCTCATTGGAAGAATCAGTAAAAACGGAATTGTTAGTGATAGTCTCAAACTGACTAACTGTTCCTGAATAAGATAACCTAGTTAAAGAGGTACAGCCGTAAAAAGGAAGATAGAGGTGTTTGATGGAAACCGGAAGAGTGATTCCGGTCACATAAATAGATTCGCCAAAGCAGCGCCGAGACAAAGTCTCTACGCCTTCTTTGACTTGATAATCACCTCTTTTATAGATGACAAAAAGGATTTTAGTGTTGCCGATATCAGTTAAGGAATTGTTATTAATTTCAAAATACTGGTTAGAGCTATCGACTGTTAAAGATGCTAAAGCAATCGTCCCATAGAAAGCCATATCGCCAATGGTACTAACGTTCTTAGGAATCACAAGACTTGCTAAGTCGTTGCAGGCATAGAAGGCACTTGATCCAATGCTTTCTAAAGTTTCCGGTAAAGTCAGATTCTTCATGGCCTGATCACCGGTAAAGGCATCATCGCCGATACTTTCTAGTTTGCTTGGAAGTGTGACTTTTAATTCAGTATTACCAGTTCCGTTATAGCCAAAGCAGTCATGAGGGATAGAAGTAATCAAATCGCCCTTAAATTCTATCTTTGTATTCTTTTTGCAGTTAAAGAAAGCTAAAGGCTCCAATTTCTTCAAGGAAGCGGGTAAGACTAACTCTTTTAAGGAAGTACAGAAAGTAAAAGCGGAAGCCCCTATTTCCTCTAAGCCTTCATTCAAGGAGATAGTTAACAGATTAGTGCAAGTATCAAAGGCACTCTCACCGATAGTCTTTAAGCTAGCTGAAGCGATACGAGAAGTAAACTTGGAAGCATTTAAAGCATTACCTTCAATAGTTACGACCTTGTTAGAGGAAAAGGCGGTTAGTTTCCTTGATGACTGAAAGGCAAAAGAAGCAATGACAGTACATTCATCAATAGGAGAATATTCTCCTTCCTTTGCGGAAGGGAAATAAACTAAAGTGGATTTGTTAAAGCTATACAGAACGCCATTAAGGCTTTGATAATGAGTATTAGTCTTATAGACCAAGACTTCTTTAATAGTAGTGCAGTCAATAAAGGCTTTGCTGTTTAAAGCCGAAATACTATCGCTTAAGCGGATGATTTCTACTCCTCCAGCCGACCTGAATGCTCCATCAGCAATGGCGGTGATGCTTTTATTTAAGTAGGTAGCAGGAATCCCGACCCTCTTAGGAGGGTCATTAGTTGCTAGGCTTTCTATCTTATAGGTATCATTATCTAAAAGCTTGAACTCAAAATACTGGGAGTCAGTATCCTCTATATCTTCAGCTTTGACTTCGCTTTCTGAAGTAGAGGAAGAGATATTATTTCTAGAACTAGAAGAATCTAAAGCTGAGCTTGTTGAAGAAGAAGGAGAAGAACTGCTGATATTATTTGAGCAGGATGCTAAAAGAAGCGGAAGAGAGAGAAGAAGAAAGTATTTTCTTTTCATTCTTAGTCCTCAAAGACTACTTCGCTAGGAAGAGTAGTAGTACCGATATTGGAATACTTGAAGTCGACAGTTCCTTCGTATTTATAGAAATAGCTAGAATAAGCATAATGGAAGGAAGCATCATTCATTTTGCCCTCATCGGTTAAGGAGATAGTTCCGCTATCGGCATAACCATGGAAGACATATTTGCATTCATTGACTAGGAAAGGAGAGCCGATCTCATAAGGTACATTTCCGACAACGCTGGAAGCGGCATCGAATTTCAAAGTGGAGTCATTGTAATCAAAGACATCAGCGCTTAGATTGAGAGTAGGGGCCCATTCCTCATAGCTGAAGAGGTTGTTGATAGCAGCATAGTCGCTACACCGGTGATGAATTTTCCGGTGGTGTCATCATAGCTATAGACGGTTAATTTAGTATCAGTGTCATTAGCTTTCTTTAAGACCATTTCAGCTGATGATAAGCTATCGCTCTTTAAGCGGAAATAGATAGTGCTATCGGCAGGAATGAGATAGATATCCCAGACCTTGGTGGTGGTATCTGAACTATCAGTAGAGACGACTTCCTGCGAGAAGGTCAGCTGATAGTTTGAAGCTTGACTTCATCAATAGCTGTCTGCAAAGGTTCGACATTGCTCTTATGCTCCTGAGGGGAGAGAGTTTCGAAAGCCGTAGATCCGATGTTTCCTAAAGTAGCGGTGATATTGGAAGTCTGGGTGAAATAGAGAGTGTTGTAACTGGAATCGGTCTCGGTGCTTGAATAATCCTCAGTGGAGATCTTGATAGTAGCAAAGTTTCCATCCTTGATGGTTAAGGTAACCTTAGAGATATTGGAATACTGATCAGAAAGGATGACATAGAGGTTATCAACTAGCATCGTTCCCTTAGTGGTATTAAGGGAATAAGAGCCATCAGTGTTCTTAGTGAAGTCATCTTCAATGATGGAATCAAAAGGATTAGCGGTACCAGCCATGGCCTAGCTGACATTGCTTCCATAATAGTTAGTGACTTTATCAGTAGAGACGGTGTTATCGGTATTCAAATAATAGTAATAGACATAATTATCACTGCCACGGTAAACCTTATCATCATATAAGGACTGGTAAGCCCCATCGCTATCCATTTGCTGTACTGATCTTTCAAAAGCTTCTTTGTCGTTGTGGATATAGGTCATCTTAGCCTGATAGGTTTCACTTCCGGTATCACCAGTAACTGTTTCATAGGAATCATCTTCGTAATAGGTCTTATCGAGATTGATGCTAGCGGAGATATCAAAGCCTTTCCTGATATTCTTTAAAGCAGTGGATAAAGTTGCACTTTCATCACTTGTTGTAGAAGAGACTGAGGCAGTTCCGCAGGAGGCTAAAGAGACGATTGATAAGAGTGATAAGACAGATAAGATTCTTGATTTTTTCATATTTGATATTTTCCTTTATATATTTAAGCTAGATAACCGACATCAGCTTCACCGATTGACGACACGGTAGCAATCACCTCAAGGGTTGTTTCCTTAGCAGTATCGGAATCATAAGCAAGAGGCGAAAGATTATAGTAGCCAGAACTAGTCTTCTCAACCATTAATCCGGTATAGGTGCAGTTGTTCTTGCTTAATCCGGTTACTACCGAATAAAGATCCTGCAAGCCGCTAGAAACTAAAGTTGAGCCAGCCTTTTCAATTCGATAGAAGCAGCCAGTATGCTTTTCTGAATTGACTAAGTACTCTTCCTTAGTCCAGTTGGTTCCAGAAGAGAAGATCTCATATTCACCGATGAAGGGATTAGGCTTAGAAGCGCCAAGAGTATATTTAGCTAAAGAAGCAGTATTTATCTTGCCATCCTTTAAGGAATAAGTGTAGTAAGGAGAAGACATACTAACTGCACTGCCTTTAACGATGTTGAGCCTAGTCTCATTGTCCTTCAAGGAATAGGTATAGTTTTTAGTGAAACCGGCAATACTATTGGTCAAGCCACTATCGGTTAAGACAAAGTTGTTATCCGTAATTGCCTTTAAGAATTGCTTGATATCTGGGTCATTTTCTCCGCTAGTGATAGGACCGCCATCATTAGCTAGGAAGCTTGAAATATAAGGAACCTCAGTCTTTCCGATATCAGTGATCAAATAAGAGAAATGATATAGTCTTTGACTTCTTTAGTAGAAACAATAGTTCCTTCTAAAGAGGGCTGGATATAGATTCCCGCATAAGAAAGGGTTGGATTAGTAACATAATCCCATTCCTTAGTTAGATTAAAGAAAGCCTGTAAGAAAGCCTTCCCATTAGCAGTCGAACCGGCGACATAGTAGGTGTTAGTTCCTTTAACTCGGGTAGCTTCACTGACAATCCCATCAATGTTAATGTTGCTTTTTAAAGCACTGAATGAGGCATTGTCCTGCTTTAAAGACTGCGTATCAAGAATAGAAGAAGAATAAAGCTGACTAGGAGTAAGCTTTGTCCCTTTGTCATCACTTAAGTAACTTGAGGTAGCAATCACACTCTCGTTAGAAATTTTAATGCTATAGATACATCAGCTACATAGCCTTTATCAACATAAGAACCCGCTAAGTCTTTAGTGTACATAGCAGTGGGTGTGAAATAAGAGGCATAACCAGAATAGGTATTATCCTTAGTTGATTTAACCGTATAGTTATTAGTAGAGACAACAGTTTTTATATTGTAAAAGACATCAGAAAAGACTGATATTTCAAAGCTGCCGTGATAAGTAATCCCTTCCACATAAATATCAATGGTTATTAAACCGTTTCCAGTTAAAGCATGAGTCGCATCAATAAGATCAGAAGTGGTGTGATCTTTTAAGGTATAGGTTTTGACAGGAGTCTTAGATATAACGGTGCCATCACTTTTAGTATCCGCAATTTGAACGACTAAGTCAGTGCTATCGAAGAAGTCACCGGCTAGGTATTCAGTCTTTTTAGGAGAATTAGTCACGATAATTTTCTTAGTAGTGGCTGCACTGGTAGAGGTAGAAGAACTGGTTTTATCACTACTGGTGGTTTTATCGCTAGATGAGATAGGAGTAGTTGAGGATTCAGCTGTACCGCAAGAGGCGAGTACTAAAAGAGGAAGAAGCAGGCAAAGTAAATTCTTTTTCATAATATTCTCCTTATTTCGCTAACATAACCCTTTAATTTTACAATTGAACTGTTAAAAACAAAAATGATTTTATTATAGTGAAGAAGAAAGCATTTTTCTTAAAACTTTAAAAATCAGTGTTTTAACACCTATATTTAATATAAACAAGTTAAAATTTGGCAAAAAAAGATGATTAAATAAAAATGAAAACGATTACATCACTTTAGAGAAAAAAAGTATTATCAATGGCTTCCAAAAGGAAATACGGTGGATTATAGCCTCTCTTTACTAAAGTTCCATGTTCCTTAAAGAAATCCCTCTTGAATCCCGGATGCTTTTTAACCTTGATCTCCGCCAAGATGTATTTGGCATCGAGGAGATAGACTTCACTAGCAGTCTTGAAAGAGACTAAGAAGAAGCCATAGCCACCTAATCTGATAATAAACTCCAAGTGGGCAAATTGCTGTTCTCTGATCATGTGGAAAGGAACTTCATCATGGATGGTTTCCTTGCATTCAAAATCAATATACTTGCCTTTATAGATACCGACATAATCAGTCGTAGACTTCTCTTGGAAGTAGGCTTCTTCAATCATCCCTGGATGTGACTTAGACATCTTGACCACTTTAATTGGGGTAGGCCTTTTATAGATATCAGCCAAGCCTTTTTCACGGTAAAAGTCACAAGTCTTGGATACTTCTGACTCAAACTGCATACCCATATTGCTCTTGATGTATTTGTCCCGGGCTTTTTGGGCATCAGTCCTATTGATGCTTTTACGGTGATCAATGGATTTATCTTGATCCTTTACGAAAGAGGACTTTCTGCCATCAGGATAATTGATTTCCCTCATAGGTTCTTCTTGATTTCTTCTTTCAAGTCGTTTAAGGTGGCATTCTTCTTCTCGATGGCCTTAAGAGCAAAGGCTTTACTGATGTCATCAAGATAAGGATTCTTCTTATAGTTCTTAAGAATATACACAACTGTCTTCTCTTCGCTTTCAATGTAATTAAGATAGATAGCCATCAAAGCTTTGCTATCAAAAAGGGGATCATGTTCCTTGCCGTCAATCTTGATTTTATAATAGGTAAGAAGCTTTTTTATTGATAAAGACTGTCCTTTATCATCAATCAAAAAATGACTCAGGTAAAGATGGAAATCCAGATAGTTCTTTAAGATGTGGTTAAAGAAGTTATATTCGTTCTGATCTCTTTTGTTAATAGAATTATAAAGAATCTTCAAGTCCATATCCCCATAGGAAATATAGACCTTCTCTTTATACTTTCTAGTTAAATTCATGACTTCCTTAATGACTGAGGAAAAAGGCTTCCCTTCTTTCTTTAAAGTCGTTTCATTTATGCCAGTCATCTTTTTCACGACCGGACCAATCTCGTCAGTGGTTCTGATGAAAGCCTTATAGGACAAAACCTTCTTGCTGGAAGGAACTAACTTTCCTGGCTCTTTCTCAAAAGCCACAATTCCTAGTGCAATAGCCTTATGCCGTATTTGGGTTCCCTCAAAATCGAAGAAGATAACAAGATTAGCTTTAGATATTTCTTTAGTTAACCGTGGAAAAGACATAAATATTAATGCTGACCAAATTTAAAACTCTTCAAATCATCAGTCATAACAGCTGGATTAGAAGAAAGCTCAAGAATCTTGAAAAGATGCTTTACTTCCTCTTCTCCTAAAATATTGAACCATCCGGTGAAAAGATAACTAAGCTGATTTTCACATTGTTGGACATATTTAGTACCGACCTCGGTAATATCGACATAGACTTGTCTTTTATTGTTAGGATCAACTACTCGGTCGACCATCTTTCTTGATTCCAGCAATCTTAAGTTGGCGGCGATGTTAGGACGGGTGACCTTTAAGTCGTCAGCCATGATTGAAGGGTGAGCACCCGGATGAGTGACTAAGTAAGTTAAGATTCTAAAATCAGTCTGGAAGAGCTGAGTAAAAAGATCTAATTCACCATTGCTTCTGATTTTAACGACATAGTCCATCAATTTATTAATACTATCAGTCATTTCTTTCGATTGCATATTCATCTTATTGTCATTATCTGCCATGTAAATTTACCTCTTTGTTTATTATACAAATAGTTTTGAACCATTAAAACAGTTTTAAAGCCAAACTATTTTACCATTGAATTGCAAAAAGACAAAATACTAAATAAAGCTCATATAAATCAAAGAAGGCCTACTAAAACCAACAAAAAAGCAATTGCCGTTAACTGCAATAGCAAACAGCAATTGCTTTTTGATTACTTAGTTACTTCTTGGCCTGGATGTATTCGTCGATGGATTTAGCGGCCTTCTTGCCAGCACCCATAGCTAAGATAACGGTAGCGGCGCCAGTGACTGCATCGCCACCAGCATAGACAGCCTTCTTAGTGGTTTCATTAGTGGCTTCATTGACAATGAGACAGCCATGCGGGTTAGTCTCAATGCCAGGAGTAGTGTTCTTGATTAAGGGGTTAGGAGAAGTTCCGATAGACATGATGACGCAGTCGACATCTAAGGTAGTGAAGTTTCCAGTAGGCTCTGGTTTTCTTCTTCCCGATGCATCAGGTTCACCAAGCTCCATCTTCTCGATCTTGATGCCCTTGACACAGCCATAGTTAGGATTAGTCTTCGGGTTACCTTCTAAGTCTTCAAGGATTTCAACAGGGTTGTTCAATAGATGGAATTCAACGCCTTCCTGCTCAGCATGTTCGACTTCCTCTTTACGGGCAGGAAGCTCTTCTTTGCCTCTACGATAGACGCAGTAGACATGCTCGGCACCAAGTCTTAAGGCACAGCGGCAGGCATCCATGGCAACGTTTCCGCCACCGACGACTGCTACTGAGCGAGGATGGATGATAGGAGTATCGCTATCAGCCTTATAGGCTTTCATTAAATTGATTCTAGTTAAGAACTCGTTAGCAGAATAGACATTCTTAGCATTCTCGCCAGGAATATTCATGAAACGAGGTAGACCAGCACCAGAACCGATGAAGCAAGCCTCAAAACCATACTGAGTCATTAAATCATCGATTGAAAGAACGTGGCCGATAACCATATCGGTTTCAATCTTGACGCCGATATCCTTTAATCCTTGTACTTCGGATTGGACGATAGCTTTAGGTAAACGGAATTCAGGAATACCATACATTAAGACTCCGCCTGCCACATGCAAAGCTTCAAAGACTGTGACTTCATAGCCTTTCTTGGCTAAATCACCGGCACAGGTTAAGCCTGAAGGGCCGGAACCAATGACAGCCACCTTGTGGCCGTTCTTCTTGATTTCAATCTTAGCAACGCAAGTATGGGTTCTATGATAGTCAGCAACAAATCTTTCTAGTCTTCCGATACCGACTGGTTCTTGGAACTTACCGGTAGGCTTATGGGTAACAGGATCCATAACGGGGACCTTGTTCTTGATGCACTTACCTTCGCATTGCTTTTCCTGCGGGCAGACACGTCCACAGACAGCCGGAAGAGAAGAAGATAAAGAAATAATCTGATAAGCCTTTTCAAAATTTCCTAAAACCACTTCATGAATGAAGGCCGGGATATTAATCTGAACCGGGCAGCCAGGGACACAGCTAGGGACCTTGCAATCAAGACATCTCTTAGCTTCGTCAATAGCCATTTCCTCAGTATAACCTAAGGTAACTTCATCAAAATTGTGGGCTCTGACCTTCGGATCCTGAGTCGGCATCGGATTCTTAGTTGGTCTCATGTTGATAGCCATAAATTACTTGACCTCCTTCTTGAAGAGATTGCAGGTTTCTTCATACTTATGTCTCTCCCAAGGACGATATTGTCCATTTCTAAGCATAGCAGAATCAAAATCGACTTCGTGACCATCAAAGTCGGGTCCATCGACGCAGGCAAACTTTAATTTGCCACCGACGACGATACGGCAGCAGCCACACATACCGGTTCCATCAATCATGATCGGGTTCATAGAAACAACGGTCTTGACGTTGTACTTCTTGGTTAAAAGGCAGACAAACTTCATCATGATGACAGGTCCAATAGCGATGACTTCATCGAATTTGACACCAGCCTTGATTTCTTCTTCTAAGGCGGCAGTGACTAAGCCCTTAGTACCCCAGGTGCCATCATCTGACATCTTGATGTACTTATCGGAGCAAGTCTCAAAATCCTTTTCCAGGATGACTAAGTCCTTGCAGCGGAATCCAACAATGGAAGTGACTCTAGTTCCCTGTTTATGTAAGGCTTCAGCTAAAGGAAGAGCAATGGCACAGCCAGCTCCACCGCCGATAACGGCGACATTCTTTAATCCTTCTAATTCAGAGGGACGGCCTAAAGGTCCAACAAAGTCAGCTAAAGAATCGCCAGCCTGAAGATGATTGAGTTTCTCAGTAGTAGCACCAACGACTTGGAAGATGATGCTGACAGTCCCTTTGACAGGGTCTGTTCCAGCTACAGTGAGAGGGATTCTTTCACCGTTTTCATCGGTCCTTAAAATAATAAATTGGCCCGGCTTTGCTTTCTTAGAGACAAAGGGAGCTAAAATTGCCATACGGGTTACCGTAGGGTTAAGGACTTCTTTGGATACAATTCTGAACATTAACGGCCTCCTTGTTTTTTGACTAAATAATATTTTACCCTAAACCAAAAATAGTTACTATATATAAATAAACAATAGTATAGAATTAACCATTCAAAGAGAAAAAAGCCAGCCCTAAAATAAGGGCTGGCAATTCGACTAGGGGGACTAGAAATCAACTACAGTATCGTAATAGCAAGCCTTCAAGACTTTGAGCATTAACTCATCATCCATCTTTCTTGGATTTTCAGGAGTGCAGGCATCAAGGACAGCATTGTGGGCGATATCTTTAGCCTTGGCTAAGAACTCACCCTCAATGACACCGAATTCCTTTAGACCATGAGGGATATTCAAATCTCTGTCTAATTCTCTGACACGGTTGATTAAGTTCTGAACCTTCTCATTTTCGGTGTTTCCGCCTAAGCCCATATAGTCGGCAATCTCGGCATATCTCTTGTGAGCTCTCTTATCATGAGCGTTGCATTCGATAGTGTGAGGTAAATACATAGCGTTAGCGCAGCCATGCGGAACATGGCCAGTTGAGAAAGCAGCACCAGTCTTATGAGCTAAAGAATGAGTGATACCAAGTAAAGCATTGGTGAAAGCCATACCAGCGATGCACTGAGCATAATGCATATTGGCTCTGGCCGTCTTGTCGCCATTATAGGAAGCTAAGATATTCTCGTTGACCATTCTGGTAGCCTTTAAAGCTAAAGGATCAGTGAAGTCAGTAGCAAAGGTAGAAACATAGGATTCGATAGCATGGGTTAAAGCATCCATACCAGTCCAAGCGACAGTGTTCTTAGGCATAGTCTGCGGAAGAGCCGGATCAACAATGGCAACATCAGGAGTGATTTCGAAGTTAGCTAAAGGATATTTGATGCCTTTTTCAGGATCGGTTATGACAGCAAAGGAAGTAACCTCAGTACCAGTTCCAGAAGTTGAGCCGATAGCACAGAAATGAGCCTTCTGTCTTAAAACCGGGAATTTTCCAGCAACTAATTCTTCTAAGGTAGCCTTAGGATCTTCATATAAGACCCACATAGCCTTAGCAGCATCAATAGGAGAACCGCCACCGATAGCAACAATCCAATCAGGCTGGAATTCTCTCATAATCTCAGCACCCTTCTTAACGGTAGCAACAGTGGGATCATTTTCGACGCCTTCAATGGTTTTGACTTCAAAGCCAGCAGCCTTGAGTTCTTTAACAGTCTCATCTAAGAAACCAAACTTCTGCATAGCATGTCCGCCAGTAACAACAATAGCCTTCTTGCCTCTTAAGTTCTTTAATTCGGCAATAGCATTGTCACCATAATAGATGTCTCTAGGTAAAGTGAATCTCATGTTTTGTACCTCCTTCTTAAGTACATAATCATATTATTAAAAAATAATGAGCAATTCAAGCAAGAATTTTGCGCATTGCATATATGAATAAAAAATTAAAATAAAATAGTAAAAAGTATTTATTCTTTATAAAAGAAAGCGGTTACCTACTATATGTTACCGCTAACATTAAGTATCACTTTATGCGCATTTACTGATTAAAAAACAAAATTTGAGCGACTAATTTGCATTGCGGTAAGCAATATTTAGAATTAAAGATTCTATAAAGCTAATCAAACCAGCAAAGAAAAAATAAAGGTTAGTCCAGAGGGCATAGATTTTCTTGAAAATTATAGACAAACTTATTTATTTATTTAAAAACTAGTTATATAATTAACGGCAAGGAGAGAAACTATGGCTGTAAAGCTTTTACTTGATTCTAATAAAATCTATCATAAAGAATTTGAAGGCACTAAGCCTGGCTATGATGCTCTTCAGGTTGATTCGTTCTTAGATATTGTGATTAAGGACTACGATACTTTCTCTAAGTATGTCACTGATTCTGAGAAAACGATTGAAGACCTCAATAGAAAAGCTACTCTTCTTAACCAACAGCTTTCAAAAGAGGAAGCCGATAACGCTACTCTTAGAAACAAGCTTAATGGCATTGGAGCTAATGCAGATGCTTCCTTAAATAACCTTGAGTTATTAAAGAGAATCTCTGCTTTAGAGAAGGCCTTAAACAAAGCAGGTATTAATCCGAATACGATAGAGTAATTTTTTACTCTCCGACCCCGATGACTGCAGGAAGAAGCAATTCTTTTTGAGGAAAGTCCATGCTCGCGCCCTCTGTGATGAGAGCAGTGTCTGCGCCAGGTGAATAAATAAGCCTGGGCCGGGAGGAGTCCCGGACGGCAGAAGAGAATCTAAAACTTCGGTCATGATATCTCTTCTTGAAAGCTCCACAGTGACGAAACTTAGGGAAACCTAAGTAATGAAACGCTGGAAAGCCCCACAAGCGAGAAACCTAAATTTTGGTAAGGGAAGCTTAAAGAGGGAATGATAACCTCAATGAGCAGGCTAATAACCTAGATAAATTGTCATCCTCGACATAACATGGCTTACAAGGTCGGTTACTCAATTAGTTAAAAAGAAAGGAACAGATATGAATACTCCAAATAAGATTACACTTACGAGATTTCTTTTTGCCTTCTTGATGATCATAATCTATTCCCTTAATTTTTTGCCTCAGTCGGCATCTTTTGCTCCTAACCTTGGAACCAGTGGCTTTAACTGGATTGATTTAGTTTGTGCGGTTGTCTTTATTATAGGTGCGGTCACTGATTCAATCGATGGCCATTTAGCTAGAAAGCATAATCTTGTCACTAACCTTGGCAAATTTATGGATCCTTTAGCTGATAAGTTCCTGGTTGATTCGGCTTTAATTCTCTTAGCAACTGCTAGAGATAGCAACGGTCACTTCTATATTTATCCTTTCTTAGTTGTTCTCTTTGTCGGAAGAGACTTAGCTATGGACGGCTTAAGAATGATTGCTAACAACAAGGGAAGAGTCTTAGCTGCCAATATTTATGGAAAAATCAAGACGGTTATGGAGATGATCGTTATCCCGATTATCTTCTTAAGAGGATTCCCCTTCAGCTACTTTGATATGCAAGGTCAGGGAAGCTGGGAATATTCTTATATTGTTACTAATGTCCTCTCACTTATTGCCTTAGTCATGTCCTTAGTGTCATGTGTCATCTACTTTAAGCAGAACAAGGATGTTCTTAAGGAGAATAAGTAAATATGGAAAGAAAAGAATTATTGGATTTGCTTCTGGCTTCTAAGCTTTCTCTTTCTTCGATGGAAAGCCTTACTGGCGGATTATTTGGCGCTAGCTTTACTTCTATCCCCGGCGCTAGCCAAGTCTATAAAGGCGGAGCCATCACCTATACTGATGAAGTAAAAGAACTATATGGGGTCAAGAAGGAGACTATTAAGGAATATGGAGCGGTCTCTCTTGAATGTGCAAAAGAAATGGCGATACAAGCAAGCAAGTTCTTTAATACTGATGTTTCAGTCAGCTTTACCGGGAATGCCGGACCTACTGCTAGTGAAGACAAGCCAGTTGGTCTAGTCTTCATTGCTTTGAAGGTAAGAAACAAGCTTTATTCTTATAAGCTAGAACTGACAGGAGAAAGAGAAGAAATCCGTAGACAATGCGTTGATTTTGCTTTTTCTACCCTGATTGAAAAACTAAAAGCTTAATTTCTTTAGAAAAAAAGCTCTCTTAAACTAGATAGTAGTTGAAAGGTGAATTACACAATGGATAAAACCAAAAAGAATGCAGATCAGAAGAATGCCGTTGAAAACGAAAAGGATAAAGCCTTAGAAGCTACGATGAAGGACATCCGCAACTTCTATAACGATAAAGGCATCATTATGAAGTTAGGTGAGACACCCTCAGTTGATGTCTCCGTTATTCCTACTGGCTCCATGCTTTTGGATTCAGCTTTAGGAGTGGGCGGTTATCCTAAGGGAAGAATTGTCGAAATCTATGGTCCGGAATCATCTGGTAAAACCACGATGGCCCTTGAGGCTATTGCTCAGGTTCAGAAACTTGGCGGAAGAGCCGCCTTCATTGATGCCGAACATGCTATCGACCCTGACTATGCCAAGGTCTTAGGTGTAAACATCGATGATTTAATTCTCTCTCAGCCTGATTACGGTGAACAGGCTTTAGAGATTGTCGACATGCTTGCTAAATCTAACGCCATTGACTTAATTGTCGTTGATTCAGTAGCTGCTTTGGTTCCTAAGGCAGAATTAGAAGGCACCTTTGAAGATTCCAGTGTTGGCTTGCAGGCTAGACTTATGTCCAAGGCCTTAAGAAAATTAGCTGGACTTCTCTCTAAGAGCTGCTGCACTGTTATCTTTATTAACCAGCTCCGTGAAAAAGTCGGTGTCATGTATGGAAACCCCGAGACCACGACCGGTGGCCGAGCCTTGAAGTTCTATGCTACTATCCGTATCGAGATCAGACGTGCTGACCAGATCAAACAGGGCGATAAATATATTGGCAATGTGGTCTCTTTGAAGGTCGTCAAGAACAAGGTCGCTCCGCCATACCGTTCCTGCAAGGTTGATCTCATCTTCGGAAAAGGCATCGATCACGATCATGAATTAGCTCAGCTAGCTATTGATTATGGCATTATCGAAAAGGCTGGCAGCTGGTTTAGCTTCAAAGGCGAAAGACTAGGACAGGGTATTACTTCTATCTATGATTGGTTCAAAGCTAATCCGGAAATTGAAGATAGCATCGAAAGCCAGGTCCGTGCTTCTTTAGCCCCCAAGAAAGCTAGCGATGATAAAACTCCTGAGACGACTGTTCCTGACACTGATGACGACAAGTAGATAAGCAAATAAAAATAGTCCTTCCGGCTTAGTTGCCTGAAGGACTTTTTTCTTAGCCGTCTTTAAAAAGGCTTTACAAAGAGAAAAAAGCGGAGGTTATTTAAGAAAAGAGATCAAAATCTAGATCTTTTGCAAAGGCTTTCATGTCTTGTAAAAAATATTCAAATGTGTATGCCTAAAAAGGAACGTTTATTATATAATATTAAAAGTATCAAGGTATGACCTTAGGTACTTTAATATAAAAGATTTATGGGTTTAAGCATTGTGATGTATAGTCGTTCTCTGGTTTTTAATCTTTTTACGAGATAGGTTCTTTGGGTGTAGGGGACCGATATTTATTTTCCTATGCCTAGAAAGGCTATTATTTCATGTCCACAATTGAAATAGTTCTATTAGTTATTGCTATCGTTTTGTTCTTAGGGCTTTTAATCGCTATCCTTTTCCCGATTTTCAAGAAAAATCAGGCCAATAAGAAGGCTGAGAAGATCATCAACGATGCCAACGTCAAAGCCGAGAAGATTCTTGCCAATGCCAAATTCGAAGGCAAGAGCGAAGTCGATGAGATGAAGCAGAATGCTGAGAAGGATATCACTGAGAGAAAAGCCAGTGTTGTCGCCTCTGAGGCTAAGCTTGATCAAAGGGAAGGCGCCCTTGATAAGCGTGAGGATGCTATCATCACCCGTGAAGATCAGATTGATCAGAAGAAAGCTGAACTTGAAGACAGAATCGCTGCTCTTGATGTTAAGGACAAAGATCTTCAGGCCAAGATTGATTCCATTATTGTTGAGCTTCAGAAGGTAGCTAATATGACTACTGATGAAGCTAAGGCCGAGCTTATGGCGCGTGTTGAAGAGAAGGAAATGAAGAAGATTGCTCTCTACAAGGATCAGATGGAAGAAGAAGCTGAATCTTCCGCTGAAGACAAGGCTAAGACCTTGATGTGTGTCGCTATGGAAAAGTATGCTCAGGATGTTACTAATGAGCATTCCACCTCTTCTGTTGCTCTTCCTTCTGATGAAATGAAGGGAAGAATCATCGGACGTGAAGGCAGAAACATCAAGTCCATGGAAGCCTTATTCGGTGTCTCTTTGATTATTGATGATACTCCCGAGACCATCACTGTCTCCTGCTTTGATCCAATTAGAAGAGAGAAGGCTAAACTTACTCTTGAAGCCTTGATCAAGGATGGACGTATTCAGCCTGGCCGTATTGAGGATCTCTACAACAAGGTTTCCGCTGATTTAGACGAATCCTTAAAGAGAATCGGCGAACAGACCGTCTTTAAGCTTGGCTTACCTAGAATCAATGCCGGCTTATATCCTTATTTAGGAAGACTGAGATATAGAACTTCCTATGGTCAGAATGTTCTCGACCATTCTATTCAGGTTGCTTATCTAGCTTCCGTTATGGCTAGTGAATTAGGTCTTGATCCTATTATGGCTAAACGTGCTGGTCTTCTTCACGATATCGGTAAGTCTATCGATGCCGAGCAGGAAGGCAGCCATGTACAGTTAGGCTCTGCTTTAGCTAAGAAGTTTGGCGAACCTGATGAAGTCATCAACGCTATTGAATCCCACCATGGTGATGTTCCTAAGAAGTATTTGATTTCTGAGCTAGTCACTGCTGCTGATACTCTCTCCGCTGCTCGTCCTGGCGCTAGAAGTGAGACCTTAGAGACTTACATCAAGCGTCTTGAACAGTTAGAGACTATCTGCAAGAGCTTTGCCGGTGTTCAGTCTTCTTATGCCTTGCAGTCTGGCCGTGATGTCAGAGTCATGGTCGTTCCTGAAAAAATCTCTGATGAGGATGCTAAGGTCTTAGCTGTCCAAATCAAGGATAAAATTGAATCCGATATGCAGTTCCCTGGCCAGATTAAGGTCAGTGTCATCAGAGAGACGAGGGCTGTCGAAATTGCTAAGTAGTCCGTTTATTAAGGTCCTCATCTTAGGCGATGTGGTTGGTCCTTTAGGAAGACAAGGTGTTAAAAAATACCTAGCTCTTCATAAAGAAAAGGACCAGTTTGACTTTGTCATTGCTAACGGTGAAAACGCTACCCATGGCCATGGATTATCGCTGGACCACTATAAGGAACTGATTGCGGATGGTGTCGACTGCGTCACTAACGGAAACCATCTCTTCAATTCACCTGACTTATTCAACCATGTGGAAGATTTCCAGTATGCTATCCGTCCCTTGAATCTCGATCCCGGCGTTCCTTTAAAAGGCAGCTTAATTTTCACCTTGAACAATGGCGCTAAAATCCGGGTTTCTAACGTTCTAGGAAGAGTCTTTATCCCGATGGCTCAAACCAATCCTTTCTATGCCATGGATGAAGTCCTCAAGGATGACAAAGAACCCATTATCAACTTAGTGGATTTCCATGCTGAGGCTACTGCCGAAAAAAGAATCATGGCCGAATACCTAGATGGCCGAGTTACGGCTGTCTTTGGTACCCATACCCATGTCCAGACTAACGATCCTAAGATTCTCAATAAAGGGACTTTCTTCTTAACCGATGTTGGCATGAACGGCGCTTATGATTCCGTCCTTGGCGATGCTAAGGAAGGAAGCATGAAAAGAACTATCACCGGAATGCCGGCTACGATGGAGGTTTTCAAGAAGGGAAAAATACTGGTCAATGGTCTAATATTGAAGATTAGTACCGTGACCGGATTAGTTGAAGAATATCAGCTTGTCAACGAAGAATTTGAAAGTGACCCCAAGTAAGGGGCCACTTTTCTTTAAAAAGCTACAAAACACACATTTTTCATCTTGTAAAATAGCCTTTTTGATATATAATATAATTCTAGAAAGAGGTTTATCTAAAATGACCACATTAAAAGCCAGTGGAAACACTCAAATTCAGAAGTTAGCCGGAGCTATTGCCGGTAACATTCGTCAGGAAGGTGCTGTTCAGATTTCATTAGTCGGAGCTTCTGCTCTCAACCAGGCTATCAAGGCCTGCATCGTTTCCAGAAGATTCCTCAAGGATGATCAGACTCCTAGCGATATCGCTATTCAGCCGGAATTCTTGATGCAGAATTTCTCTGAGCCTTCATCAACTGAGACCAGAGAAGTCACCACTATCATGCTTCATATCAAGAAGGTTGATTTTGATCCTGAACATGCTGTTTCTTCTGAAGTCCCTAAGCATGAAGAAGCTAAGCCTGCTACTGCTCCTGCTACCGATACTCCTGCTGAAAATAAGTAGTATCAAGATTTAAATCGATGAAAAAGCACCGCCTTGTATCGCTTCCCTCGCTGAGGGAAGCGGCTAGACGGGATCCTAATTGCCCTATAAGCTATCTAAAGGCTGATACGAAACCAGATTCTTTTCTTGTCTCTTGGGGACAGGGAAAGATTTTTTGTATCAGGACTTACGGCTGCCAGGCTAATGTCAGGGATTCCGAAATAATCCGTGGTTTTTTACTCGCCTTAGGAATGAAGGAAACTGATTCCTTTGCTGAGGCTGATTTTATATTGTTCAATACCTGCGCTATCAGAGAGAATGCCGAAAATCATTTGTATGGTGAATTAGGTCAGGCTAAGGATGCCTATGAGCATAAGCCAGAGCTGATTATCGGTATCTGTGGCTGTGTGATGCAGGAGGAAGTCCCAGTTAAGCATATTCTTGATCATTTTCCCTTTGTCAGTCTGATTTTCGGAACTAACAATATGACTTCCTTCTATAGTCTTTTAGAGGAAGTCATCAAGAAGAATGTTCTTCTAGTGGATGTCCGCTCCGGCTCTACTGCCGTTGAGGAAGGGTTGCCGGAAAGCAAGGAAAGCCGTTTATCGAAAGTCTCCGCCTTTGTCAACATCATGTATGGCTGCGATAAATTCTGCACTTACTGTATTGTTCCTTTTACGCGTGGCAAAGAGCGCTCTCGAAAAGTCGAGGATATTCTTTCTGAAGTTAACTGCTTAAAGCAAGAAGGTTACAAGCAAGTCACTTTGTTAGGTCAAAACGTTGATGCCTATGGAAAAGACTTCGGAGACAAGTACGCTTTCGCTGACCTTTTAGAGAAAGTGGCTTTGACGGGTATTCCCCGTATTAGGTTTGTTACTCCTTATCCTTCAGACTTTAATACTAAGGTTTTTGATGTGATGGCTAAATACCCTAATGTCATGCCTTCTCTCCATCTTCCTGTTCAATCCGGAAGCAATGCCGTTCTTAAGAGAATGAATAGGCGTTATACTAGAGAGCAATATTTAGCAATAGCCCATGAACTAAGAGAAAGATTACCGGACGTCTATTTGACAACCGATATCATTGTGGGATTCCCTGGAGAAACGGAAGCCGACTTTGAAGGGACCCTTTCTCTCTGTCAGGAAGTTAAGTATGATGCTGCCTATACTTTTATCTTCTCTCCTCGCCCAGGTACGCCTGCTTACTTCATGAAGGATGATACTTCTATGGCTACTAAGCATGAGCGCTTTGACCGTCTTAAAGACCTGATTGAAAAGCTTACCGCCGAAAAAGCCGATACTGCGGTCAATCAGGATGTGGAAGTCCTCTTTGAAGATGTCTCTAAGAAAGACCCCTCTATGATTACCGGCTATGATAGACATAATAAACTAGTCCATGTCAAAGGCGATAAGTCTTTGATTGGTCAAATTAGAATGGTTCATATCCTTGAATCGCATACCTATTCTTTGATTGGTGAGGTTAAAGATGAGTGAAGAAAACGATCTGACTATAGAAGCTAAGAAGTTAGTCAGCGATTTTCAGGATACTGTTGCATATAAAAGCTATCAACAGCTTTTAAAAAGCCAAGAAAGCAACGCTAGGCTGCTAAAACTTGATAAAGACCGCAAAGACTTGCAGTCGAAGATCAAGTATTTAAGCCCGGAAAAGCAGAAAGAAGCTATTAAGCTTTGCCAAGAGCTTAATGATGAATACAATAACGACCCTCTAATTGTTAATCTTAGGCAAGCCAAAGAAGAAGTTTTGAATCTACTCTATCCCTTAAATAATACGGGGCTTTAGAAGCAAGTATTGGTCGAAAAATGCTATAATTTCTATATCTGTTCAAAAGAGAAAAACTGATGGCAAAAAGCATAGTTAAAGATACCGAAGATAAGAATTTTACTCCGATGGTGGAGCAGTACCTGACTTTTAAGAAACAGTACGGCGATATCATCCTCTTTTTCCGTATCGGAGACTTCTATGAGATGTTCCTTCATGATGCTGAGATTGCTAGCAAAGAACTCCAGCTTTTCCTGACTAAGAAGGCTTGCGGAAACGGTCAATTTATACCGATGTGCGGTATTCCTCATCGTGCTTACCTTTCCTATGCCCAGAAGCTGATTGATCGAGGCTATAAGGTCGCCATCTGCGAACAGGTTGAAGATCCTAAGCTTACTAAGAAGCTCGTTAAAAGAGATGTCATCCAGATTATCTCACCCGGCGCCAACTTGGATCTGAACTCAACTGACAATAATTTCATTGCTTCTTTAGGAACCTATGATTTCTTAGCCATCTTAGCCTATGCTGACTTATCAACCGGTGAAATGAAATGCCTTAATTTTGAAAACAATAAAGAGAGGATTCTTGAAGAATTGCTTTCTTTGGATATTAAGGAATTAGTCGTACCGACCAATATGGATGCGGCTTTGATTGTTTATCTTAAGCACAATTCCAATATCTGCTTATCCTACTATAACGATGATTCTTCTTCCATTGAAACCGATAGTCTTTTTGGCAATTTGAAAGATGACAGGCAGATAGCGACTTCGGCTAGACTTTACAATTATCTGAAGAATATGGAAAGACGAGATCTGACCTACTTTAAGCCAGTCAAGAATATGATGGGCTTAAAGACTATGAACATCGATTATTCGGCCCAGTCCAATATGGAATTGGTAAAGAGTCTTGACGGCAAATCCTTCGGTACTTTATATTGGCTTCTCAATCAGACTAAGACTCCTATGGGCTCTAGATACTTAAAGAGCCAGATTGTCGCTCCTTCTGCCAGTCAAACCGAAATCAATCGCCGTCTTAACTTAACTGATGGCTTTGTCAGACATTATATTGAAAGAGAAAACCTCAGGAATGATTTAGCTGATGTCTTTGATATGGAAAGACTGATAGCGAGAATGGGATATGAAAACTGCAATGGTCATGACTTACTCCAGTTAAAGAAGTCTTTAGCCATTCTTCCTAAGCTCCATTTAGACTTGAAGGCGATAACTGATGTTCCTGAACTCAAAGATATTGATCAGCGCTTAGGCGATTATACCGATTTAGTTAGCCTTTTAGATAAAGCTATCTCTGAAGACTGCCCTTTAACTATCACTGATGGTGAAATCTTCAAGAGGGGTTATGACCCTAAGCTTGATGAACTGATAGATTTAACCGGTGATGCTAAGACTTGGATCACGAATTTGGAGATTCAGGAAAAGCAGAGAACCGGAATCCATAATTTAAGAGTCGGCTATAACACGGTTTTTGGCTATTTCATTGAAGTCAGTGCCGGACAGGTCAGTTTAGTTAAGCCGGAATTCGGCTATATCAGAAAACAGACTATAAAGACCGGCGAAAGATACGTTACCGCCGAGCTTAAGGAGAAAGAGGATAGAATCCTTAGAGCCTCGGAAGAGAGAAAGTCTATGGAGTATGCTCTCTTTAAGGACTTAAGGAAAAAGATATCTTCTTATACCGAAAAGATTCAAACTACCAGTGACGCTTTAGCTGAACTGGATTATTATCTTGATCTGGCCTTTGTCTCTAGCGAGAACAACTATATCCGCCCAACATTCACTAATGATCGCAGTATCTCTGTCACTAATGCTAGACATCCAATCATTGAAAAAGCTAGCCCCAATACCGTGTTTGTCGCTAATGATTACCTGATGGACAGTAAAACTGATGTTTTAATCATTACCGGTCCTAATATGGGTGGTAAATCCACCTATATGAAGGAATTCGGACTATTGGTAATCATGGCTCAGATTGGCTGCTTTGTTCCAGCCGACACCTGCTCTTTACCAGTCTTTGATTCTCTCTTTACTAGAATCGGTGCTAGCGACAACCTGATTAAAGGCCAGTCTACCTTTATGACCGAGATGTCGGAAGTTGCCGAAGCTTTAGCTAAGGCTACTCCTGATAGTCTTTTCCTTTTCGATGAAATCGGTAGGGGAACGGCTACTTATGATGGTATGGCTATTGCCCAGTCTATCATCGAATACATTGTTAAGTATGTCCATTCTAAGACGCTTTTCTCCACTCACTACCATGAAATCACTAAGCTGAGTGAGAAAATAGAAGGCGTAAAGAATATTCACTGTGAAGTCAAAGAAGATAACGGAGAAGTTACCTTCCTTTATAAGATGAAGCCAGGCAGCATGGATAAGAGTTACGGTGTCAATGTCGCCAAACTGGCTGGGCTTCCAAATGAGATCACAACTCGTGCTACTGAACTATTGACTTCTTTTGAAAGCAACAGCAAGATTCATCCTGATCAGATCAAGGAAGTAAAGCCTGTCGAAATCCATGAAAGCGAAGTTGTTTCTGACCTTAAGAAGCTTGATCCTATGACTTTATCGCCTTTAGAGGCTTTGAATTATTTGATAGATTTGAAGAAGAAGGCTAAGTAAATGTCTAAAATTGCTTTAATGAAGCCGGAGTTAGCTAACTTAATAGCTGCCGGTGAAGTCATCGAAAGACCCGCCAGTGTCATCAAGGAACTAGTTGAAAATTCTTTGGATGCCGAAGCCAAGAACATCTATGTCGGTGCCACGGATTACGGCAAAGGGGAAATCCTTGTCAAGGATGATGGCTCTGGTATGGATAGAGATGATGCCAAAGCCTGCTTTTTAAGACATGCTTCTAGCAAGATTAAGACTGAATATGATCTCTCTAGAATTAAGACTTTAGGCTTTAGAGGTGAAGCTATTCCTTCAATTGCTGCTGTCAGCAAAGTTAATCTCATTACTTCAACCGGTAATGGCGCTGGGACTGAAGTCGATTCCAATCCTAATGAAGAATTGCTTGTCATGGATGCCCCGTCTAGGAAAGGTACTATCTTTAAGGTTTCTAATCTTTTCTTTAATACTCCAGCCCGTCTTAAGTATTTGAAATCCAGTCAGGTTGAGACTTATAACATTATTGAGACTGTTGAACATCTAGCCTTAGGCTTCCCTGAAGTCTCTTTTTCCTTAGCTATTGACGGCAAAGAAATCTTCAGGACTTCCGGAAGAGGGGACTTATTAGAGACTATCCAGAAGATTTACGGAAATGAAATAGCTCAGCAGCTTTATTTTGTCAAAAAGGAAGGAGTCGCCTATTCTTTCTCCGGTTTTGTTTCTAAACCGGAACTCAGCTATTCAAAAAGATATAATCTTTTGACCTTCCTTAATAAGCGCTGCATCTATGACTATAAGATCAATAAATCCATTGAAGAGGCCTACAAGGATTATCTGCCTCCTCTACGTTATCCTTTCTGCATCATCGATTTGGATCTTGATTACTCTTTAGTCGATGTCAATGTCCATCCCACCAAGAAAGAAGTCAGAATCTCCATGGAAGATGAGATTGCTAAAGACATCAAGGATGAAATCATTAAGACCCTTGCTAACAAGAAACCTATCTATTCGGCCAGTGAGGATAGTAAGACCCTTAAGGACTTAGATATCGGTAGTGATTCTTCTGCCATTGATATTGAAGATATCAAAGAAGAAGAAAAGAGTAACAGCAATGTTAGCTATCAAGATGTTAAGCCGATAAAGCGTCAAGAAGAAGACAAATATTTTCAGGATTCTTTGCCACTAGAGCCCACCTTTGAATCGCAGACAGTCGTCAAAGATCATCCTTCTAATACTGTTACTGATAAACATGAAGCTAGCTTTTCTTCAGACGACTACTATTCCACTATCTTCGATAAAGCCGGCTTTACGAATAAGCTTCCCGAGATGCATCCTATCGGACAGGTTCTTGAGACCTATATTGTCTGTAACTCTAATGATTGCTTCTATCTGATTGATCAGCATGCCGCTGCTGAAAGAATCAACTTTGAAAAAACCGAGGCTTTATTTAAGTCCATCCGTTCAAGGGTGGTACCTCTTTTCCCTATTACTTTAGAATTGTCCTTTAAAGAGAAAGAGAACTATGACGAAGAACATCAGGCTAGGCTTAATTCTTTAGGCATCATCACGGAGATGTTTGGCGATAAAACGATTAAAGTTACTGAGATACCCTCCTTCTTAGCCGATAAGGATGATGAGGGCATCATCCGGGATTGCGTCTCTTCCTGCCTGAATGATGAAGCTAGCGATCCTATTGATTTATTGCATCTTACGATTGCTAATATTGCCTGCAAGAAATCAATCAAGGCTAATCATTTGATGTCTATCAATGAAATAGAAGGGCTTTTAAGGGATTTAGCTAGGTGTGCTAATCCAGCTAACTGTCCTCATGGACGTCCGACTATGATTAAGATTACTAAAGATGATGTAGAGAAGATCTTCCGGAGGTCCGGTTTTTGATTTATGTCATTTTAGGTCAGACGGCTAGCGGAAAAACCAGTACAGCTATCAAGCTTAGTCGGGAGCTTCAGCTTCCCATTATTTCAGCCGATGCCTATCAATGCTTTAAGATGATGCAAATAGGGACAGATAAGCCTTCTAGAGAGGAAACGAAGGGCTTAGAGTATTACTTCTATGATGAATATGAGCCTGATAAGGAAACCAGTGTCTACGACTTCCAGAAAGAGTGCCGCCCGATAATAGAGAAGTATCTAAATGAAGGCAAGGATGTTTTAGTGGTCGGTGGCACTTTCCTTTATATTAAAGCTCTCTTATTCAATTATGTCTTCACTGAGGAAAACAGTAAGGAAAAATCCAAATATCAGGATTGGTCTTTAGAGGCCATGCAGAAAGAGCTACTAAAGAGAAGCCCGGATACTTTTAATGAAATTGACAATAAGAACCCTAGGAGAGTAATCAGGGCTTTAGAACAGCTTGATGAAGGGACTAGCCGGAAAGAGATTCTATCCTTAAATAACGATAAGCCTCTTTATCCCTGCACTTTTTTAAGAATCGATACTGATAAGGACGAAGGCAATAAATTCATCGATGAAAGAGTCGAGAAGATGTTTAAGGAAGGCTTTGTAGAGGAAGTCAAGAAGCTTCTAAAGGTCTATCCTGATAATCTGCATTCCTTCTTATCTATCGGCTATCAGGAAATGATTGCCGGCTTAAAGGAACATCAGGATCTCGACTCAGTCAAAGAGCTGATTAAAGTCCATACTCATCAGTTAGCTAAGAAGCAAAGAACCTTTTTAAGGAATCAGTTCAAGGATGTGGTTTCCGGCGACAAAGAGGAAATTTATCAACTTATCAAAAATAGTGTTTTATCAAAAGAAAGAAGCCGTCTTCTTTTAGCACCTAAAGTAGTCAATTCCTTAGAGAATTCCTCTCTTCTTCTAGCCGGTTTAGGAGGAGTTGGCGGAGAGGCCTTATTATCTCTTACTAGGCTTGGATTTAATAAAATAGCCATCATCGATGATGACATTGTTTCACCTTCTAATTTGAACCGTCAGGCCTTATATGACTACTATGATATAGGAAAGAAAAAAGCTGTAGTCGCTTGTGAAAAAATCAAGAGAATTAATCCCTTAATCGAAGTTACCACTCTTGATAAGAGAATTGTGTCATACGCTTCACTTCCAGAGGGTAGATTCGACTTCATCATCGACTGCGTTGATGATGTCAATGCTAAGTGTCTGCTCTATGAGAAAGCCTTAAAGGATCAAAGCTATTTTGTCTCAGCTATGGGTTTAGGATTCCATATTGATTCTACTAAGGTGAGGAGAGGAAAACTCTCTTTGGCTTTTGACCCTCTAGCTAAAAGCTTCAAGGATGAACTTAAAAAAAGAGGGCACTTAGATAAGGATATTGCTAAGATAGATATAGTTTATGCCTGTGATGGCAGAATCAAAGGGAAGAGCAATAGTAAGACAATCGGTTCTTTAGCTACTGTTCCTTCTTCTGGCGGGCTTGCTATCGCCAGCCAAGTCGTTGACTTCTTAATCGAAAGGAATAAGTAAAATGGAAAAAGACTATGATATTTCAAAAGTCGCTGCAGAATTAGGAATTTCTAATGATGCTCTTTATTATTACGGAAGAGATAAAGCCAAGATCGATACCTCCGCTCTTGATCCTAACCTCAAAAGAAAAGGCAAACTGATCCTTTGTACGGCTATTACTCCTACTAAAGCCGGTGAAGGAAAGACGACTACGGCGATTGGCTTAGCTGATGGCTTAAAGGCTATCGGTGAGAAGCCTTTGGTTTGCTTAAGAGAGCCTTCCTTAGGCCCAGTCTTTGGCGTTAAAGGCGGTGGCTGCGGTGGCGGAGAAGCTACTTTATATCCGGAAGATGATATTAATCTTCATTTTACCGGTGATATTCATGCTCTGACTAGCGCTAATAACCTTATTGCTGCCTTAATCGATAATGAACTCTATCAGAATTCACCTTTGAATGTGGATCCTGAAAGAATCATCTTCCCCCGTGCTATGGATATGAATGACCGCTCCTTAAGAGAAATTGAGACTTGCTTAGGCAATAAAAACGGCACTCCCCATAAATCCTCCTTTGTCATCACTGCCGCTAGTGAGATGATGGCAATCTTCTGCTTAGCTAAGAATGAAGAGGATTTCCTTGACCGAGTGGAAAGCATAACCGTAGCTTACAACAAGGATGGTGATCCTATCTTTGTAAGAGACTTGGATTCCCGTGCTGCTATCAGGAAACTGATGCATATCGCTTTATATCCTAACCTGGTTCAGACAAAACACCATACTCCGGCTATTGTTCATGGCGGTCCTTTTGCTAATATCGCCCATGGCTGCAATTCCATTATTGCAACTGACTTATCCTTAAAGCTAGCTGATTATGTTGTTACTGAAGCTGGCTTCGGATCAGATTTAGGAATGGAGAAATGTCTTGATATTGTTTCACCTTTAGGAGGATTCCATCCTTCTTTGGTGGTTATGGTTGCTACCGTTAGAGCCTTAAAGCTTCATGGCGGTATGAAGTTTGAAGACTTAAAGACTGCTAACCCTAATGCGGTAAAGATTGGCTTAGCTAACTTAAGAAAGCATCTCGATAATGTCGACTTATACCATTTGCCGGTTCTAGTCTCTGTCAATAGATTTAAGGATGACAGTGATGAAGAAGTCAAAGTCATCACTGATTACTTAAAGGCCAATAATTTCAAATACGCCGTCAACACATCCTATATGGATGGACCTAAGGGTGCTATGGATTTAGCTGTTGAAGCTAAGAAGCTTGCTGATTCTGGCTATGATAAAGGCTTTAAGCCTATCATTGCTCCTTCTATGTCGGTCCAGAAGAAGATTGAGACCATTGCTACTGAAATCTATGGTGCTGATTCAGTTGTCTATTCCGATGCCGCTAATGAGCAGATTAAGGAATACATCAACGCCGGCTATTCTTCCTTTGATGTCTGCATCTCGAAGACTCCTAACTCCTTATCGGATAATCCTAAACTTCTGAATGTCCCTAAACATACCCTCCATGTCGAATCCTTCAGATTATTCACTGGCGCTAGATTCTTAGTGCCTCTTACTGGTTCGATTGTCACTATGCCTGGCCTTCCTAAAGTTCCGGCCAGCAAGAAAATGAAATGATCATCCTCTCTGGCAAAGAAGTGAAGCCTAGCTTATTAGCTTTGGCTTGTTCTGATAGCAATCTTCCTAAACTTAGCTTCTATCTTTATTCCGATAAAGATAGTTTCCCTTCTTTCTATTACCTAAAAGGGATTAAGAAGATCCTTACTGAACTGAATATTCCTTTTACGGAAGGCTTCCTTGATAAGAACGACAAGGAAGAGAATAACCTTGCCAGATTCAAAGAAGAAGAAAAGGGCAAGTATGTCATCGTTGCTAGGCCTTTAGGAATCAGTTACGAAGATAAGTTCCTTTCTTTGATTGACCCTTCTTATGACCCTGATATGATGACTACCATCAACAAAGGAAAACTCTATTCGGGAGATTTGAACTATCTTCCGGCCACTGCAAAAAGTGTTAAGGAGATACTGAAGTTTTTTAAACTTGATATAGCTTCTAAGAAATGCTTAGTCCTAGGAAGATCGTTAACTGTCGGGCTTCCTCTTGCTGAGCTTATCAACAAAGGAAACGGGCTTCTGGTTTTAGCTCATTCAAAAGTTTCTTCAGTCATGCTTAATAAAGAGGCTAAGGAAGCTGACTTTATCTTCTTAGCTACAGGAAAGCCTTCTCTTATCAGCCGGGAGAGCTTTAATCCCCAGCAAGTAGTTATCGATTGTGGGTTCTCTAAAGGCGGCGGAGATTTAGGCTTTGTCCCAAACGATGATGAGCTTAGCTCTTATACCCCAGTTCCTGGCGGAGTAGGAGTCTTGACTTCTATCTGCCTTATCCTCAATGCACTCTTTTTAGAAAAGAATCATTAGTATCAAAAGGGAGGCTAGTCCTCCCTTTTTTAGAAATTATCCTTCCTAAGACTAAATATCCTAGGGAGGAGTAAACCTTGATTAAACTAAATGGCGTTTCTTTTTCCTATGGCGATAAAGAGATATTTAGAAATCTGAATGTGGCTTTTCCCGATAGTGGCTTAGTGGTTATTTTAGGAAAGTCAGGGTCTGGTAAGACCACTTTCCTATCATTGATTTCCGGTTCCTTGAAACCAAAGAGCGGAAGTATCACTAATTCCTTTCCTGATAAGCCTAGCTTATTGTTCCAGTCCCCGATGTTATTGGACTATCTGAATGTAGAGGAGAACGTCCTTCTTCCACTGCTTCTTGAAGGAAAAAGAAAAGCCTCCTGCCTAGAATCTTCCAGTAAGGCCTTAAGAGAAGTCTCTCTTCAGGGCTTTGAAAAAAGAGCGGTCAAAAAGCTCTCTGGCGGAGAAAAGACTCGTGTTAGTCTTGCCCGTGCCCTAGTAAAAGCTAGCTCGGTTTTGATCCTTGATGAACCGACCGGGCAGTTAGATGAGAAGAACTCTTTAGAAATCTATGAAGTAATAAAGAAATTAGCTAAGGAGAGACTGATTATCTTAGTTACTCATGATGAAAAGAATGCTTTGAACATAGCTGACTATCTCTATGAACTGAAGGAAAAGAATCTTATTCTTTTATCTAAGAGAGAAAAAGACTTCTCGTTACTGAAAAAAGAGAAGAAACCTCAAGGCTCTTTAACTTTGTGGGAGTCTTTAAGAATCAATTCTCTCTTTCTTCTAAAAAGGAAAGCCCGGCTTGTTCTTACTTCTCTCTTCCTGGCTTTTTCCTTAGGTCTTCTTTATTTAGGGCTGAACTTTAAAAACGAACTAGATTATTCCTTGAATTCTTTGATGAATAGCTATTATTCATCCAAAGAAGCTAATATCACTGTTAAGGAAAAAGTAGCTAGCGAGGGTCACCTTACTTTAGAAAGGTATTCTACCCCAAGCCTGGAAATCACTTCTTCCTTAGGATTAGAGGAATGCTATCCCTCATTTGACTATTTTGTGCCTGAGTACTATGAAGTAAGAATCAAAGATAAAGCGATTACGGCTTCCTTTCAGCCGGTGATAGAAGAAGATAAGAGCAAGCTTAAAGAAGGCAAAGGATTTGATAATCCTTATCAAGTAGTCATCAACGAATCTTTTCTTTCAGAAATTGGCTTAAAAAAAGAAGAGGTCTTAGGGAAAGGAATCATCATCAACAAAAGGTGCTTGATATATTCCTCAAGCTTTGAAAGCTCGGATCTAGTTTCAGTCTATGTTCCTTTCAGGATAACCGGAATCTCAAAAGAAAAGAACGCCTTTAATTCCGCCTGCGTCTATTACGACTATCGCGATATTGAAGAGCTTTTAGCGGAAACACTTCTTAAGAACATTTCTCTTGAGTTAGATGAAGAAGTATCGATTTTGTCTTTACTTCAAAATCCTCTCTACCAGAATGAAGACTTCGGCTCCAGAAAGCTTCTTTTTACCTCTTCAAGACTAAGTGAACTGAAGGAGAAAGCTGAAGAAATCTATGGTGAAGAGGTCAGCATCACTAGTAGAACTCTTAACATCAAAGAAAGCACTGATCAGATTGTAGCTTCCTTAATGGAAGTCGCTCTAGCCTTTTTGGCTTTGACTTTAGTTTCTGCCTTTATGCTGGAATTCTTATCTGTCTATTCGCTCTTTGACGAGAACATCCGTCTATTTGCTTTGAGCAAAATGTTCTCTGACTCTAAGAAGAACAAGAAAAGGATAGCTTTAGGGTTAGGAAGCCTCTTTCTTTTACTGACCGTCTTCTTTCTGCTTTTTATTTCTCTTTTAGCCACCAAACTGATCAATGCCTTCCTTATTAAAATCTATTATCCTTCCTTTTTGAAAGACTTTGATTTCCTTTCCTTTGCTTTCGTCCTATTTCTTTCTTTCTTAGTTACTCTTTTAGGCTCCTTGCTGCCTTTAAAGAGAATCAAAGACAGTGAAATCAAGAAGGAACTGGAAGGAGAAGACTGATGATTGCTATTAAAAACCTAGTTAAGAGGTATAAGAATTCTTCTGAGAGTGTCTTAAAAGGCATCTCCTTATCTTTCAATGATACAGGACTTTATTATCTGATTGGCAAGTCGGGTGCCGGGAAAAGCACCCTCTTAGCTATTTTAGGAGGCATGGACTTCGATTATTCTGGTGAAGTCTTTGTGGATGGTAAGGAATTGAAGTCCTTCAACGAGAAAGAAAAGGCCGACTACCGTTTTGAAAGCATCGGCTTTGTCTTTCAGGACTTCAAAGCCGATGAAGATGAAAGCGTCAAAGCCAATCTTTTAAAGGCTTTGGCTATCACTGACTTGAATGAAGAAGAAAAGCTATCGAGAATCAATGAGGCCTTAAAGAAAATCGGGTTAGAGGAGAAACTGAATAAGAAATTCAAAAGCCTATCGGGCGGAGAGAAGAAAAGGATTTCCTTAGCTAGAGCATTAATTAGGGATAATAAGATACTTCTTTGTGATGAACCGGTTGCTAGCCTTAATGAAGGGCTGAGGAAGGATGTCACGGAGATTCTTTTAAAAGAAAGCCAAAGAAGATTAGTGATTGTCATTACCCATGATGTCACTTTGATACCTGATAGTGCTTATCAGTATGAGCTAGTTAATGGAAAAATTAAGATCTTAAAAGAAAGCAAGAAGAGTACTTCATCTCCTTTGAAGCTAGGTTACCAAAGAAAGAAATATGGAGGAAAAAGCTTTCTCTCTTCCCTCTTTTCTTCCTTGATCAGTAAAAGAAAGTTCCTGATAGTTACTCTTTTTACTTTAGCTATCTCTCTTTTTTCCATTACTTTTTCCTTTCTGTTATCTAATGGAGTATCTTCCTCAATGAAAGAATCACTTTCAGCCTATATGGACGATAACTCCTTTGTTATCAAAAACCGGGATGATAGCTATAAGACGGTTGACTATGAAACTGCCGACTATAATCAGCTTCTTTATCTAAAGAACCGCTATCCTGACTATATCGATAATCTTTCTGCCTTTTACCTAGAAAGCTTTTCTTCCTTTCAGATCTCTCAAGACTTCTTTCTTCAATGCAACAATAGGCATATTGAAATGAACCGCTTATCATTGGATTCCTTTTCTGAAGCCCTTACTTATAGCGAAGCTGATCTTCCCGGCTTCCTATCAATCGGGATTGGACAAGAAGAAGTCATTCTAGGATTAAAAGAAGCCGACTTTAAAAGCCTCTATTTGTTGATTTACCAGGAGCCTCTTGCTTTTATTGATGATGAAATCATCGAAGAAACGAATAATGAAATCAGGAAGAAGAATCTGACTTTGCAGTTAAAGGCTGATAAAAGCGAATGGAAGTATCATCTTTCCCATTCCTTCAAAGTAAGAGGGGCTTATTTAAGTGATAAAACTTCTTTGATTAATCCTTCAATTGATTTCTCCGACCACTTTGTCAAAGAGGTCTTGCATTTTAAGACTATCTTAATGGAAGAGGAGAAAAGCCCTGAGGAACCTTGGACGATAAAAAGAGGAATCGGATTAAGGCTGAAGAAGAGAAGGACTGCTGATTTTCTTAAAGCCTTCTTGCTAGACCCTAAAAATGATCCTTATGTTCTAGCTCCTTTAATCAGTCAGAATTACTATGATAGGAGGGATAGCTTGACTCATAACCGCTTTTTAGTCTATAAGGACTATCTTTCTAAGATCTCTATCAGTGCTATCAATTCCTTTGCCTCTAGCCAAGGAGAGAATGTCAGGAGTGTTTCTTATTCTTCTCCTGTCTATACCTATACGGCAAGCGGGTATATCAGCGGCTTTAAGAAACCTTTCTTTATTTCTAAATACAAGGATAAGCTTAATGAGATCGAGGATAATTCCTTCAAGACAAAAAATAATCTAGGCGATTTTCAAGGGTCTTTAATTGAAGTGCCTAATGGTGTAATCAAAGCCGACTTGTTTTCCGCTATGGATTCAAACGGACTGAGCTTTTCTTCTTATAGCAAAGATGATGTCCTCATTGCCGGCTATAAGCCAAATGATTATTCTGGCATCATGATTTCTTCCTCTTTAGCTAATGAGCTTTTCTTAGGCTCTGATAAAGCCTTAGATGAAAGCCTATCGACATTGATGCTAGAAAGGACTGTCAAAAAAGGAGAAGAATACCTAAATTACTTTTCTTCCGGAGAATTGAAGATCACCGGTGTCATCCAGAATGAAAAGAAAGTCATTTATCAGGATTATCTTTTCCCTTTGTCCTATGCCTTTTCTATCTCCTCTCTTCAGCCAAATGAAATTAGGGCAACGGAAGCGGTCCTAGAAGTAGACTTAAAAAAGCACAATGAAGACTATTATCAAAGAGAGCTGAACAAAATCGGCGATTATCAGGGGTCTTTTCCGATGCTGAAGATGACTGAGGAAATCAAGAAGACCTTGAATCAGTTGTCCTCTTTGTTTTTAGGCTTTGCTTTTCTCTCTCTAATCAGTTCCGCCTTTCTTTTAGGACTATCTTTGTTCCTGATTATCAGAAAAGAGCAGAAAGAAATTGGTATTCTTTTATCGCTTGGCTATTATAAGAAGGAAATAGGATTTTTCTTCTTAGTGTTTTCACTCCTTTTAGGATTAATAGGTTTTTTGCTGTCTCTTCTTTTATCATTGATGACTGAAAAAGTTTTAAAATCTACTCTTCTTGATCTTCTTAAAGATTATCAGGCTTCTCTTCTTCCTTACTTAATCAGCTTCTTGACAGCTTTCTTCTTAACGGCTCTAATAGGAAGCATAATTAGGCTAAAAATAGCAAAAATCGAACCAATTGATAGCTTTCTAAAGTAAAAAGATAACCGCTTACATTTAAAAATTTCAAAAATCCTAACACCTAAAAGGAACTTTATGCTATATTTGTACTTGCATTAAATATAATTTAGTGCGAAAGAAAGGGTTTAGACAATGAAGGGTACTGTCAAGAAGTTCGACAAAGAAAAGGGCTATGGATTCATCACTGGAGAAGATGGAAAGGATTATTTCTTCCACTATTCTCAGCTTATGATGGATGGATTCAAGACCGCCGAAGTAGGTCAGGCTGTGGAGTATGATGCCACTACCACCGAAAAGGGTCTCAGAGCCAATAACATCCATTTTGCTGCCTAAGCAAAACTCGGCTCTTAGTCACATATCCTTTTAGATATAGTCGGCTAAGTATGAGAAAAAAGACCGCCTCTCAGCAAGGCGGTCTTTTCTTTTGCCTGAATACTTAAATTGTTGATGAATAATAGCCTAAATAAGCCAAAAACCTAATAATTAACGGGCATCCTTAAAGGAAGAGCCACCGACAAATTCCCTCATCAAAGAATTGCAGGGGATGTTATTAGTCGGAATCGGTAAGAAGTATTTCACCATCTGCTTAAGCCTAGAAGCCGTTAAGTATTCCTTTTGGTCAGGTCTTACTTTATCTAAAAGCGGTAAGACGATATTTCTTAAGGCGCAAGGCTCATAAGGGAAGAAGGAATCAAAGACAAAGTCGGCGTTTTCCTGAGTCGGGTAAATGTATTTGAATTCTCCTGATCGGACATTAGGCCACATATTGATGGTCTCTGTGGCATCAGAGCCTCTTGTTCTACTATCACGGGCAATTCTTCTTAAAAGTCTCATATCGGTCATGCTGACGGGAGTATGGTTATCGATGTTGACCTGCGGCTGAGGAGCAATATAAATCTTATATTTCTGGGCTTCAGGTATTGAAGGGGTGAGCTTTGGATTTAAGGCATGGATGCCCTCAATGATAATAGGCTGGTTTTCTTCAACTTGGATTGGCTTACCAAATGATCTAATACCATTCTTGAAGTCATAGACCGGTAAGGCTACGGCTTCTCCTTGAATCAGGTTAGTCATGATCTCATTGAAGAAAGGAATATCGATAGCATCGATACTTTCTAAGTCCGTGCCTTCTTTTAAGACATCTTTAGGTATATAGAAGTTATCAACTGAGATTCTAATCGGACGTAAGCCTCTAGACATCAGCTCATAGAGCAAACGGTTAGCAAAGGAGGTCTTTCCGGAAGAAGAAGGACCGGCAATGCAGATCAATCTAACGATTGAGTCTCTACTGGTTATGTCCTCTCCTAAGGAAGCTAACATATTGTTGATACGGGCTTCGGAGACATTGATCAAAGCCATCTCACCATAGGTCTTAACGAATTTGTTGATATTGAAGACAGTATCAAGATTATTCTCTTCGGCCCATTTTGAAGTGGAAGCTAAGGTGATAGCAAACTTCATTTCATCGTCAAAGGGAGGAATCTCGCCATGGCATTCAGCTCGAGGCAACTGGATTAAGAATCCTGGATTATAGTAACGGCAATTGAATTTGGTTAGGAATCCGGTTGAGGGAACTAAGAAACCATAAAGATAATCGAAATAATCGATGGAATTTTTTTTGGCTTCGTAAAGATGGACAAAGTTCTCGCTGCGGTACTTCAAGACCTGAATCTTATCGTGGAAACCTTCCTCATGGTATTTAGCTAAAGCATCCTCTTTTGAGACTTTGATTTTCCTTAAAGGAATATCCTCTTTGACTAATTGCTTCATTTTGTCTTCGACTTCCTGGACAAAATGGGTATTTACTTTAAAGGCTTTCTTTGTGACTACCCGGCAGAAGACTGAACGGGAAATGTTATAGAAGAACCTGACATCAGCTTTTGGCAAGATAGTCTTGATAGCTAATGCAGTCAAATATCGGACACTGGCTTCATAGATTCTACAGGCATCGGCTGAAGTAAGATCTAGGAATTCGACTGTGGCATCACAGTCATTATCAAAGACATAAGTAAGTTCTCTTATTCTTCCATTGATTTTGCAGCAATAGTATTTTTTTTCATCATCTTTTTTTAGAAGCGAAAGAACTGCCGTATTTTTGGCAAAATGTGATTTGATTATCATTTGAATCTCCTTAGCTTGCTCAAATATAAAGTGCTATTATTATATAATTATTATAAACTAAATCCAATGGGTTGTTTTATGATATAATTCTTATGCTAAACAAGGAGAAACCATATGGCCGAGAAAGAAAACATACTTACTAAGAACGGAAAGAAAGAACTTGAAGATAAGCTTAATGATCTTATCAACAACGAGAAGCCTAAAGCTTTAGCTGATTTGAATTTAGCTAGATCACAAGGCGATTTAAGCGAAAATGCCGATTATGATGCTGCTAGAGAAAAATGTCAGGAAATCGAAACTGAAATCACTAAGATCCAGTATGTTCTTGATCACTGCACCATCATTGCCGATACTAAGAAGGGCAATACTGCTAGATTAGGCGGTGGCTTAATCTCCGTTAAGAACATCTCTACCAATAAGGAATACTCTTTCACTATCGTTGGTTCAGCTGAAGCTGATCCTCTTACTGGAAAGATTTCCAACACTTGCCCGGTTGCTCAGGCTGTCCTTAATCATCCGGCTGGAGACACTGTTAAGGTCAATGTCGCTAAGCCTTACGAGCTTCTTATTGAGAAGATTTCTGACTAATTAACTCTATTGTAGAAATATAAGACCTATCTTAGTGATTTGACCCCCTTAGACTAAATAGTCTATGAGGAGGTCAAGATTATGCTGAAAATTATTATCATTGGCATAGTTGTCACTATCGTAGGTCTTTTTGCGTTGTCGGCTGTCAATAAGTCGGTTTCCGGGAATGGCAGTAATACGACTAACGGTTACTTGTCATCGGAAGTAAGTGATGAGAATACGGCTAAAGTAGCTATCAGCGGTGAAATCAATCATCCGGGTGACTACACTATCTCCATCGATGAGAGCTTAGGTACATTAATCACCATGGCTGGAGGCGTAACTTCGAAGGCTGATAGCAAAGCCTACAACGAGAGTATTCTTATCTCGACTAGAACCTCTTTCTATATTCCTCCAATAGGTGAAGTGCCTACCACTTGTGTCGAGACTGAAATTGAAAAGGTCAACATCAATACAGCCAGCAAAGACTCTTTGGTGGGAGTCGGATTTAACTCCGGGCAAGCTTCTGACCTGATTGATTACCGCTCGACCAATGGCTTCTTTGAAGCTATCGAAGACATTCAGAACGTCAAAGGAATCGGAGCTGCTACTTTTTCTAAAGTTAAGAACAAAATCTGTATTAACTGATGCCGGTTTTCTTTGCCTTTATCTTTTTAATGATAGGGATATTAGGAGCCATCTACTCTCCCTATCTTTTAATTATTGCTCTTTTGCCTTTCCTTTATCTTTACTTCTTTAGGGAGATAAGGACAAAGGCTTTCTTTTTCCTGATTCCTCTTTTAGTTGGTTTCTTCATCTCTTTCTTTTGGCCGAAAGGCTCTTTAGATGCTAAGGAGG